>Ga0207733_100029_pt1 | contig 166093 bp, 197 predicted proteins | sample A23P3SouthBayCA_FD_187735 | JGI IMG/M metagenome (GOLD analysis project Ga0207733, IMG submission 187735) | Aerobic enrichment media microbial communities from Eden Landing Ponds, California, USA - A23 P3 (SPAdes) | ecosystem: Environmental > Aquatic > Marine > Unclassified | place: Emeryville... | reverse complement strand
GTCGACGCCCGCCACGCGGGCCGTCCCCTCGTCCGGGACGAGCTGGCCCGTGAGCACGTTGATGGTCGTCGACTTCCCGGCGCCGTTCGGCCCGAGGAAGCCGTACAGCTCCCCTCGCGGCACCTCGAGGTCGAGCGCGTCGAGCGCCGTCACCCCTCCGTAGCGTTTGGTGAGGCCGGTCGCCTCGATTGCGGGCTCCGTCATTGGGGGTCCGTACGGCCGACCCCTATCTAAAACCGCGGCCTGATACGGGGCGTGTTCGGTTGGTTTCTGCCCTGCTCGTCGTGCCGTTTCGTGGTCCGTGTCGGCCGTGTGCGGTAGTTCTGCCGTGCTGTTTCGTGGTCCGTGTCGGCCGTGTGCGGTAGTTCTGTCGTGCTGTTTCGTGGTCCGTGTCGGCCGTGTGCGGTAGTTCTGTCGTGCTGTTTCGTGGTCCGCGTTACGCCGAGCGTCCTGCTCGCGCGGACCTAGGGGTCAACCGCCCCGCACCGCCCTACAACCGCACCACGTCCCTCCCCAACCGACTCCCTCGTTCGGTCGCTTCGCTCCCGCACTCGGTCGTCCCTCGCGCGCTGGCTGGCTCGCGACGAGACGCTCGCCAGCGCGCGCCACGGGGAAAACCGGGTTGTCGACGTCGGTGGTGGTCAGGGAATCAGGGTGCCTACTCGGTGCCCTCGACGAGCCGCTTCAACTGTGCCGGCGGCACCGCGCCGCGCGCCCCGTAGCCGTCGTACGCGAACGTCGGGACGCCCGTCACGCCCTGCTGGTGGGCTTCGTCGAACAGCGCGCGGACGCGCTCGCGGAGGTCGTCGTCCGCGACGGCCTCGCGCACGTCCTCGGAGTCGACGCCTGCCTCCTCGGCGATGTCGGCGAGCACGTCCGCGTCACCGATGTCGCGCCCTTCGGTCCACAGCGCCTCGAAGACGCCCCAGTCGAAGTCGAGCCACGTCTCGTACGGGTACTCCTCCTTCACGCGGACGGAGGCGATCTGCGCGGGCAGCGAGTCGACGTCCGTGGCGATCTCGACGTCCATCTCCACGTCGTACTCCTCCTGCAGCCGACGGACGTTCTCCTTCGCCTGCTGGTAGTAGTCGTCGTCCTTCCCGTCGTCGACCGAGTGGTCGATGGTGCCGTCCGGGTTGCGCTTCTGTGCGCGCAGGTCGAACGGGTGCCACTCGATTGCCAGCGGCTCCGCTCTCGTCTCCTGGTACTGCTCCAGCGAGTGGCGCCCCAGATAACAGAAGGGACAGACGTAATCGGAGAAGACGGTGATGCTCTGCTGCTCGGCGGTTTCGCTCATACTCTGACGAGACGCTCGCGGTTCATATGCGGACCGCCCGCGGCCAGCGAGGACGCACGACCGGTGGGGGTCGGGAACCGCGTCCGGCGGCTCAGGCCTCGACCGCGACGCCGGGCGCGTTCGCCTCGAGAAAGGAGACCACGTCCGCGGCGCCCTGGAACCCCTCTGCTTTCCGTGCGACGACCTCGCCGTCGCGGAACAGCACGAGCGTCGGCGCCGACCTGATTTCGAACCGCTCGACGAGCCGGACGTCGTCACCCGGGTTGACCAGCCCGACGGCGACGTCCGTCGCCCGCGCGACGTTGCCGAGCACCGGCTCCATCGCGGCACACATCGCACAGCCGTTCGTGTAGAACTCCACGAGCGCGAGCTCCTCGTCGGCGACGAACGCGTCGAGTTCGTCCCCGTCGGCGAGTCGTATCGGCTTGGTGTCGGCGTTCATGACCCTCCTTTCGTGCCGACGGAGAAGAACGTTCCTCGGTTGTGTGCTATCGTGGCAATATCGAGCAAGTACGACGACGTCTGAGAGTGTCAACACTCCGGGCGCCGGGCGGTCCGCCGTGTGCACCGAACGCTATTTGGCCGCCGAACCGCTGGCGGGGGACATGGACGACGCGGACGCACTCGGCCCGCCGGCGAAGATGGCGGACCGACGCGAGGAGCTGACGCCGATGCTGTCGCAGTATCTCGAGCTCTGCGAGCGATACCCCGACTCGCTCGTTCTGTTTCAGGTTGGGGACTTCTACGAGACGTTCTGTGAGGCAGCCGAACTCACCGCGCGGCTGCTCGAGATCACCCTCACCAAACGCGAGGACTCGACGGGTCGGTATCCGATGGCAGGCATCCCCATCGACAACGCGGAGAGCTACATCGAGACGCTGCTCGATGCGGGCTACCGGGTCGCCGTCGCCGACCAGGTGCAAGCGCCCTCGGAGACGACCGGCATCGTCGATCGTGCGGTGACGCGCATCGTCACGCCCGGCACGCTCACCGAAGACGAGTTCCTCGACGAGGGTAACAACTTCGTCGCCGCGCTCGCCCCCGGCGGCACCCGGCCCGAGCAGGCGGGTGCGGCGGACGGAGACGACCTCACGAGCGCCGAGCGCGGCTTCGCCGTCCTCGACGTGTCGACGGGCGACTTCTACGCGACGGGCGGTGACGCCGACGCCGTGCGCGACGAGATCGACCGGTTCGCGCCCGCCGAGGCAATCGTCGCGCCGGGGCTCGACGCCGACGCCTTCGACGACGGGACGATGGTGACGCCGTTCCGCCCGGACGCGTTCGCCCCCGACCGCGCCCGCGAGCAGGTCGCGCGCTACTTCGGCGACCCGGAGTCGCTGCTCGCCGGCGACGCCGAGATTCGCGCCTGCGGCGCGCTGCTCGCGTACGCGGAGTACACCCGCGCCGGCGAGGCCGACCGGCTCGACTACCTCAACCACCTGACGCGCTACGACCCCCGCGAGTACCTGCTGCTCGACGCCGTCGCACTCCGCTCGCTCGAGCTGTTCGAGCGGCGCGCGCTGGGCGGGGAGACGGACGCGACGCTGTTCGGCGTCGTCGACGAGACGGCCTGCGCGCTCGGCGCTCGCCGGCTCACCGACTGGCTCCGTCGGCCGCTGCTCGACGAGGGCGCCATCGCGGCGCGCCACGACGCCGTCGGCGAACTCGTCGGCGACGTGCAGGTCCGCGAGCGACTCCACGACGAGCTGCGCGACGTGTACGACATCGAACGGCTCGTCTCCCGGGTCTCCCGCGGGCGAGCGAACGCACGCGACCTCCGCTCGCTCGGGTCGACGCTCGACGTCGTCCCCGCGGTGCGCGACGCCCTCGCCGACGCGGAGGCGGCCCTGCTCTGCGAGCTCCACGACCGGCTCGACCCCTGCGAGGACGTCCGGTCGGCCATCGACGACGCGCTCGTCGCGGAGCCGCCCATCGAGCTCACCGAGGGCGGGCTCATCGCCGACGGTTACGACGCGGACCTCGACGAACTGCGTGCGACCGAACGCGAGGGGAAGGCGTGGATCGACTCGCTGGAGGCCGACGAGCGCGAGCGCACCGGCGTCGACTCGCTGAAGGTCGGCTTCAACCAGGTCCACGGCTACTACATCGAGGTGACGAACCCCAACCTGGATGCGGTGCCCGACGACTACCAGCGCCGGCAGACGCTGAAGAACAGCGAGCGGTTCGTCACGCCCGAGCTGAAGGAACGCGAGGAGGAGATCGTGACTGCCGAGGAGCGCGCCGACGAGCTGGAGTACGCGCTGTTCACCGATCTGCGCGACGCGGTGGCTGCGGAGACGGAGCGGCTCCAGGCGGTCGCGGACGCACTGGCGACGCTCGACGCGCTGTGTTCGTTTGCTACCGTCGCCGCCGAGCGCGACTACTGCCGCCCCGAACTGGGCGCCGACCGCTTCGAGATCGAGGCCGGGCGCCACCCCGTCGTCGAGCGGACGCAGCCGTCGTTCGTGCCGAACCCGACCGACCTCGACCGCGGGACGGTCGCGGTGGTCACTGGCCCGAACATGGCCGGCAAATCGACGTACATGCGGCAGGTCGCGCTGATACAGGTGCTCGCGCAGGCGGGTGGGTTCGCCCCCGCGGCGTCGGCGTCGCTGCCGGTCGTCGACCGCGTGTTCACCCGCGTCGGCGCCTCCGACGACATCGCCGGCGGCCGCTCCACGTTCATGGTGGAGATGGAGGAGCTGTCGACCATCCTCCGGGCGGCGACCGAGTCGTCGCTCGTCCTGCTCGACGAGGTGGGCCGCGGCACGTCGACGGCCGACGGGTTCGCGCTCGCGCGCGCCGTGGTCGAACACGTCCACGACGTCGTCGGCGCGACGACGCTGTTCGCGACCCACCACCACGAGCTGACGGCGACGGCAGAGTCTCTGCCTCGGGGGCGAAACCTCCACTTCGCGGCCGACGGGACGAGCGGCGGCGTGAGCTTCTCACACGAGCTGCGCGAGGGCGCGGCCGAGGCCTCATACGGCGTCGAGGTCGCACGTAGCGCCGGCGTCCCCGACCCCGTCGTCTCGCGGGCACACGAGCTGTTGGACCGGGGCGCGGTGGCCGACGCGGAGGAGTCCGGTTCGGCTGGTGCTGAGCCGGGCGCCTCTGACGGCTCGGCTAGTGCCTCCGACGGCTCGGCCGACGCGCCGGCGGTCGCGCCCAACGGCGGCGTCGACGAGGCCGTCTTCGACCGGCTCCGGCGGACCGACGTGGCGAACACGACGCCGCTGGAGGCGCTGGAGCTGCTCTCGGAGCTGAAGGCTGCGATGGACGAGTAACGGCGCGTCGGAATTACTGTCGGCGCTTAATTTATCTCTAAGAGTTCTGTTCGGGGAGTCATCTAAGGTGGTTGGGCTGTCGTGAGTGTCCTGCTATCGGGGACTCATCTAAGATGGTTGGGCTGTCGTGAACGTCCTGCTATCGCGGACCTAGGGGTCAACCGCACCGCACCGCGCCCGCACCACGAGCCTCCCCAGCCGATTCCGTCGCTCCCTTCGGTCGCTCCGTCATCCCTCGCGCGCTGGCTGGTCGCGCATCAACGCGCGACCAGCGCGCGCCACCGCACGAATCGGTTGAATGGAGGGCGGAGGTTCACTCGGCGACGGGCTCAAGCGAGACGAACTCCAGCCCCTCCTCGGCCAAAAGCTCCCGTGCGCGGTCGGTGACGGAGGGAGCGACGAGGATGCCACGGACGGTCGTCGCCTCGTGGCTGTCGCGGCGCAGCGCCTCGACGTACCGGGAGAGCTGCCCGACTGCGTCCGGGCCGACCCGCCGGCGTTTCAGCTCCACGACGACCGTGTTGCCGTCCTCGTCGACGCCGTAGACGTCCACCGCGCCGGCCGGCGTCTCCCGCTCCGTCGCCCGCGGCTCGAAGCCCCGTTCCACGAGTTCTGGCTCGTCAAGCACCCGCCGTTTCAGGTCCGCCTCCGTCCCCTCCAGCGCGAGTTCGGCGGGGTCGGTGACGCCGTATCGCGAGAGCTGTGCCACCGTCTCGAACCGGACGTCGAGCTCCTCGGCAGGGGTTTCGCGGCTGCTGTGGACGACGAGTTCGCCGTCGACGACCGCGGCGTCGTGGGCACAGCCCGGCGGCTGCCAGTTCACCGGCTGGTGGCCCTCCGCCGTGTGGACGAGCGCGGTGCCGTCCGGCTTGAGGACGAGCAGCCGGTCGCCGGGGCCGAGCGTCGAGCTAGCGCGCCCCTCGTAGCGCACCCGGCAGCGCCCGGCGACACACACCACGTCGCCGGCATCGAGCCCGTCGAGCACGGCGTCCCGGGCGGCTGCCGACGTCGGGTCGGACAGCGCGGTCGCATCCATACCCCCCGGTCGTGACGGCGGGGCTAAAACCCGACGTGTGCGTCCCGGTCGTCGGCGAACGCCGCGACCCGCCCGGCCATGTACGAGCGGGCGTCGTCCTCGCCGAGCAGCCCACAGCGCCGCCCGTCCGCGACTGCCGACTTGACGCCCTCGAACCAGCCGCGGGCGTACGGCTCCTCCTCGTCGTCGACGGGGAGCAGTGCGCCGTCGCCGGTCGGATCGCGCGCCTCTCCGCCCCGGTGGCCGAGCCCGAAGAAGCAGACCAGATACCGCGTTGCGTCCCACTCGTCGTCGACCCGGAGACAGCGGTCGTAGGCGCCGTAGTCGAGCCCCGCGACGACGTCGTCCCACGCCACATCCGTCGCCAGCGGCGTCGGGTCGACCGCCGGCCGTCCCGGCTCCGCCTCGAGCTCGACGCCGAGCGGTTCGAGCCGCTCACGGAGCCGGTCGAGGTCGCGGTCGGTCGTCCCACCGAACGGGGTCGCCACACCAAGCGCCTCGGGATCGACGCCGTCGTGCGCGTAGTGAAGATCGTACCCCGTTCCGCGGTCGTACGCGACGAGCGTGCGGTCAGCCATGCGACGGGTAGCCGCGTCATCGGGTATGAAGCTCCGGACCCCCTCGTGACCGAAGCGGCTTTAGGCCCACTCGCCGGCCTCGACGTATGGACGGGGAGCGAAGCGAGACGGAACTGGAGGTGATGGAGGCCACGTACGCGGCGCTCGCGGAGCACGGCTACGCGGGCCTCACCATCCAGACCATCGCCGACGCGTTCCCGAAGAGCAAGTCGCTGCTCTACTACCACTACGACGACAAGGAAGCCATCCTCCACGACTTCCTGGATTACCTCGTCGACGCGTTCCGGGCGACGTTCGAGTTCGAGCGGACCGACGACCCCCGCGAGACGCTGGGGGAGCTCCTCGAGGCGCTGCTCCCCCGTGACATCGGCGACGATGAACGTGCGTTCCGCGTCGCGGTGCTCGAGTTGCTCGTCCAGGCGCCCCACGACGCGTCGTCCGCCGAGCGGTTCGCCGACCTCTACGCGGCGATCTACGATGGGTTCGTCACCGTGCTGGAGGCGGGCATCGAGTCGGGCGCGTTCGAACCGGTCGACGTCGAGGAGGCGGCGACGCTGCTCGTTGCCGTCGCGTCCGGCGGGCTGACGTGGAGCATCACGGTGAATCAGTCGATCGCAGCCGACGTCCGGGACGTGCTCGACCCGTTCCTCGAAGCCGAGCTCTACCGGTAGGCTTCGCGCAGGAACGCGAGCGCGGCGCCGAGCATCGCGAGGTTGCCGAAGAAGGCGAGCCGCTCGCCGCTGGCGTCCCCCTCCTCGTTCCAGAAGTCGTGCATCGTCGGCGTGACGACGGCGAGGAAGGCGACCACGGCACCGGTCGCGACCCGCGGCAGCCGCCACAGCGCGATACCAAGCCCCCCAGCGAACATCATCCCTGACGCGAGCGGCGCGAGCAGGTCCGGCGCGGGGACTCCCGCGGACTCGGCGTACTCTATCGTGTCCTCCATGTTGCGGAAGTCCTCGGAGGCCTGCAGCGCGAGCCCGAGGCCGAACAGCAGTCGGCCGAGCCCGCCCGGCGCGCCCGCGTCGTCGCTCCCCGTGTCGATTCGGTCGACTCCGTCTCCCATGGGTCCACGGAGCCGCGGCTGGCACATAAACGTACGCCGGAAAGAAGCGGGACGAATCGCGGCGTCGCGTCGATTACTTGCCGCGGCCGTCGTTCGAGCGGATGGATGGCCGGGTGTGTTCCGTGCCCGTTCCGCGCGTGGAGAGCCCGCGGCCCTGCTGGCCCGCGCTGGTCTTCCCGCGGAAGGCGCGCCCGCGGTGGCTGTCGTCGCAGATCCAGTTCAGGTCGTCGTCGTTCTGGATCGCGCCGTGGTTCGGGTCGAGCAGGATGACCTCGAACCACTTCTGGGAGCCGTCCTCGCCGACCCAGTAGCTGTTGAGGGTGCGGAGGTTGCGGAACTTCCGGGAGGCGCGCTCCTCGGCGATGCGCTGGATCGACTTTCGGCGGGTGATCTTGTTCACGCCCTGCCGCTTCGAGCGGCGACCGGCCTTGAACCGCTGCTTGCGCGCGCCGCCCTTGCGGACGGCGACGCGAGCGACGACCACGCCCTGCTTGGCCTTGTAGCCCAGCGAGCGAGCGCGGTCGAGCCGGGTCGGTCGGTCGACCCGTTCGATGGCGCCCTGCTTGCGCCACTCCTGTTGTCGTTGCCACTGCAGTTCGGCGAGCTTCCCCTCCTTGGGGGTCTGCCACGCCTCGGCGATGTGCGAGTAGAAGCTTCGTGCCATTTGTGTTCACCGCGGGCGTTGCGTGGTTCAACACGTCCGGGTCACCCCTCGCGTGTCACATCCCGTCCTGCCGTAGCAGGTGCCCGCCGGCGCCCGCTGGCCGACGTGCTTGTCTACGTATCCACGCTCGCGCTCAAAAGGGCGTCGAAACGGCCCTCGGCGCCGCGCTCGCCTCAGAGCACCTCGTTGGCGTACCCCTCGCCGACCTGCCGGCGCCGGACGTTCTCCCGGACGATGTCGGCGATGCGCTCGACGTACTCCGCGGTGAACGCGGCGACGTGCGGGGTGAGGATGACCTCGTCCATCTCCCACAGTGGCGAGCGCTCGGGGAGCGGCTCGGTCTCGAAGGTGTCGAGCGCGGCGCCGGCGATGCGGTCGGCTTCGAGCGCGTCGACCAGCGCCGGCTCGTTGACGACCGCGCCGCGCGCAACGTTGACGAGATACGCGTCTTCGCGCATCGTCGCGAGTTCGGCCGCGCCGACGAGCCCCCGCGTCGCTTCGGTGAGCGGAACCGTTACGACGACGAACCGCGCGCCGTCGATGGCCTCGTGGAGCCTGTCGGTCGTGTACGTCTCCCGGACGTGTTCGACCGGGTGCGGGGAGCGGCGGACGCCGACGACGTCCATCCCGAGCGCGTCCGCGCGGCGGGCGACGCCACGACCCAACGTGCCGAGCCCGACCACGCAGACCTGTTCACCGGCGAGGGTGAACGGCTCGTCCCACTCCGGTTTCGCCCACTCGCCGCGGCGCTGGGCGTCGCGGTAGCGGTGGAGCCGCCGGGCGAGCGTGAGCATGTACCCCGTGACCGTCTCGCCGACGCTCTCGCCGTGGATGCCGGTGCTGTTCGTGAGCGTGACGCCCGCCTCCCGCAGCCGGTCGAACGGGAACCGGTCGACGCCGGCCTGTATCGAATGGATCCAGTCGACGTGTTCGGGAAACGACTCGTCGTAGGCGAACGTGACGACCGCGTCACAGCCGACGGGTTCGTCGACGACGGCGAGTTCACAGTCCGCGTCCGAGAGTAGGTCGACGAGCCGTTCGGGTGGAAACACCGCCCCGACCGACTCGTGGATTCCAACGCGCATACGCAGGAGCCGAGGGGGGAGCCGATAACTCTCACGCCGCACGTCAGATTCTCTATCGCAGTATATGATTTATGCCAGCGCTCGGACGCCGCCAAACTCGTCGGCCCGAACGGCGCGAGCGAGCGCATCGACGTCGATTTCGGGTATCTCAGAGGGGTGCTTGCGCTTGAAGTAGCCGACGACGTTCTCACAGTCCCGCTCGAGGAACTCGTCGGCGTTCTCGTGGTCCGTCGGCACGGCCTGCGGCCAGTCGAACACCGTCACGCCGTCGCTGGCGACGAAGACGTTGTACTCGGACATGTCCGCGTGGACGTACCCCTGTGCGTAGGCGGTCGCCATCTGGTCGAGGACGAGATCGAGGACACCGACGGCCTGCTCGGGGTCGAGCGCGGCCTTCGACAGCTCCACCCCGTCGAGCTTCTCCATCACGACGCCGTGGCGGTTGTGGTCGACGGGGCGGGGGACCGACACCTCCGGGTAGACGGTCCGGAGCGCCTCGTACTCTCGCTCGGCTGCCTTCCGTGCGGTGTAGAACCAGGAGATGTGGTTCTTGTCGGCGGTGTACTCTCGTTCGCGGTTCACCTCTCGGAAGTTCGTGTACCCCTCACGGTGAAACTTCAGCGCGAGCGGCGTGTACGAGCGGGCTTCGTACACGTCGGACTCCTTGCCGACGCCGAGCGGCGCGCCGACCCCGTCGATGCTGTCCCGCTCCGAGAACGTCCGGAGCGCGAGCGCGTCGTACCCCTCGAACGTGAGCCGGAACCCGGCGTACTGTATCGTCTTCCGCTCGACGAGCCCACGTTTCTCACACCGGTCGAGCCGGTAGTCGACCTCCTCGCCGTCGAGCCGCGAGAACTCCGTCAACTTCTCCCGGGCGACCCACCGCGAGAACCGCATTCCCTGTTCGAGCCCGGAGAGCAGATAGAAGTCTTCGGACTCCAGCTCCGCCATCAGCGGAGCGACGTTTTGCACCATAGCGTGGCTCTCGGCCCGGAGACGCAAAAGCGCCCCGTAGCGGACGGCGCGTAGTGATAAACTACATACGACGATATCGAATCGGATTTCGCGGCCGCCGGGCCGACCTCGCGAACCGCACTCTCCGTCCCGTCAGCCCCGGAGGTCGGCCGCGAGGTCGGCCATCGCGCTCGCGGCCACGTTGGTGTTCGTCGAGCAGAACCCGTGACACGCGGCCGGATAGTGGCGGTGCTGGACGGAGACTCCGGCGTCGTCGAGCGCCTCGGCGTAGGCAACGCCCTCGTCGCGCAGCGGGTCGTGGCCGGCCGTGACGACCGTCGCGGGTGCGAGTCCAGCCTGGTCGCCCCGCAGCGGCGCGACGTAGGGGTTCGCCCGGTCGACGGGCGATCGGACGTACTTCTCCCAGAAGTGTTCGACCGCGGCCGGGGTGAGCAGCGGACCGTCGGCGTTTTCGTGGTACGAGGGCCGATCGAAATCCTCGTCGACCATCGGATACACCAGCGTCTGCCGTGTCGGGGCCGCGAGGTCGTGGTCGCGACAGTACCGCGCGACGCCGGCCGCGAGGTTTCCGCCCGCGCTCGTACCGGCGATCGACACTCGCGTCGGGTCGCCCCCGAACGCGTCGGCGTGCTCGCGGGCCCACGCGTACGCGGTGACACAGTCGTCGAGGCCTGCCGGGAATGGGTGTTCGGGCGCCAGACGGTAGTCGACCGCGAGCACGACCGCGGGGACGCGGTCGGCCAGCCGTCGACAGATGTCCTCGACGGAGTCCAGCGTTCCGAGCGCCCACAGCCCCCCGTGATAGAACACCACGGTCGGGAGAGGTCCCTCGGCGTTCGGCCGAACCGCACGCAGCGGTATCTCTCCACGCGGTCCCTCGATGGCGATGTCGCGCGTGTACGCCACGCCCGTCGTTCGGCTCGCGCCGAACAGGTCGTTCTCCAGCCGGCGGGCGCTCTCCACGGTGAGGGTATGCCACTCGGGGACGCCGGTCGCTTCGACGTCTGCGACGACGTCCGACAGCTCCGGGTTCAACGGTTCGCGGCTCACGCCCGGGGTTCGTCGCCCGGGGTGCTCAAAGTTCACCCTTCGTACTGTGTCCGCTGTTCGCGATCCATGCCCGATTTGATATCGCGACATGAAGTTTATCGACGCAGCCGAAAGACCCCTCATCCCGGCGTCCGTGGGCCGGGTATGGAGACGCCATCGGTGGCTGGCTCGCCGGACGAGCGCCGCGCGCACGCCCGTGCTGCGGACGCGTCGGACCCGCTCGCGGGGTTTCGCGACCGGTTCGACGTTCCGGGAACGTACATGGACGGCAACTCCCTCGGGCCGCTCTCGGACGCGGCGGACGGGGCCCTCGGCCGCGTCGTCGAACAGTGGCGCGAGTTGGCCGTCGAAGGATGGACTGAGGCCGAGCCCGACTGGTTCCACTACGGCGAACGGCTCGGGACGAAGGTCGCGCCGCTCGTCGGGGCAGCGGACGACGAGGTCGTCGTCTGCGGCTCCACGACGGTGAACATCCACACCCTCCTCGCGACGTTCTTCGACATCGCCAACGGCGGCGCTGCCGCCTCAGCCCAGGACCCGGGGACCATTCTCGTCAACGACCTCGACTTCCCGACCGACCACTACGCGATCCGCGCACAGCTCCGCCAGCGCGGGCTCGACCCGGACGACCATCTCGTCGCCGTTGAATCGCGGGACGGACGAACGATAGCCCGGGAGGACGTGGAGTCCGCGCTTCGCGAACACGACGTCGACGTGTTGTTCTTCCCGAGCGTGCTCTACCGCTCCGGACAGCTGTTCGACGTCGCCGCGCTCACCGAGCTGGCGCACGACAACGGCGCGTACGCGGGGTTCGACCTCGCCCACTCCGTCGGCGTCGTCCCGCACGAGCTCGCCGACGCCGGTGTGGACTTCGCCGTCTGGTGTCACTACAAGTATCTGAACGCCGGTCCGGGCGCCGTCGCGGGGCTCTACTGCAACGAGCGCCACTTCGGGACGACCCCCGCGCTCACCGGCTGGTGGGGCCACGAGAAGTCGACGCAGTTCGAGATGCGGCAGACGTTCACCCCGGCGGAGAACGCCGGCGCGTTCCAGATCGGGACGGTACCCGTGCTCGCGGCCGCGCCGCTGGACGGCGCACTCGACGTCGTCCACGAGGCGGGCATCGAGCGAATTCGGGAAAAATCACTCGCGCTGACGGAGTATCTCGTCCACCTCGTCGAGGAGCTGCCGGACGCGTTTTCGGTGGGAACGCCCCGGGAGCCGGCCCGCAGAGGCGGCCACGTCGCGGTCGAACACGGAGAGGCGTACCGGCTCTCGCAGGCGCTGACGGACCGCGACGTAATCGTCGACTTCCGGCCGCCGAACGTCGTCCGCGTCGCGCCCGCGCCGCTGTACACCGGCTTCGAGGACGTCCTCGACGTCGCCGACGCGTTACGCGAGCTCCACGAAACGGAGGCGTACGAGGCGTACGAGCCGCGGGCGGACGGCGTCACGTAGCTTTCGCACCGCGCTACCTGACTCATCGCGGCCCGGAAGGTTGAATCCCGCTCCGCCGTACTGACCGTCGTGAACGTCGAGATCGTACTCTACGAGGGGTTCGACGAGCTGGACGCCGTCGGCCCGTACGAGGTGTTGGCTAACGGACTCCGGTACGCCGATTCGGAGGGAACCGTGCGGATGGTGACGCGAGACGGCCGCGACGAGGTGACCGCGAGCCACGGGCTCCGCGTGGGCGCGGACGGCCGGCTCGGCGACGGCGACCCGGACCTCGTCGTCGTCCCCGGTGGGGGCTGGAGCGACCACGACAGCCCGGGTGCTCGGGCCGAGTACGACGACGGCCGGCTCCCGATGCGACTGGCGGAGCTGTACGGCGCCGACGTCTCGCTCGCGTCGGTCTGCACCGGCGGGATGTTGGTCGCCAAGCCGGGGCTGTTCGAGGACCTGCCGGCGGTCACCCACGCCTCCGCGCTCGACGACCTCGCGGCCGCCGGCGCCGACGTGCGCGACGTGCGTGTCGTCGACACCGGCGACCTGCTCTCCGCCGGGGGTGTCACGTCTGGGCTCGACCTCGCCTTCCACCTCGTCGAGCGGGAGTTCGGAAGCGAGGTCGCCGACCGCGTCGCCCGGGAGATGGAGTACGAGCCGACCGACGACGTGCTGGTCGTTTGAGCGACTGATGAGACTCTCCTCGGCCGATTCACCGCTTTTGAATGCAGCCGCACCTGCCGGTCGATAAACCTAATACCGGGATATAGAATCACACTCCGCTGTCTCTCGCCGGAGCGAGAGGTTTTAGCCGCGGCGTCGGTATCTCCGAACATGCGAATCGAGAACAGTTTCATCCCCGTCCGTGGCGTCGGGGAGCGGACCGAACGCGACCTCTGGCGACGCGGGGTCACCCACTGGGATGCGTTCGACCCGTCGCAGGTGGGCGCGACGACCGGAGAGCGCATCCAGTCGTACATCGACGAGGCGCGCGACAGGCTCGCCGACGCCGACGCCCGGTTCTTCGGCGAGCGGTTCCCGTCGAACGAGCTGTGGCGCTGCTACGAGAACTTCCGGGGCGACGCCGTCTTCTTCGATATCGAGACGACTGGACTGTCGCCGGATACCCACGAGGTGACGACGGTGTCGTTTCACCGCGCCGGCGACACGACGACGCTCGTTCGCGGGGACGACCTCACCCGCGAGCGGGTGGCGCGCCACCTCGACGCCCCGCTGCTCGTCACGTTCAACGGCGCTTCCTTCGACGTGCCGTTTCTCGAAGACGCGTTCGGACTCGACGTCGACGCGCCCCACCTCGACAGCATGTACGCGGCGAAACGGGTCGGGCTCTCGGGTGGACTGAAGGCCATCGAGCCCCGCGTGGGCATCGAGCGCGACCGGCCGGACATCTCCGGGCGGGACGCCGTCCGGCTGTGGCACGAACACGAGCGCGGGGTGGACGGCGCCCTGGAGACGCTCGTCTCGTACAACCGGGAGGACGCGGTCAACCTCCGGACGCTGATGGACGAGGTCGCCGGCCGGCTCCACGCGGAGGTGTTCGAGCCGGAACGCGCCGCGGACGGCGGTGCCGAGCCGTGAGCGAGTGGCGGCTCGTCCGCGAGCAGGCGCTCGCGGGGCCGGAGGCGATGGCGTACGACGAGGCCGCGGCCCGGACGGCTGCGAACGGCGGGCCGCGGACGGTCCGGCTCTACCGGTGGCGACCGAGCACGCTCTCGCTCGGCTATCGACAGGCGCCGGAGAGCGTCGACTGGGCGGCCTGCGAGCGGGCCGGCGTCGACGTGGTCCGCCGGAACACGGGCGGCGGGGGCATCTACCACGACACCTACGGCGACGTGTCCTACTCCATCGTCGCGCCGGCCGACGAGGTGCCCGGCGACCTGCTGGAGACGTACGAGCTGTTCTGCGAGCCGCTGTTCGACGCGTTCGAGCGGCTCGGGGTCGACGCGCGGTTCGTCGACGCGAAACGAGGGGCGATCCACGAGCCGGCCTGTTATCTTCGCGCGCTCCACCCCGCCCACGACATCGTCGCGGGCGACGGGCGGAAACTCTCCGGAAACGCGCAGTACCGCCGGGAGGACGCCGTCATCCAGCACGGCTCGATCACGTTCCGGTCGGAGCCGGAGCGGCACCTCGACTGCTTTGCGACCGACGACGTGACGCCGGGCGACTTTTCGGAACGCGTGACGGGCCTCACCGAGCAGAACTCCGACCTGACGCGCCGCGAGGTCGTCGAAACGCTGGAGTCGGCGCTGGCCGAGTGGGCCGACGCCGAGGAGGGGGAGTGGACCGACGAGGAGGTCGCGTTCGCGGGGCGTCGGGCCGACGAGAAGTACCGCAGCGAGGCGTGGACGCACGACCGCGAGGACCCGACCGACTAGTCGAATCCGTCACAGCCACTCGACGGCATTCGTTTCGCTCGCCTCCCGGTGGATGAGTGAGCGAGACGAGGCCGAGCGAAGAGTCGGCTGGGCGCGGGTGTGGCGGCCGCGGTGCGGTCGACCCCCATGTCCGCGATAACAGGGGCCCAAGGAGCGAGTTTCCTCCTCCGGTTACCGGACATCCGCGAGCGAGTTTCCACTCCTTCGTTGGCAGGCCCTCGAAGAAGCTACCGTCACTCCCTCAGAGCGTCTCGCCCTGGTACGATCCGTCGTAGTGGCCGTCGTGTTCGGCCGTCGCGAAGACGAGCTGTGCGACACGCGCCCCGTCGTCGACGGCCAGCTCGTGGCCGACGCGCAACAGCCCTGCGCCGGTCCCCTCGTAGCCGGCGTCCCACACCGCCGTGTTGAGCATCGCCGAGTTGCGCATCAGCGACGACCGCGGGTAGACGAAGCCGACGTGGCCGTCGGGAACCGCCACCGTCTCGGTGTAGCGTGCGACGTACGCCCCGGGATCGAGGCGGTATGTTCCGTCGGTTGGCTCGACGCGTTCGCGCTTCCCGATCTCCTTGCCGTCCGTGCCGATGTGGCCGGGCCCGACCTGCCGCTCGACGGCCGCGAGCGTCAGGTCGACGCCGTTCGGCTGCACCTGCTCGTCGGTCACCGGGCTGACGTGGGCTGCGACGTAGGAGCCGCGCTCGTACATACGGGCCCTGTCGCGCGTCGGGAAAAACCTCTGTCGGACCGCCGCGGCCGCGGGCCGGAACACCGGAGTTTTCGGGTCGCGCGGCGTACGTCCGGTATGGAGCAGACGACGACCGGCAGCTACCGGGTGTTACCCGGCCGCGACGACGACGAGTGGCTGCTGTTGGACGTCGAGCGCGGCGACCCGACGTACGTTCCGCGGACGCCGGGCAGCGACGACCGGGCGACCGGCGACCGTGCCGACACGACGGCGCTCGCGCCCGGCAACCGCGTCGACGCGACGCTCGAGTGGGTCGACGGCGACCCCCACGTCGCGTCGTACGAGGTCGTCGACGCGACCCGATTCCGGTTCGCCCGCACGACCGAGCCGATGTTCGAGGCCGCGACGCGCTGTTGGACCGACGCGGTCGAACGGGACAGCGGGATGAACTCCCGGGTGACCTACGGCACCGACGGGGAGCCGAACGGCGTCGTCTACACGTTCGCGAAACAGCCCGGCCAACGCGACCTCTTCGCGGAGTTCCGCGACGGCGTCAAGCCGCTCGAGCCGCTGCTCGTTCGCGCTGCGGGCGGCCGCGAGGCCTACGACGCGGCGACCGGCAGTGCGAAGGCGGCGAGCGACGATTCGACCTCGGCCGAAGGCGCACCCGACGACGCCCCAACCCCGCCGTTCGAGACGTTCGTCGTCGACGCGGTCGACGAGCCGTTCGTCGCGGTGTACATCGTGCTCGACCCTGACGGGTTCCTCGCGGAGACGGTCCGAGACACGTACCTGGACGCGGAGACGGAGGGTGCGAGCGGCGGGCTCGCCGACCGGCTCTGAGTCGGCACGACGGGCCGACCGGCTCTGGCGGCGCCGTCGCCCGGTCCTGGCGCGGACGCGACGTTTATATCGGAGGCGCCGGCCCCTCGTGTATGCACGACGTCTGGGAGACGCGCGTCAGGTACGCAGAGACGGACGCGCAGGGGATCGTCTTCTACGGCAACTACCTCACCTATCAGGACGAGACCTTCACGCAGTTCCTCCGGGAGATCGGCTACCCGTGGGAGGAGATGGAGGACGCCGGCTGGGAGATGCACGTCGTCCACACGGAGCTCGACTACCGCTCGCAGGCGGAGTTCGGCGACGAGCTCGTCTGTGAAATTCGCGCGAGCGCCATCAGCGAGTCGTCGCTCACCTTCGACTGGCGCTGCCGCCGGCGTGACGGCCCCGTCGTCGCCGAGGGGAGCGTCGTCCACGTCGCGGTCGACGAGACGGGCGAGACGACCCGGGTTCCCCAGCCGTTCCGCGACGCCGTCGTCGCGTACCAGGAGACGCCGCCTGACCCGGTGTAGACGGCCGCGCTCGCTGCTCCTCGGGGCGAGGATGGCTGTGCGGAACGTAGCCGCTAAGTTCTCACGCGCAAACCGTCAGGCTGTGACGCTTTCGCCCGAGGCGGTCGGCGACGTGCTCGAGACGCACCTGATGGGGGAGGGGCTGTACGTGACGAACTGCGAGCGCCACGACGGCGCCATCCACGTCGGCTACGAGTCGCCGGCGGTCGGCGACACGGTTCCGACGGCGCAGGTCGGGACGATGCTCCGGACGCTCTTGGACCTCGCAGGCATCGAAACCGAGGGCCGTGACGTCTCCGGCATCCCCGAGGTCGGCGAGTGGGACCCCGAGGACGTCGAGGTGTGGGCGTTCGACGACGCCGACCCCGACGAGCGGACGACGAAGGGCCATTACGAGGTGCGCGAAGGGTGGTTCCACGCGCTCGACGCCGGCCACCTCTCGGAGACGGACTTCTCGACGCTCGTCCTCTCGACGCTGGAGTAGTCAGTCCCGCTCTCGGTCCACGACGGTCGGTTCCTCGCGGTCCGCGTGGTCCACCCGAACCCGGTGGCCCGTGTGCCGCGCGTGGGTCCGCGCCCACCGGGTCACGCCGGCCTCCTCGAGCCGCATCACCGACTCCGGACAGCGCTCGCAGTCGGCGACCCACGGCGACACGTCGTCCGGGAAGTGGCCGGTGTGCTGGTGGTGGTCGAGCGCGAACGCCTCCAGCGCCCGGTTGCCGACCGTGAGTTCGTCGAGCTCGTACTCCAGCGTCCACTCGTCGTCACAGCGCGCACAGCTGACGCTCGGGACGTTCCGCGGCGGCTCGGTGGAGTCGGCTCGTTCGTCGTCGGACCCTGCCATACCGGTCGCACTGTCTCGCCCGGCAAGAAGGCGCCGTTTCCAGAATCCGGGGTCAGCACACCGGCTTCGGGTCGATCCCGAGCGCGTCGAGATCGCTCGCGTACTCCTCGTAGGCGTGCTCGACGGTCTCGATCGCGGCCTTTCGCGCTCGGTCGTACGCCGCGTCGTCGTCACACACCGCGTCGAGCAGCTCGGCTCCTCGCTCGACGGTGTCGTCCGCGTCGCTCCGGAGTTCGCGAAACAGGTCAGCGCGCTGTCGGTCCCCCTCGTTGACGAAGAAGTTGATCACCTGCAGCAGCGATCGCTCGGTGACGAGCGGCCGGCCGACCAGCCCCGCGCCGACTCGCTCGGGGGGCGCTTCGAGCTCGCGGAGGTACTCGTGGACCGCGTCGGGAGCGGGCACCGTCGGCGGCGTCTTCAGCAGGTCGGCGACCCGCTCGTAGTGTGTCCGTTCCGTCTCCGCGACCGCCTCGAAGGCGCTGCGTGCGTCCGGGTGATCGGTGTCCTCGGCCCACTCGGTGAACGTGTCGCGGGCTCGCGCCTCCGCGGCGGCCGCGCTCGCGAGCACCGTCTCCCGGTCGAGCTGCGCCTCCGTGGCGGCGACGAGCGACTTCTCCGAGCCGAGCCGGTCGAGCTCGGTCGCACACGACTCGCGGACCGCCGACACCACGTCGTCCCCCTTCATATCTCTCCCGTGAGCCGACACCGAGTTAACAGTGTCTCCGCGGCGGCCGTGACTTTATCGCCGCGGCGCCGCTCGCTCGGGTATGGACGCCATCTCGCCCGACGCACTCGCGGACCGCATCGACCGCGGCGAGCGGACGACGCTGCTCGACACCCGCAACCGCGCCGAAATCGACGAGTGGCGCATCGACGGCCCCGGCATCGAGCGCGTCGCGGTGCCGTACATGAAATTCGTGGCTGCGCGGGCGAGAGAAGCGAGCTCGCGGAACGAGCGAGCGGGAGCGACTGAGGGGAGCGACGCGCGAGCAGCGCGGGCGACCGGCGACCCGGCCGACCTGCTCCCAGCCGACGTCGCGGAGCCGGTGGTCGCCGTCTGCGCTCGCGGCGAGGCGAGCGACGAGGCCGCAGCGATGCTCCGCGAGGCCGGCGTCGAGGCGGTCAACCTCGAGGGCGGGATGCACGGCTGGGCGCGGGTGTACCGCGCGACCGCCCTCAACGCCGACGCCGACGGCGCGACCGTCGTGCAGTACCGCCGCCCCTCCTCCGGCTGTCTCTCGTACCTCGTCGTCGCCGGCGACGAGGCGCTCGTCGTCGACCCGCTGCGGGCGTTCGCAGACCGGTACGCGAGAGACGCGGCCGACCGCGGGGCCGACCTCGTCGCGGCGGTCGACACGCACGTCCACGCTGACCACGTCAGCGGGCTGCGCGCGGTCGACGCGACTCGCTACATGTCCACCCGCGCCGTCGAGCGCGGGGTGACCTACGCCGTCGAGACACTCGCCGAGGGGGACGAACTCGTCGTCGGTGGAACCGCCGTCCAGGTGGTCGCGTCGCCGGGCCACACGACCGGCGGCGTCTCGCTCCGGGTCGGCGACGTGCTGCTGTGCGGCGACACGCTGTTCGTCGACGGAGTGGCGCGGCCGGACCTCGAACCCGCGGCCGAGGGTGCCGTGGACGACGAAGGTGTCGAGACTGTCGCTCGCGAGCACGCCCGCAACCTCCACCGGACGCTCACCGAACGGTTCGCCCGGCTCGACGACGACACCGTCGTCGCCCCGGGCCACTACGCCGACGGGGCCGAGCGGGCACCCGACGGGAGCTACACCGCGCGGCTCGGTGCGCTGCGCGACCGGCTGTGGGCGTTCGACACCGACCGGGAGACGTTCGTCGCCCGCGTCGTCGACGAGGTGGGCCCCCGCCCGGCCAACGACGAGCGCATCGTCGCCGTCAACCTCGGGCGCGAGACGGCCGGCGACGAGGAGGCGTTCGAACTGGAGCTCGGGCCGAACAACTGCGCCGTCGCGGCCGACTGATGGCGCCGCTCGACACGGCTGCGGTCCGCGAGTATCTGCTCTCCGAACGCCGCTCGTGGGTCGAGACGGTCTGTGACTGTGCGACCGCGACCGCCGCCGGCTGGGACGGCGACGCGACGGCCGACCGCGAGCGGGTCGTGCCGCCGTTCCGCGCTGCCCTCGACCGGGCGGGCGTGCTCGCCGCCGCGCCCGACGTGCTCACCGGCTGTGTGGCCGCGGCCGGCACCACGCTCGCTGCCGACCCCGTGGCCGGGCCGCCGTACGTCGTCGTCACCGGCGAGGGGCTGCTGTTGCGCGCGACGCTCGACGCGCGGCTACTCGTCCACGTCCGAACGTTCGCGCTCCGGCGCGGTCCCGACGGCCCCCGCTACGTGCGGGTCGGCGAGACGCCCGAGGCCGCGGTGGACGTGGAGACGACCGATTAAGTCACCGGGGGTCGACGACCGGACATGGACACGCGAGAGCTCTTCGGGACCGACGCGCCGGTTGTCGGGATGGTCCATCTCCCGCCGCTGCCCGGCGCGCCGCGGTACGACCGCGAGGGCGGCCGCGAGGCGCTCCACGAGGCCGCCCGCCGCGACGCCGCCCGGCTGGCCGAGGGTGGCGTCGACGCCGTGATGGTGGAGAACTTCGGCGACGCACCCTTCTATCCGGACGACGTGCCGAAGGCGACCGTCGCCGAGCTGACGGCGCTGGCCGGCACCGTCCGCGAGGCTGCGGGACTCCCCGTCGGCGTCAACGTGCTCCGCAACGACGGGCCCGCCGCGGTGGCCGTCGCGGCCGCGGCCGACGCCGACTTCGTCCGGGTGAACGTCCACGTCGGCGCGCGGGTGACGGACCAGGGGGTCATCGAGGGGAAGGCCCACGAGACGGTGCGGCACCGCGAGCAGCTCGACGCCGACGTGCGCGTGCTCGCCGACGTCGACGTGAAACACTCCGCGCCGCTCGGTGCCGGCGACTACGAGGCGGAGTCGATCGCCGAATCCGCCGAACGTGGACTCGCCGACGGCGTCGTCGTCTCCGGGGACCGGACCGGGCTGGCGACCCCGCTCGACGCGGTCGAGGACGCCGCCGATCGCCGGGACGCGCTCGGCCTCGACACGCCGGTGTTCGTCGGCAGCGGCGTCACCGCGGAGACGGTCGGCGACCTGCTCGCCGTCGCCGACGGGGTCATCGTCGGGACGGCGCTGAAGGCCGGCGGCGAGACGACCAACCCGGTGTCGGTCGGCCGCGTGGAGGAGCTCGTCGCCGCGGCCGACGCGGTGCGGTGAGTCAGTCGAGCCGTGCGAGCAGGAACGTCCACGGGTCCGGCTCGTCGGGGTCGTCCGCCAGCGAGTCCGGGACGCCGCGGGCGGCTTCGACCGTGAAGCCGGCGTCGCGGAGCTGTTCGCGGGTCGTCTCGGCGCCGGCCATGTTCCACTCCATCGGCGCGCCGCCGCCGAGCCAATCGCGGTTCTCCCCCTCCCACGAGCCGGTACCCTCACAGACGAGCGCGTACCCGCCGGGACGCACCACCCGTGCGAACTCCGCGGCGACGGTCGCGTGCTCCTCGAACGGGACGTGGATGAGCGACCAGAACGCGAGGACGGCGTCGACGGAGTCGTCGCGGAGCGGCAGCGCCGCCATGTCGCCCTGCGTGACCGCGGCGGCGGGGACGTTCCCCGCCGTCCGGCGGAGCTGTTCGCGAGAGACGTCGACGCCGATTGGCTCGGCCTCGGCCGCGACCGCGCGCAACACCGGCTCTCCGTTGCCGCAGCCGGCATCGAGCACTCGCGCGTCGGCCGGCAACTCGTCGAGCAGCTCGTCGAGCAGCGCCATCTCCGGCCCGTCGTCGTCGCGCTCGGCCGCGTAGGCGTCGGCGAGCGCGTCGTAGCTCCGGCGGACGGTGCGCTTGTCGACCATCGGCCGTAGCCACGGTTGCCGGTGGTTTCAGCGTTGCCACGGCGTGTGAGTCACTCCCGTGCTCAGTCGAGCAGCGCCTCGGCCGCCTCGCGTGTCGGCAACCCGCCGCGGGCGCCGTCGCCGGTGCAGTTCAGCGCCGCGACGGCCGAGGCGAACTCGCCGGCCTCCCGCGCTGGTTTCCCGTCGAGCAGCCACGCGTCGGCGAGTGCGGCGTGGAACGCGTCGCCAGCGCCGGTCGGGTCGACGACGTCGACGTCGACCGCCTCGACCTCGACGATCCCATGCGGAGTGAGCAGCGTCGCGCCGTCGGCACCGCGGGTGAGCGCGGCGCGCTCGACGCCCCGCTCGCGCAGGAACGCGACCGGGTCGTCGGCGTTGTGGTGGTCGAGATACGCAGCCAGCGCGACCTCGCCGGCGACGAACAGGTCGCAAGCGGCGACCGCGCGGTCGATGGTCTCGGGGCTCGTCCCCCGGCCTTCGAGTTCGTCGAGCGGGCCGGAAAGATCGAAGGAGAGCGCGGTGAGTTCGCCGCGCTCGCGCATCCCGACGAGTGGTGCGGCGGCCCGCTCGGGCACGTACGCCGTCGCGGCGACGACGCCAGCGTCCCGGAGATACGGCTCGTCGGCCGCGCGGAGTTCGAGTGCGGCACACGACTTCCCGCCCGTGACGACCATCCGCTCGCCGTCGGCGCGGAACACGAGCGAGTACGTCGATTCTTCGGGACCGCGGCGGACCCGGCGCGTGTCGACGCCGCGCTCTCGGAGGTCGCGCTCGACGACGTCGGCCCGGTCGTCGTCGCCGAGCCGGGTGACGATTCCCGCCTCACGCCCGAGCGCGGCCGCGGCACTGGCGACGTTCGCCGCGACGCCGCCGACGCCCTCCCGCGAGTCGTGAACGAAAGCGCCGCCGTCCGGCTCCGGCAGGTTCGACAGCGTGTAGTAGCGGTCGACCATCGCGCCGCCGACTGCGACCAGCTCCGGGGCGTCTGCCCCGGTGGCGTCGGCCTCGGCTGCGTCGGCTTCGGGCGCGTCAGCCTCGGGCGCGTCAGCCATCCAACAGCGTGAGCTTGTCCCGGTCGTAGAGGTCGAGTTCGCTCACCATCGACGGGGACTGCTTCGCCGCGAACACGACCGCGTCGGCGACCTCCTCCGGCTCGACCGCCTCGCCGGGGGCGAACTGCTCTTTGAACGGCTCCGGAGAGGAGAACTCGCCGGCGCCGTCGACGGCGAACTCCGTCCGCACCGCCGCGGGGTTGATCGTCGTGACGGCGAAGTCGTCGCCGACCTGCGCGGAGACGGACTTCGCGAACCCCCGCGTCCACCACTTCGAGGCCGCGTACACGGGGTTGAACGGCCGCGGATACTGCCCGGCGAAGCTGCCGATGAACACGAGCGTCCCCTCGCTCTCGCGGAGGTAGGGGATGGCCGCCCGCGTCGCGAAGAACATCCCGTCGCAGTTGACGGTCATCATCGTGCGATACTCCTCGGTCGCCATCGCTTCGACGTCGCTGCCGGCCGCGACACCCGCGTTGTTGACGAGCACGTCGATGCCGCCGAATCGCTCCGCCGCGGCGTCGACGAGTGCGTCGACGGCGTCTTCGTCGGTCACGTCCGTCGGGACGACCTCGACGGCGGCGTCGTAGGCGGTTTCGAGGTCAGTGCGGAGCGCCTCCAGGCGTTCCTCGCGGCGCGCGGCGACGACGACGTTCGCGCCGTTTCGCGCGAACGCCTCCGCCGTGGCCGCGCCGATTCCCGAACTCGCTCCCGTTACGACCGCGGTCTTGCCGTCGAGCGACTGGCTCATGGTCGACGTCTCTCGGTCCTCTCACGTCGCTCTTTCGCTCTCCGAGTTCCGGGTGGCTTCGGTTCAGGTCGTCGTGTTGCCTTTCTCCGCCGTTCGGTGGTTCTCTCGGGTCGTCTCGTCTCGTTTTGAGTGCTGTTCTCCTGTTTTGTTTTGAGTGCTGTTCTCCTGTTTTGTTTTGAGTGCTGTTCTCCTGTTTTGTTTTGAGTGCTGTTCTCCTGTTTTGTTTTGAGTAATCGTCCTGCTAGCGCGGACCTAGGGGAAACCGCACCGCAACGGCACCGCAACGGCACTGCAACGGCACCGTGCCACACGCCTCCCCAGCCGACTGCGGTGCTCGTCGCTCACTTCGTTCGCTCCTGTGCTCCTCGTCCCTCGCGCGCTGGCTGACTCGCGCACTCGCGTGTCACTCACTCCGTTCGCTCCCGCTCGTTTCGCGGCACTCGCTTCGCTCGCGCCGCGTCACCCGCGAGTCAGCGCGCGCCACCACGTAGTCGAACAGGCCACCGAGGTGGTGGCCGAGACCTGCCGCGCCGAGCGGAGCGAGGCGCGTGCAGGTCATGGGGGAGGGTTGGCGCGGTGCGGTTGCGGGGTTGTCGGATGGGACTGAAAGGGGCGAGTCGCTGAAGGAAGCACGGGGACGCAAGCACCGCAGGCGCGCGAAGCGGGCCGAGGAGCACAGCGACCCGCGCGAGTTCAGCGGCTCGGGGCTTTCGAGGTTCTCTCCTCCGCGTTCCTCGGCGAGACGTTCCCATCGCACTTCCATGATTGTCCGGATACAACTACAGCGAGTCGATGTCGGCGAGCACCTCCTCGGCGTGCTCGTCCGGTTCGACGCCCTCGTACGCGAGCGCGATCTCGCCGTCGCGGACGACGTACGTGTTGCGAAACACGCCCTCGACGGTGTTCCCGAAGAGATTCTTCTCGCCGTAGGAGTCGTAGGCGCGCGACACCGCCCCGTCCGTGTCGGAGAGCAGGTCGATGGGGAGGTCGTATTTCTCCGCGAACGTCGCCAGCGCCGGCACCGGATCGTCGCTGACGCCGAACACACCGACGTCACGGGCGGCGAACTCGTCCCACAGGTCGCGGAACGAACACGCCTCGGTCGTACAGCCGGGAGTGTCGGCGCGAGGGTAAAAGTAGACGACAGCGAGTCCCTCCTCGGGCAGCGAGACTGCCTCGTCGTCCTGGTTCTGCAGCGTGAAGCGTGGTGCGTCGGTACCGGGAGCGAGCATGTTCCAGAAGGGGCGCGCGGGCGGCATAGCCGTGTGGGTTTTGCGACCGTCGCGACGGCGTTCGGTTCCTCGTCGTCGTGACCGGAGGTGGGCCAACGCGGAGTTTTATACAGCAGGCCGTCGGCCACTGGACGATGAGCTACGAACTCGTGTTGATGACGGGCGACCACGGCTCGCTTGACTCGCTCGCCTCGCGGGCGCGCCGCGCCGAGGCGCTCGGCTTCGACCGGGTCTCCGCGGGCGAGACGACCGGCTGGGACATGGTGAGCGCGTTCGCCGTCGTCGGCGAGCGGACGGACGAGATCGGCGTCTCGACGGACGTGCTCTCGCCGTTCGGCCGGGCGCCGACTGTGCTCGCGCAGGCAGCGCTGACGATGCACGACGCGACGGACGGCCGCTTCCGACTGGGGCTCGGCACGTCCTCGCCCGCCATCGCCGAGGGGTGGCACGCCGCCGAGTTCGACCGGCCGCTCCGCCGGCTCCGCGAAACCATCGACATCGTCCGCGAGGTGTACGACGGCGGGCGGGTGGAGTACGACGGTGACGTGTTCGAGGTGGGCGGGCTCTCGTACGACCGGCCGGTGCCGGACGACCCGCCCGGCATCGACGTGGCCGCGCTCGGCCCGAAAGCGACGGAGCTGGTCGGCCGGTTCGCCGACGGCTGGGTGCCACAGCTGTTCACGCCCGACGCGCTCGCCGACCGCATGGCCGACCTCGAACGCGGCGCGGAGCTCGGTGACCGCTCGGTCGACGACGTGCGCGTCACGCCCATCGTCCGTGCGGTCGCGGCCGAGGACCGCGAGCGTGCGCGGGCGACGGCCCGGTCGATGGTGGCGTTCCTCATCGGCGCGTACGGCCCCTTCTACGGCGACTCGGTCGCAGAGCAGGGATACCCCGACGTGGTCGAGGAGATACGGACCGCGTGGCGGGAGGACCGCGACACCGCGGCGATGGCCGCGGCGCTCCCCGACGAGCTGCTCGACGAGCTCGCCGCCGCTGGCACGCCTGAGGAGGTCCGCGAGCGGCTGGAGCGCCACCGGTCGGTCGACGGCGTCGACGCCGTCCGGGTCGGCTTCGCGAGCGGGATGGACGAGGCGACGAAGCGGGCGACGATGCGGGCCGTCGAACCGTTGTGTTGAACGGGTTCCCGAGAGGGTAGTACCGTCATTGCAAACCCCCACCCCCACCGGTCGATGGCGGTCGAACGCGAACCGGCGACGGTGCTCGTCGCGGCGGGAACGGACGCGACCGCACCCCAGACGCCGGGGAGTGAGGGAACGGGAAACGGAAACGTCCACGTAGCTCCACCGCTGACCCATCCGCATGGAGCGTATCACGAGCACCGACGAGGTGCCCGAACGGGGCTCGTATCTGTTCACCGTCACCGAGGCCGACGGCTCGAAGGAGGAGGTCATCCTCGTCCGGTTCGAAGACGGGGTCGCCGCGTGGAAGAACTTCTGCCAACACGAGGTCGACCAGCGGCTTGACCGCGGGGTCGGCGCCGGCGCGGCCACCCGCGACGGCGAGATCATCTGTCCGAAACACGGCTCGAGTTTCGACGCCGAGACGGGGTATTGCGACAACGGAAAGGCCGCCGGCTCCACGCTGGTCGAGGTAGACGTCGCCGTCAACCGCGGCGACGTGTTCCTCACTGACGACGACTGCGAGTTCGCCCACGAGGGCGGCATCGACGACGGCGACATGCCCGGCTCCACGTCGCACCTCTCGTTTTGAGCGGGCGAAGCCGTCCCGAACCGGGCCCAGTTGCTACCGGTACAGTCGGGCGAAGACGTTTCGCCGTCGCGACCCAACCCGTCGTATGGTCCTCCCGCTGGAGATGGGCTGGCGACACCTGCTGTTCGAGAACCGCCCGGTCGAGCCGGCGGTGATGGACGCACACCTCCCCGACGCGCTCGCGCCCGACACCTACGACGGCTCGGCGTGGCTCTCCGTCGTCCCGTTCACGAACGTCGCCGTCCGGCCGAAGGGGCTCCCCGAACGGGTCGGCGTCCGTCTCCCCGAACTCAACGTCCGCACGTACGTCACCCACGACGGCGTCCCGAGCGTCTACTTCTTCAGCCTCGACGCACAGGGCGTGGCGAGCGTCCTCGGCGCGCGGCTCTTCCACCACCTCCCGTACTTCTACGCGCGGATCTCCCTCGACGTCGCGGACGGGGCGGTCCGGTTCCGGAGCCGACGGCTCCACCCGGGCGCGCGGCCGGCGCACTACGCGGCGACATACCGCCCGACCGGCGAGCCGTTCGCCGCGCCGGAGGACCCGTTCGCCGACTTCCTCGTCGAGCGGTACCGTTTCTACACGGAAGCACAGGACGGCTCGCTTCGCTACACGGACGTCGACCACGACCCGTGGACGCTCCGGCCCGCGGCGGCCGACGTCGAGACGGACACGCTGCTCGCCGCACACGGCTTCCCGCGGCCACCGGGCGACGCGACGTACTATTACAGCCGCGGGCTCGACGTGGTCGCCTCGCGCAGCAAGCGGGCGTAGCGACGGCTGGGGAACTCCCCCGCTTCGAGGCCGGGGTTTTTGTGCGGGTCGCCCTCACGGCGCGTATGCGCGCTGCCGTCCTCCGCGAGTACGGCGAACCGCTCGACGTGACGGAGCTCCCGGAGCCGGACCCCGGTCCGGACGGCGCCGTCGTCGCCGTCGAGGCCTGCGGGATCTGCCGCTCCGACTGGCACGCGTGGCAGGGGCACGGCGAGTGGGCCGACGACCAAGTTCCGCTGGACTTCGTGCTCGGCCACGAACCCGCAGGCCGGGTCGTCGCGGTCGGCGCCGACGTGACGCGCTTTCGCGAGGGCGACCGCGTCGTCGTCCCCTTCAACCTCGGCTGTGGCGCCTGTCCGAACTGCCACGCCGGCCACGGCAACACCTGTACCGAGGGGCTGGCGCTCGGCTTCGAGCGCGACGCGCCCGGCGCCTTCGCCGAGCGGGTCGGCGTGCCGAGCGCCGACTACAACCTCCAGCGGCTCCCCGAGGGCGTCTCCTTTCGCGACGTGGCTGCGGTCGGCTGCCGGTACATGACCGCGTTCCACGCGCTGGCCCACCGCGCGTCGGTCGGCGGCGGGGACGCCGTCGCCGTCCACGGCTGCGGCGGGGTCGGGCTCTCGACGGTGCAGATCGCCGCCGCGCTCGGGGCGCGGCCGATAGCGGTCGACGTCGACGACGACGCGCTCGCGCGGGCGGAAGACATCGGGGCCGTCGCGACGGTCGACGCGAGCGAGCGCGACCCGGTCGCCGCGGTCGAGGACGCGACCGACGGCGGGGCAGCCGTCAGCGTCGACGCGCTGGGCCGCGCGGAGACGGCCAGAAACTCCGTTCGCTGTCTCCGCGAGCGGGGTAGCCACGTGCAGGTCGGGCTCACCACGAGCGAGGAGCGCGGCGAGGTGTCGCTGCCGACCGACTGGATGGCTCGCTGGGAGATCGACTGGTTCGGCTCGCGCGGGATGCCGCCGACGCGGTTCCCGGAGCTGCTGGCGATGGTCGAGTCGGGGGCGCTCGACCCCGGCGCGCTCGTCGGGCGGACCGTCGGGCTCGACGAGGTGTTCGACCGCCTCGCAGCGATGACGACCTACGACACCGACGGCGTCGAAGTCGTGGAGTTCTGAAGGCAGGGTCGCGGCGCCGTCGCCCGTTCGACGGGAGTGTCAGCTCCGTTACCGATACGTCGTTCTCCAAACGTTGACGGGCGCACGACCCTATCACTGACCGAGATGGCGCTGCACGACGTCGACGACGTACTCGAGGAACTCGCCGGCCTGCCGAGCTTCCACCACCCGACCGTATCGCCCGATGGCTCGACCGTCGCCGTCTACTACGACGGCTCCGGCCGCAACGAACTCCACTTCGTCGACACCGAGACGGGGGAGCACCGACGGGTGACCGACGGCGCGGTGCCGCGCAACGCCCGCTGGTATCTGAAGTGGGGCACCGACGACGAGGTGTTCTTCCACATGGACGACGACGGCAACGAGCAGAACGACATCCACGTCGTCGACCGCGAGGGGAACGCCCGGCCGGTCGTCGAACAGGACGGACAGAACGCCCTCCAGGCCGTGAGCGACGACGGCCGCGTCCTCTACTTCGGCTCCTCGCGGGACGGCCAGATGAACCTCTACCGGCACGACCGCGACGCCGGCGAGACGACGAAGCTCACGAACTACGAGCGCGCGGCCGGGAGCGCGACGCTGTCCCCGGACGGCGGCCGGGTCGCCTTCTCCACGAACGAGGCCGACGACTTCGAGAACCAGGACGTGTACGTGATGGACGCAGACGGCTCGAACCCGCGCAACCTCGATATCGGCGAGACGGGCGCGGAGGCGTCGCCGGTCGACTTCTTCCCGGACGGGTCGCGGCTCCTCGTCTCGGATAACTCGCAGGACCTCGGCCGGTCCGGCGTCTACGAGTTCGAGACGGGCGAGGTGACGTGGTACGGCTCCGAGGACTCCGAGTCGCCGGTCGCCGTCCTCGACGACGGCGATCGGTTCCTCGCCCACCGCACCCGCGATGCGGCCGTCGCCCCCGTCGTCTACGACGTCGACGCGGGGACGTCGCGCGAGCTCGATCTTCCCGAGGGGGTCGCAGCGTTCTCCGGGACCGGCCGGACGCAGGTCGACGACGACCGCGTGCTGGTCTCCCATACGACGCCGAGCACGCGCGCCGACCTCCTCGCGTACGACCTCGACGACGACGCGACGGAGACGCTGCTCGCGGCCGACTACGGCCCGTTCTCTCCCGAGGACTTCGCCGACGCCGACTACGTCACCTTCGACTCCGACGGCGTCCCGGAGACGCGACAGGCCGCGGTCGACCACGACCCGTACGACGAACTCGAAATCGGTGGCCTGCTGTACGATTCGGGCGAGCGCCCGTCGCCGCTCATCGTCAACCCCCACGGCGGGCCGCGCGCCGCCGACTACCGCAACTTCGACCTGTACACGCAGTTTCTCGTCTCTCGCGGCTTCTCCGTGCTGAAGGTCAATTATCGCGGGTCGACCGGCCGCGGCCGCGAGTTCGTCGAAGAGATCTACGACGACTGGGGCGGCGCCGAGCAGGGCGACGTGGCCGTCGGCACTGAACACGTCCTCGACGAGTACGACTTCCTCGACGACGACCGCGTCGTCGTCTTCGGCGGCTCTTACGGCGGCTACTCCGCCTACTGGCAGACGGTGCAGTATCCCGACCTGTACGCCGCCGGCATCGCGTGGATCGGGCTCACCGACCTCGAACGGATGTTCGAGACGACGATGCCTCACTTCCGGACGGAGCTGATGGAGAAGAACCTTGGCACGCCCGCGGAGAACCCCGAGCTGTACCGGGAACGGTCGCCCATCGAGTACGCCGAGAACCTCTCGTGTCCCCTGCTCATGGTCCACGGGGTCAACGACCGCCGCGTCCCGGTCGAGCAGGCGCGCATCTACCGCGACCGCCTCGAGGAGCTCGGCTACGAAGCGGGTGAGGCTGGCGACTTCGAGTACGTCGAGCTCGGCGAGGAGGGCCACGCCTCCTCCGACATCGACCAGAAGATTCGGCTGTTCCGGGTGCTCGACGGCTTCCTCGACCGCCGGATCGGGACGCGCGCCGCCGTCGCGGACGACTGACGCGCGCGGCGTTTCAACCGGCACGCTCCACCTCTACGTCCACAGCAGAACGAACAAGACCACGAGCCCGGCGGCGAGCACCGCGAGCGCGACGACGGGGACGCCGCCCGGTGCGACTGCCAGCGTCGCCCAGCCGGCTCCGACGGCGACGGCTGCCACGGCGACGCTCGTCCCCGCGTTCCGGAGTTCCTGACGTGCGGTCGCGCCGCGCCGGCCGACCTGTTCGCCGAGGCCGACGGCGTACTCGCCGCAGTCCCACGCGACGAACGCGAGGGCGGCGCCCCCGAGCGACGGGAGCGGGTCGGAGGCGGCGAACGCGACCATCGTCGTCGCGCCGACGAGCGCGAGCGTGCCAGCGGCGAGCCAGCTCCGTGCCGCCTGCAACAGCCCCTGCGTGAGCAGGAGGACGCCGACGACCCCGGCCGCGAGCGGGGCGACCGCGGACGTGCCGATGGGGGACGTGCCGACGACGACGGAGCCGACGCCGGCGAGCACGGCGAGGAGCGCGCTCGTCCGCGTCGGCGCCAGCGCCGGTCGGTTCGCCGTCACCGTCCACCTCCCGCCCGCGCCTCCGCGAGCAGCGTCTCCGCGAGACTCTTCGTAGGTGGCCAGTCGACGACTCGGATGCCGGCGCCGCGGAGTCGGCCGACCCGGTTCGCCCGCTGGGCGCGCGCGAGCCGGTGGCCGTCCGCGTCCGTCCGCGTGGCGTCCGGCGAGACGACCGTCGTCGCGTGGCCGGACGCCTCTAGCCGTTCGAGCGCCTCGACGATGCCGTCGTCACACAGCGGCGCGAACGCGACGACCTGCGCGTCGTCGGGGAGCCGCGCCAGCAGCGGCGACGGGTCGACCGGGTCGTGGTCGGGGTCGACGACGAGTTCCGGCAGGTCGTCGGGCGGGTCGTACGCGAGTGCAGGGTGGACCGCGAGGAAGTGGCGTGCCGCCGTCAGCGCCGCCTGGCCGGCGGCCGGGGCGAGCCACGCGTCGCGGTACGCGTCGACGACGGTGATACCGACCCGGTCCCCGTTCTCGACGAGCGCGTCGTACACCTGCCCGGCGGCGGCGACGGCGTGGTCGACCGCGTGTCTGTCGTCGGGATCGGCGGTCCAGTAGGCCGCCGGGCGGGCGTCGACGAGCAACACGACCGTGGCGGCTCGCTCCTCGCGGAACGACACCGTCGCGAGCTCGTTCGTCCGGGCGTAGCGGCGCCAGTCGATGCGGTTCAGCGGGTCAGTCGAGCGGTACTCGCGGACGGAGTGGAACTCGGTGCCGGACCCGCCGACGTCCGTCGGGAGCCGGCCGCTGAAGATGGAGGTCTGCGCACGAAGCGGCACCTCCGAGAGCGGGAGCGAGCAGGTGAGCGTCGTCGTCGCCGCGAGCGCCCGCTCGCGTTCGACGGCGCCCCCCAGACTCCGGACGGCGACGGTCGCCGGCGAGAACGTGTGCTCCCCGCGCGCGGCGCGGAGCTCGTAGCTGTGCGTCGCTTCCCGGCCGGGGCGGAGCGCCGTCGCGAACCGCGGCGACCCGTCGCTCACCTCGAGCGCGCCGGGAACCCCGTCGACGACCCGGGCGTCCGCGACGACCCGCGACCCCGTGTTCCGGAGCGTGAGCGTCACCTCGACCGTGTCGCCAGGCGACGGGTCGATCCGGCTCACCTCGCGGTCGAGTTCGAGCGCGGCCCCGTCGGCGCCACCCCGCACGCCGGCGTACGTCTCGAAGACGACGCCGACCGCGACGAGGGCGAACAGGGCCGGCTCCATCGTCGCGAGTCCCGCGGCGAACAGCGCGAGGAGCGCGAACTCAATGGGCCACCAGCGGCGCGTCCGGCGGACGGCCGCCGAGTCGGCGGCGTTGCCGGGCTCGGCAGCGTCCCCCTCGGCGTCGTCGGGCGTCGGAGAATCTCGGGCGTCGGCGTCGCCCGTCGTCGTGGCCTCGGTTCCTGGCTCCTCGGCCGTGGACGTCACCGTGGTCCCGTCTGTCACGGCACGTCACCTCCCGTCGACCGCTCGGCCGACGCGGCGCGGTCGGCGACGGCCCGGGCGGTCCGGCGTGCGGAGCGCTCGAAGCCGTCGGCCCGGAGCAGGCGGTCGCGGAGCCGCTGCCACCAGCGCGGGCCGGCGACGCCGTCGCCGACGAACGCGGCCGCGTAGCGGTCGTCGGTCCACTCGCCAGATTCGACCCGCTCGCGTGCGGTCGCGGGCGAACAGCCGTCGACGCGGGCGACCGTCCGAACCGCGTCGTCCCGGAGCCGTCGCTCGATGCGCTCTCGGTGTGACTCCGGTCGCGCGGCTCGTCCCCGTCGGCCCGCGAGGTCGGCCATCGCGAGCTCGAACTCGTCGCCTGGCGTGTCCGTCGACGTGAACTCCTCGACGGTCGGCATCGACGCCGCGCGGTCGTCAGACAGGAGCGCGGTCATCCCCAGCGTGAACGCGAGGATCAGCGCGAGCACGCCGAGCGCGAGAAACAGGGGGTAGACGTTCCCGGCCGCGGCGAGCGTATCAGCAAGTCCCGCGGCGACCGAGGGGACGAGCCACGCCGCGACTCCGGCGGCGACGACCGACAGGCCGACGGCAGCGAGGAGCCGGCGCCGGACGGTCATCCCGATCCACCCCCGGCTTCGGGTCGAGCGCCGTCCGTCTCGGTCACGCCCGAGTCTGCTGCGACCGACGCCGCCTCCTCGTCCGGTGCGGGAATCGCCGCCAGCGCCTCGCGGACCGCCTCGACACGCTCCGGCGTCGGCGCGGCCTCGCCGTACCGAACCGCCTCGAACGTCGCGCGAAGCGTCTCCACCGCCTCCGCCGGATGGCCGCTCTCGCGGGCCTGCCGCGCCGCCTCTCCTGGCGCGGTCCCCTCGTCGGCGTCGATGCGGTCGAGGAACGTCCGCCAGGCGTCGAACACCTCGTTCTCCAGGGCGGCGCGGTCGGCTCCGTCGCTGCCGAGCGCCGCGGCGGCCGCGAGCGTCTCCCGGAGGACGCGACGGAGCCGCGAGAGCGGTCGCCAGCCGGCAGTGTACGCCCGGCCGTCCTCCGGAGCGAACAGCGCGAGGTGGAACGCGAAGAAGAACACGGCGAAGACGCCGAGCAGCAGCAGGTCGACCAGCGAGAGCGCGCCCGTGCCGACGACCGTCGACCCGCCCCCGGAGACTCCCTCGCGGGTCGTCACCACGAACAGCGCGGCGACGACGGCGCCGGCGAGCAGCGTGGCGAGCCCGGCGGCCGCGTTCATCGTCCGAGCGGCACCGAGCAGCCACAGGCCGAAGACGACGGCCGGCCCCCAGACGAGCGGATTCTCGACGGGGTCGCCGGACGTGAGCGCGGCGAAGAACGACTCCGTGCCGGCGGTCCCGTCACCGGCCGCTCCGTCGCCGGTCGAGGCTCCCCCTCCTCCGGCCGGCGCGGTCACCACGTCACGCACGTCGTCGGGGACCGCGACGGCGCCCGGGCCGGTCGGCGACGCGACCCCGCCGGCGGCGACGACCAGCGTCCCCAGACAGAGGAGCCCGATCCCCAGTGCCGCGAGCTGGCGACGCATCGGTAGCGCGTGAACGCGGGCCCATAAGAAACGTGGGTGTCGTTCGCACGGTGCGTGAGTGTCGTTCCCGTCTGAACGCCCCCGAACGTTGAAGCGACCGGGCGCGGGACGCGCTCGCATGGACGTCGACGAGGCGACCGCCGACTGCGCGCAGGTGCTCGACGAGGTGGGGGAGGTAGTCATCGCGGACCGGGCGTTCCTCGAGACGGTACTCTTGGGGGTGCTCGCGCGGGGGCACGTCCTGCTGGAGGACGTCCCCGGCACTGGGAAGACGCTCACCGCACGGAGCGTCGCGACGGCGCTCGGGCTCTCGTTTTCGCGGGTGCAGTTCACGCCCGACCTCCTACCGGCAGACGTCACCGGCTCGTACGTCTTCGACGAATCGGAGGGTCGCTTCGAGTTCCGCGAGGGGCCGGTGTTCGGGAACGTCGTGCTCGCAGACGAGATCAATCGCGCGCCACCGAAGACGCAGGCCGCACTGCTCGAAGCGATGGAGGAGACGCAGGTGACGGTGAGCGGCGAGACCCACGAGCTCCCCTCCCCGTTTTTCGTTATCGCGACGCAGAACCCCATCGAGCAGGAGGGGACGTTCCCGCTCCCGGAGGCACAGCTCGACCGGTTCCTCGTGAAGTCGAGCATCGGCTACCCGGACGAGGGGGGGCTGACGACGCTGCTGGAGCGGCGCGCCGGCCGGCGAGCGCGGAGCCCGTCGGTCGAGCCCGTCCTCGACGCGGCGCGGGTCGACGAGCTCCGCTACGTCGCCGAGTCCGTCGCGGTCCACGACGACCTGCTCTCGTATCTTGCGCGGCTCGGCGCCGCGACGAGCGACCATCCCGACGTGGAGGTCGGCGTCTCTCCGCGTGGCGTCCAGCGGCTCTTCGAGGCGAGCCGGGCCCGTGCCGTCATCGAGGGGCGCGAGTTCGTCACCCCCGACGACGTCGCCGCGGTCGCGGAGCCCGTGCTCGCCCACCGACTCGTGTTGACCGCCGAGGCGACCATCGGCGATGTGGAAAAGCGCGACGTCGTCGAGGAGGTGCTCGCGGACGTACCCGTGCCGACGATACAGCGGCCCTGACGAACCTGCACCGACGCGGTCGCGTCGGCGTAACTGTCAAATGAACTCCGTTTGTCAGCAGCCACCATGCCGATGTACGACCGGTCGGCACCGACGGGGGTGGAGGTGGTCGACGAGTGGACCGACGGGGTCGGCTGGATGGCCCACCCCAACGAGGAGGCGCGCCGGGCGAGCCACGCGCTCAGGGGAACGGACGGCGTCTGGGTGTTCGACCCGCTGGACGGTCCCGGTGTTGACGAGGCGCTGGCCGACCTCGGCGAGGTCGCGGGCGTCGCGGTGCTCTCACAGTTCCACGCCCGCGATGCGGGCGAACTCGCAGCGCGGCACGGCGTCGCCGTTCACGTCCCGGCATGGATGGACCGGGTCGCGGACGCCGTCGACGCGCCGGTCGAGCGATACGAGGCGCCCGCCGGCGAGTGGGTGGCGCTCGGCGACTCCGACATCGAGGTGCAGACCGTGAACCCGACGGTGGCGTGGCGCGAGGTCGTCGCCCGCCGGCCGACGGACGGGACGCTCCGCGTCCCAGACATGCTGTCGTCGGTGCCGGAGATGACCGTCGCCGACGAACGGGTGGGCTGTTACTTCGTCCACCGGTTCGTCCCGCCACGAGACGCCTTCGAGGGGGTCGACCCGAACCGACTCCTCTTCGGTCACGGCGCGGGCGTGACCGACGACGCGGCGGCCGCCCTCGACGACGCGCTCGCAGACGCCCGACGCAACCTGCCCCGGGCGCTCGTGGCGCAGGCGCCGAACCAGCTCCGCGGCGTCATCGGGGCGCTCGTGGAGTGAGCGCGGCCCGGCGACACAAGGGCTATACCCGTCGTCGCGCTCGTAGCGACAATGTCGTCGGTCGTCGCCGCGCTCAACGACCGGATGTCTCGGTCGGTCGCAGACGAGCTCAACGACCGGATGTCTCGGTCGGTCGCAGACGAGCTCAACGACCGGATGTCTCGGTCGGTCGCAGACGAGCTCAACGACCGGATGCCTGCCGCGGCGACCGACGCCGTCCGCGCGCGCCTCGGCGTCGACCCGCGCGCGCTCGCCGCCCTCCGCGTCGCGCTCGGCCTGCTCGTGCTCGCGGACCTCGCGCTGCGAGCGGGTGACCTGACCGCCTTCTACACTGACGCGGGTGTGCTCCCGCGGGCGCTTTTGTTCGAGCTCTACCCCACCGTCGGCCGGCTCTCGCTGTTCGCGCTGTCGGGGTCCGTGGCGTGGGCGGCCGCGCTGTTTCTCCTCACGGCCGGCGTCGCCGTCGCGCTCGTCGCCGGCTACCGGAGCCGGCTCGCCGCGCTCTGTCTGTTCGTTCTCTTGCTCTCGCTCCACACGCGGAACCTCCCGGTGCTCAACGCCGGCGACTCGCTGCTCCGCCGCCTGCTGTTGTGGGGTGCGCTGCTCCCGCTCGGTAGGCGGTGGGGGCTCGACGCGAAACGGGGGGTGACCGCGGGCCGTGACCGAATCGTCTCGCTCGTGACGGCCGGCCTGCTCGTCCAGGTGCTCGTCGTCTACGCCGTCAACGCGGTCATCAAGCTCCGCGGCGAGGCGTGGCGCTCGGGCGACGCGGTGCGGTACGTGTTCGGCGTGGACGCGCTCACCGTCGGGCTCGGGGACGCGCTCGCCGGGCAGGCGACGCTGTTGACGCTCGGCGCTCACGCGTGGCTCGCGCTGCTCGTCGCCTCGCCGCTGTTGCTGCTCGCGACCGGCCGCACACGCACCGCGCTCGTCGCGGCGTTCGCCGGCGGCCACCTGTTCATGCTCGCGACGCTGAATCTCGGCGTCTTCCCACTCGTCTCCGTCGCCGGCCTCCTCGTCTTCCTCCCGCCGGGCGTCTGGGACCGCGTCGAGGCCGTGACGTCGAGCCTCCGACGCCGGCTCACAGCGACCCGGAGCGGTCTCTCTGCACCTGGCGGGCCGCTGCTCGGGCGCCTCGACCCGCCCGCGACCCGGACGATTGCGGCGCTACTGTTCGCGTTCGTGCTCGTCTGGAACGCGGCGTCGGTCGGACTCGTGGCGCTCCCGGCCGCGACGGGGAGCGTCGACGCCGAGCAGCGCCGCTGGGACATGTTCGCGCCGTCGCCGCTCGCCACCGACGGCTGGCACGTCCCCGTGGGGACGACGACGGACGGCGAGCAGGTCGACGCGCTCCGGGGCGGCCTCCCCGACCGCGCGGAGCCGCCAGACCCGAGCGCGACGTATCCGAGCCACCGCTGGTACGTCTACCTGACCGAGCTTCGGAGTTCGCCGGGGCTCCGGCCGGGGTTCGCGGGCTATCTCTGTGCCCGGTGGAACCGGACGCACGCGAGCGACCTCGCGGCCGTCGAGCTCGTCGTCGGCTACCAGCCGGTGCGGCTGGACGCGCCGGACCCGACGCGCTACCGCTCGCTGGGGACGTACCGCTGCGGCGCGGTCGGCGCCCGGACGTGACGCCACGAAGCCGACGCGGGCGGTGACCACGAGGCCAACAGCCTCTAACCCGCGGGGACGGAAGGCGAAGCCGACATGGTCACGGCCGCCGCCCTCTCGACGCCCGAGATCGTCGTCAGGCTGCTCGCCGGGGTCGGGCTCATCCTCGCGAACGGCTTCTTCGTCGCCATCGAGTTCGCGCTCACCCGGGCACGGCAGTTCACCGAGGAGGAGTTCGTCGGCGACAATCCGGCGCTGGAACGCGCGTGGACGATGACCGACGACCTCGAGCTGTATCTCACGACGTGTCAGGTCGGCATCACCGCGTCGAGCATCGCCGTCGGTATCGTCGCCGAACCGGCGCTCGCGGCGCTGTTCGAGCCGCTGTTCGCGAACACCGTGCTCGCCTCTATCGGTTCGGGAGCCATCCTCGCCTTTCTCCTCATCAACCTCGTCCACCTCACCCACGGCGAGCAGACGCCGACGTATCTCGGCGTGGAGCGCTCGCGGTTCGTCTGTCGGTACGGCGCGGGGCCGCTGTACTGGTTCCACCAGCTCATCTCGCCGGTCATCACGCTGGGCGACTGGATCGCGAAGGCGACGCTGAAGCTGTTCGGCGTCGAGATGACGGGCGCGTGGCTCGAAACCGAGGAGGATCGCATCGAGACGCGCGCACAGCTCCGCACCCGACTGAAGTCGCTGCTCGACCGGGGAAACCTCTCCGACGAGCGGTACCACGAGGTGGTGAACGCCCTCTCGGTGGGGACGACCACCGTCGACGAGGTGATGGTCCCCGTCGAGGATATCGTCTTCCTCTCCACTGAGCTCCCGGTCGCGGAGAACTTCGAGCGGCTCTCCTCGTCGCCGCACACCCGCTACCCGCTCGTCGGTGACGAGCCGGCCGACTTCCGTGGCATCGTCTACGTCCCCGCTGTGCTCGATCACGTCGACGACCTGCGAACCGGCGAGACGACGCTCGAAGCGCTCGCCGCTCCGCCGATGACGGTCTCAGTGGACACGACCGTCAGCGACGCCATCGATCAGTTTCAGGCGGAGCGGCAGGAGCTCGCGCTCGTGCTTTCGGAGGGTGCGGTCGTCGGCCTGCTCACCGCGACGGACGGCTTCGAGGCCGTGATGGGAGAGATAGAGGACCCGCTCGACGCGGCGGCGGCTACGGCCTGACGGTGAACACGGGCACCGGCGAGGCGCGGGCCGTCTGCTCGGCGACGCTGCCGAGCAACACCCGGTCGACCCCCCGGCGCCCCGTGGTGCCGAGCACGACCGCGTGGACGTCGTTCGATTCGACGTACTCCCGGATGCGCGCCGCCGGCTGGCCGTGTTCGATTCCCGTGACGACGTCGACCCCGGGGGGCGCGGCGTCGACGACGGCCTCGACGGCTTCCCGAGCCGCCCGCTCTGCGACCTCTTCGCTGAGGACGGCGCGGACGTCAGGTCCGACGCCCGCGTCGTCGACGACCGAGAGGGCGTGAACGGTCGCGTCGACCGTCTCCGCGAGCGCGAGCGCGTGGTCGACGGCGTTGGTCGCCTGCCGGCTGCCATCCGTCGCGACGAGGATCCGCTCGTACGGGAACGTCAGCCGCCCGTTCTCGCTGGCGAGGGTGAGCACGGGTACGGAGGAGAGCCGGATCACCTTCTCCGTGACGCTACCGAGCAGATACCGCGAGAGCCCGCCGCGCCCCCGGGTCGCCATCGCGACGAGGTCGTACTCGTAGCGTGTCGCGTAGTCGACGATTGTCTCGGCGGGGCTCCCCTGCACGACGTCGGTCGCGTACTCGACTCCGAGCGTCTCGAGCGTCTCCGCGGCCTCGTCGACGACCTTCCGCCCTGCTCGTTCGAGTGCGTCGACGACCTCTCCGTCCGTGGCGGTGACGCTATCGTGGGCGGTGTCGGCGACGTTGAGCAGGCGAACGGTCGCGTCCGTCCGGTTGGCGAGCGCCCCAGCGTGGTGGAGCACCGCGGTCGCGCTCGTCGCGTCGTCGACCGGGAGGAGCACGTCGTCGTACATGCGAGTGGATTCGGTCCGTACTGTGTTAACGTGTGTGGTGGTTCGACCACGGCCGAGTGGCGCTGCCGCTACACTCATTTCGTCTCGGTTCTCCGTTTGACCGTGACCCGGACGCTGCTCGTCGCCGGCACCGCGAGCCACGTCGGAAAGAGCACCGTCGCCGCCGGGCTCTGTCGGCTCCTCGCCGACCGCGGAGTCGCCGTCGCGCCGTTCAAGGCACAGAACATGTCGAACAATGCTCGCGCGGTCGCGGCGGCCGTCGGCCCCGAGCCGTGGGGCGAGATCGGCGTCTCGCAGTACGTGCAGGCGCGGGCGGCCCGAACGACCCCGACGACGGACCACAACCCCGTCCTGTTGAAGCCGCGCGGCGCCGGCGAGAGCCAGCTCGTCGTGGACGGCCGCCCCGTCGCGACCGCCTCGGTCGGCGACTACTACGACGACTACTGGGCGGACGCGCTGGCGGCGGCCGAGGCGGCCCACGACCGGCTCGCCGCGGAGAACGACGTCGTCGTCGCCGAGGGCGCCGGCTCGGTCGCGGAACCGAACCTCAGCCACCGGGACCTCGCGAACGTGGAGACCGCGCGATTCGCCGATCGCGGTGACTGCCGGTGTGACGTGCTGCTCGTCGCCGACATCGAGCGCGGGGGCGTCTTCGCGCACGTCGTCGGCACGCTGGAGCTGATGCCCGACGACGTGCGCGAGCGGGTCGCCGGGGTCGTCATCACGAAGTTCCGCGGCTCGCGCGACGTGCTCCAGCCGGGCATCGACGACCTCGAAGCCCGCACCGGCGTCCCCGTGCTCGGCGTCCTCCCGTACGACGACCCCGGGCTCCCAGAGGAGGACAGCGTGGCGCTCCCGGACACGGACCAGCGGGCGGTCCGCGGCGCGGACGGCGTCGAGCCGTCGGTCACCGTCGGCGTCGTCCGGCTCCCCCGCGTCTCGAACGCGACGGACGTGGAGCCGCTCGTCGCCGAGCCGGGGGTCCGCGTCGCGTATCTCCCACCGGACGCGCCGCTCGACTCCGACGCGCTCGTGCTCCCCGGCACGAAGAACACCGTCGACGACCTGCTCGCGCTGCGCGATGCGGGGTTCGGTGACCGGCTCGCAGCGTTCGACGGCCCCGTCGTCGGGCTCTGTGGCGGCTACCAGCTGCTCGGCGAGCGGCTGCTCGGTGCGGCCGTCGAAGGGACCGGCGAGGTCGAGACGCTCGACGGCTTCGGCCGGCTCCCCGTCGAGACGCGCTTCTCGGCCGAGAAACGCGTCGCCGAGACGACCGTCCGCGTCGACGGCACCGGCCCCATCGCCGGCGCGACGGGAGAGGCGACCGGCTACGAGATACACATGGGCGAGACGCGCGCCGTCGGCGACGTGGCTCGGCCGCTCGGGCCGGACAGCGCCGCGGTCGGCGACACGCTCGGCACGTATCTCCACGGCCTGTTCGAGAACGAACCCGTCCGCGATGCCTTCCTCGATGCCGTCTTCGACCACGCCGGCGTCGACCGCCCTGGCAGGAAGAGGAGCGACGACGACCCCTACGCGGCTGCCGCACGGCTCGTCGAGGCGAACGTCACGCTCGACGCGCTCGGTGCCGTCGACGGCTCCCACCTGCCGTAGCCGGCGCTACTCGGTGACGGGAATCTCGACGTGGCTCGGGCGTGACGCGGTCGCAGCGTCTCGTCGCTCGCCCGGGGCGCCGTCGGGGCGTTCGTCGCCAGCCCGCTGGTCTATCGGCTCGCCGCCGTCGGGGAGCGCCGTCCGGACGGGACACGGCGTCGCGAGCGCGCCGGCGATGTAGCCGCTCGCGGCGCCAAAGCCCGCACCGAGGCCGGCGCCGACCGGGCCGGCTTTCGAGCCGAGTCCCGCACCGATGCTCGCGCCGACGGACGCCGCGTTCGACTCGACTTCGAATGGGTTCCAGCCCATGGTCGTGGGTACGGGGCACACGGGGAAGTGTGTGGCGCCGACCGGCCCGGAGCGCCCGAGGCGACGCCACGGCTCGTCCGCTCTGGACCCCGAGGTCTGTCGTCCGGTGGCTTTTCCCTCCGCTCCAGCGTCCTACCACCGTGTACGATCCGCGACCACGTGGGAAAGGTTTTAGCGCGCGGCTCGACTACCTGCGGTCGGTATGAGTGTTAGCTTGAAGGACTTCTACGCCGACTGGTGCGGTCCGTGCAAGACGCAGGACCCGATTCTCGAGGAGGTCGCGGAGGACTACCCGAACGTCTCCTTCGAGAAAGTGAACGTCGACGAAGAGCAGGACGTCGCGAACGAGTATCAGGTTCGCTCGCTCCCGACGCTGATCGTCGAGAACGACGACGGCATCGTCGAGCGGTTCGTCGGCGTCACGCAGCGCGACGACATCGAGAGCGCGTTACAGCAGGCCGGCGCATAACGCCGTTTCCGGACGGCTTAACACCGCGACTGCACACGAGCGCACATGGACGGTGAGATATCGGCCGCGGAGCTCTCGGAGCTACTCGAGGCGGACGGCGACGTCCACGTCGTCGACATCCGACCGCAAGGCGCGTTCGACCGCGGCCACATCCCCGGCAGCGTGAACGTCCCCTTTGCCGAGCTGCCGAACCGCATCGAGGAACTCGACGGTGCCGACCGCGTCGTCACCGTGTGTCCACACGGGAAGGCCTCAGTGCAGGCGGCGCGGCTCGTCGGCTCCTACGAGGGGACGACGGGAGTCGTCGAGTCGCTCGCCGACGGCATCGAGGGATGGCGCGAGGGCGGCTATCCGTGGGAGAGCGAGGCCCAGGCGGTCGACGAGGGACCGGACGCGCCGTTTTAGGTAGTTCACCCCCCGCGACGCGTCTCCGCTCGAACGCGGTCGATGGCCGCACGGCTCTGACGCTGCCGCTGTCGCGTCGTCGAGAACGGAACACGAAAACGAGTGGCGACGAGGGGATCAGGCGACGTTGAATCCCTTCTCGCGGAGGAAATCCTCCACGCGACCGGTGTGGTTCCCCTGGAGCTCGATGGCGCCGTCCTCGACGGTGCCCCCGCAGGCGAACTTGGACTTGAGGTCCGAAGACAGCGAGTCCATGTCGACGTCCTTCGGGTCGAACCCCTCGATGACCGTTACCTCCTTCCCGTATCGGCGCTCGTCGATGCGGATGCTGATCTCCTGGGACTCCTTGGCGACGTCCTCGCAGACGCAGAGTTCCTGGGGCAATCCGCACGTCGAGCAGACTTCCGACATTACGCCGAAACGTACAGAGTCGTCGTATTAAACACTGTCGGGAGGGACGCTCCGCTCACGCCCCCTGCCCGCGGTTCGCGACGACGGCGTCCGCGAGCGCGACCGCCTCGTCGGCTTCCGTCTCGGTGACGTCGCCGGCGTAGGTCGCCCGCTCGTAGAGTCGGGCCGCTCGCCGCGCTCGCCGGTCGCCGACGGCCTCGGCGTACTGTCGTACAGTCTCTCCCTCGGCGCGGGCGCGGACCTGTCGGGAGAGTACGTACTCGATGCGCTCGTAGGCGCCCTGCACGTCGGTCACGGGGTCCGACCGCGGCTGACGGCGGAGCCACACCTCGCGGTACGCCCACCCCGTGACGCCGGACTTTCGCGCGCCGGCGACGGCGCCGAGCGCGACGACGGCCCCGAGCGCGAGCTGTTCGCGCGGTGGGAGTTCGGGGAGCGTGAAGCCGCCGTCGCCCCCGTCGCTCCCCCCCGCAGTTCCGTTCCCGCCGGGGGCCGGAGGGGTCGCCTGTCGTCGGGCGATCTGCTGGATGTCCGGGGTGGTGCCGGGGGTGACCGGCGTGATCTCGTTCGACGAGCCGTCCGGCGATCCGTCCGTCGGGGTCGTCGTCCCGGGGCCGGTCTCGTTCGTGTCGACCGACTCGACGTCGGCCGCCCTCGCCTCGTCGATCCGTGACTGTTCCGTCGACCGACGGGGGGTGGCCGGAGTCGGGTCGAACCGGTGCCAGCCGTGCTCCGCGAAGTACACTTCGACCCACGCGTGGGCGTCGAGCCCCCGAACGACCCACCTGCCGTCGCTGACCCGTTCGCCGGGGGTGTAGCCAACGACGAACCGTGCCGGGATTCCCTGCGTGCGGAGCATGACGACCATCGTCGTCGCGAAGTAAGTGCAGTACCCGTCCGACATCTCGAAGAGAAACGCGTCGGCGACGGTGCCGCCGGGGCGGGAGACGTCCAGCGAGTAGCCGCGATTGTTCGACAGCCACTGTTCGATGACGCGGGCGGTGTCGTAGGGGTTCGCCGCGTTCGCCGTGATTCGACTCGTTCGCTGTTCGACCCGGTCGGGAACGTTCCCCGGCAGCGCGGTGTGGCGGTCCTCGACGACGGTCGGGTAGTCGCGGCCGGCATCCCTGAGCTGTCCCGGGGTCGCCGTCGGTCGTCGCGAGACGACCGTGTACGACTCGTCGGCGCGGAACTGCCGGAGCGGCTGGAGGCTTCCGTCCGAGCGTACGTCGGCGCCGGTGTCGCTGCGCTCGATGCGGGTCGGCTTCCACACCGCGGGCATGTTGCCGAACGGCGACTCCATCGTGTACGTCTGTTCGACCCGGCGGTCGGCGCCGACGGGAGCGGCGAGCTGGGTCTCCTGATACGGTCGTGCCTCGCCGGTCCGCACCCACCCGCTGCCGGTGTAACGGTCGAGGGCACCGACCCGCCAGTAGCCGGCCTCGTCGCTCTCGACCGCGAACCGCACGGCCGGCGAGAGCTCGATCGAGCCGCGGATCTCGACGCTGTCGGCGCTCCCGAGCAGATTCGCCTCCGTCGTCCCGCTGCCGGCGAGATTCCCGAGACCGCTACCGGCGTCGCGGAGGAACTCCTCGGGCACCACGTCGACGACGCTCGCCGTCGCGACGATGCCGCCGAGGCCGAGCAGGACGTCGCGGCGTCCCTCGTCGATCTCGACGCCGGCCGGGTCGCGGGCGAGGTCACCGAAGCCGGCGGCGCCGGCGACCCCGACCGCGCCGACGAGCGTCGTCGCAGGGGCGGCGTCTCCCGTCAGCACGAACAAGCTGAGGGTCGCGCCCGCGACGCCCGCGCCGGCGAGATAGTGGCGACGCAAGGCGAGATACCACGCCAAAAGCGTCGGTGCCGGCGCGATGGCGAGCGCCCACGTCCCGGCGTTGATGATGCGGAGGATGGAGAGCCCGGAGAGCATCGAGACGGCGTCGGAGACCATCGGCCCGACGGCGTCCCCGAGGACGACCGACGCGGGCAGGGTTGCGATGTAGTAGTAGCTCCCGGCGGCGAGCAGGCCGACCGTCACGAGCCCGGCGACTCGGGGACGGGCGACCCGCGCGAGCAGGGTCGCCGCGGCGAGCGCCGCCGCGACGACCGCGTAGAACCGCGGTGGCTCCCCGGACACCGTGACGATGTACGCGAGCACGCTGAGATACGTGACCATCGTGACGCCGACCGACGCGGTCGCGAGCAGTCGTGGGGTGTCAACCCGGCCGACGACCGGGAGCGCGCGAGTGCTCACGCGATCCACCCCCCGGGCCGTGGTCGGTTCGACCGTCTCTCCGTCCAGCGCCGGCTCGGGTCGGCAGGCTTGGTCGGGATCACGGGGCGGTCACCTCCTGCCGCTTCTCATCCCGCGGCTCGACGGCCGGGTCGGCGTCGCCGAGCAGGTCGGCGAACGGAAACGCGCTGCCCGCCGTTCGGACGGTGACGCCGTCGTCGGTCGCCCGGACGAACACGTCGGCCTCGGGGTCGTCGGCGTCGCCGGCCGCCGTCCGAGCGAGCAGGTCGAGCACGTCGTCGCGGTGGTCTTCGCCGCGGCGCTGGCGGAGATAGCCGTTCGGCGCGGCAAGGCCGACCGCGAGACCCGCGTCGAGCAGGTAGACGGCGACGCTGGCGGCCGCGCTCGCCATCGCGTCCGCGTGGCCGGGGGCCGCCGACGCGGCGACGGTGACGCCCCCCTCGTCGCGCACCGCGTACTGTGCGACGACGAGGTCGCCCGGCTGACGCTTCGCGGACGACTTCCAGTGGACGTCGCGCAGCGGGTCGCCGGGGACGTACTCGCGCAACGAGTCGAACGCCTCGCGGTCGGAGGAGCCGGCCCGCTCGACCAGCCCGCGGAAGGCGCGGTTCGGCGTGAGCGGCTCGACCGTCGGGTAGACGAGAGCCTCCGTCTCGCTGCCAACGGTCCGTTCGCGGACGAGAAGGCCGAACGCGTCCCGCTCGCGGACGGTCGCGGGGCCGAGCGCGTGGGCGCCGCGCGAGAGCAGTTCCACGCGGTACCCCTCGTCGGTCGTCGCGACGCGGGCGAGCCCGTCGCCGACCGCGTCCGTCGTCTCGGCGCGTCCGCCGGCGTCGACGCGGAGCCGGACCGCCCGCGTCTCGCCGGGGAACCCCGGTGCCGGCGTGCGTCGCGCGACCGTCGGCTCGTCGCGGCGACGGAGGGTGAGCCAGCCGTAGCCGAGCGCGAGCAGCGCGGGCGCAGCGACGGCGTTGAGCGAGCGCGCGCCGGCCTGTGCCGCGAGCAGGACGGCGACGGCGACGACCGCGAGCGCGCCGTAACCGCGGCGTGTCGGACGCATCAGTCGACGGCGACCTCGCGCAGCGCCGCGTCGACGACGTCGCGGGGGGACCCCTCGCCGCGCCCGACGCGGATGCGATGGGTGAGCGTCGCGACGGCCTCCTGCTGGACGTCGTCGGGGACGACGTAGTCGCGGCCCTCGAGTACCGCGCGGCCCTGTGCGGCCCGCGAGAGGGCGATGGAGCCGCGCGGCGAGACGCCGAGCTGTGCGTTCTCGCGGGTGTACCGCGAGAGCCGGGTGACGTAGCCGCGGACGGCCTCGCTCACGGTGACCTCGGCGGTCGTCGCGCGGGCCGTAAGCAGCTCCTCGGTCGTCGCGACGGGGTCGAGCGACTCGATGGGGTGGTCGCCGACGACGCGCCCGAGCACCTCCTGTTCCTCGCGTTCGTCCGGGTAACCGAGCGAGAGCTTCATGCCGAAGCGGTCGAGCTCCGCGGCCGGGAGTTCGTAGGTGCGGTCGCGCTCGACGCTGTTCTGCGTCGCGACGACGAAGAAGGGGTCCGGAACTGCGCGGGTGTCGCCGTCGACGGTGACCGTCTCTTCTTCCATCGCTTCGAGGAGGGCGGCCTGCGTCTTCGGCGGCGCGCGATTGATCTCGTCGGCCAGCACGACGTTCGCGAAGATCGGTCCGGGCCGGAACTCGAACTCGCGGCTCGCCTGATCGAACACGTTGACGCCCGTGATGTCCGAGGGGAGCAGGTCCGGGGTGAACTGCACGCGCTTGAAGTCGCACTCGAAGGAGGTGGCGATGGCGCGCGCGAGCATCGTCTTGCCGACCCCGGGGACGTCCTCCAGCAGGACGTGGCTCCGGGAGAGCAGCGCGACGACGAGATGCTCGACCGTCGTCTCGTTGCCGACGATGACCTCGCCGACGTTGCCGACGACGCGGCGGGCTGTCGCGCCGGCCTCCCTGACGGCCTCGTCGCTCGCGGCGGTGTTCTCGGCGTCGCTCATCGGTTCGGACGGTGTCGTGCCGTCGGCTCACCGTCGCGGTCCCCACCGTGGAAGGCTGTCATTGTCTGCCACGACGGGCTGGGACGACGTAAGGCTGACTCCCGCTGGTACGGAGCGCTCGATAGCGATGGGGTGCCCACGGTAGTTTCATCGCGCCCGGGGCCGGTGGAAGAATCACGCGACGAGCTGTGCGGGTTCACCCAGGGGCAGGTCGTGCGGAACACGACCTCGAGATATGAAGCGGTGCGCTGGAATTTAAATACGAACGCGGCCAACGGGAACGTATGGCCGAAATCGTTCGGGACGACGACCACAGTAACGGCGCGCCGACCATCGCCGGGACTGGAATCAGGGTCGTCGATATCGCGAAGGCATACGAGCACAGCGGCTACTCCCCGGACGAGATCGTCGGGTTCTATCCGGCGCTGACGCTCGGCGACGTCCACACCGCGCTCGCCTTCTACTACGACCACATCGACGAGTTCCGGTCGACCTCGTCCCCTGCGTCCGCGTGAGCAGACCGCTGTACCTCGACGAGAGCATCTGGCTTCCGGTTGCGGAAGGGCTCCGTGCCCGAGGGTGGCGCGTCCACACTGCTCGCGGTCAGGGAAATCTCGGTCGTCTCGACCGCGAACAACTGCGGTTCGTCCGCGAACGGGGCTGGCTGCTGTTCACCTTCGAGGACGACTTCCTCTCGTTAGTCCGGGGGGAGGAGTTGGATCACGCCGGACTCGTCTACACGGATCAGTCCCACCAGCGTGTCGGCGACATCGTGCAGTCACTGGACGCGTTTCCCGATGGACTCGATTCAGAATGGCGGGGCGTCCACTATCTCTGAGCGATTCACCACGCCTTGCAGTCGCGACACACCAGCGCGCCGTCGTCGCGCCAGCGTCGGCGCACGGTCGCGCCGCAGGCCTCACAGGGGGTGCCCTCGGGTGCGAAGGCAGTCGTCGACACCGCACGTGCCTCGTCCGACTCGGACTCGCCGTCTGCGTCTGCCTCGGCGTCTCCACCGGCACCCGCATTCTCGCTTCCACCGTCGCCGGCCTCATCTTCTCCATCGAGGAACTCGTCGAGCGCGCGGTCCTCGCCCATACCCCGGCTGCTCGCGGCGGCGGGAAGAACGTGCCGGACCCGGAAGTAGCAAGTAGTGGCGGTCGAACTATCGCGTATGACGGAAGCGAGCGGCGGACTACTCGAGAGTATCCTACAGATGCCGGCGCGGTTCGCGGAGATCGCGGCCGCGAGCCCGGAGCAGGCGATTCTGCTCGCGCTGGGTGCGCTCATCACCGCGGGTGCGTCGGTCGTCTTTGGCGTGGTCTCGCTGGGCGGTCTCGTGGCCGCGGTCGGTCGGCTGTTCCCCTCCGGCGGCCAGCCGCCGGAAGGGCACCGCTGACTCAGCCGAGATCGGCGAGCGCCTCGCCGGCCAGCTCGACCGCCTTGTCGAGCTCCGGGCCGAGCGGCGACCCGACGACGAGGCCGTCGGCGTGTTCGAGGAGCGCCTCAGCGCGCTCGCGCACGTCGGCGGGCGTGCCCGCGATGGAGAACGCGTCGAGCATCGCCGGCGTCACGCGGTCGAACGCCGTCTCGAACTCGCCGGCGGAGATGGCCTCGCCGATGCGCTCGGCGCGGTCGGTGTCGATGCCGTGGCGGTCGAGCACCGGCGGTGCCGCGCCCGAGGTGATGAACGCCACCGGTGGCCGGGCGGCCTCGCGGGCGGCCGCGGCGTCGTCGGCGATCGACACCGAGGCGTAGGCGGCGAGCTCGAAGCCGCCGCGCTCGTCGGGCCGGTCGGCTATCCCCTCGTCGACGCGGTCGCGTGCCCACGCGAGGTCCTCGGGATGCGAGCCGTTGAACAGCAGGCCGTCGGCGTGTTTCCCGGCCATCCGGCACATGTGCGGCCCCTCGCCGCCGACGTAGACGGGCAGCGAGTCGCCCTGCGGCGGTTCGAAGTTGAGGCCGGCGTCGTCGGCGACGTGGACGCCGTCGCGGGTGACGCGCTCGCCCTGCCACAGCGCCTGTGCATCCTTGAACGCCTGCAACACCGCAGAGAGCCCGCGCTCGCGGTCGACGCCGAGGTTGCGCAGCGTCGAGGGGTCGCCCGGGCCGATGCCGAAGACGGCGCGGCCGCCCGAGGCCTCGTCGAGGGTCGCGACCTTCCCCGCGAGCGTCACGGGGTGGGTGTCGTAGGGGTTGACGACGCCCGGTCCGATGCGGACGTCGTTGGTGGCGCGTGCGACCCGGTCGAGGGCGACGAACGGGTCGCGGTTGTTGTAGTGCGAGGAGCAGAACACCGTATCGAAGCCGGCGGCCTCGGCGCGTTCGCCCAGCGCGCCGGTGCGCTCGACCGGGTGTTCAGGGGTGAGTTCGATGCCGAGCATGTGGGTTGCTCTCGGATTGTGGGTCCCGGCGGGTCGGGCTGTCGGTAACGGCAACGGCTCGGAGGCACGGGGACCCTCGGACGGAGCCTCTCGGCCCGGTTCGGCGCTCTCAATCGAGGTTCAGTGGGCGAGGTCCGGCTCTGCGGCGGCGCGCGCTGACTCGCGTCTCATCGCGAGTCAGCAGCGCGCGAGGAATGAGCGACCGAACGGAGTGAGGGAGCGAATCGGCTGGGGAGGCTTGTGGTGCGGTTTCCCCTAGGTCCGCGCTAGCAGGACGTTCCCGAACGCCCTGCCAATCCTGCGAACGAGCGATCCGCCCCTCTGCCCACCGAATCAACCTGCGAACGACCGGTCCAACCCCCAACCAGACACGCAAAAACACCGAGCGCCCGAGCTACCCGTCGAACGCCCACTCCCGCAGCGCCGCCCGGACGAGGTCGTCGGCCTCCTCGCGAAACAGGTTCTCCGACCCGTCGTGGTCGCCGAACTCGAAGCCGCGGACGACGACCGCGGGAGTCCCCCCATCCCCCTCGCCCGCGACTAGATTCGCTGCCCCCGCGAGCTCGTCGACGACGGACTGCACCGTGGCGGCGAGCTCGCGGCCGTCACGGTCCGTCTCGCCGCGCCAGTCGCGGGAGGCGGGGATACCGGCCCAGCCGACGGCGACGCCGCGCTGGCCGTAGCGGAACGGGCGGCCCGACGTGTCGGTGACAACCACCGGAACCCCGAGCGCCTCGGAGAGCCCTGCCGCCGACGCCGACGGATTTTCGGGCAGCAACAGCAGGTCGCCGTCGGGGACGTTCGAGCGGTCGATGCCGGCGTTGACGGTGATGTGGCCGAACTCCGTAACGGCGAGGATGAACGGCGCCTCGAGAAGCAGCTCCACGCTCTCCTCGAGGACGGCCTGTGCGAACCGAGGGTCCTTCTGTTCGCCCGTCACGTCCGCCAGCCGGGCGGCGATGCCTCGCGCGCGGTCGCCAGCTGGAAAGTCGTCGAGGTCGAACGTCCGGCCCTCCGCCTTCGAGACGACCGTCGAGGCGACACAGAGCACGTCGTCCTCGCGGAGGTCGATCCGCTCGGCGACGAGCGAGGCGAGGTCGTCGCCGGCCCGTATCTCGGGGAGGTCGGGGACCGCGAACAGCTCCATACGAGGAGGGACCACCCCGCGGGCAAAAACCACGCGGTCACGACCCCAAACTACAATATTTCAGACATGACGAACGACACGAAGGTCCGTGTGAGATGTGAGCAGGGTCTCTCGTGAACGTCCATGTACGACTCCGAGCCGGCGGTTCTCGACGGGGGGTCGAAACGGGGTCGCTTCACGCAGCCGACACCCCGCGCGGACGGCCGTTTTCGGCGCAATATCGGGGAAACACGCCGGATTTATATCCGATGCCGGCCGAACTTTGGACGTTATGGGACAGACGCTCACGGAGAAGATCCTCGAAGACCACCTCGTCGAGGGCGAACTCGAGACGGGGGAGGAGATCGGGATCGAGATCGACCAGGTGCTCACGCAGGACACGACCGGCACCCTGGTCTGGCTGCAGTTCGAGGCGCTCGGCCTCGACGAAGTGCAGACGGAGATCGCTGCGCAGTACTGCGACCACCAGACGTATCAGTTCGACTTCAAGAACACGGACGACCACCGCTTCCTGCGGTCGGCTGCCGGCACGTTCGGCGCGCACTTCTCGCGGCCGGGCAACGGCATCTGCCACAACGTCCACAAGGAGAACTTCGCCGCGCCCGGCAAGACGATGCTCGGCTCGGACTCGCACACGCCGACGCCCGGCGGCCTCGGCGAGCTCGCCATCGGTTCGGGTGGGCTGGACGTCGCCGTCGCGATGGGCGGCGGCCCGTACTACATCGAGATGCCGGAGGTCGTGAACGTCCGGCTGGAGGGTGAACTGCCCGAGTGGTCCTCGGCGAAGGACGTCATCCTCGAGATGCTGCGGCGCCTGAGCGTCAAGGGCGGCGTCGGCAAGATCTTCGAGTACACCGGCCCCGGCGTGGACACGCTCACGGTGCCCGAGCGGACCACCATCACGAACATGGGGACGGAGCTCGGCGCGACCACCTCCATCTTCCCGACGGACGAGAAGACCCGCGAGTATCTCGCAAAGCAGGGCCGCGAAGAGGAGTTCGTCGACATCGGCCCCGACGAGGACGCCGAGTACGACGACGAGCTCGTCGTCGACCTCTCGGAGATCGAGCCGCTCGTCGCGCAGCCGTCGATGCCGGACAACGTCGTGCCGGTCCGCGAGGTCGCGGGCCAGGACGTCGAGCAGGTCATCGTCGGCTCCTGTACGAACGGCGGCTACGAGGACATCCTCCCGGCCGCGAAGATGCTGAAGGGCCGCGAAATCGACATGAAGACGGAGATGATCGTCGCACCAGGCTCCAAGCAGGCCTCCGAGATCCTCGCCCGCGAGGGGTGGACCGCGGAGATGATGGCGGCTGGCGTGAACTTCTCCGAGGCGACGTGTGGCGCGTGTATCGGCATCGGCCACGTCCCCGCGTCCGACTCCGTGTCGGTGCGGACGTTCAACCGCAACTTCGAGGGTCGCTCCGGCATCGAAGACGACTCGGTCTTCCTCTCCTCGCCGGAGGTCGCCGCGGCGGCCGCGATCGAGGGCGAACTCGTCGACCCCCGCGACCTCGCGGAGGACCTCGACATGGAGGCGCCCGGCATGGAGCTCCCCGAGCAGTACGACGGCTCGAAGACGGACCTCATCGCGCCCGACGAGGCCGTCGACGACGGGCTCGTCAAGGGACCGAACATCGGTGACGTGCCGCTGAAGGACCCGCTCGGCGAACACCTCCACGGGGAGGCCCTGCTGAAGATGGACGACAACATCACGACCGACCACATCATCCCGGCGACCCAGGACATCCTGATGTACCGGTCGAACGTCCCCAAGCTCTCGGAGTTCACGCTGTCGCGCGTCGACGACACGTTCGCACAGCGCGCACTCGACTCCGACGGCGGCTTCCTCGTCGCCGGCGAGAACTACGGACAGGGCTCCTCGCGTGAACACGCCGCCCTGTGTCCGATGTATCTCGGCATCGAGGGCGTCCTCGCACAGAGCTTCGCCCGCATCCACAAGGCGAACCTGTTCAACTTCGGCCTGCTTCCGCTCGTCATCGACGCGGCCGACTACGAGCGGATCGAGCAGGGCGACGACATCGAGATCGTCGACGACGTCGCCGAGGCCGTCCACTCCGGCCAGGAGGAGTTCACCGTCCGCGTGAACGACGACTGGGAGCTCACGGCCGACCTCGACGCCTCCGAGCGCGAGCGCCGCATCCTCGCGGCCGGCGGCAAGCTCTCGCTGACGAAACAGCAGTACGAAGACGAGTCCGACGGCGCGGCCCCGGCGGACGACTGATAGGAGGACGAGCATCGCGAGTCCTCCGTCAAGCGAGCGGGAGTGACCGGAGTCCTCGTGAGCGAGCATCGCGAGCGAACGAGGACCGTGCCGGAGCCTGCTCCGGCTGAGGAAACGACACGCGAGCGGTGGATGGGAGAGCCGTACTCTCTTCGCGACTCCGACGACTTTTTTCGACGCGCCGGCCCGGTAGTCGCGACGCCGTCCGGCGCGTGTGGTTCGAAGCGGGAGCCGGTCGACGACGAAGCGCCGTCGCTGACGGGGGAGATCGGGCCCCGTCCGGGGGTGTCGGGGGGAGGACACCGTCCGGGCGGAACGAGTGGGAGATGGGGATGCACCCAAACGGGTGCATCCGAGGGGGTACAGCGGTCTGTGTCTCAATCTAGCGAATGGGCCGGCACGCATTTGTGACCGCACGCCCTATTCGTCGGCGTGACGACGACGGTCTCGGACGGGGACGGCTGTACGATCCGGCAGGCGACCCGCGCCGACCTGCTCGCCGTCTTCCGTATCGAGAAGCAGTCGTTCCCGCAGCCGTGGCCGTACGCCGCGTTCGAGGACTTTCTCGACGAGCCGGGCTTTCTCGTCGCCGAGACCGACGAAGGGATCGCCGGCTACGTCGTCGCCGACACCGTCCCGAACGGCGGCCGGTCGCTCGGTCACGTGAAAGACATCGCCGTCCACCCGGAGCTACGGGGGCGGGGACTCGGGCGCCGGCTCCTCGACCGCGCGCTCGACGCCATGCGCGCCCAGCGCGCGAGCCGGGTCAAGCTCGAGGTGCGCGAGTCGAACGAGCCGGCACTGTCGCTGTACCGCGAGTTCGGATTCAAGCTCCAGCGGACGCTCCCGCGCTACTACGACGACGGCGAGGACGCGTACGTGTTGGTGCGTTCGCTCGGCTGACCGCGCCGTGGTCGTCCGTTCACCCGTCGTCGGCTGGCTCCGGGTCCGGAATCGCCTCGAGGCCGTCGTGGGCGAGTTCGAGCGTCTCCGTGGCGACGGCGTTCCGGTCGGCGACCAGTTCCGGCCCCGACCACCTCGTCGGCGTGGCGTTCCGACAGCGCCATCCTCGCGCCCGGTTTCCCTCACCGTCGAGGAGGAACACGCGAACGTCCCGGGGTTCGGCGGCGCCATCGATCCACTCCCGGAGCCAGATCCACAGCGTGTCGCTGTCGGTCACGCCTCGCGTGAGTTCGAGATGCGGGGAACTGCCCCGACGGTCGCTCACGGCCAGCGCTGCGTCGATCTCCGATACGGGCCCCTCCTCTGCCCCGTCGCCGTCGAACCGTCCCCGAACCGTCTCCGCGATCGCCCCCGCGTTTCCGATCACGTCGCGCAGGGCCGCCCACGGCTGTTCGTCCGGTTGCTCGTCGCTCCCGGCCCGCACCTCGACGTCGACCGACAGCCCCCGAACCTCGGCGACGCCACCGACGACGAGCCCGTCGACCTCGACGCTGAACCGGTTCCCGAGATACGGGTCCACTCGGGCGGGCCCGGTCACCGGGTCGTCACCCCGCTTCCGTCGTCTGTCATGCGGTTCGCTCGACCTCCTCGGTGACGATCTCGAGCTGCTCGATGGCCACCTCCTCCCCGAGCGCGTCCAGCTTCGGCCCGTGGTAGCGAGCCGGCCAGGCGTTCTTCAGCTCCCAGCGCGCGCCCGCGTTCCCCTCCTCGTCGAGGAGGACGACCGCGATCGGTCGCCGCGCCTCGTCGACCTTCCCCTGCTCGACGAGCGTTCGCCACTCGAACAGCCCGATCGAGTCGTTCGTTACCCCGTAGCGCAACACGAGCGTGCCGTACTCGTTCAGCCCGCCGAGTTTCCTCGGCGTCGGCGGGTCCGTCCCCTCGCGGTACTCGATGACCGCAGAACCCGATGTCGGGAGCCGACAGCGGCTGAACCCGGCTTTCGCCACGTCCTCGATCTCGAGCAGGAACCGGCAGTCCCGGTACGGCCCGTGTCTGTCCGGCATCGTCAGTCCTCCCGAGTCACTGCCGGCCGGCTGCCGCTGGCCGAGCCGTCCGGATTGGTACCAAGTGACATCCCGACCGAGTTTCAGACACCAGCGCCTTGAATTTTTCTCCGCCCGTACCTAGAGCAGCCCATCCGCCCGCGCGAGCAGGATGCCCTCGATGGTCGCGTCGTTCGCGGGCGCCTCGCGGGCCCGTTCGAGCGCCTCGTCCACGGGGACGCTCGTCACGTCGAGGAACTCGTTGCCGTCGAGTTTCCGCTCGACCGGGTCGAGCCCCTCGGCGAAGACGATGCCGCGCCGGTGGCGCAACACGCCGGTCGAACACCAGAACTCCTCGACGAGCGAGATGCCCGCGGGGTCGAAGCCGGCCTCCTCGCGGAGTTCGCGTGCACCTGCCTCGGTGTAGCTTTCCCCGTCCTCGACGATGCCCGCGACGAGTTCGAGGCAGTGCTCGCGGATGGTCGGCCGGAACTGCTCGACCATCACGAGCTCGTCGTCCGCGACGGCGACGACGACGACGGCCGCCGGGAGGTCAGCCCAGTAGTAGTTTTTCTCCGTGCCGTCTGGCTGGCGGACGCGGTCGTAGCCGCCCGTGTACCAGCCGGTCTCGTACTCGGCGCGCGACTCGACGACGGGCCAGTCGTGGTCGGCCCCGCTCGGCTGCTCGCTCATGGTTCACCTCGAACGACGGCCACCCGGTACGTGACGTTGTCGAGACGGACGTACGCCCCCTCGCCGGTGACGGCCGACGGGTACTGCGTCTCGTAGGCGCCCCGCTCGTCGAACGGCGAGTGGGTGAACGACCCTTTCAGCCCGAACGGGCCGCGGTAGTAGGCGTCCGAGCGGCCCGTACCCCCGTCTGCAGTCCCGACTGCGGCGAACGTGTACGGGAAGCGCCGCTCGGAGAGGTCGCTCCCGTTCACGGGGGTCACGCCGTCGGGCGCGTCGGCGGTCGTCGCAGTCACGTAGTAGGGGGCACCACTCGCAAGCAGCGACGGCACCGCCCCGAGCGCGAGCAGCAGGCCGACGACGACGAGCAGGCCGACGACGAGGTTGCGGGTGACCGGCCGCATCAGTGGACGATGTCCCGGTACGCCTTGCCGAACGCCTGTCGCCGGAGGGTACCGACCGCGGCGTCCCGTTCGGACTGAAAGGTGGCCGCGACGAGCAGACCGGCGGCGGGCGCGGCGTGCCACGCGACCCGGTCGACGGTGTCGCTCCCCTCCACGGCCGGTTCGAGCGCCGGGTGGTCGCCGCGGAACGCCTCGAACTCGTCGCGGCCGCCGACGTGGACCTCGAGCAGCGAGGCGAACAGCGCGTCGAGCGCCGTCTCTATCACCGCCGTCGTGACGCGCTCGTCGTACTCGGCGCGGTCGAACGACATCGCCTTCGCCGTCTCCCGGACGACGGTCCGGGCGGCCGGCGCGAGCGCGTCGTACTCCTCGCGGACCTCCTCGGCCGTCGCCGGCGCGAGCCGTCCCTCGACGTGCATATCGGGTGTAGGAGCGGCCGGCAAGTAGGCGTGTCGTTACTCGTCGTCCTCGCCTTCGTCGTCTTTCTCGACAGCCTCGTCGTCGTCCTCGGCGAGCATCTCTCGGGTGAGCTCTCGCGCCTCCTCCAGCACGGCTTCGGTCTCCGGGTCGCGGGGCACGTCGGCCTGCTCGTGGGGGACGTCGGGGTCGCCTGCGCGGGCGTCGTGCGTTCCGTGCCCGTGGTCGCCCGTCCCGTGCCCGTGGTCGTGGCCGCCTCCGAGGTGGTCGTGACCGCCGTGTCCCTCTTCGTCGAACAGCTCGCCGGATCGGTCGCCGTCTCGCTCCGGGCTCCCCCGTCCGGTCGTGTCCTCGAACAGCTGCGGGTACTCCCGCTGTTCGGCGTGGTCCGCGACGCGCTCGGCGAGCTCTCGCTCCCCGTCGTCCGCCCACCCCGGTGCGTGTTCGTCGAGCCACGCCTCGTGGGCCTCGTCGCCGAGGATGGCCGTGAAGGCGAGGTGGTTCGCGAGGTGTCGGGCGTCGGACTGCGGGTCGTCACAGACGGGACACGCGTAGCCCATGGCCGGACTGTGCGCTCCCCGGTGAAAAGTGGCGCGGGCCGACCGACCGCGGCCGGGAGGCGGCCGGGCTCTACGCCTCGGTCGCGTTGAACGTCACCTGCACCTGTACGTTCACCGAGACGGGGCCGGACTCGACCGAGGTGCCGGCGGCGTCGCCCGCGGCCGTCTGGTAGGCGACCGGACCACCGTAGCGCTCGGTCGTGGAGACGTCCGCGACGCCGTCGAGTGCCAGGCCGCTCGCCCCTGCGAGCGTCGACGCCTGTCCGCGGGCGTTCGACATCGCGTCCTCGAGCGCCTCGCTGCGGAGTTCCCGCGAGCGCTCCTCGGAGAGGGTGAACCGCACGTTTTCGACGCGGGTCGCGCCGCCCTCGACGGCGGCGTCGATGACTGTCCCGACCGCGTCGGTGTCGTTCAGCGTGATCTGGAACCCGTGATAGGCGCGATAGTCGGGGGCACTGGGATTCTCACGGGCCTCGTAGTTCTGCGAGAGGTCGTACCGGGTCGTGCGTATCTGCGCGTCGTCGACGCCCGCCTCCGCGAGCGCGTCACGCATCGCAGAGACGTTCGAGGCGAGCCGATCGCGCGCCTCCGTCGCGGAGTCGGCGGTCGTCACGACCGCGACCCGCACCACCGCGCGGTCGGGCGTCGTCTCGGCGCTGCCGGATGCGCCGACGGTTATCGTCGACGCGCCGTCGGTCGTCGGCTGCGATGCACCCGTCGTGCCGCCGAGCGCGGCCGCGACGCCACCCCCCACGAGGAGGACAGCGAGCGCGGCGGCGACGGCGGCGTAGCTTCGTCGCGTCACGGGCTAACGCAGACTCTCTCGGAAGATAACCTTCGCGTTGCCTCAAACGGGCGTTTGAGCCTCCCCGAAGACGGCTACGCGGTCCGATACGGGACGAACCGGACCTGCACCTCCACGTCGGGACCCACGGCGGCGGTGACGCGCTCACGGATGGCCGCCGTGACGCCCGCGGTGTCGGCGTCGGGCGGCACCCCGACTGTGACGGTGACCGTCGTCGGGTCGTGCAACAGGAAGACGGGGTCGCGCGGCTCGAAGGCCACCGTCGTGTCGAACTGCGTCATCTCCGGGTACGGCCCGGTGGCCGCGAACAGCTCGCCGATCTCCGACTCGACGGTCGTCTCCACCTCGGCCGTCTGGAGACTGTCGTAGGTGACGCCGCCCAGGAACACCGACAGGACGGCGATGGTGGCGACGAGCACCGCGACCCGGCGCACGGTCGCCGCGCGGGCGTCGTCCTCGCGGAAGAACCGCGCCGGGCGGTAGCCCGCGTACCACAGCACCGCGAGCGCCGCCAGGTTGATGGAGAGCACGTTGACGACGACGAGCACGCCCGAGGAGACGACCATCGACGCACTGCCGTAGGCGATGCCGATGCCGACGGTCGCTGCGGGCGGCACGAGCGCGACGGCGATCATCACCCCGACGAGCGCCGAGGAGACGCCGGTCATCAGCGAGACGGCTCCCGCGATACCGGAGCCGAGCGCGACGACGAGCGAGAGGAAGTCGGGGTTGAGCCGCTCGCGCACCTGCTCGATGGAGCCGGGGTCGAGCGACGCCGGCACCGCGTTCGCGACGTTGATGAGGCCGGTGAACGCCGCGGCGGCGGCGACCGCGAGGCCGATGCCGAGCGCCTGCATCCGGACGCCGCGTGCGAACAGCTCGTCGTCGTCGACGACGCTGCCGACCGCGGCGGCCATCGCCGGCCCGATGAGCGGCGCGATGACCATCGAGCCGACGACCGTCGCCGGCGAGTCGAGCAGCAGCCCCGCCGTCGCGACGAGCGCGCTCACGACGGTCATCGTCGCGTACGTCGACAGCGAGGAGGCGAGGTCCTCAGCGCGGGCCTGCAGCTCCTCGCGGGCGATGCGGTCGCCGTTCTCCTCGCGCTCCTCGAACTCCTCGGTGAGCTGTTCGAAGTGGCGGGAGACGACCGTCTCCGCCTCCATGACGACGGTGTACGCCTGGTCGTCGAGCCCGACCTCGCGGAGCCGCTCGAGCACGGGTTCGACCGCGGCCGTCGGTAACGGGAAGTAGACGACGCCGACGTACTTGCGACCGCTCGTCTCGTCGGTGAATACGTAATCGATCCCTTCGTCGTCGAGCGCGCCGAGCACCGCGTCGCGCTTCCCGACGGGAACGGTCACCTGTACGAGTCGCACGCGTACACGTCGCCGTCCGAGCATAAAAACGTGGAGGCGAAAGCGTCACGGCGCCGCGGGACCGAGAGCCACCGTGCGAGTCATCGTCTCGTGGAGCGGCGGGAAGGACGCCGCGCTCGCCCGGCGCGTGCTCGACAGCGACCACGAGGTGGTCGGCCTGCTCACCGAACTCGCCGGCGACCGGACGAAGGGCCACCGGCTGCGACCCGCGCTCGTCCGCCGGCAGGCCGACGCGCTCGACCTGCCGGTCACGTTCGTCGAGCTGCCGGAGTCACCCTCGAACGAGCGGTACGAGCGGGCGCTTCGCGCCGCGCTCGCCGAGACGGACGCAGACGCGCTCGCGTACGCCGACCTGCATCTCCGCGACGTACGTGCGTACCGCGAGTCGCTGCTCGCCGACACCGCGCTCGACGGCGTGTGGCCGCTGTGGGGCCGGACGCCCGCCGGCGTGCTCGACGAGTTTCTCGACGGCGGCGCGGCCGTCGTCTGTGCCGCAGACGAGACGCTCGGCCCGGACGTGCTCGGGCGCGCCATCGAAACGGTCGTCGCGGACCTGCCCGACGGCGTCGACCCGGCCGGCGAAGGCGGCGAGTACCACACGTTCGTGACTGACGGGCCGGAGTTCGACGCGCCGGTCGCCGTCACCGCCGGTGAGCGGACGGTTCGCGAGGGGCACGCCGGGCGGCGCTATCACCGCGACCTACGCCTCGCGTGACCGCTCGTAGCGCCGGTCGAGTACGGGAATCTCGCGGCGCTTCTCGGCCGAGAGCGCGGTCCAGTCGATAGTCGCGGGGGCGCGGTGCACGCCAGTCTCGATGACCCGCTCCGGCGTCGCAACGAGGTCGAGCGCCACGTCGTGTGCGTCCGGCGTCACGAGCCGCTCGGGGACGCGCTGCATCGAGTGGACCGTCGTCGCGACGGGCGTGTCGGGGTCGACGCGGTCGAACGCCGACAGCAGCGCGAACTCGAGGTCGGCGTACCCCTCGCCTTTGCCGACGCGGGCGCCGGCGTCGGTCACGGCGACGCTCCCCGAGAGCACGAGGTCGACGGCCGGCATCGCCTCGGGGTGGACGGGGACGCCGTGGTCGCTGCTGCCGCCGATGGTCGCCGCGTCGTCCGTGTCGATACCCTCGCTCGCGAGGCGGTCGGGGTCGAGTTCTACGAAGGGCGGGTCGTCGCGCAGCCGCGGCACCGCGACGTAGACGGTCTTCCCCTCGCGGAGCGCACGGCGCCGCGCCGGGAGCTGTGGCGCGTCGGGATTCGCCTTGACCGCGTCGGCGTCGGCCCACTCCGGCCGGGCCGCGAGCCGGTCTGCGGCCTCGCGCGCACCGGCGACGTTCGGGATTCGACCGTGCGGCGGGAACGGGAACCGCGCCTCGCCGGCCCGTTCGAGCGCGTCCCACACCCGTTCGCGGAGCGTCTGTTTCTCCATGCGCTCCGTGCGAACGAGCGTCCCAAGAGCGTTATCCGTCTCGACGGGAAACGGAGGGTATGTTCGACACACGCCCGGACCGGGACAGCGAGGTCGTCCTGCTCGGGCGCTCAAACGTCGGGAAGTCGACGCTGATGCGCGAGATTACCGGCCATCAGTTCGACACCGGCGGCAAGCCCGGGGTCACCCGGAAACCGAACCACTACGACTGGGCGCCCGAGGACTTCGTCATTACCGATCTTCCCGGCTTCGGCTTCATGAGCGGCGTCCCCGACGACGTGCAAGACCGCATCAAGACCGACATCGTCCGCTATCTCGAGACGCACGCAGAACAGATCCTCTGTGCCGTCATCGTCCTCGACGGGAAGGCCGCCGTCGACATCATCGACCGCCACTCCGGCCCCGACGAGATTCCTCACGTCGTCGAGATGTTCGGCTTCCTCCGGGAGCTCGGCGTCCCGACCGTCGTCGCCGTCAACAAGATGGACAAGGTCGACGACCGCGACGAGCGGCTGGACGCCATCTGCGACCGGCTCGGCCTGCTACCCCCGTGGCAGCAGTGGCAGGGGGAGGCGATTGCCCCCATCGTCGCGAAGCAGGGGAACGTTGCGGCGCTCAACGAGGCCGTCAGACACCATCTCCACGAGGCGAACCGCGACGACCTGTTTCAGTTCTTCTGAGCGGTCGTTCGAGGTCTGTCACGGGCGGTTCCCGTGGGTCGTCGACTCCGGGTCGTCGGTCACCTTCGGAGGAGTAGATGGTGGCTCGGTGGAAACGCCTCGTCACACGGGGCTCGGAGGGGGTAACTTTCCTCATCGCCACCGGGCGCGGCTACGGCGGCCACGGGGAAAAGTCGTCTGCACCCGTCCCGGCCATCCCGCCGGTGCCCGGTCGCGCGCGGTCGACATTCCGGCTGACGACATGATCGAGCGGGAGACGCTACAGGTGAACGAGGTGGAGGCGCTGGAACGCTCACCACAGGAGTTTGCACGGATGGTCCGCGACGATGTCGAGGGGGAGGGCGCTGACATCGTCATGGTCGACGGCATCCGCGGCTACCAGCTCCGCGGCGAGGACGACCGGATGGTTCAGCGCATCCACGCGCTGGGACGATATCTCAACAACATGAGCGTCACGACGGTGCTCATCGACGAGACGCAGAGCATCACCGGCGGGTTCATGGCGACGAACGGGAACCTCAGCTACCTCGCGGACAACATCGTTTTCCTGCGCCACATCGAGCTACAGGGAGAGATACGGAAGGCAATCGGCGTGTTGAAAAAGCGGACGAGCGACTTCGAGCGGACGCTCCGCCGGTTCGAGATCACGGCCCCCGGAATCAAGCTCGGCGAGCCGCTGACGAACATGCGGGTGGTTCTCAGCGGGACGCCCGAACTCGTCGACAGGGACGAGGACACGTAGCGGCCGCCCCGGCCGAGAACGCGCGGCTACGCCCCGTCCTCCCACGCCGCCGCGTCGGCCGCGGACAGCGCCGACGGGTCCGGGTCCAGCTCCGTCCGCAGCGACTCGAGCTCGGCGACGAGCTCGGTGTACGCCTCGTTCGCCCGCCGCTCCTCGGGCCGGGTCACCGCGTCGACGGCGTCGCGCCGCGCCGCGAGCGAGAAGTAGCGGCGGAGCGGCTCGCCGTACGTCTGCCGGGGGCAGAGCCGGTCGACTGCGGCGGTCAGCGCGTTCCGCTCGACGGGCTTCGCGAGGTAGGCGTCGAGCGGAAGCTCCAGCACGTCGTCGCCGGCGTCCACGGCTGTCACAAGCGCGACGGCGGCGTCGAGGCCGCGCTCGCGCAGCTCGAGGAGCACCTCGTCGCCCGAGGTATCTGGCATCCGGCGGTCGAGGAACACGACGTCGACGCCCCCGTCGATGGCGTCGAGCGCGTCGTCGCCGTTCGTGGCCGCCTCGACGTCGTACGTGCCGGAGAGCCACGCGACGTACAGGTCGGCGAGCCCCGGTTCGTCGTCGACGACGACGACCCGAACACCATCGCTCATCGCCCCGACGTTCGGGACACCGGGGCTTAGTTCTACGCGTCGTCCTGTCGCTCGGCTCGCCTCGGTCGCACGGCGACGTGCGCACCGCGGGCCGAGCTCCCGGTGACCGTCACGGCTCCCCCGCGGCCGCCACGGACGTTCGTGGGCCCGACGCCGCTCCTCGCCGGTGCCCACGAGATGCCGGGGGCGAGCGCCACCGTCACGTCCGTCCGCTCCCGTGTGATCGACGCTCACAGGGGTGGGGGTATTTATTTCGCCGGCGACCGGAGGGGTGAAGCATGGCGCCGACGCGCCGCGCCTACCTGTCGCGGGCCGGTGGGGTCGGGAGCGTGCTCCTCGGGAGTGTCCTCGCCGGTTGTGCCGACGGGACCGGCGTGGGGACCCCGTCACCACCGGAGGTTCGCGTCGGCTCGAAGCCCTTCGCCGAACAGGAGATACTCGGGCAGCTGGCGTACGAACGGCTCAGGGAGGTCGAGGAGGTGCGGGCCGTCGACGAGGTGGGCTACGGTAGCTCGGCGGAGAACTGGACTGCGACGGCCGACGGGACGAAACACCTCTACTGGGAGTACACCGGCACCGCGTGGCGCGAGCTGCCACCACGGCGTGAGATACGGCTCACCGACCCTGCGGAGCTGTACGAGCGGGCGGCCCGCGACGCCCGCGAGCAGGGGCTCCGGATGGCACCGCCGGCGCCGTTCTCGAACGAGTACGTCCTCGTCGCCGACCGGTCGTGGAGCGAGCGGACGGGGGTGGCGACGCTCGGCGAGTTCGCCGACCACCTCACGGCCGGCAACACCGACCTCGCCGTCGCGGTCAACGAGGAGTTCTACCGCCGCGAGGACGCGTGGCGGGGCGTCACCGGCTACTACGGCGTCGGGCCGGACGCCCGCTCGGCCGTCGAGTCCGGGTCGTTCATCGTCACCTCCGTGGGGCTGACGTACGAACTGCTCGCGGACGGGCGCGCGGCGGTGGCCAGCGGCTTCGCCACGGATCCACAGCTGGCGCGCGACTCGCTCGTCGTGCTCGCGGACGACCGCGACTACTTCCTCCCGTACCAGCCGTCGCCGACTGCCCACGCGCCGACGGTCGAGGCGCACCCGGTGATTTTCGACGCGCTCGCCCCCGTCGCTGCCGCGCTCGACGAGTCGACGATGCGGCGGCTCAACCAGCGCGTCCTCCTCGACGGCGAGTCACCCAGCGCCGTTTCGAGGGCGTTTCTCGCCGACTCAGGAGGGGTATCGTGAGGATACCCCATCCCGCGGTCACGGGCACAGCGTGGAGCGGTCACCCGGTTGGTGGTCGTTCGGTCGGTGGTCGCAGTGGCTGACGCGTCGTCAGTTCCCGTGTTCGGTCGGCTCGTCGACGCGATACGTGCCTCCTATCGGCGGAAGCTGGCGACGGCGCTGTTCGTCGTACTGCTCATCAGCGCGGCCGCCACGGCCGGGCTGTACGTCCAGAGCGGCGCCGTGCTCGGCGAGAGCGTCGAGCGCTCGATGACGACGGCTGCGACGGCGGAGGCGAACGAGCTCACCGAGTGGACGGGACAAAACCGGCTCGTCGCGCGGCTGCTCTCCGAACATCCCGTCCACGGGACGGGTGACGACGCGCAGGTCCGGGCGTACCTCCGCACCCAGCGTGCCGCCCGCGAGGAGACGCATCTCGTCGACGCGTACGTGATCGACCGGCGCAACCAGACGGTCGAGACCAGCGCCAGCCGCTCGCTGGAAGGGACGCGCGTCGCCGACCTGCCGTGGGATGAGCGGTTCGCCTTCCGGAACTTCGACGACGTCCGCATGACGAACCCCTACGAGACGGCGAACGGGTCGGTCGCGATCGGGTTCATCACTCCGATACGGGCGAAACCGGGTCATCTCCTCGTCGTCGCCGTCGACGCCGCCGGGCTGTTCGACCGGTTCGAACACCCGGTCGACGGCGGCTTCACGCGCGTCGTCGACTCGAACGGCACCGTCGTGCTCGCGGACGACCCGTCCGCGGCGCTCGAACAGTACCACGACGAACCGTTCCGCGCGCCAGCCGTCAGAAGTGGGCTCCGCGGCGAGACCGGCTTCACCGAGTCGCCGGGATACGGAACGGGCGACGGGACGGCGTACGTCGCCGCGTACGCGCCCGTCGAGGGGACCGACTGGGTCGTGGTCGAACACGCGCCTGCGTCGTCCGCCTACGCCGTCGTCGATCGTATCCGCGGCTGGATCTTCGTCATCGGGCTCGTCGCGGGCGTCGGACTCGTCGCCGTCGTCGCCGTGCTCGGCGCGGACGTGACCGGCGCGCTCTCGGCGCTGTCGCGCCGCGCCGAACGGCTCGCTGCCGGCGAGTACGACGTCGAGTTCGACACCGACCGCCCCGACGAGTTCGGCGACCTGAACCGGACGCTCGCGACGACCCGGAACACGCTCAGCCGGCGCATCGAGGAGCTCAACGAGACGAAGGCGGCGCTCGAAACCTCGAACGTGGCGCTGGAGGAGCGGTCGACGATGGTGAGCGTGCTCAACCGGGTGCTCCGGCACAACGTCCGCAACGACGTGAACATCATCGCGGGCCGAGCGTCGCTCGCGGCGGAGCGAACCAACGACGAGACGCTCCGCGAGGAGCTCGACGTCATCCGGGAGACGGCGCTCGACCTCGCCGCCATCTCCGACCGGACGCGGCGCATCGCGAACCTGCTCGCCGAGGACCATGCCGAGCCGCGGCCCATCCCACTGGCCGAGGAGCTTCCGTCCGCGCTCGACGGCATCGTCGCGGCCACGAAAGAGGAGGCGACCGCAGTCGACGACGGACAGCCCGCCACGCCGGCCGCCGACGGACCGACAGTCGTCATCGATGTCGACTCCGACGCGGTCGCCGAGGGGCCGGCGACGCTGCCGCTCGCGGTGGCGGACGTCGTCGAGGAGCTACTCGAACACAACGACGAGGCCGTTCGCATCGAGGTGACGGCCACGCGTGACCCGGACGACGGGGCGGTCGTGCTCCGCATCGATGACGACGGGGACGGCCTCCCAGCGCTCGACGTGCAGGCGGTCGGGCAGGGTGAGGAGACCCCCCTTCAGCACGGCAAAGGGCTCGCCGTGTGGTGTCTGGAGTGGACGGTCAACACGACCGGCGGCGAACTCCGGCTCGACACCGACCGGGCGACGGTCGAGGTTCGGCTCCCGTCGGCTTCGTGAACGGTCCCGGCCGCGCGTCCGACGACTTTTCACCCGCCTCCGCGACCCCAGAGCATGGACCTCGCCATCGACCACGTCACGGTCGCCGGTCGGTCGCTCGACGACCTCGAGGCGGCGTTCGCCGGCGTCGGCATCGAGCCGACGTACGGCGGCGCCCACTCGAACGGCGTCACCCACATGTCGACGGTGTCGTTTCTCGACGGGACGTACCTCGAGTGCATTTCGACGCTGGAGCCCGAGACCGAATCGCCGTGGTGGGACGCGGCCATCCGGACGGATGCCGGCCCCTGCGCGTGGGCGATACGGGTGCCCGACGCGGCCGCAGCTGCAGAGACCTTCGCCGACCGTGGGGTCGCCGTCGAGGGGCCGACCCGGTTCGCCCGCGAGCGCCCGGACGGCGTCAGGCTGGAGTGGGATCTCGTCTATCTCGGCGACGGCGAGCCCGGCAGCGTGCTCCCCTTCTGTATCGCCGACCGGACGCCCCGCGAGCGGCGGGTCGGCGACCCAGTCTCTGGCACCGGATTGCGGGGCGTCGACGCGGTCGTGCTCGGCGTCGCCGACGTCGATGCGGCCGTCGGCCGCCTCCGCACCGCGTTCGACCTACCGGCGCCGACCCGAACGACGAGCGCCTTTCTCGGTGCGACCGTGGCGCGGTTCCCTGAGGCGCCGGTCGCCGTCGCGGCCCCCGACGGGAGCGGCTGGCTCGCCGACCGGCTCGACGCCGTCGGCGACGCGCCCTGCGGCTACCTGTTCGACGCCGGCTCCGAGGCCGTCGATCGGTATCCGGTCGCCGAGACGGAGCGGTGGGGCGACGGCGAGGCGGCGTGGCTCGCACCCGAGGCCGTCGACGGGCTCCGGGCGATCGGACTGCTCCGGGGCTGAACGCCGTGGGGTCGCCCTCGACTCACCTCTCGGCGTCCGCCTCCGGGTCGTTCTGGGGCGGTCGGTAGGCTCGACTCACCGCGAGCCAGCGTTGGGTCCGGAACCGCGCGACGTTCACGAGAGCGGGGACGCCCGTCTCGGCGAGCAGCGCGAGCAGGAGCGCGGTCGCGCCGAGCGCCGACACGGTGCCGAGATACGCGACGGGGAGCGCGACGAGATAGAGGCCGGCGAGCGTCGCGAGGAACGGCACCCGGGTGTCGCCCGCCCCGCGGAGCGTTCCGGTGACGGAGCCGTCGACGCCGAGGGCGACGGCCGAGACCGCCGCGACCGCGACGAACGTCGCCGTCACTTCCCCTGCGGCGTCGTCCACGAACACGGCCGCGATCGGGTCCGCGAGCGCGACGACGACCGCCGCGGCCACCCCGTAGACGACCAGCGAGAGCTTCGTGATCTCGCGGCCGTACGCGACGGCGAGCGTCTCTTCTGCGCCCCCGAGCGCCTGCCCGACGAGCGTCGACGCCGCGATCGAAAATCCCCAGGTGAAGCTGTTGAGGAGCTGTCGCACCTGTCTGGCGACGCCGACGGCCGCGAGCACGACGGAGCCGAACGTCGCGGCGACGGCGAGCAGCGGGAACACGACGAGCCCCTGTGCCACCCGGCGGGCGACCAGCGGCGCGGTGACGCGGGCGAGCTGGGCGAGCAGCTCCCGGTCCGGCCACACGCCGCGGCCGACGGGCACCGGACAGGCGCCGCGCCCCCAATACGCTCGCCCGCTCAGCCCCCACGCGAAGATGCCAACGACGATGCCGGTCGCGAGGGTCGTCCCGACCGCTGCGCCGGCGACACCCCACCCCGCACCGAAAACCAGCGTCGCGCTCAGCGCGACGTTCAGCACGGCACCGGCTGCCCGGATCGCCATCGGCGTCACGGTGTCGCCGACGCCCGCGTACGTCCGCGATGCGACGAGGTTCACCGCCTCGAATACGATGCCCGGCGCGACGAGCGCGAGGTACGTCGCGCCGAAGCCGGTCGCCGCGGGGCTCCCCCCCACGAGCGCGACGAGCGGGGTCGCGGCGAGGCCGAACGCGGCCGCGAGCGGCACTGAGACGACGATTGCGGCGACGAGGCTGGCGACGACGACGGCCCGCGCCCGCCCGCGCTCGTCGCCCCCGTAGTTCTGCGAGACGAGCGCGAGCGTCCCGCCCGCGAGCCCGATGAACGCGAGCTTGCCGACCGTCCAGAACGCGTTCGCGACGGTGAGCCCAGCGACAGCTTCTGCGCCCACGGCGATGCCGACGATGGCGAGGTCGACCGTCCGCTTCGACATGATGGCGAAGCCGGTGAGGATACGGGGCCACGAGAGCCCGACCGTCTCCCGGAGCCGCGACTCCTCGATGACGTTCGCCCGCGCGAGCGCCTCTGTCACCGCTGCCGTGAGCGCGACAGCCAGCCGGCCGAGCCGGTTCACGTCCGGGCCGACGGGCGACGGCCCGTTAGCTGTTCGTCCCGCGGCAGCCCCCGCGGATTCATGCGACCGCGGTCCCAACCGTCGGCCGATGCACGGCCCACTCTCGAACCACCGGCTCCGCGGCGCCATCGCCCGCGAACTGCTCGACGAGCGCGAGGCGAGCGAGGTACTCGCGCCGGCCGCTGCGACGCTCCCGTCGACCCGGGTCGTCGACGACGCGGAGGATGCGGACGCCGCGGACCGCAGCGACGACGTGGAAATCCTGACCGGCGGCGCCGACTACTCCCCGTAGCGGGTGAGCGCCTCCAGTTCCTCGGTCGCCGGGTCGGCGAACAGTTCGCGGGCGACGCTCCGGCGGTGGACCTCGTCGGCCCCGTCGACGATGCGGAACTGCCGGACGCTGGCGTAGAAGTCGGCGAGCGGCAGGTCCTTGCCGACCCCGTTGCCGCCACACGCCTGCAGCGCCGCGTCGATCACGTCGTTCGTCACCTCCGCGGTGAACAGCTTCGCCATCGCCACCTCCGTGCGGGCCTCGCTGCCGGCCTCGATGGCGTCCGCGGCGGTGCGCACGAGCGAGCGGGCGGCCTCGATGCGGGTCCGCGCGTCCGCGAGCCGGCCGCGGAGGTCGCCCTTCTCGGCGAGCGGCTCGCCGAACGCCTCGCGCTCGCTCGCGTACGCCGTCGCCACGTCGAGCGCGCGGGTCGCCATCCCGGAGTAGCGCATACAGTGGGTGAGCCGCGCGGGGCCGAGCCGCTGTTGGACGTGCGTGAACCCCTCGTTCAGCTCGCCGAGCAGGTGCTCGTCGGGGACGCGGACGCCGTCGTATTTGATCTCGGCGTGGCTCGCGCCGCGGGGCCCGCCGCCGAGATGCGGGATGTTACGCACCACCTCGACGCCGTCTGCTTCCGCGGGCACGAGGAACAGCGAACACCCCTCGTACGGGTGCGCGTTGGGGTCGGTGCGGGCGAGCACGATGAGCACGTCCGCTTCGACGCCCTGCGTCGTCCACCACTTGTGGCCGTCGATGACCCACTCGTCGCCCTCTTCGTGTGCCGTGGTGCGGATCATTTTCGGGTCGGAGCCGGCGCCGTCCGTCGGCTCCGTCATCGAGAAGCCGGAGCGGAGCTCGCCGTCGACGAGCGGCTCGAGGTACTGCTCCGTCTGGAGCTCTGTCCCGACGAGTTCGAGCAGGTGCATGTTCCCCTCGTCGGGGGCGTCCACCCGCATCGCCGGCGGCCCCAAAAGCGACCGGCCGGCCTCCTCGAACACCGGGAGGACATCGCGGAACCGCTCGCCCATTCCACCGTGCGATTCAGAGATTTGTGGCGCGTAGATGTCGTACTCTCGCGCCTCTGCGCGCAGGTCGGCGATCGTCCCCCGTGAGACGGTCGTTCCGCCGGAGAGCGACCGCTCCCGCGGCAGAACGACCTCGTCCATGAACGCCCGTGCTCGCTCCGTCAGCTCCCTCGCCCGCTCGGGGTCGTCGTGTCGTAGCATCGCTGATCCTACTCCGTGTCGCGGGTTCGGCGTGGCCCCCCCGCACGATGGGTGTTTAAGTACGCTCGCGGATGTGTCACTACGCTCGTGGACCCGAACACGTTCGGGAGTACGGTCGTATCGGGCCCGAGCGAACAGAGTCACATGGCGACGACCGACCCGCTCGCGGCGACGGACGCGCCGACCGACCGGCCGCGCGAGACCATCGACGTCCGAGAGCTCCCGCCGCCGGAGCCGCTACGGCGGACGCTCGAGCGGCTCGCCGAGCTCGCCGACGACGTGCTCGTCCAGCGGAACGACCGCAGGCCACAGCACCTCTACCCGAAGCTCGCGGACCGCGGCTACGAGTACGACACCGTGGAGACGGACGAGGCGGTCGTGACGGTGATCTGGAGCGAGTCGGCTTCCGCCGACGGGTAACGGGGTGGTCGCATTCCCGTGAGGGCGGCCGCGCCGGTCAGACGCCCCAGATGACGGCGATGCCGGTCGTCGCGACGACGGCGAGGAGAATCTGGAGCGGCCCCCCGACCCGCACGAAGTCGGTGAACTCGTAGCCGCCGGGGCCGTACACCATGAGGTTCGTCTGGTAGCCGACCGGCGTCGTGAACGACATCGCGGACGCGAACATCACCGCGAGGAGGAACGAGAACTCGTTGGCGCCGAGGCTGGCGGCCGCGTCGACGCCGACGGGGATCATCAACACCGCCGTCGCCACGGGCGTGATGACGCTCGCCAGCACGCCGGCGACGGCGTACAGGACGAACATGACGCCGACCGCCGGGAGCACGTCCCCGGTTGCGACGAGGAACGCCGAGAGGACGGCCGCCCCGCCCGTGGCCTCCAGCGCGAGGCCGAGCGGGATGACCCCCGCCAACAGGAAGATGACGTTCCAGGAGACGGCGTCGTAGGCGTCCGCGGTCGTCAGACAGCCCGTGACCACCATCGCGACGACGCCCGCGAGCGCAGCGATCACGACGGGGAGGAGATCCAATGCCGCGACCCCGACGACGCCCGCGAGGATACCGACCGCGAGCGGAGTCTTCGGCGACAGGGGCGCGAGCTCGTCGACGTCCGCGGCGGCCAGCCGGTCGACGGCACGCTCGTCGGCGACCACGAGGTCACCGGTGTCGGTGAAGTAGCGGATCGACGCCGGCGTCGTCCGAACCAGCAGCAGATCCCCCGCCTGCAGGGTTCGGTCGGCGAGCTCCGTGCGGAACAGGTCGCCGCCACGGCGCACAGCGAGCACGCTCGTCTCGTGGAACTCGTGGAGGCCGGTTTCGGCGACCGCCTCACCCACGAACGGCGAGGCCTCGGGGACGACTGCCTTCGCGAGCGTGCCGTCGGTGGTCGTCGACTCGAAGGTGTCCCCGGTCACCGTCTCGCGGGCCCGCTGTCCGAGCCCAGTGTCCTCGCGGAACTGATTGACCGCCTGCAGGGAGCCGTGGACGACGAGGATGTCGCCCGATTCGATGATGCGGTCGGAGTGCGGACCCGCGTAGGCGTCGCCGTCGCGGCTCGCCTGCAGGATCCGGATCTCGGGGAACGCGCCGTCGAACGCCTCTACGGACTGCCCGACGGCGTCGGACTCCGGCCGGACGTGCATGAACGTGAGGTAGTCGTCGAGGTCGAACTCCGCGACGGGATCGCTGTCCACGGGGACACGGGCCGGAGTGAGCCGCCAGCCGACGGTCAGCAGGTACGCGAGGCCGACGACGAGCATGACGGCACCGAGCCCGGTGAACTCGAACATGCCGATGCCGTCGCGGCCGTCGATGAGGAGACGCGCGAAGTCGCTGGCGAGGATGTTCGTCGACGTACCGATGAGCGTGAGCGTCCCACCGAGGATGGCAGCGTACGACAGCGGGAGGAGGAGCTTCGACGGGCTCAGCTTCGAGCTCTCGGCGAGGTCGGCGACCATCGGGATGAAGACGGCGACGACGGGCGTGTTGTTCACGAACCCGGCGATCGGGCCGGTCGTGCAGACGGTCGCGACGAGCGCGCGGAACTCCCGGCCGGCGGTGAAGTCCGCGAGGTAGACGCCGAGCCGCTCGACGACGCCCGTGTTCTGGACACCCGCGCTGAGCATGTACATCGCGATGATGGTGACCGTCGCGGGGTTCGCGAACCCGGAGATGGCGGCCCGTGCGCCGACGCCGGTCCACGGCTCGAGGACGACGAGCGCGGCGACGACGCTGATCGCGGTGACGTCGTTCGGGACGACCTCGGTGAGGAACGCCACCAGCACGACGAGGATGAGCAGGAAGACGACGGCGACCCCCGACAGCTCGAACACCGGCACACTCGGGTGACTCGGGACGGCCCCTTCACTGTTCCCCTGACCGGAGCCGTCACCGACTGGCGGAACGCTTTATCAGCCGGCACGGCTTTCGTATCAGGATGAGTAAACGATCCGTGGCGGCTGCGGTCGGCGCGGGGATCACCGTTCTGTTAGTCGTCGCCGTCGCCGTCATCGAACTGCTGCACGTCGAGTTCTCCGCGCTCGTCGGGCTGCCCGTGGGGCTGCTCGGCGGCGTCGGGGTCGCTGTCGTCGTCGCGGTCCGGTACGACGCGCTCGCCTCACCGGTCCGGCACGCGGTGGACGCGGCCGCAGGGTTCGGGCTCGCCCTCGTCGCGCTCCTCGCCGTGGAGTACGTGAACCTCGCCGGCCTCCGGACCGCACTCTCGACCGACGTGGCGGTCGGCATCGCCGTCGTCGTCGCGGCGTTCACGGCGCTCGCATCGTGGCGAACGAGCGACTGACGACGAAGTGACCGCGGGGACGACGCTTCGGCTTCGCCGGTCGCGTCAGTCCGTTCGGAGTTCGTTCCTCCCGACTCAGTACGCCGCCGGGGCTAGCTCCTCGATAGTCCGTTCGGCCAGCTCGTCACTGGCGTTGCTCGGAACCGTCACCATCGGTCGCGTCACACAGTCGATCGCGGCGACGTCCCGGAACTGCTTTCGAGCCTGCTCGGGCGTCCCCGCGACGCCAAGCGCCGCGACCATCTCGTCGGTAACCTCCCCTGCGGCGGCCTCGCGGTCGCCGCTCCGCCAGGCGTCGGCGACCGCCGCAGCGCCATCGGGAAACCGTTCGGCAACCGCGTTCTCGTAGCCGCGGCCGTTGCCGACGTAGTACGCGACGTGTCCGCGGATGGCGTCCCGCGCTTCTTCGGGGTCATCGGCGACCGCCGCAGGGACGTACGGTGCGACGTCGATCGTCGCGTCGCGGCCCGTCTCCTCCATCACGTCGGCGATGTACGCGTACGCCTCCTCGAGGTCTGGAAACGGGACGTTGTGCGGAATCCAGCCGTCACACAGCCGGGCGACGACCCGGCGGTTCGCGTTCCCGAGCGCGGCGTGGTAGATCGGAACGTCGGCGTCCAGCGACGGGAAATCCTGTACGTCGAACACCTCCCCGTCGTACGCGACGCGGCCGTCGCCGTCGAGGAACGCGCTCGTCAGCTCGATCGTCTCGTGGGCACGCCGCACCGGGTTCGGTGCCTCCCAGTCCATTCCGTGGAGATCCTCGATCGATTTCCGTGTAGAGGTGCCGACGCCGAGGCGGAATCGGCCGCCGGAGACGTCGTCCAGCGTGGCAGCGGTCATCGCGAGCACCGCCGGCGTTCGCGAGAACACGTTCAGAATTGCCGTCCCCAGCTCGACGTCGTCGGTGTGTGCCGCGATGTCGGTGAGCCGCACGACGGCGCTCGACCCCCAGAGTTCGCCGAGCCAGAGCCCGTCGTAGCCGAGCTCCTCGGCGCGGACACCGAGACTGGTCGCGTCGAGTGCCGTCGTCTGCGGAAGCAACAGATCGGTCGACATGGCTCGGCGCACGCGTCGGCACGGTAAAAAAGGGAGTCTCGCGACGCCGGGGGAACATATTCGCACCGACAGTGAGGGGGACGCCGCTCCAACCGCGGTGTATGGGAACGATACCGGGCACCATCGAGACGAACCGCAAGCCCCCGATGACGATTCCCCTGCGTCACTTCGTCGTCGGGCTCGTGTTCCTCTTCGCCGGCGTGCTCGTCGGCGTCGTGACTGTCGTCGATGCCGTCCCCGGCTTTCCCACGCTGGCGCACGTCCATCTGCTGTTGGCAGGCTGGATCTGCATCACCATCATGGGGGCAATGACGCAGTTCGTCCCCGTCTGGTCGGGGGTCGCTCTGCACTCTCGTCGGCTCGCGAACGTGCAGCTGGCGCTCGTCGCCGTCGGATTGGCCGGCTTCGCCACGGCGCTCGTGCTGAACGCGCTCTCCTGGCTCGTCCCGTTCGGCGGGCTCATGCTCGCCGGCTTCTGGACGTTCGTCTACAACGTCGGGCGAACCATGGCGTCGATCGACGCCTACGACGTGACCGAGCGCCACTTCCTGCTCTCGCTCGGGTTCTTCGTCGTTCTCACGCCGCTGGGGCTCCTCCTCGCTGTCGACTTCACGACCCCGGTGTTCGCGGGCGGACAGGTCGGCCGTTCCGACGTCGTGGCTGCCCACGCGACGGTCGCGGTCTTCGGCGCCGTCCTGACGACCGTGTACGGCGCTCTCTACCAGCTGGGGACGATGTTCACACAGACCGAGCTCCACGGCGTGGACGAGTACCTGCGGGTGGTCGAGGAGCTCGGCCACCCCGTCGGGGTCGCTCTCTTAGCCATCGGACGGGTCGCGGACGTCACGCTTCTCGCGCAGGTTGGGGCCGTGTCGGTGCTTGGTGCGGCGCTCGCGTTCAGCGCGATACTCGGCCGTCGGCTCTCGGAGATGCAGGTCGCGTGGACGCCGATGCACACGCGGTATGCGGTCGTCGTTCCTGGGCTGGCAGCGTGGGCGCTCCTCACCGCCCCGGCGTGGCTACGGGCGCCGACCGCGCCGAAGCATCTGCTCGGTGCGGCGGGTACCGTCCACCTCCTCGTTCTCGGTACCGTCGGGTTCGTCGTCCTCGGAACGCTCTATCACGTCGTCCCGTTCGTCGTCTGGGTCGACCAGTACAGCGACCGCCTCGGTCTCGAGGACGTTCCGATGATCGACGACCTCTACGACGATCGGATCGCGGCGACGGACGCGACGCTGCTCGTGAGTGGCACCGTCGGTCTCGTCGCCTCGGCGTGGTTCCGGCTTCCCGACCCGATCCGGCTCGTCGGCGGCGTGCTCGTGGGACTCGGCGTCGTCGTGTTCGGCGCGAACATGCTGTCGGTTGTCCGCGATCACAGCCCGCACTCTCTGGGACTGATCCTCTTCGGCTCGCTCGATCCTCGTCGGCGCCCGCCAACGTCGGCCGAGCCTCCCGTCGACGAGTAGCTGGGGACCGTTGCTCTCGTGGAGGACCCGCGACCCGGGTCGACTCCTCCGAACGCGTGGAGCACCGTCGGCTGCTGTCGCCGTGGCGAGGGTTCAGCAGGTCGAACTGCTGGTTCGGCTGCCGGTGACGGCTTTGGAGGCGGACGTCACCCCGTTCGATCGCCTGCAAGCGTCCGGAGCACACTCTGCCCCGTTTTTCCGATGAAATACCCCACGAGAGCGGCCAGAGCGCCGCCTTCAACGCCCTGGAGCGCGACCCCGGCGACGCCACACAGGCCTCCGAGCCCAGGGCCGAAGTAGGTGCCCACAGACGGTACCGTTCGCACGGCTACTCGTACGGGCCTCCCGAGGGAGTATGTTCTCCCGAACCAGTTCGGGAGCCGACCGCCGCTCGATGGAGGTAGGTACTCAGCTGCCGCTCCACCGAGCGACGTCCCTCCGGACGGGAATCTCACCATGTCGCCACAGGAGCCACGTCGCCAGCACGGCGTACGCGACCACCATCGCCGGGAAGCCGTAGGCATCGACGGTGCCGAGAGCGCCCGACAGCGACCCCGTCACCTGCACGACGCTGGACACCACGACGCCCCCGTAGAGGCCGCCGGAGTGCGCGCCGATGCCGACGGCCAGCTCGCCGGTGTGGAGATACAGCAGCGCGAAGATTCCGCCGGCGACCGTCAGGTCGAGAACGCGTAGGGTGGTCGTCTCCCCGTGCATCGCGATGAAAAACAAAACCGCGACGGGGACCGCCACGAGTGCCGCCCGCTCGGCGTCGACGCCCCGACTGTGGAGCCCCTCGGCCGCGTTGCCGAGGATGACACGGAAGAACACGACCTGCTGGACGGCCGCGTGGAGCGCGAACGTGACGAACGGGAGAGCGAACGCGACGACCACCGACTCCGTTGGGAGCGACGGCGACACCGAAACGGACGTCCCACCGACCGCCGCGGTGATGCCGAGCCACACGAACGAACCGACGAGCACCGCTGTGAACCCGACGAAGAAGTCACGAATCCACGGGAGCGACGACGACACCCCGTACGCCGACAGCGGTCGCCGGTCGAGGTACCGCGCCCACCCCGCCAGCACGACGAGCAGGAAGCCGGCGTGGAGCAGCGACTGCGCGAGCCCGCCGCCGGGATCCTGCCCGGACGGGATGATTCCGACGGTCGACTGGAGGTTCCCGGTGAGAACGCCGCCAGTGAACGTCCACAACACCGGCATCGCGAGCAGGACCCGCCACGTTGCCCGGACGCGGGTGTCGTCTCGCCCGCGGACGATCCGTCGGAGCCCAGCCTTCACCCCGCCAAGCACCGAACCACTCCCCGTGCCGGCCATACTCCCGAAACGATGGAGTCGTGCATTAGCTCTTTGGGCGCTGAGGGCCTCGTGTTCGGGCGCTGAGACGCCCGTCCACGTCAGATCCCGCGTTCGACCACGCTCCTCCGCGGACGAGGCCCATCGCCGTCAGGTGTCGCCCGACGAGCGCGACCCGGAGACGGCCCTGATCGCCTTCGTCGGCTCCGGCTCGTCCGACACAGCCGAGCCGTCCGTGTCCGCTTCGCTCGACGCGTCTGCGCCCGGTCCGTTGGCCGTCTCCGGCTCGTGGGCTGCATCCAGCTCCGCCGACGCGTCCGTGTCGTCCGCTGCGGTCGCGCCGTCGTCCGGTTCGATGCGCTCGGCCCGGATCTCGACGCTCCCGTTGATCTCGACGACGAGCCGCGAAGGGGCTGCGAAGAACTCCTGATAGTGGTTACCGTCGGGGGAGACGGTCGTCTCGGCGTCGATGAGCGCGGCCTGCTTCAGCGTGTTCAGCCGACGGTACACAGTCGGGAGCGCCTCGCCGGTCACCTCGGCGAGCTCCTGTGCGCTGCGGGCTTCATCGAGCAGCGCCGCGCAGGTCCGGCTCGTCTTCGGGTCGCCGAGCGCCCGGAGCGCCGGATCGTCGAAGGCGTCGAGCGGCGTGCCGGTGAGCTCGTCGACGACCTCGTGGAGCGCCTCCGGGTCGACCGGCTTCTCCAGGTAGGCGTCGAACCCCATCTCGACGATGTCGACGTCCGGCTCGACGCCGGTGAGCATCACCACCCGCGGGTCGTACTCGGATTCGCGGATCGATTCGAGTACTTCCTCCCCGGGCAGGTCCGGCATCCGCCGGTCGAGGAAGACGATGTCAACCTCGTCGTCGAGCTTCTCGAGGCCGGCGTGACCGCCGTACGCGACGCGGGTGTCGTACTCGTCGAACCGCTCGGCGTAGCCGTCCGCCAGCTCTGGCCGGTCGTCGACGAAAAGTAGCGTCGGCTCACTCATTGCGCTCACGCCGCTTTCGGCTCGTCGTGGACCCGCGCGGATGCGCTCGTCGTGTACGGTTCCCCCGAACCCGGATACCCCCCGTTTCGTCGACCACGTTGTCCCGACGCACGGGTCGTCGGCTCAAGAAACCGCGGCAGACGAGCGTCCGACGGGCGGCCGACGCGTCGGTCGTACGCGCCGGACAGCGGGGAGAGAGAGGGAGGTGCGGCGGGCTGCGATAGTGGCGGTGTCTCGCCGCGAATGCCCACGGTAGTGCCACTCCGCTCGACACTGGGGCCGTCGAACGGCGCTCCGACGTGGGCCGACGACGAAAATAAAAGCTCGCTGAACTGAGCTATTGTAATATAAATTGAATGTTTTGCGACGCCGACAGCGTTTCCCCGGTCGGTGCGGATGGTGGTCCATGGACACGTCGTTCGATCCGACGGTCGTGGATGCGGTGGTGTTCGACTCGTACGGAACGCTCGTCGATACCGGCGCCGCGGCGGCGGTGTTGGAGGGCGTCGTCGACGATCCGGGGGCGGTGGCGACCGCGTGGCGCGAGAACGCGCTGTTCTTTTCGGTGGTCGCCGGCGACCTCGACGAGTACGCGACGTACTACGAGCTCCACCTCGACGGGTTGCGCGACGCGGTGCGGGCGGCGGGCCACGACTTTCCGGACGAGCGGCTCCGCGAGTTGAACCACGTCTACCACGACCTCGCGCCGTACGACGACGTGCGCCGCTGTTTCGACAGGCTCGCGGACGCCGGCTACCGGCCGTCGATCTGCTCGAACGGCGACCCCGAGATGCTCGCGTCGCTGGTCGAGACGACGGGCATCGACGGCGTGGTCGACACCGTCGTGAGCGCGGACGCGATTCAGACGTTCAAGCCCGCCCCAGAGATCTACGACCACGCTGCGACCCAACTCGACGTGCCCGCCGACCGCCTCGCGCACGTCACGGCACATTGGATGGACGTGCAGGGCGCAGAGAACGCCGGCTTGCAGGGCGTGTGGCTGAACCGCGAGGGCGCCGCGTGGACCGCGTTCGGCGGCGAGCCGTCGCTCGTCGTCGACTCGCTCGACGAACTGTGTACGCGTCTCGACGTGTGACCGGACCGAGCACTGCGGCGAGAGTGGATGGAGCACTGCGGCGAGAGTGGATGGAGCACTGCGGCGAAAAGAGGTGACAGAGCAACACCCCCCTGGAGGCACAGACACGACCACTTTTCTCGATGCGGGTCGAACGACAGGCATGCCCGAGCCCGGACGGACGCTCGCGATCGACCCACACGTCCACTCGGAGGACTCCTACGACGGCCACGAACCGGTCGAGCTCATCCTCGAGCACGCCGCCGACATCGGCCTCGACGGCGTCGTCGTTACTGACCACGACGCAATCGACGAGTCACTGCGTGCGGCCGACCTCGCCGCAGACTACGGACTCGTCGGCATCCCGGGCGTCGAGGTGTCGACCGCCGCGGGCCACCTGCTCGCCATCGGCGTCGACGAGCGGCCAGCGCCAGGCGCGCCGCTCGGCGAGACCGTCGACCGGGTGCGCGAGCTCGGCGGCATCGCCGTCGTCCCCCACCCGTTCCAGCGGTCGCGCCACGGCGTCCGCCGGCGGAACATCGACGCCTGCGACGGGATCGAGGTGTACAACTCGATGGTGTTCACCGGCTACCGCAACCGGCAGGCGAACCGCTTCGCCGAGCGCCGCGGCTACCCGAAGCTCGGCGCCAGCGACGCTCACTCCATCCGCAACGTCGGCCGCGCGTACACCGAGATCACCCTCGCGGACGTGCCGAGCGACACGCCCGCGTCGGCGCTCGACGGCGAGACGCTGATCGACGCGGTGCGGAACGGGGACACGGAGCTGCAGGGGAAGCGCACGCCGATCCACCGCAGCGCCCGGCAGTACGCGAAGGGCGCCGTGCGCAAGAGCGCGTACCTCGTCACGAGCCGGCTCCCGTACGTCAGCCCCCGACCCGCGTCGCTGGGGAACGCGTGATCGTGCCGGCGCTCACCGAACGCCGGGCGCGGACGCTCGCCGGCGCGGCGTTTCTCGCGGGCGCCGTCCTCACGATGCTGGGATTCACGACCGCCGAGGCGTTCTATCCGGGCTACAGCACGTCGACACAGACCATCAGCGCGCTCGGTGCCGCGGACGCGCCGGCCGCCTCGCAGGCGGTCTTCAACGGCGTCATGGTCGTCGTGGGGGCGCTGACGCTCCTGGCCGCCTACGGGCTCGCCCGTGCGGACGAGAGCCGCGCGCTCGCCGGCGTCGTCGCCGTCACCGGCGTCGGCGGCTTCGCCGGCGTCGGACTGTTCCCCGCACAGACGGGACTGCCGCACCTCGTCGCGGCGCTGTTCGCGTTCGGCGGTATCGGCGTCGCCGCGCTGCTCGCGGCCGCGACGTGGCGGGGGCCGTTTCGCTACGCGTCGGCCGCGCTCGGCGGCCTCGAACTGCTCGCGCTCGTCGGCTTTCTCGCGCTCGGAGGTGCGACGCCGCTCGGCGTCGGCGGACTCGAACGGTGGGTGGCGTATCTCGGCGCCGCGTGGGCGGCCGCCTTCGGAGGCGCGCTGCTCGCTGGCGGGGACTGACCGCGGAGGGCCGCCGCGGTCCGCCGCTATTCCATTGCGATGTACGTGTGGGTGTCCTCGACGCCGTCGAGGTTGCGGACGGTGCTGGCGGCGATCTCGCGGACGTCGCCCGGCGTCTCCACCCGGAGCTTCGCGATGAGGTCCACGTCGCCGGCGACGATGTGGACCCGGTCGACGCCGTCGATGTCCGCGATCGTCTCGCGGAGTCGGTCGGCGTCGACGGTGTGTGCCTTGATCATCACGTACGCGAGCACCGTCATCGGGCGTCACCTCCGGCGACGGCGACTCGCTGGCTGTCGCCGACGACGATTCGGCGCACGTCCTCGAGGTGCTCGTAGTCCGCGAGAACGACGACCCGGTCGCCCGTCTCGAGGGAGAGATCCTCGTCAGGGAGGCCGAACTCTGCGCCGGCCTTGCCGAACGCGAGCACGCGGGAGTCGGCCGGCAGCTCCAGCTCCGCGAGGCTGTAGCCGTGCATCGGCGACGAGTCGGTGACGGTGAGTTCGACGACCTGCAGGCGGTTCGCCACGTCGGCGATGGCGCGGATGGAGCCGCCGAGCAGCGCGTTCTTCGCGACGATGGCGCCGAGCCGTTCGGGGTACACGACCTCGTCGATGTCGCTTCCGTAGCGGCGAAGCACCTGCTCGTGTGACTCGGAGGTAGCCCGCAGCACGGTCCGGCAGTTGTGGCCCTTTCCGATCATACAGGCGAGCACGTTCACCTCGAAGGAGCCGGAGAGCGCGGCGAGGCCGTCGGCGTCCTCGACGCCGGCCGTCCGCAGTGTCGACTCCGCCGAGCCGTCACCTTCGACGACGTCCAACCCCTCGTCGCGGAGGCGTTCGACGGTCGTTCGGGTTGGCTCGACCAGCGTCACCTCGTGGTCCTCTTCGCGCAGCACGCGGGCCGTCCGCATTCCGACCCGTCCTGCACCCACGATAACAAACCTCATGCACACCGGTACGACGAGCGGGGTAAAAGGGCTTACCCCCACCGGAATCCGCGTTTTCGAAGCGATTCCCGCCGGGGGAAGGCTTTTCTCGCGACCCGGCGAACCGGTGTGCATGGTGAGAGCATACGTCATGGTCGAGGCGGGCGCGAGCGACGCGGCGTCGCTGCTCGACGAGGTGCTCGCCGTCGAACACGTGACGGAGGCACACGTCGTCGCCGGGGAGTTCGACATCATCGCGGAGGTGAACGCGGGTGCGGTGAGCGACGTGATGTCTACCGTCGCGACGACCATCCGCGGCGTCGAGGGAGTCGACGACACTCGGACCTACGTCTGTCTGGAGTGACGCTCGGGTACAGTTGGCCTGGCGGTCGGGAGACCGAGCGCCGTTTACCGCTCGACGCCGTCGAGGTCGTGGCGATCCGCGTGATCGCGGAGCCACGCTCGCTGGCGTTCGAGCCGCGGCGTCGCCGACTCGTACACGTGGTCGAACACCTCGTCGAGCGACGGCTCCGGCTGGCGTTCCGCCCGCTCGACGGCCGCGTCGAGCTCTTCGTCGGCCTCGGCTTCGAGCTCCGAGCGAGTCGCGCCGTCGACGACCCGCTGTTCGACGAGATACTGCTCGTAGCGGTCCAGCGGGTCCGTCGTCCGCCACTCCGGGAACTCCGCGCGCTCCTCGTACCGGCTCGGGTCGTCGCTCGTCGTGTGGGGGCCGAGCCGGTAGGTGAGCGCCTCGACGAGCACGGGGTCGCCGGCTCGGACCGACGCGAGTGCGTCCGTCATCGTCTCCAGCACCGCGAGCGGGTCCATCCCGTCGACCTGCACGCCCTCGAAGCCGTATGCCTCGGCCTTGACCGCGATGGAATCCGCCCCCGTCTGTCGGCCGCGCGGCAGTGAGATGGCCCAGCCGTTGTTCTCACAGAGGAACAGACACGGGGCGTCGAAGACGCCGGCGAAGTTGAGTCCCTCGTGAAAGTCTCCTTCCGAGGTGGCACCGTCGCCGAAATACGCAACTGCCGCGCGGTCGCCGTCGTCGCGGGCCATCGCCATCGCCGCGCCGGCGGCGTGGGGAATTTGCGTGGCGATGGGCACCGCCTGCGGGAAGTTCGGCACGTCGTGACCCGAGGTGTACTCCTGGTGGCCGCGGCGGAAGAGGAGAATGTCGGCCATCGGCACCCCGCGGGCGAGCTGAAGCGCGTTCGACCGGTAGGTCGGGAAGAGCCAGTCGTCCTCCCGCATGGCGTGGGCCGCCGCCACCTGCGTCGCCTCGCCGCCCTCGAACGGCGGGTAGCCGGACATCCAGCCGCGGCGCTGGAGGGCGAGCGCCCGCTCGTCGAACGCCCGTGCGCGGACCATCCCGGCGAACAGTTCGCGGGCGGTCTCCTCGTCGAACGGCGTTTCGTCGAGCGACCGCTCCCCGATGACCCGGTTCATACGGGGGGCTCCGGCGGCGCGGTGAAAGCGGTTACGCTCCGGTCACTCCACCACGACCGCGGTCGACCCGCAGAACAGACACGAGCCACCGTGGCTGATGGCGACCAGCTGTCGGCCGCAGGCGAGACAGTGACAGAGCCGGCGGTCGCCGGCCGCGAGTTCGGCGGCGATGGCGTCCGTCTGCGGCGGCACGACGCGGTCCGGTCGCCTCAGGTCCGGTTCCTCGCCTCTGTCGGGCACGGTCGCCGGTCGCGGCCCGTGAGTAAGAGTGACACGGTGTCGGCAGTCCGGCCGGGCGTCACGCCGTCACCGCGGAAACGGACGGGAACGCGGCGGGGACCCGGAGCCGTCACCGACGACAGTGTTTTCCCTCCGTGCTCACGATGTACACACATGAGTTCTGGATCGTCGGACAAACGGCGTGTGCAGTTTCGCGCGCCGCGCAGCCTCGTCGAACGGACGGATGCGTTGGCAACCGTGCTGGAGACGGACCGAACCGACGTCATCACCTCGGCGCTGCGGGAGTACCTCCGAGACGCGGCACACGACGACGAACTCAAACAGGAGATCGCGAGCGCCTACTACGAGGACGAGGTCTCCTTCGAGGGGTTGAAGACGCTCGTCGGCCACGAGGCGGCGGCGAACTTCCGCGTGCTCAAGACGCAGTTGAGCGAGGAGTTCCGCAAGGAGGCTACCGAGGAGCTCGTCGACCCGTAGATGCGGGTCGTCGCCGACACCTCCGCCCTCGTGAGTCTGGGAACCATCGCTGACCGGCCCGGAGCCCCGCTCGCGCATCTACTCGACGCCCACACGGTCACCCTCCCGGAACGGGTCGTCGCGGAACTCGAGGAGACCGCGGCGTACGACGACCCGTCCGGGTGCGGCGCACGGAACACGCTCGACCGGCGCGAGGCGTTCACGATTCGGTCGGTCGAGCTGGACGAGACGTTCCCGCTAGACGACGGAGAGAACGCCGCCGTCACGCTCGCGAACGAGACGGATGCGACCCAGTTTCTCTGTGACGAGTTCAACCGACTCGCGCTCGTCCACGCCTCGCTGACGACCGCCCGATTGATCACGACGCCGACACTGTTGCTGTTACTCGCGGAGAACGGAACGCTGTCGGCGGCCCGCGCGGACGAGATGGTCGTCGCGATGAGCGAGGCCCGTAGCTGGTCGGGCAGCGCGTACGTCGAGCGAACACGGGAGACGATACAGCAGCTATCGTAGTAGCCACCAGCGTGGCTGCCGGCGCCGTCACGCCGTCGTGACGAGCTCGATCACGTCCCGCGCGTCGAGTTCGTGGTCGGCGCCGACCTGGCGACCGCTCCGGCAGTCGATGCCGTGGAGCAGGCCGTCGCCGATAGAGGAGTGGATGTGGTGGGCGAACTCCGCCGTGGTCGCGCCGGCCGGCAACAGGAAACAGTCGCGGAACTCCCCCTCGGGGTCGCCGCTCCCGTTCGCGCTCCCCGGAAAGACGGGGACGACGCCGAGCAGGTCGAACAGCGCGGTCTCGATGGCCGCCTGAACGCCCGTGCCGCCGAACTCCTCGACGAACGAGGCGACCTCAGAGAGGCCGGCGCGCTGGTCGGCCGACACCTCGCCGACGACCTCGAAGTCGTCCGCGCCGGGTGTGTACTCGACGACGCCGGCCTCAGCTGCCCGCTTGAGCGCCTTCTCCGCGTGGGCGCTCGCCGGGACGACGGTGAGGTGGTCGTAGTCCGGGTCGGCGACGATCTCGGCGTAGTTTTCGTGGGCTGCGGGGGTGTCCATCTTGTTCGCGGCGATGAGGATCGGCTTCGTCGCCTTGCGAATCTCCCGGGCCAGCTCGAACGTGTCCGTCTCGTCCCACCTCTCGGGGTCGAACCCGATTCCGCGACGCCGGATCAGCCGCTCGATCTCGGCGTCGCTCGTCCCGAACGCCGACATCTGTTCGGCGAGGACGGCCTCGATGTCGGTGTTCGCGGTGTCGTAGGCGTCGGCGTACGCGTCGAGCCCCTTCTGTAAGATGCCGAGATACCACTCGTCGAGCTCCGTCTCGAGGAAGTCGATGTCGTCGCGAGGGTCGTGGCCTTCCGTCGGCTCCCCTTCTGCGTCCGTCTGCCCGGAGAAGTCGACGACGTGGACGAACGCGTCCGCCTCGTTCAGGTCGGTGAGGAACTGGTTGCCGAGCCCCTTCCCCTCGTGGGCACCGGGGATGAGCCCGGCCACGTCGACGAGCTTCACCGGAACGAACCGGGTGCCGTCCGCACAGTAGCCGACGCTTGGGGTACACTCGGTGTCGAATTCCGGGGCCGCACAGTCCACTCGGACGTACGCCTCCCCGACGGACGGATCTATGGTCGTGAACGGGTACGCGCCCTCCGGCACTTCGTTCATCGTGGCTGCGTTGAAGAACGTCGATTTGCCCACGGAGGGCTTGCCGACGAGACCGATGGAGTAGCTCATTGGGAGATACGAGCGGCTCGGCCGTTTCAGCGTTTCCACCCGGCTGCGCCGTGGTACGCGCTGTCTACCCACGGAAAGCAGCGGCCGAGTACGGGAAGGGGACGCCGGAGGAAGGGCTCTCTCGCGCTTCGCGGGCGCTCAGCAGGGTTCGCCCTCGAAGGAGATGAGCTGTGAGGCGACCTCCTCCTTCGCGAGCAACACCTCGGACAGCGTCGGGGGGTTGTCGATGCCGGCCGCCTCGAGCGTCTCCTCCGGGACGGCCAGCGTCTGCCCGGGGACGCCGTCGGCGCCGTGGACCGGGAGATGGGTTCGCCCCAGCTTCATCACCAGCGGGAGGTCGAGCCGCTCCACACCCTCACCGTCGGCATAGAGCTGCTCGTTCACGGCCTCGTGTTGTGCTCGCTGCATCACGGCCCGGTCACCGTCGGTCGGCTCGACGTAGAGCCGTCCCAAGTAGTAGCCGCTCGAGAACTGTTCGAACATCGTTCCGTTGGTGTGTGACACACCCACACGCATAAGCGTTGGCCGGGACGCTTATCACGACCCACATTCACCCGAAACAGTCCGATAGACGCTACGGGTGAGCGGTCGAGACGCCGATCGGCACCGTGAAATCGGTCGTTAAGGTCAGAAACAGCCCCCTACAACTGCGTGAACGATTTGAAACGACGGAACGGCTGTCGGCCTTTATACGTGTACGAGAGATACAGAGAAGTGAGATGACCACCCGAACCGTCGTCGCGTTGGTGGCTGCCGTCGTCCTCCTTGGCACGGTCGCACCGGCGGTCGCGCTGCCGGTGTTGGAGTCGCCGTCGGCGACTACCGACGCGGCGGTTCAGACCAACGACACGACGAACGAGAACGCCAGCCTCGGCGCGTCCGTCTCGGGATTCATGCAGACGAGCGCGGCCAGCGCCGAGGGTGAGGTCGACGACGGCGTCTTCCGCGCCTCGTTCGCGAACGCCTCCAACGAGACGAAGCGCGCGATGGTGACCCAGCGGACTGCCGTGCTCGAACAGCGGCTCGAACGGCTCCGCGCACAGCGGAACGCACTGCTAAACGGGAGCGACACCCTCACCGTGGCGGAGCGGGCGAAGGCCGCGCGGCTCACGACCGAGATCGGCGAGCTCAAGCAGGCGATCAACACCACCGACGACGCGGCCGCCGAGGTCGGGGTGAACGCGACCCGGCTCGACCGACTCCGGACCGAGGCGAACGAGCTCGACGGCCCCCAAGTGGCCGAACTCGCTCGCGGGCTCGCCGGCCAGGGTGACCGCGGCCCACCTGCTGACCGCGGCCCGCCGGAGGACCGTGGCCCGGACCGGCCGGAGGATGACGACGCCAACGAGACCGACGACGACGGTGGATCGGACGACCTCGACGGTGACAACCAGACGGACGGCGACGACGGGCCGAACAGCGAGAGCCCGGGTGACAGCGATCGCGGAAACGGTCCGCAAACAGATGACACGGACGACGACACTCCGACCGCGACCGAAACAGGCGACACGGGCGGCGACGACGGCAACACCGGCGATGACGACAACACGGACGACGACGCAGACGACGACACCGCGACCTGATCGCGACTTCCGCGTTTCAACCCCCCGTTTCAGGCGAGCCCTTATATAGGCCGACGACTAACGTCAGGTGAATGGATTCCGCCGAGCTCCTCGACCTTCTGGGCAACGAGAACCGGCGGCGCATCCTCCGGCTGCTCGCGCGAAAACCCTGCTACGTCACCGAGATCTCCGAGTACCTCGGGGTGAGCCCGAAGGCGGTCATCGACCACCTCCGGAAGCTGGACGAGGCGGGGCTCGTCGAGTCGCGCGTCGACGACCACCGTCGAAAGTACTTCTCCATCGCCCGGAACCTCCGGCTGGAGGTGAACGTCTCTCCGTACGAGTTCGGCACGAAGTCGGCGTATCCGGCCTCTCGCTCGCTCGATATGACTGCCTGTCGCTATCTCTCGCTTCACGTCGAACACGACGAAGACGAGCCGGAGGGACTCGCGGAACTCGCCGCGGAACTCGAGCGGCTGGAGACGCTCGAGAACGAACTGTCGATGGCTCAGCGGTGGGTCCAGGGCCGGCTCACAGACGTGATGGACCGCATCTCCGAACAGCTCGGAGAGACGGACGGCCGGTTCTACGCGGAGCTGCTCTCCGCGCTGGCGAACGGGGCGACGACCACGGAGGGGATGGCTCGCCGAGTCGACGCCAGCCCGCAGATGGTCGCCGACGCGCTCGACCAGCTGGAAGAACTCGGCGTCGTCCGCCGCGGCACCGCCGGCTGGCGGCTCGCCTGACTCACAGCTCCCGGGTCAGCCCGTCTCGCAGGTCGCGCCCGAAGTAGTGTCCGACGAGCCCTGCGAGCAGTCCCGCGCCGGCGCCCGCGGCCGAGAGCGGAACCCCGAACCCGCCGACGACGGAGACGAACAGGAACTGCGACAGCGCCGCCGCCAGCCCGACCGTGGCGCCCGCGGTCGCCGATTCGAGATACGCCCGGCGGCCGCGGAGCAGGCCGAGCGCGAACGTACCGACGAACACGCCCGCGAGCGCCGCGACGCTCTGCGGGAGGAACGGAACGAGGCCGACGAGCGCTGCGCCGGCGACGGTCGCGAGCAACGCGAAGAGGACCGACCGCAGGGAGACGCCGGGGCGCAGGCGGTCGCGGAGCCGCGACGACTCGCCCGCCTCGCTCACGTCGCCGCTCGTCCCGTCGCTCTCGGACCGCCGTTCCCGCTCGGCGAGCAGTTCGTCGGACGCGGACATGTCGAATCGTATGCGCCACGGCGTCTAAAACACGGGGGTCGCCGGGTCGTGTGGCGTTACTCCTCGGCAGTGACTGCTCCGGTCGCAACTCCTTGTTCGGCCTCGCGTCCCTCCGACGCACCGGCGGCTTCGAGCAGTTCGATCGCCGATTCCACGTTCCGTTCCGCCCGCCCGTTCTCCGTGAACTCCGTCGCGTCGACGAGGAGGCGCTTCGCCGCGGCGATGGCTTCCTCCGTCCCTTCTGGCATGACGTGCCGGAAGAGCCGTCCGATAATAAAAAAGCCCTTGATGATACAAGTCACCCCACCGGGCACGACACGGTGGGATTCAAGTCCGCCGGTCGGGTATCGAGGGGTATGAACGCAGGAGACCGGGTCCGCGTCGAGCGCGGCGACGTGACCCACGAGGGGGTGTTGCTCCCCTCGACGACGGACGCACACCTCGTCGTCAAGCTCGACGGCGGCTACAACGTCGGCGTCGACCGTGACGCGGCGTCGGTTGACGTGCTCGAGACTGACGCGTACGCGGTCGGCGAGGCCGACGCCGAGGACCGTTCCGTCGTCGAGTTCGACGACGAACTGCCGACGGTCTCGCTCATCTCGACGGGTGGCACCATCGCCTCGACGGTCGACTACCGGACCGGCGCGGTCACCGCGCAGTTCGACGCCGAGGACGTGCTCCGCGCGGTGCCCGAACTCGCCGGCCGGGCGAACTACCGCGGGCGCGTCGTCGCGAACATGCTCTCCGAGAACATGGAGCCGCCGGTGTGGCGCGAGCTCGCGACGGCCGTCCACGAGGAGATCGAGGCGGGCGCGGACGGCGTCGTCGTGATGCACGGCACGGACACGATGCAGTACACTGCGAGCGCGCTCGCGTTCATGCTCGACACCCCGGTGCCGGTCGTGTTCACGGGGAGCCAGCGCTCCGCGGACCGCCCCTCCTCGGACAACGTGATGAACGCCGTCTGTGCCGTCGAGGCGGCCACGAGCGACATCGCGGAGGTGCTGGTCTGCATGCACGACTCCGCCTCCGACGACGTCTGTGCGCTCCACCGCGGCACGCGCGTCCGGAAGAACCACACGTCCCGGCGGAACGCCTTCGAGACCGTCGGCGGGGCGCCGCTCGGCCGCGTCGACTACGACGCCGTGAGCGACCCGGACGACGCCGACGAGGACGCGGTAACGGTCGACGGCGACTACCGCGCCCGCGGCGACCGCGAGCTCGCGCTCGCCGCCGACCTGAACGAGAACGTCCAGCTGTTGAAGTTCACGCCGGGGATGGACCCCGCGCGGCTGGAGCGGCTCGCCGGCGTCGACGGGCTCGTGATCGAGGGGACCGGCCTCGGCCACGTCCACACCGACCTCATTCCGACGATCGCCGAACTGGTCGACGACGGCACGGTCGTTGCGATGAGCTCCGCCTGCATCGAGGGGCGGGTGTGCGACCGCGTCTACGACACCGGCCGCGACCTGCTCGACGCGGGCGTCGTCGAGGCGGAAGACACCCTCCCCGAGACGGCGTACGTGAAGCTGATGTGGGCGCTCGCGAACCGGGACGACCCCGCGGCGGCGATGGGCGAGTCGCTCGCGGGCGAGGCGACCGACCGCTCGACTCCCTGGCGATGAACGTCCGGCGCGCGACCCACGACGACTACGAGGACGTGGCGGCATTTACCGCCGACACCTGGCCGGACCGCGACGGCGACGACTACATCTCGCGGATCTACCACGACTGGATCGACCGCGACCGGACGGCGACGTTCGTGGTCAGCGTCGAGCAGAGCTCGACGAGCAGTCGGACGGAGTCCGACGACGACGTTGACGACGTCGCCGGCATCTGTCAGGCCGTCCAGCTCTCCCCGCACGAGGGGTGGGCACAGGGGATGCGCGTCAACCCCGACTACCGCGGTCGCGGCGTCTCCCCGGAACTGTCCGAGGCCGTCTTCGAGTGGCTCCGCGACCAGGGGGCGACCGTCTGCCGGAACATGGTGTTCTCGTGGAATCAGGCCGGACTCGGGCAGTCGCGGGCCGTCGGCTTCGAGCCGGCGACGGAGTTCCGCTGGATGACGCCGGAGCCGGATCCGGCCGCCGAGGCCGAACTATCCGTCCGCAACGACCCCGACGCGGCGTGGTCGTGTTTCCACCGCAGCGACGCGAACCGCCGGCTTCAGGGGCTCGCGCTCGACCTCGATGAGACGTACGCCGTCGCGGAGCTCACCCGCGAGCGGCTCCACCGCGCGGCCGCCGAGGAGCGCGTCTTCGCGGTCGGCGACGGCGACACCCGCGCGATGACGTTCCGGACTCGGACCTCGTCGTACGGCGACGACGAGACGTACGCCGAGTACGGCGTCGCGTCGTGGACCGACCTCGGGGCGCTCCGGTCGCTCGTCGCGGCGGTTGCCCGCGACGCCGCCGACCAGGGGGCGACGGAGACGCGCGTGTTCATCCCGGAGACGGTCCGTCACGTCTCCGACGCCGCCCGCGTTCGTGCCGGCTTCTCGGACGAGCCGGACTTCGTTCTGGAGACGGATCTGACTGGTGGGAGCTGAGACGGGAAATAAAAGCGCCGCCAGTCGGGTTAGCCGCCCGAGACGGGCGGGAACAGCGCGAGCGTGTCCCCTTCTTCGAGGACGGTGTCGTAGCCGTCGGCGGCGACGAATGGGTTCGACTCGTTTCGGAGAACGCGGATGTGTTCGTGGATGTCGCCGTCCTCGTCGACGACCTCCTCGCGGAGCTCCGGGTGGGCGTCCAGCAGCGCCTCGAACGCGTCGCGGAACGTCGCCCCCGGCTCGACGGCCACCTCGACCTCCTTCGTCCCCGCCGTCTCGGCGAGATTCGCGAACAGCTTCCACTTCACGCCCGAAGGGAGCGGACGCCGGGGCTTATGGGTTGCGTCCGTCGAGCACGGCCGCCCCGAGCGCGTCCCGGTGGCCGGCGTTCGGCCCGCCGGCGATGGTGAGTAGCTTCGCGTCCCGGAGATACCGCTCGACCGACCGCTCGCGTGTGTAGCCAATCCCGCCGTGGAGCTGGACGGCGTCGTTCGCGTTGTCGACGGCAGCCTCCGTCGCCTCCAGCTTGGCGGTCGCCATCGCCCGGCCGGCGTCGAGCCCGCGGTCCGCGCGGTCGGCCGCCCGCAGCGTCGTCAGCCGCGCCGTCTCGACGCGTCGCGCCATCGACGCGAGTTCCCAGCGGACGCCCTGTCGGTCGGCGAGCGGCGCGCCGCCCTGCTCGCGCTCGCTCGTGTGGTCGGCGGCGTCCTCGAGGGCCGCCCGCGCGATGCCCACGCCGCGCGCCGGCACGTTCACGCCGTTCGCGACGGTGCCGCGATGGCGGTACCCCTCGCCGACCGCACCCACGCGCCGGTCGTTGGGGACGCTGACGCCGTCGAGGGTCACCCGACACGCCGGCACCGGCCGCGCGCCGAGCGTGTCCCACTCGCGATCGAGCGCGAAGTCGTCGGCGTCGACGAGGAAGGCCGTGACGCCGCCCGGCCACGCCGGGCGGTTCCCGTCCGCGTCGCCGGTGCGCGCGTACGTCAGCACCAGGTCCGCCTCCCGGTAGTTCGTCACCCAGCGCTTGTGGCCGTCGAGCACCCACTCGTCCTCGTCCCGTTCCGCCGTCGTCACCATCCCCGACTTGTCGCTGCCGGCGTCGTCCTCGCTGAGGCCGAGCGCGGCGACCGTCTCGAAGCGCGCCATCGCGGGGAGCCACCGCTCGCGCTGGGCGTCCGTGCCGTGCTCGGCGACGAGCTGTGCGGCGCCGAGATGGAGATTCAGCGCCGAGGCGACGGGCATCGACGCCGCGGAAAGCTCCTCGGTGAGCAGCGCGAGCTCGACGTAGCCGCGCCCGAGGCCGCCGTCCGACTCGGGGAGCGTCAGGCCTGTCCATCGCCGCTCGCCGAGCGCCGCGAGGATCTCGCCGGGGTACGTCGCCGTCCGGTCGAGTTCGTCCGCGATCGGTCGGATTCGCTCGTCGACGAACGTGCGCACCTCGTCGCGGAACCGCTCCTGCTCGTCGGTGAGGGTGAATCGCATACGGTCGCCTCGGCGGCGGACGGGTTAATTCGAGTGGTCCCGGCGACGGCCGCGGGATTCGGGTGTTACTCGCCGACGAGGTCCTCGTAGCGCGCGCCGGTCTGCTTCAGCGTCTCCGTGGAGTGGAGTCGCTCGTGGGGGACGGGGAGATGCTCCGTCGCGAGCTCGTCGATGACGGACTCGACGGCGTCCGGGTCGCGGCCGTGGACCATCGTGAACAGGTTGTACGGCCAGTCCTGTGCCGGGCGGCGGGGTCGGTGGTAACACAGCGTCACGTACGGGAGCGAGCCGACCGCCTCGCCGCGGGCGTCGAGGTCGTCGTCGGGCACGTCCCAGACGACCATGCAGTTCGCGTCGAAGCCGGTGACGACGTGGTTGACGACACAGCCGATGCGCTTGATGCAGCCGTCTTCGAGCAGCCGCTCGACCGCGGCGAGCACGGCCCCGACGTCGGCGCCGACGGCGTCGGCGAGGTCGCGGTACGGCGTCGCGGTCAGCGGGAACCCCTCCTGGATTGCGAGCAGGAGCCGGCGATCGAGCGCGGAGAGGTCGGCGGCCGCGTCCTCGGAGATGCGCGTGGCCGACACGTCCGTGTCGGTGAGCGACTCTCGCGCTCGCGGCTGCGCCGCTCGCCCGTCCGGAGACGCCGCGTCCTGCTCGCGGGCGGCTGCCCCGCTCGCTGATTCGGTGACGCTCCCGTCGGTCGCGTCACCGCCCCCTTGCGTCTCCCGTGCGAACCGGTCGTCGTTGACGACGGGGAACTCGAGGTCGATGTAGTAGTCCGTCAGCATCGGGAGGTTCAACACCGCACAGCCGGTTCGTTCTTCGATCTCCGCGAGGATTTCGTCGCGCCGCTCCCGGGAGCCAGCGGTGACGACGAACCACATGTTCCACTCGTGGTTCCGGCGGTAGTTGTGGTTCACCTGCCGGTAGTCGTTGATCACGGCCGCGATCTCGTCGAATCGCTCGGCGGGCGCCTGCACGGCCGCGAGCGTCGACGAGCCGATGACCGGCGGATTGAGCACGGCGCCGAACCGCCGGAAAACGCCGCGGTCGCGGAGCCGATCGACCCGTTCGACCGCCTCGAACTCGGTGATTCCGAGGTCGTCGGCCACGCGGCGAAAGGGCCGTTCGGCGACGGGGAAGCCGCTCTGGTACTCGTCGATGAGGGCGGCGTCGACGGCGTCGAGCCCGGCGCGCCAGTCGGCCTGCTGGCTCATTACCCGCCGTAAGGGGGGTACGCATACCCCGTTTTCGGTTCCGGGGGACGTTGGACCCTGGTTCGTTCGACATCGTTGCCGTCGAACCAGCCGCTCGGTAGGTGTGCGTATTGAACACTGAGACTCCTGCCAGCTCAACGAGGTGGGTTGGAATCCGGGCGAGAGATATAGCGCGTGTTCCGACGTGGCTGAGTGCAGAATTGACATCCTCCTCGGAGCGAGAGGCAATCGGCACGTCATACACAGGCCACCCATAGCCCTATAAACCACGGAAGCAATATTTCGTCTGTTCGCTTGAAAACCCCCATCCCCCCGCCGGTCGACGAGGGCGACCTCTGATGCAACTCCCAATCGACCTATTTCTCTTCACGATCGGGCCGATCGCGGTGATGACAGTTGGGATCGCCTACACGATCCGTGGAATTCACTATCTCTCCGATTACCGGCCGTTCCTGTTGGTTGCACTGCTCGGCCTGATGGTGCTACACCAGCTGACCGAACTGGTCGAATTCGCTGGCTTGGGATTTCTCCAATTCCAATCGCGGCCGGCCGAGGCGTTCGAATCCGGGGCCAACGTGCTGGCGAGTGTGGCATCGTACTCCGTGATCAAGCATCTTGAAGAGCTCCGAACCGCGGAAATCGAACTCGAGGCGTCCAACGCTGCAGTCCGGGAACGGTCGACGATGGTGAGTGTTCTCTACCGAATCCTCAGACACAACGTGCGGAACGACGTGAACATCATCGCAGGCCAAGCAGAGAACGCCGCGGCTAGAGTCGACGACGAGACAGTACTGGCGCAGATAGAGAGTATTCAACGGCGTGCCTGGAGTCTCGAGACGATTTCCGACCGAACCCAGCGAATCAAACAAATCGTCTCCGATGAACCCAACGTAACGGAGACGATCCAGTTGCCTGAGGCGTTACGGGCACCCATCGAGACCGTCCTCGCCGGGGCTCCATCGGCCACGATCAACCTTGTCGGGCCGGAGGTCCCTGCCCTGGCTGCGAGGGCCCCGGCTACATTTACCCTCGCCGTCGCCGACGTGCTCGAGCAGATCATCGCTCACAACGACGGAGACGTAGCCATCGAGGTCAGGGTCTCCGGCGATTCCAGCCAGTCCGGCGACGGGAGGCCAATCCGCATCGAAATCTGCGACGATGGCGAGGGGCTCCCGGTTCTCGACACTCGGACGATCGAGCACGGTGAGGAAACACCCCTTCTGCACGCAGAGGGCCTCGCCCTTTGGTGTCTGTCGTGGACCGTCGAGCGGGTCGACGGTACGCTCGAGATCGGTTCGGGGGAGGGTACGGTCAACGTTTATCTCCCCCAGGCGTCGAACGGTGTGGCCGGTTGACCGAGTCGGTTCGCCTACGCTTGCAGTCCTGGGACCCCCCGACCAAGACCAGTCCGGACAGCACTTAATCCGGCCTCTCTGGCGCTGGGTGTATCGCTGTAAACACCCTCTGTACTGGCCACGGACGGGGCACCGCTCCCACCGTCTGAGCGGTTCGTGGACTCGGGCCTCGACCCCGTGTCTCCAGCCCCAGGTCTCGATAGCGACGCCGACCCGACGCCTCGGCACGAAGCGAACCAACCGTTTTTGTCCCGCGCGCTCCGACGGTCGAGCATGGCGAAAGCGACCGAACGGTACGGGGAGTGGCCGCTGCGGCGGCTGATGACCGAAGTGGTCGGTTCGGGACACAAGTCGGCCGACGACATGACGCGCGAGCAGGCCGCGGAGGCGTTCCGGCGCATCCTCGACGGGGAGCCGGACCACACGACGCTCGGGGCGTTCTGGCTCGCGAACCGCTGGAAGCGGAACACGCCCGAGGAGCTCGGGGCGTACGTGGACACGATGGCGGAGGAGACGGAGACGGCCGTCCCGGACTGTGATCCGGTCGACTGCGGCGCGAACTACGACGGGAAGGGTCGGACCGCCATCCTGGGCGTCGCCGCGGGGCTCGTCGCGGCTGCCGCGGGCACGCCCGTCGTCGTCCACTCCGGCGACCGCGTCCCCACCCAGAAGCAGGACGCGTACAAGCACGTCCTCGACGAGCTCGGCGTCGAGACGGCGCTCGACCCCGCCGAGTCGGCCGACATGGTCGACGAGGTTGGCTTCGGCTTCTACTACCAGCCGAACTTCGCGCCGACGGTCGACGCGCTCGCCGAGCGCCGCGAGCAGATGGGCGTGCGCACGTTCGTCAACACCATCGAAACCCTGGCGAACCCCGCCGGTGCGTCGACGCATCTCGGGAGCTTCTATCATCTCCCGTACGCCGTGCGGATCATCGAGACGTTCCAGCAGTCGGAGACGGCCGCCGTCGACCGCGTGTTGATGTTCCAGGGAATGGAGGGGTACGACGACGTCCGCCCCGGCTCCACCACCGTGGCCGAGTGGACCGAGGGCGGTGAGGTGGATGACTTCACGATCGAGACGCCCGAGCTCGGGATGGACTTCGACGAGGACGCGCTCTCGGTCGACGACGTGGCGACGGAGTCCGCCGACATCACGGAGGCCGTGCTGACGGGTGAGCGGGACGGTTCGTTCGCCGACGCCGTCGCCGTGAACGCCGCTCTGCGAATCTACGCGGGCGAGGACGCCGACAGCATCGAGGCGGGACTCGAGACCGCACGCGACGCCATCGACTCGGGCGCGGCCGCAGAGGCGCTGGCAGACCTGCGTGACTTCTGAGGACGGGCGCGGCGAGGTCGGCCGGGGTCGCGCCCTCGGCACGGCTGGCGCCCAGCAGGCACAAGACCCCCCGTCGCCAACCGGCGGCCATGAGTGAACTCGGTCGCCGCGTCGTCCACGCCTCGGGCGCGGTCGTCCCGCTCGCGTACGTCGCGGACGTCGCAACCTGGCAGCAGGTGCGGCTCGTCGCGGCGGCCGGCCTCGCGCTCGCGCTGCTGCTGGAGGCGCTGCGGCTGTTCGTCGGCCTCGATTGGGCGATCTACGAGCGGCTCACCCGCGAGTACGAGGAGGAGAACCTCGCCGGCTACGCGCTGTACGCGCTATCGGGCGCGGTCGTCCTCTGGGTCACGCCGCCGTCCGTCGGCGTTCCCGCCGTCTTGATGCTCGCGCTCGGCGACCCAGTCTCCGGGCTGCTCTCCTCCGGCGAGCTGCGGACGGTGAAGCGACCGCGCGTGCTCGTCGGGATGTTCGTCGTCTGTGTTCTGCTCGCGCTTCCCTTCGTCCCGCCGCTGGCGGCCGTCGCGGGCGCGGCGGGAGCGACGCTCGCCGACGGCGTCAAGCCGGTCGTCGCCGGCTACGTCGTCGACGACAACCTCACCATCCCGCCGCTCGCGGCCGTGGGGCTGCTCGCCGGACTCGCGCTCGTCGGGGCGTGAACGGCACGCTTTTCCGGCGCTCGCCCGGAGACGGCGACATGGCATCCGACCGCGAGCCGACGGACCGCGACAACCCGACGGTGACGCTCCACACGAACCACGGCGACATCGAGATCGAACTGTTCGCCGACCGCGCTCCGCGGACGGTCGAGAACTTCCTCGGCCTCGCGGAACACGACCCCGCAGCCGACGCCGACCCCGCTCGCGACACGAACACGTGGGAGGACCCCGAGTCAGGCGAGGTCCGCGGCGACTCGCTGTACGCCGGCGCGGAGTTCCACCGCGTCATCGAGGGGTTCATGATCCAGGGCGGCGACCCGACCGGGACCGGCCGCGGCGGCCCCGGCTACGAGTTCGCCGACGAGTTCCACGACGACCTCACCCACGACGGCCCCGGAATTCTGAGCATGGCCAACTCCGGCCCGAACACGAACGGCTCGCAGTTCTTCATCACGCTGGACGCGACGCCGCACCTCGACGGGAAACACGCCGTCTTCGGACAGGTCGTCGGTGGGATGGACGTCGTCGAGACCATCGGCTCGCTGCCGACCGGCCGACAGGACGCCCCGCAGACGGAGGCCGTCGTCGAGCGCGTCACCGTCGAGCGATAGCCCAGAAACGCGACTCGACGCTCAACCGGACGGCGGACTCGAAAAGGGTTATGCGGCCACGTCCCCGACTCAGGGTATGGACCTCCGGGTCATCGGCGTCCTGCTGCTGATTCCGCTGCTGGACGCGATGCTGCTCGCCGTGCTGGCGACGCAGTTCCCGCTGACGTGGATCGTCGCGCTCGTCGTCCTGACGGCACTGATCGGGATGCTGCTCGTCCGCGCTGAGGGGCGGCACACGCTCGCGAAGATACAGCGAAAGGCAGCCACCGGCGAGCTCCCGACCGACGAACTCGTCGACGGGGGGCTGCTGCTCGTCGCCGGTGCGCTGTTTCTCACGCCCGGCCTCGTGACCGACCTCGTCGCGCTTTTGTTTACGCTCCCGCCGACGCGGTATCCGGTGCGCGTGCTCGTGAAGAAGTACGTCGTCACGCCGTACGTCGACGCCAAGACCGGCGGCTTCGCCAGCGGAAACGTCTACATCGGCGGGTTTCCCAACGACGGCGACCCGGCCGGGTCGCCGGGCTCCGCCGGTGCAGGCGGCCCCGACGATCCCGACACCCCGGACGGCGACACCGTCGACATGGATCGCGACGAGTACCGGACGGTCGACGACAGCGACGACCGCTCGCGGGCGGGCGACTCGTAGCGCGATGGGGCGACGAACCGGCCGGAGCGGCGTCTGCCGAAACGCACCGACGGCCGGCGAGCCCGCTCCACGTCTGCCGAAACGAAACGGTTAAACGAACGACTACGGTACGATAAAACGCGCTAACCTGGGCCAATAGCTCAGCCAGGTATGAGCGCTCGGCTGATAACCGGGAGGTCATCGGTTCAAATCCGATTTGGCCCATCCCAATCTCGGCCGGCGTCCAGCCGGACCGAACACGGGCTTACACCTCCCCAGCACTCTAACCCTCAGACGCCACCGGCCCGACAGCGGTCGCTCTGGATTCGCTCCGTAACAGCTCTGGCCCGCGGAAGTGTCGACTCCGCCCGTTCGGACTGAACGGGCGTCAGAACCCCTCTTGGAGGTACGGCGTCCGCTCGGGAAACAGCGCGTCGAGCGTCTCGACGGTTTCGTCGTCGGCGTCGAGCTCACCCGCCGTCCGCAGTTTGGCTGCGGATCGGTAGCCGACGACGAGCTGGGAGAACGGCCCGACGCCGAGCGTCGCGTCCGCCGGGTCGGCCGATTCGCCGACCCGGTCGACCGTCGCCGTCCCGTCCGTCACGGTGAGTTCGTAACGGCCCGCGACCGCGGATAGCAGCGGGTCCTCGAGACCGACAGTCAGCCGCGCGTCGACCGGGTACGAGAGCGCCGACAGCGTCTCGGGGACGTCGACGAGCCGGACCATCGGCCCGGCGTGGAGCGTACACTCCAGCGCCTCGGGGTCGTCGACCATGTCGTGCAGCGGGGCGTCCGGCGCGGTCCGGAGTTCGAACTCGCCGACCTGCGAGTCGTGGTCGGCGAGGAAGCCGAGCACGTTGTGCAGCGCCGCGCGGTCGGCCGCCGCGTAGTTGCTCCGTACGACGAACGTCCGGTCGCCCCAGTCTCCCTCGATGCGGTAGGCGACGTACGCGCGCGGCTCCCCCGCGTCGTCGCGCCACAGGTAGACGTACGGGTCCGACTCCCAGCCGCGGAGCTGCCGCTCGCGCCACCACGCCTCCGAGCGGTCGAGCGCGAGCTGGTAGCCGTCGGTTGCCGCCGCGTGGACGGCGTCGAGGTCGGCCCACGCGTCCGCGTCGACCCGGTCCCACGAACCGTCGCTGGCGGCGGCCGCGCGGAGCGCCGACGGCTCGCCCGTCCACTCGAGATACCGGTTCGCGGTCGCCCAGCCGAACTGCGCGTAGAAGGGGTGGTCGAAGGGCCACAGCGCGGCGAGCGGCGTCCCGTCGTCGCGGTAGCGCCGGCACAGCTCGCGGAGCATCGTCTCGACGTACCCCTGTCGGCGGTGCTCGGGCGGCGTCGCGACCGTCGACACGCCGCCCATCGGGAGAACCGTCCCGCGCAGGTGTGCACGGAAGTCGTACGACGAGCAGATCGAGACCGGTTCCTCGCCGTCGGACGGATAGAGTCCGTACCGGGCGCGTGGCGGGTCGGGCCGATCCTCGTCGAGGTCGACGTCGGGACCGCGATCCGGAGCGAACGCGTACTGCACGTACCGGGCGAACAGTCGGTCGCCCGCCTCGTCGTCGGGGAAAGGGCGGAACTCCATACCCGTTTCTCACGAGCCCGGTACAAATCGGCGTCGCAGGGATGTGAACACTGAACACGGTTTCACCGAACGAACACCCGTCCGTCGAACGGAGGATTGAGGCGCGTTCGGTGCCAACGGCTCGTATGGCAGCGACAGCGAAGATTCCGTCGTGGGCGAAAGCCGCCGCGCTCCTGGCGACCGCCGTCGTGGTCGGTGGCGTCGGCGACTTCCTGCTCTCGCAGGCCGGCTATCGCGGGCTCGGCGCGGCCGTCTGGGCGCTCGGGTACGGCGGCGCCGTGGTAGCCGCCTGGGCGATCTGGTTTCGCGGGCAGACGTTCGACCCGGAGTGACGCGGGCCCCGTACGACGGCGTCGGCGTTCCCTGGCGTGCCGTGCGCCGGCGTGACGGGGAACGGAAGCGTTAAGAAAACGACGGCGCGAGTGTCGAACAAGGATGTTCGCCGTTCCGTTACAGCTCATCGACAACTTCCTGCTGCAGTACAACGCCGGGCAGGCCCTTCTCGCGTTGTTCATTCTGGCGACGCTCGGCGCGCTCCCGCTGAAGTCCGTGAAGATCATCGGGATAAACACCGTCGTGTTCGGGCTCATCTTCATGCTCACACCGGGGTCGCTCGCCCCGGTGCAGTACCGCTTCCTCGGCCTCGCGCTCCTGTTCGTCGGCCCGCTGCTCGTCATCTCCGCGCGGCGCTGACTACCGGTACAGCGAGAGGTAGATCATCCCGAAGCCGACGGAGAACGGAACGGTTTCCGCGATCTGGAGCAGGATGAACGTCTGCTCGATACCCTGCCCGGAGACGAGCAGCTGCGTGTTGAGGTTCGTCACGGCGACGCCCATGCTGATGAACGCGAAGCCGAGAAAGGCGTACTGCAGCCGTTCCCCGCCGTTTTTTCGATACGCCTGGAAGCTGATGACGGTGAGCCCGAGCGAGAGTCCGAACAGGACCAGTCGGAACAGCCCGAGCACGACGCCAGCGATCGAGATGTCGACCATGCGTGTTCCGCGTCGGGGGGCGTGTTAGCTTTTATCCGTATCACTCGCCGGCGAGATCGTCCCACAGCTGCGTGAACCGGTCGGGGACGTTCTCGCTTCGGTAGATCTGCACGTCGTACTCCCCCTCGTCGAGCTTGATGACGGTAGAGTCGAAGTTGCAGGTGTACACGTTGTAGTGGTTGCCGTCGTCGGCGACGGCGGTCTGCTCGGTCACCAGGTCGTGTTCCTGCAGTAGCTCGAGCCGCCGGTACACCGTCGGCAGCGACATATCACACGCTTCCGCGAGCTCTTTGGCCGACCGCGGCTCGGTCGCGACGGCCGCGAGCACGTCGCGGGCGCGCTCGTCGCCGATGGTGTTGAGCATCTCCTCGACCGTTCGGGAGTCGTCCACAGTTCGTGATTCGGTGGCCGGAACAAAAGGGTTTCTCGCTCGGAAGACGGTACGACGGTTCCGACCGCCCCGAACGGCTCACTCGAATTCGAGGCAGTTCAGTCCGCGGCGAAGTACGTTCGGGGCGACCCGTTCGTCAACAGCGAGAGGACGTAGTAGTCGTCGGTGTTCGCACCGGCGAAAACATCGCCATCTTCATCGTAGAACGTCACCACGAGCGTGATCTCGTCCCCATCCTCAACGACGATTACCGTGTCGAACGGCTCGTACCCCTCGCTAATCTCGGCGTCCACGTCGTTGTTCGGATCGTTCGGATCGACGATGACTGCAGAGGTCGGTGGGTCATTGCTCCCGGGCCGAGAGGCGAAGTAGAAGTTCACCCTCCCCTCGGAGATGACTAGGTCGGCGTCGCCGATGTTCTCGAACGTCATATTGTAAACCGCATCGGCCTGACCGCTACCACGACTCTGGCCGACCAGTTCGACATCAGTCAGGACGAGCGCATCGTTCCCGACCGGGTTGATTTCGCCGGCGGTCGACGGTTCGTTCGCCTCGGTTACGGAGACGGTGTACACGATGTAGCCGGCGTCCGGCTCGTTAGTGAATGGGTTGCCGGAGTTGGGGGTCGTCCGATCGAGACCGGCGTAGATGTCGGTGGTAACGGTGTTCACACCTGGATTGAATCTGACGGCGGCGATGCCGTCAGCGTTGGTCTTCACCGTGTTACCGTCGGGGAAACTACCGCTCCCGTTTTCGGGATAGAACCGGACTTCGACGCCGCTGACCGGGTTGTTGAACCGGTCCCGGACGGCAGCGGCGACGGTTCCGCCGTTCTCGCTTATGTCGGCATCAATCGACGGGACGGTCGTCACGTACACTGGCGGCTCGTCGTCAACGCCGCCCGAGATGGCGACCTTCGCCAGCCGGAGGTCGTAGGTGACGCCCGCCTCGAACGTGATGGTCACCTTGCCGCCGGAGACGCTGACGTCGTTGACGTAGCCGTCCGTGATTTCCTTCTTGAGCAGCTCATCCCACGTCGACTGTGAGAGGGCTGTCGGGAGCGTGAGCGTCATTGGCTCGTCGTTGGCGCCACGAACCGAGACGACCTGCGAGGGTCCACTAACCGGCACGGCGGTGAACGACACCGAGTCGCCCCCGCTGGTCGCGAGAGTGCCGTCGAGCACCGTCAGCGAGATCCGCTTGCCGGAGACGATCGAACCGCTGTCCATGACGGAGACGCCGTCGTCGGCGTCGACGTTGTAGATGATGCCGTGCTCGTAGCGCGTCTCCGGGGCGACGGTGTACTGGTTGTAGTTCGGCTGGTAGACGAGTCCGGTCGTCGTGTACGAGTCGGGCGCGTTCGTGCTGTTGAGGTACTCCCCCGCCTCAGGGTCGAGTGCCTCGAGGTTACCGAACGTCACGTCCGAGCTTCCGGTCGTCGACAGCGTGCCGGCAGTCGGCCCGGGGTTAAGCAAGAACAGCCGCGGCGGGTAGCGGACGCCCGTCTCCACGTCGACCGGCTGGTCGCGGCCGGTCGCGGCCGCGGTGTCGACGCTGGACGCGAAGCCGCGCATGTCGTCTTGCACGCGGGCGTTGTGCTCGAACTCCACCTGCTCGTTCAGGGCCGGCACGCCCGACACCTGAACGATCGAGAGGACGGAGATCAGCAGCGCGAACACGAGTATCGCGCCGAGCACCTCCGAGACTCCTCTGTCGTCGCGTGAGAATTTCATACGAGTCGAAAGGCTGCCTGAGAGCTTAAGTACGCGCTCGATGGGGTGAGCGTCGGTATCGAGCCGGTTTCGGAGACAGTCGTCGACCATCTCAGATCACCGTGAACGCGATGACGCTGATGGTAACCATCGCGAGCGCGTATTTCAGCCCCGACAGTACGTCGTCGTCGGAGAGCTTCCCGGCGATGAGCCCCGAGCCGACGGCGACGATGAGCGCGGAGTGGAAGAACACCGCCCGGTACGTCTCGACGGGGACGTTCGCGAGCGAGACGGGCGAGTCGGTACCCCCGCTGCCCACCTCGCTGATCGGCGTCAGGTAGCTCGCTTCCAACAGCACGACTACGAGCAGGTAGACGAGGAAGCCGATGATGACGACGGCGACGTACGACGAGAGTTCGCGCTTGCGTGCCCGCTCCATCCGCGCGCGATTGCGCGTGTCCTCGGCTGCGACCGAGAGCACTCGCGAGAGGTCACCCGACGACCGGAGCCCGTCGGCGAGCAGCTTCATCGTCCGCGAGAGCTGCGGAACGCGGAGCCGCGCGGCGAAGGCGAGGAGCGCGCCGGTCGTGTCGTGGTTCCACGACACGTCGTTGCGGACGCGTCGGATCTCTGCGGCGACGACGCCCTCCGACCAGCGGGAGACAAGTCCGAGCGCGTCGACGAGCGGGATGCCCATCTTGTTCGCGCTGGAGAGGACGTTCAGCGTATCGGGGAATCGACGGGCGATCTCCGTCTCCCGGCGGCGCTTCAGCTCGTGGAACAGCGCGAGCGGGCCGGCGACGACGAACAGCGGGACGACGACGAGCGCCGTCGTCACCCGGATCGGTGCGTCGAGTAGCGCCGCCATGGAGACGCCGACCGAGCCGGCGGTGACGGGGACGACGACGGCGACGGCGGCGAGCGGCACGGTCACCGCAAGCGAGTACAGCGGGTCACGCGCCACCGTTTCGAACGGCGTCTCGAGCAACTCGCGCAGCGCGAGCCGGCGCTGGCGGCGCGCGTACGACGCCGTCCGCTTGTCCTCCGAGTCGGGCGGCTTCGGCCGCTCGTGGGTGGCCGCGTCTGGCACGCCGCGTCCCTGTGCGAACGGCGCGCTCAACACGTCCAGCAGAACGAGAAACGCCACCATCGAGACGGGGATGACAAGATAGACGAGCAGCGACACCTGCGTGACGGTGCTCCCGCCGATGAGGCTGATGACGACCAGCGTGACGATGAGGAAAAGCGGCGCCGCGACGAACGCGACGACGAACACCTCGGCGAGCAGCGACAGCGTCTCGAGGAACTCCTCCTGTTCTTCCTCGGCCTGTCGGAGATACGAGTCGGCTTCCGACTCGAGGAAGTCGGTGACGCTCGCCCCGGAGTCGAGGACGCCGACGAGGTCGTCGAGGAACTGCTCTAAGCCGTCGGACGGTGTGAGGTTCCGCGCGTTCTGGAGTGCGGTGTACACGTCGCTGCCGAACAGTTCGATGTCGGTGACGACCGTCTCGAACTCGCGGGACACTTCCCCGTACACGTCATCGGCGTCGGCGAGCGCGTCCATCGACTCGACGAGCGATGTCCCGCCGAGCGACAGCGCGTAAAGGTAGGTGATGGCGTGGGGGAGCGTCACCTCGATGTTCTGTCTGCGCGAGGAGACGACCGTCGTCGGCCAGTAGTAGCGGCCGGCCCACGTCGCGACCCCGAACACCGCCGCAAGCAGGAGCGTGAGCGCGCCGCCCGCGACGACCGTGCGGTTGGCAGCGACGGTCCGGGCGAGCTGGCCGTCGACCGAGACGGGGCTGGTGAGGCCGGCGAAGGCGCCGGCGGCCGCGAGGCCGTAGGCGAGCAGAGCACCGAGGCCGAACCCGACGAGCGACGCCGCGAGCCCGTACCGGACGCTGTCGGTGAGATACTCGTCGTACGTCACGCCGATGCGTGCCTGACTCAGCGCGCGCTGAAGGCCGCGGTGGCGCTCCGGGCGGAGCTTGAACGCGGTGCGGACCCGTCCGTACTCCTTCCGGAGGCGCCGCCGCTCGTCGGCGTCGATGTCGAGCGGCCGGCGGCGCCCGTCGATGCCGTACTCGCGTGGCGGCACGTCCACCGGCGAGGTGTCGGCCTCGGGTGGGCTCATTCCGTTTCCCTCGAGTCAGCGGCGTCGACACTCGGTTCCGACTTCTCGTCGCCGTGTTCGGTGACGGCGGGCGCGGCTTCGTGTACCACGCCGCGGCGCTCCCGGTCGGCTTCGTCGACGACCGCACTCCACAGCTCCCGCTCGGGAGCGTCGGGCACCGTCGTCGCCTCGGTGACACCATCTGGGAAGGGGACGTGTTCGCCAAGCGCGACGGGATCGAGCGTTCTCTCGTCGATGCCGGTCGTCACGAACTCCGGGTCCTTGGCGTACATCTGGATCGTCCCGGCCACGGCGCGGTAGTCCGTGGTTCCTCCTTCGAGCAGATACTCGATGACGCGCTCGCGCCGTCGAATCTCCTCGTCGAGCTCCGCGTCGGACCAGCCGCGGTCGTGTGCGATCTCGGCGAGGACCGGGGAGTCGCCGACGCGCTCGTGGACGTCGTCGGTCGGGTCCCACTCGAACACCGGGGTGACGGAGACCTCGTCGGCGTCGGTCTGGTCGACGCCGAGCTCGTAGACGCCGGCGTTCCGGCGGACGCGTCGGTCGCCGATGAACGTCTGTCGCTGGACGGAGACGATGTCGAGATCCTGCAACATGCCCGTCGGAATGGACAGCGGAGGGTTCTGCAGCCGGTTCAACACCGTCTCGATCGAGTCGGCGTGGACCGTGGTGTAGGCGGTGTGGCCGGTTCCCATCGCCTGGAAGAAGGTGAGCGCGACCTTCTGTTCCGTGCGGATCTCGCCGACGAGCAGATACTCCGGCCGCTGGCGCAGCGCGGCCTGCAGGAGGTTGTACATCGACACCTCGCCGCGCCCCTCGCCGGAGGCCGACGAGCGCGTCACGGACTGAATCCAGTTCTGGTGCGGGAGGTCGATCTCGCGGGTGTCCTCGATGGTGACCACCTTCGATGCGGGTGGGATGAAAAAGGAGACGGCGTTCATCGAGGTGGTTTTCCCCGAGCCCGTCCCGCCGGCGAAGACGAGCGAGCGGTTGTTCTCGATGGCGAGCCAGAAGTACGCCATCTGTTCGAGCGAGAACGTGTTCCACGCGGCGAGGTCGACCGGTGTGTACGGGATGTCGGCGAACTTTCGGATGGTGAAGTTGGCGCCGCGGGTCGCCACGTCCCCGCCCATCGTGAGCTGGAGCCGCGAGCCGTCTGGCAGCGACGCGTCCACCAGCGGGTTCGACACGGAGAGCTGTTTGCCCGCCTGCTGTGCCAGCCGAACGGTAAACGACATGAGCGCGCGCTTCTCGAAGGAGACGTTCGTCTGCAGGTCGCGGTACTCGCGGTGATAAACGTAGACGGGGACGCCCGTCCCGTCACAGGAGATGTCCTCGATGGCGTGGTCGCGCATCACGGCGTCGATGGCACCGTAGTGGACGAAATCGCGCCGGAGGTAGTAGAGCACCTTCTGGAGCGTGCCGGAGTCGACCGTGGCCGCGTGTTCGCGGATGAGCGCGGCCGCCTCGTCCATGAACACCTCCTCGCGGGAGGCTCCCTCCTCGTCGTCGAGGTCGATGTACATCAGCGCGTGTCGCAGCAGCGTCACGATGTCCTCGCGGACGTACCGCTCGAAGCCGTCGAGCGTCGGCTCCGTGACGTGGTAGCGGTACTCCTTTGCGTCCTCGTCGAAGAGGATCGTCACGTAGGCGAACGGCTCGTTCACCCAGTAGCGCTCCACCTCGCGTCCCTCGTCGAGATACGAGAAGTCGAAAAACGCGTCAGCGAGAAAATCGTCTGTCGGCGCCTCGAACGGCGCGTCGACGCCCCCCCGGAACGCCTCCCTGACCTCGCGCAACACCGCCGAGCGAGTCCCGTCACCGCCGAGCGAGTCGCTCTCGTCGCCTTCGGAGCTGTCCGAGTCGACGGCGGGGGCGTCCCCGTCTCTCTCGCGGTCGTCGACTCGACGCTCGTCTTCGGCCTCGTTCTCGTCGATTCGGCGAACCGCTCGCCGTACATCCCCCTCCCCCGAACTCCGGTGTTGGTTCGTCATGATGGTCCGCCACCTCGGTCAAGCGAGGTTCGAAAGCGGAACCACTGTGACCCGGTTGAGGTAATGCGTATACCTATCAGACAACGTATGAGAACCTAAGCGTTTCGTCGCTGACAGGCTCCCGGGCCGAGGCGCACCCGACCGCTATCGAGGGTCGACGACCTCGTTGCGGAGCGTCCCGATTCCTTCGTACTCGATTTCGACGGTGTCGCCGGGTTCGAGCAGGCCGGGGTTCGCCGGACTCCCGAACGAAATCACGTCGCCCGGACGGAAGGTGAATCGCTCGGAGAGGAAGCTGATCACCTCTCGCGGCTCGATGAACATGTTCTCGGTGTTGTCCTCCTGCCGGAGCTCGCCCGCGACGTGGGTCCGGATGTTGAGGCCGACGGGGTCGATGTCGGCGACGACGGGCCCGAGTGGCGCCGAGCTGTCGAACGCCTTGCGCGCGGTGCGTCGCTCCTGGTCGAGACAGTCGAGGTCGTTGAGTATCGTGTACCCCCACACCGCGTCGTCCACCGCCGACTCGTCGACGTCGTGACAGCGCTCGCCGATGACGGCCGCGAGCTCCCCCGCGTAGGTGAGCTCTTCGGTGAACGTCGGGTACTCGATTGGCTCGTTCGGGCCCAAAAGCGAGGTCGGCCCCTTGATGAAGAAGTCCGGCTTCTCGGGGACGTCGTACCCCATCTGGTCGACCTTCTCGCCGTAGTTGCGGCCGACGCAGTAGAACGCCGACGGCTCGCAGGGCGCGAGCAGCTCGGCGTCCTCGCCGACGGTCACGGTCCCGTCGTCGGTCGTCACCGTCCCCTCGTCGTACTCGCCGACCTCGATGCCCTCGTCCGTTCGCACGCGTGCGTACTTCGTCATGTCAGACCCGGCGTTGCCGGCCCCCATACCGCTGGCGGTCCACGACGACGGACCCGGACGATGGCCGCGCTACCCGTCGAGCGGCTCGACGACCCCCGGGTCGTCGTTTGCGGGGCTGTTCACTCGCGCCGAGACGGGGTAGGCGTCGAGGTCGCCGTCGTAAGGGTCGAGCAGGGCCGGGTCGGGGGAGGCGAGCCACTCGCGCTCCTCGCCCGGGTCGAGGACGACCGGCATGCGGTGGTGGTAGTCGGACTGAAACTCGTTCGCCTCCGTCGTGACGACGGTGAACGTCTCGACCGGCTCGGCCGCCGTCTCCGGCCCCTCGCCGCCGAACTCGCCGAGCCCGGTCTGGGTCGTCTCCGGCTCCCACCGATCCCAGAGGCCGGCCATCGCGAGCGGCTCGCCGTCGGCGCGGGTGATGCGGAACGGTTGCGTCTCTCCGTCGCGCTCGGCCCACTCGTAGTAGCCGTCCGCGAGGACGAGACAGCGCTGGCGCTCGTAGGCGTCCGCGAACGCTGGCTTCTCCGTAAGCGTCTCCGCACGAGCGTTGATGAGCCCCGAGAAGTCGTCGTCGGCCCACGACGGGATGAGGCCCCACTGCTGGTGGGTGACGCGGTCCGGGTCGTGGTTCGTGACGACGGGCAGCGACTGCGAGGGCGCGGCGTTGTAGTGGGCCCGGTACTCGTCGCCGACCGTCACGTCGAACCGCGCTTCGAGCTCGTCGGGCGGGAGAAAGATGCTGTAGCGGCCGCACATACGGCGACGGACGGCCGCGACACTCTAAACGGTGCCGCCGCGACCGTGGCGCGACGACGTCGGTCGGGAGATTCTAGAAAGATTCCGAACAACGGTTTTACCCGGAGGTGACCTTCAGCCCCCATGGACAGACGCCGGTTCCTCGCGAGCGCGGCCACGACGGCGACGCTCGGCCTCGCCGGCTGTACCGGAAACGCGAACGACGGTTCGGGCGGCGGTGGCGGGTACGGTGGTGGCGCGGACGGTGGCGACGGCGAGACGGGGACGCCGACGGGAACCCCCATCGCGGACCACCCTGCCGCCGCGGACCTCGACGCACAGCCGACGCTCGGGGAGGCGACGGACACGCTCATCATCGCGTTCGAGGACCCCTCGTGTACGCTGTGTCGTCGCTTCGAACGGAACACGTACCCCCGGCTCGTCTCCGAGCTCGTCGAGCCGGGGGAGGCCGCGTTCGTCTACCGCGGCTATCCCATCATCTACCCGTGGGGCGAGCCCGCGGCGGCCGTCCTCGAGGCGACGTACGCGGCCGACGAGGCCGCGTTCTGGGCGCTGAAGGACCACTACTACGCCGAACAGAGCTCCTTCTCGACGGACAACGTGTACGAGGCGTCGCAGTCGTTCCTCGCCGACGAGACGGCAATCGACGCTGGGGCGGTCGTGGACGCGGCGCGGAACGGCGAAGCCGACGACGCGGTTGCCGTCGACGTCGACGCCGGCGAACGGCTCGAGATCGGACAGACGCCGGAGTTCTACCTGTTCGCCGACGGGGTCTTCCGGACGACCGTCCGCGGCGCACAGGGGTACGACGTGTTCGAGAGCGCGCTGGGGGTCTGATGCGGCTCCCGACCCGTTCGCGCGACTGGCGGCTGATGGGCCGGACCGCGCGGCTCGTGCTCTCTGTGCCCGGCTACGCCCTCCTCGCTGGCGCCGTCGCGGTCGCCGCGCTGTCGCTGTTCGTCTTCTCGCTGAACGCGCCGCTCGTCGGCTTCGCGGTGACGGGGGCGCTCCCGCTCGGCGACCGGGTCGCGCTGCTCGTCCGGCAGTTCCCGTTTCTCGGCCCGGCGTTCACCCCGCTTCAGGGAGTGCTCCTCGTCGGCGTCGCCGCACTGACCGGCGTCGACGTCGCGATGGCGACGTACCACTTCCGCGAACACGGCGTCTCGCTCCGGCAGGGCGGGACGGGCGCGGCCGGGGTCGTGCTCGGGACGCTCGGCGCGGGCTGTGCGGCCTGTGGCTCCGCGGTGCTCGTCGGCCTGCTCTCGCTCCTTGGCGTCTCCACGTCGCTGCTGTTTCTCCCGCTCGACGGCTTGGAGTTCGCGCTCGGCGCCCTCGTCGTGTTGACGCTGTCGGTGTTCTGGCTCGCCGACGGGATGCGCGGGGGCCGCATAAAGGGCTGCCCGGTCGACGTCTGAGCCGCCCGCGAGTTTAAACCGTATCGGGGCGTAGCCGCCCCGAACCGTGGACGACGAGGAGGTCGGCTTCACGACGGCGCGCGAACTCCGCGAGACGGTCGACCGCGACGAGGGGGCCGACGGGTCGAGCGACGGGGAAGACGACGCCGCACCCGACGAACCGGCGTTCGACGTCGACCACCCGAACCGGAAACACTCCCGCGCGGGCGGGATGCGCTACGAGGGCGGGACCGTGTTCGAGTTGACGCCCGAGGAGGCTGATGATACCGCGACCGCCGTCGCCGACGTGCTCGCCGCGGGGCCGTACCGCTACGGCGACTGGTTCGACCTCCCGATGCCGCTGTTCTTGGTCAACGACGACGAGGCCGGCGACACGTTTCGGGTCGCCGTCCGCGACGGAACGGTCGAGCTCCACGTCCGGTCGGCGACGAGTCCGGCGGGGCTGCGGGCCTTCTACGACCGACTCGTCGACCGCGTCGGTGCGCCGGTGGCGGTAGCACGGAAGGCCGACGGGGACGGCGGAAACGGGGCCGACGGGAAGCGCTGACGCGAGGGGAAACGACTTGTCGGGTGGCTTCCTCCGTCCGCTATGACCGTCTCTCGCGTGGTCGAACTGGAGGGCCACATCATCGACTCCGGGATGATGCAGTCGGCTTTCTCCATCGTGATGGATATGGGCGGAGAGTTCGACGTCGAGGAGTTCGACGTCGGACGCCACAAGGACGAACACTCCTACGCGCGGATGCGCGTCAGCGCCGCCGACGAGGAGACGCTGCGGAGCATCCTCCACGAGCTCCACCAGAACGGCGCGAACCCAGCCAACCCGACCGACGCCGAGCTCACCCCCGCACCCGACGACCAGGTCGTCCCGGAGGGGTTCTACTCGACGACGAACCACCCGACGGAGATTCGCTACGACGGCAGGTGGCTACAGGTCGAGCGCATCGAGATGGACTGTGCGGTCGTCGTCGATCCCGAGGCGGAGGGCGGCCCGCGCGCCTACACGAAGGTGTTGAACGCCGTCGAGGCGGGCGACCGCATCGTCACCGGCGAGGCCGGCATCCGCGTCAAGCCGCCCGAGCGCCCCCGCGACACGGAGGGCGCGTTCGGCTTCATGCAGGGCGGCGTCTCCGCGGAACGCCCCTCGGAGACGACGATTCGGCAGATCGCCGACGCGGTCGAGGAGACGAAGGCGAGCGGGGGGAACGTGCTCGTCGTCGCGGGGCCGGCGCTCATCCACACCGGCGCGCGGGAGGCGCTCGCCCGGCTCGTCCGCGAGGGGTACGTCGACGCGCTGTCGACCGGAAACGGCTTCGCCGTCCACGACATCGAGCGCGACCTCTTCGGCACGTCGCTCGGCGTAAACACCGAGACCGCAGACCACGCCCGGAAGGGCCACAAACACCACATCTACACCATCTCGGAGATCATCCGCGCCGGCGGCATCTCCGCTGCCGTCGAGGACGGCGTCGTCGACTCGGGCGTGATGTACGAGTGCGAGACGAACGATGTCGACTACGTGCTCGCCGGCTCCATCCGCGACGACGGGCCGCTGCCGGACACCATCACGGACGCGGTCGAGGCGCAGAACGCCATCCGCGAGCAGGCGCACGCGGCGGACATGGTGCTGATGCTGTCGACGCTGCTCCACTCCGTCGCCGTCGGCAACTGCCTCCCCTCCGACATGCGGGTCGTCTGCGTCGACATCAACCCGGCGACGGTAACCCAGCTCCTCGACCGCGGGAGCGCACAGGCCGTCGGGATGGTGACCGACATCGGGACGTTCGTGCCGACGCTGGCAGAGGAACTCCTCGCGGAGTAGCTGGCACCGTCGGGTGAACCGCTCGTTTCAGACGCCGGGCAAGTCCTCGCGATACGCTTCGATGGCCGCCTTCGCGTCGTCGATGGCTGCGTCCGCGTCGGCCGACGCCCCCTCGCTGAGCTCGCCGAGGGCGTTTTCGACCCGTGCGAGCCGGCCGTGGTCCGGCCGACGCTCGCCGTCCGCCAGCGAGCGGAGCTGATCGGCGAGCCCCTGGGCCCGCTCTGTGTCCTCGACGCCGTCGGTCGCGCGGTCGACCGCATCTGCCGCCTCGTGAAGCTCCGTATCGGACATACTCCGAGCGTTCACGGCCGTCGCAAAAACAGTTGTGCGTGTCGGTCCAGTGCGGGTCAGCCCGACGCGGGCCGGCTCAGGCTGGCTGGGTGAGCGGAATGGTCACCACAGGCCGGTCCGTGTCGAGCAACAGGTCCTGTGCGGTAGAGCCGAACAGCATCTTCCCCGTCGGGGAACGCTTACGGATGCCGATGATCAGTTCGTCGACCTCGTAGTCGCTGGCGAACGCCAGCATGTCCTCCTGCGGGCTGTTGCCGCGGATGAGCTGGTGAGTTTCGGCGTCGACGGCCTCCTCGAGCACCTCGAGCGCGTTCTCGCCGGCGACGATGTCGTCGTCGGCCGTCTGGTCTCCACCTTTCAGGGAGTTCACCGCGTACACCTCGTCGTCGTCGGTGACGCGCTCCTCCACGTACGGCACGAGCGTCTCGCTCGTCTCCACGCTGTCCGTTCCGATCAGGAACTTGGTCATGCGTGGTAGTTCTCACCCGGTGCACCTAAAAGTGTCACTACCGGGTCGGAGCCTGTCCCGCACGCTCAGATCGGTGCGTCGCCGCACCCTCCCGGTGCGTACACTCAAGTCGCCCGCTCACGAGAGCCGCCCATGAAGAGCCGACGCTTCCTGTTCGTCTCGGCCGACGCCGCACTCATCACGGATCTCGCGTGGCAGGTCCACCGCGAGGGGCACGACGTCAAGTACTACATCGACGCCGAGTCGGACAGGGAGATCGGCGACGGCTTCGTCCCGAAGACGGACGACTGGCGCGCAGACGTGGAGTGGGCCGACGTCATCGTGTTCGACGACATCTGGGTCGGGTCCGACATCGGTACGGGGGAACTCGCACAGGAGCTCCGAGAGCGAGGGAACGCCGTCGTCGGTGGGACGCCGAACACCGATCATCTCGAAGAGGATCGCGGCTACGCGATGGAGATTCTCGAAGCGCACGGCGTCAACACCGTCGAACACCACATCTTCCACGACTTCGATGCGGGTATCCAGCACGTCCAGGAGAATCCGGCACCGTACGTGATCAAGCCGCTCGGCGAGGTCCAGAACGTCAAGCGTCTCCTGTACGTCGGCAACGAAAACGACGGCAGCGACGTCGTGGACGTGCTCCGCGCCTACAAGAAGGCGTGGGGCCACCGGATGAAAGGGTTCCAACTGCAGCGGAAGGTCGAAGGCGTAGAGATCGCCGTCTGCGGGTTCTTCGACGGCAACGAGTTCATCGACCACGTCAACTTCAATTTCGAGCACAAGAAATTATTCCCAGGAAACATCGGGCCACAGACCGGTGAGATGGGAACGTCGATGTTCTGGGCCGGCCAGAACAAGTTGTTCGACGAGACCCTCGGGAAACTCGAAGAGTGGCTCGCCAACGAAGGATACGTCGGGAGCATCGACCTCAACTGCATCGTCAACGAGAGCGGCATCTATCCGTTGGAGTTCACTCCGCGGTTCGGGTACCCGACGATTGCGCTGCAAGAAGAGTCGATCGAGTCGTCGACTGGCGAGTTCTTCTCCGATCTCGCACACGGCAACGACCCCGAACCGGAGGTGCACAACGGGTACCAGATTGGCGTCCGCGTCGTCCTGCCACCGTTCCCGTTCGACGACGAGAAGACGTACGACGAGAACTCTCGAAACGCAGCTGTGGTGTTCGAGACGGACAGCCGCGAAGGAATTCACCTCGAAGATGCGAAGAAGGTCGACGGGCAGTGGCGCGCTGCGGGCGACAACGGGATGCCCATCGTCGTGACCGGGAAGGGCGAGACGATGCACGCCGCCCGCGAGCAGGCGTACGGTCGTATCGACGACATCGTGATGCCGAACATGTACTACCGAGACGACATCGGCGAGCGGTGGATCGACGGCGACGGTGACCGACTACAAGCGTGGGGCTATCTCGGCCCTGCCGATAGTTAGCATCAAACAGCGTTGACATCCGCTCCGACGGTGGGGTTCGACTCTCGTCGTTTCCGTACACACGACCAGCTGTGAGTCGTCCGAGTGGGATCGTCGCTCGAACGATGCCGCTGGCTGGGCCGCGCCGACACCTACAAGCAGTCCGCGTCGAACGATACGGTATGTACACGCTCGGCATCGTCGGCCCGGACGCGGCCGCGGCGACCGACCGGCTCGTGGCGGCGCTCGACGGGCGGGTCGCGGTTCTCCGCCATCTCGTCGAGGACGGCGAGGGGGCGGTCCGACCGGACGCGACGGCGCGGCCCGACACGACGTACGACCTCAGCGACGGCTGGCGCGCGACCGGCGACCACGGTCTGTCGTTGGACGACGCGCTCGACCGGCTGGCACCGGACCACGACTACGCGCTCGCGGTCGGGTTTCCGGCGGCGCGAATCCCGCAGGTTGCGCTCGGCGACGTGACGGTCGAGGACACGCTCGTCCGTGCGCCGGACGCGGCTGCGCTGGCCCCGGAGACTGTCATCGACTCCCTCCACGACCGGCCGGAACACGAGACGCTTGCGTCGCTCGTCGCGCAGGTGAAACGCTCGCCGAAGGCGGACCGTTCGGGAGCGATCGCGACGTTCACCGGGCGCGTCCGCGCACGGGACGGTGACGACGACGCGCCCACGGAGTACCTCGAGTTCGAGATGTACGACGGGGTGGCCGAACGGCGGATGCGGACCATCGAATCGGAGCTCGAGGAGCGCGACGGCGTCTTCGAGGTGGCGATGCACCACCGACAGGGCGTCATCCCCGACGGAGAGGACATCGTCTTCGTCGTCGTGCTCGCAGGTCACCGCGAGGAGGCGTTCGAGACGGTGTCGGACGGCATCGACCGACTGAAAGACGAGGTACCGATCTTCAAGAAGGAGGTCACGGCCGAGGAGACGTTCTGGGTTCACGAGGCGGAACGCGACGGGGCGTAACGCCGTTCGGACGACCGTCCTGTGCCCAGCCCAACCGTGCGCGCCGCGCTCGGGCGCGGTCCAACATTCGTATATTTCCCCGTTTTTAGTACGAACCCAATCCGATTTGCGGGCATCGACTCCGCCGACGCCGAAACGCTAACGACGCGCTCAAAAAACGTTCTAAAATGTCTACGCTGTTCTGAGGGCTTTGTGAAAGGTACGTTTTTCGTCGATTCGACTCGAATTCGGCCGAAGCCACCCGAAGCTTCCACCCTTTATATACTCCCCCGGTTACAAGCGGGGAGCGAGGCGAACAATGAGCGCAACTACCCCCGCAAGCGAACCCGAGTGCAAGGAGAGCCGCCTGAAGAACTACCTCGCGCAGAAGGCGGCGGACGGCGAGATGTACTTCAAATCGAAGTTCATCGCCGAGGAGGTCGGCCTCTCGCCGAAGGAGATCGGCGCGCTGATGGTGAAGCTCCGGGACTCGGCAACCGACCTGGAAATCGAGAAGTGGTCGTACACGAGCGCCACGACGTGGCGCGTGACGACGGCGTAGTGCCGCCGCGATGACGGCGTAAGCCCTCCGCCCTCCATCCAACGTCCGGGGATTTATCCCCGCGAATCCCGTTCTCACGCTGATGAGTGACGACCGCGTCGCGGACGCCGCCGCGACGGACGCACCCGCACCCGAGCGACTCGCGGACGTGTTCCGCGTCGAGTCGCTCCGGAACGACGGCGACCGGCTCGTCTACGTGGGCGAGCCGCTGGTCGGTCCCGACGAGCTGGAGCGGCGCGTCTGGCCCGCGTTCCGCGACGCGGGCTACGACGTCCGTTTCGCGACCGTCCAGGACACCGAGACGGATCCCATCTCCGGCGTCGAGCTCCGCAACCGCCGGCACGCGCTCGTCGCCCAGCCCGCGGGCGGCGGCGTCGACGAGATTCCGTGGACGAACGTCGTGATGCTCGCGTTGACCGTGCTGACGACGCTGTTCGCCGGCTCGATGTGGTACTACGAACCGCTGTCGGGGCCGCTGGACCTGTTCACGGGCGACAAGTGGAAGTTCACCGCCGCGGTGCTGTCGGTGCTCGGCGTCCACGAGCTCGGCCACTACGTCCTGTCGCGGTACCATCGGGTGAACGCCTCGCTGCCGTACTTCATTCCCATCCCCTCGTTCATCGGCACGCTCGGCGCTGTCATCCGGATGAAGGGGCGTATTCCGGACCGGAAGGCACTGTTCGACATCGGCGTCGCCGGTCCGCTCGCCGGCCTCGTCGCGGCCGTCGTCGTGAGCGTCGTCGGGCTACTGCTCCCGCCGATTCAGGTGCCCGAGTCCGTGCTGTCGAGCGCGACGGCAGTGGAGATCCGGTTCGGCTATCCGCCGCTGTTGCAGTTTCTCTCGGCGGTGACGAACCAGCCGCTGACGTACGACGACCCGACGCGGGCGGTCAACCCCGTCGTGTTCGGCGGCTGGGTCGGGATGTTCGTCACGTTTCTCAACCTCATCCCGGTCGGCCAGCTCGACGGCGGCCACGTCACGCGGGCGATGTTCGGCCAGCGCGCGGCGTCCATCGCGGCGCTCGTCCCCGCCGTGCTGTTCGGGCTTGCCGGCTACCTCTACCTGTTCGCCGACGTGGGGTTCAACGCCCCGTTCCTGTGGGGATTCTGGGGCGTCGTCACCCTCGGACTCGCGTACGTCGGCTCTGCCGACCCCATCTACGAGGAGTCGCTCGACCGCAAGCGGATGGCCGTCGGCGCGCTCACGTTCGTGCTCGGCGCGCTGTGTTTCGTTCCCGTCCCCTTCGAGCTACTCGCGTAGAGGACAAACCGACCGGTCGGCTAGTGTGTGTAGCCGCGGTCCGCGAGCGGCTCGCCGTCGAGCTCGACGCCGCCGTCGGTGACGGTTCCGATTCGCGTGACCGTCGTCGTCGCGGCCGCCGCGGCCCGGTCCGGCGTCGGCGTCGTGAAGACGAGCTCGAAGTCCTCGCCGAAGTGGACCGCGAGTTCCCGCTGTTCGGCCGCGTCGGCCGCGACCGCATCGACGGCGTCGTGGACCGGCAGCCGGTCTCCCTCGACCGCGAACCCGCAGTCGGAGGCAGCCGCGAGCTGGTGGAGCGACCGCGCGAGCCCGTCGCTCGAATCCAGCATCGCACTCGCGTGGGAGGCGACGGCGCGCCCCGCCGCGACGCGCGGCTCGAACCGGAACAGCTCGTTCGCGCGCGCCGGATCGTCGGCGAACAGCCGGAGCGCCGCGGCCGATCGGCCGAGCGTCCCGGTCACGCAGACGGCGTCGCCGGCTTCGGCACCGGAGCGTCGAACGGGGTCGTCCGTCTCCCCGAGGGCGGTCGTCGCCACGGTGAACTCGTCGTGGCCGTCGAGGTCGCCGCCGACGTACTCCGCGCCGACGAGCTCGCACACCTCGCGTGCGCCCCGGAGGAAGTCGCGGAGCTCCGCCTCCACGAACTCGGGTGCGGCGTAGACGGCGACGGCGGCGGTCGCGTCGGCGCCCATCGCGGCCACGTCGGACAGCGAGGCGCCGACGGCGCGCCAGCCGGCCGTGTACCGGGTCGTCCCGCCGGGGAAGTCCGTCGTCTCGTGGAGCATGTCCGTCGTGACGACGGTGTCACCGACGACGGCACAGTCGTCGCCGGCCGCGGGAAGCTCCGCGCCGACGAGCGCGAGCGCAGCCCGTTCGTCCATGTCGGCGCGCCGGGCGGCGGCGGCAAATCGGTGTCGGTGTGGCGGCCACGTCGAACACCAGATCGGTGTGGCCGACACCGAACGCGATAAGCGCCGGCCGCGAGAAGCCGGGGTATGGAGATCGACCTCCGGGCGACCGCGGTCGGCTTCGCGCTCGCGGCCGTCGTGCTCGCGGGGCTTTTGTGGCTGGTCGGCGTCGGCCGGGTCACGTCGGCGCTGTGGCGGGCCGACCCGCCGACGCTCGCGGCGGTGTTCGGCGTCGCCGTCTGCTGGCTCTCCGCGTGGGGGCTCGCGCTCCACACCGTCGTCTCGGGGCTCGGCTCGCGATTCAGCCGCCGGGTCGCGGTGCTCGTCTTCGCGGCCGCGACGTTCGCGAACAACGTCACGCCGTTCGGCCAGGCCGGCGGTGAGCCGGTCGCCGCGCTGTTCGTCTCCCGCGCGAGCGACACGGAGTACGAGACGGGGCTCGCCGCGGTTGCGTCGGTCGACTCGCTCAACTTCGTCCCCTCCATCCTGCTCGCGACGGCGGGCATCGGCTACTTCTCGACGCGGGTCGCGTTCGGCTCGCGGCTCCGGCTCGCCTCCTACGCCGTCGTCGGGCTGGCGCTCGCGGTACCGGTGCTCGCCGCGCTCGGCTGGCGCTACCGCTACCGGGTCGAGCGTGCGGCTGTCGGCGCTGTCGCCCCAATTCTCCGGCTCGTCGCGCGCGTCGTCCCCGGCCGGGGGAAGCCGACCCGGGGGGCCGTCCGGTCGCGCGTCGAGGGGTTTTTTACGGCCATCGAGCGGGTCGGCGGCGACCGTCGCCGGCTCGCCCTCGCGCTCGGCTTCTCGACGGCCGGCTGGCTCTGTCTCGCCACTTCGCTGTGGCTCTCGCTTGCCGCGCTCGACCAGACCGTCGCGTTCCCCGTCGTGCTCGTCGTCGTGCCGGTGGGGGCCATCGCGGGCGTCACGCCGCTGCCGGGTGGACTCGGCGGCGTGGAGACGGTCATCGTCGCGCTGCTGGCCGCGCTCGGCGTTCCCGCGAGCGTCGCCGCCGCGGCGGTCGTCATCCACCGGACCGGGACGTACGTGCTGCCGACGGTGGTCGGCGGCGCGGTCGCGGGTGCGCTCGGCTCACAGAGCGTTCCGGCGTCGTGAGCGCCCGCTCGGGCTGTACCGGCGCCCGCGCGGCCGTCTAACGTCAGAGTTAAACGCCGTCGTCGGGAACGAGACGGTAATGGCGACACTCTTCGACGCTCCGGCGGAGGACCTCATCGAGGCCACCGCGGAGAAGCTGGCGGACGAGCTGGAACAGCCGGACTGGGCCGAGTTCACGAAGACGGGCGTGGGTCGAGAACTCCCGCCCGAACAGGAGGACTTCTGGGCGCTGCGGGGCGCCTCGCTGCTCCGGAAGGTCGCGGTCGACGGTCCGGTCGGCGTCGACCGGCTCTCGACGGCGTACGGCGACACGAAGCAGGGATCGACCCGCTATCGGGTCCGCCCAGACCGGAAGACGAGCGGCTCGAAGAAGGTCATCCGCACTCTCCTCCAGCAGCTCGACGACGCCGGTTACATCAACACGAACGAGAAGCGCGGCCGCGAGGTCACCGGCGAGGGGCGCAAGCTGCTCGACGAGACCGCGACGGAGGTCATCGAGTCGCTGGACCGGCCGGAGCTCGAACGCTACGTCTGAACGGTCGCGGGACGGCGAAACGGTTTTTCTTCCGTATCCAGAATACACTCCCATGAGCGAGAACCCGACGGACGAAGAGATCGAAAAGCTCCGCGAGAAGAAGCTCGAGCGGCTGAAAGAACAGCAAGAGGGCGGTGCCGGCGACGAGGCACGCGAGACGCAGCGACAGCAGGCGGAAGCGCAGAAGAAGGCGCTGTTGCGCAAGTCGCTCACCGACAGCGCGCGCCAGCGGCTCAACTCGGTGAAGATGTCCAAACCCGAGTTCGCCGAGCAGGTCGAACAGCAGGTCGTCGCGCTGGCGCAAAGCGGCCGCATTCAGGGGCAGATCGACGAAGAGCAGATGAAATCGCTGCTGCAGGAGCTCCAGCCCGACCAGCAGGAGTTCAACATCAAACGCCGGTAGATGCGGGCAGGGGTGCTGTTCTCGGGGGGGAAAGACTCCACGCTCGCTGCGCTGCTGCTCGACGGCTTCTACGACGTGACGCTCGTTCACGCTGGATTCGGCGTCGGCGACGCGGCGGACCACGCCGAAGCGACTGCCGAGGCGATCGGCTTTCCGTTCGAGCGGGTGCGGCTCGACGACGACGTCGCGGACGAGGTAATCGACCGGATGTCGGAAGACGGGTTTCCCCGCAACGGGATCCAGAGGCTCCACGAGGCGGCGCTGGACGCCGTCGCCGCCGCCGACTACGACGCGGTCGCCGACGGGACGCGCCGCGACGACCGCGTGCCGACGGTTTCGAGAGCGCGTGCACAGACGCTCGAAGAGCGGCACGGCGTCGACTACCTCTCGCCGCTGGCCGGCTTCGGCCGCGGCGCGGTCGACCGGCTCGTCGAGGAGACGCTCGAGGTGGAGGAGGCGCCGGCGGCTCAGCTCGCGAAGGGGGATTACGAGGCGGAGCTCCGCGAGCTCCTCCGCGAGGCGGGCGGCGACGAACTCGCGAGCGAGGTGTTCGCGGACCACGTCCAGACCCGGGTGACGGGGCGTCGGTGACGCCGTCGATCGTCGCTCGGGCGGGCGGGTACCGCTCGCGGCCGTAGCCTTTTGGTAGCTGGTGCCATACGGGGTGCCATGACGTTCGTCATCGTCGGCTACGGTCGGGTCGGTCGTCGGACCGCAGCGGACCTGCGCGCCGAAGGGTTCGACGTGGCGGTCGTGGAGATCGACCCCGAACGCGTCGAGTGGGCCCGCTCGGACGGCTTCGAGGTGGTCGAGGGCGACGCCGAAGACGTTCGGACGCTCGTCGACGCCGGCATCGAGGAGGCCGACGCCGTCGCCGCCTTGACCGGGGACCTGAACGCGAACTTTGCGGCGTGCATGATCGCCGCCGACTACGACTGTCGGACCGTGATGCGCATCGACGAAGACTACAGACAGGAGATATACGAGCGGTACGCGGCCGACGTCGACGAGATCATCTACCCGGAGCGGCTGGGCGCGGCGGGCGCGAAGAACGCGCTACTCGGCGGCAACCTCAGCGTGCTCGGCGAGGTGACCGAGCAGCTGACGCTCGCGAGCGTGCACGTCCCCGAGGACTCCCCACACGTCGGCGTTCGGGTCGTCTCGCTGGAGCTGCCGGGCGACGCCCGCGTCTACGCGCACGGCCACCACGGGGAGCCGATGGACGTCCCGATGCCGCGCGTGGAACTCGAGGCGGGCGACCAGCTCGCCGTCATCGCGGACCGGACGTCGCTCGACGGGGTACAGTCGTATCTCGCCGGGTAAAAACCGGGCGCGCGTGGGGAGGATGGGGAAGTGAGGCCGTCTGAGCGCGCCCACGACATCGCTGTACGGCGGGGCTAATAAAGCCGCGTCAGACAGTCGTTCGACGCCGGCAGGACGCCCACGGAGCAGCCGCTCCGAAGGGCCTTTGCCCGCTGCACGAAAGCTCCGACCGTCATGCAGGGAACCGGACTGCCGCTCGTGACGCCGTTCGACTCGGCCGGCGACGTGGACCACGGCGCGCTCGCCGACCTCGTAGCGTGGGTCGAGGCGCGCGGCGTCGACTTCGTCGTGCCGTGTGGCTCGAACAGCGAGGCACCGCTGCTCACCCGCGAGGAACGCGCCGCTGTCGTCGAGACCGTCGCCGACGCGGCCGACGGACCCGTTCTGGCCGGGACGGGGACGGAAGGGACCCGCGAGACGGTCGCACTCACCGAGGACGCGGCCGCGGCCGGCGCCGACGCCGCGCTCGTCGTCACCCCGTACTACTTCGACCACGGTCCCGCAGCGCTCGCCGACCACTACCGGGTCGTCGCCGACGAGAGCCCGATTCCCGTCCACCTCTACTCCGTGCCCGCGTACACGGGGACGACGCTCGCCCCGGAGACGGTCGCCGATCTCGCCGCCCACCCGAACGTCGGAGGGATGAAAGACTCCTCCGGCGATGTCGCGGCGTTCAAGCGTATCCTCGCGCGGACCCCCGACGAGTTCGACCTCCTCGTCGGCAGTGGCGGCGTCTACGCCGAGGCGCTCGCCGCCGGCGGGGCCGGAGGCGTGCTCGCCGTCGCGAACGTTGTGCCCGAGCTGGCGGCGGCCGTCGCCGACGCAGACTCGCCGGCCGAAGCGCGTGCGTACAACGAGGCGTTCGTCGAGCTGAACCACCTTGTCACCGCCGGCCACGGAATCGCGGGCCTGAAAGCTGCCATGCGGGCCCGCGGCGCGCCAGCGGGCCGGGTCCGGTCGCCCCACAGTCCGGTCGGCGACGCGGTGGCAGTCGACCTCGCGGACGCCGTCGAGTCGGCACTCGACGTTCTGGATTAACTCCGCGGCGTGCCGTGGGTCGCGGTCGCCTTGAACGAGGCGACGACGGTCTCGCCGACCGCCAGGCCGAGCCGGTCCGCGCTGTCCGCGGTGACGAGCGCGACGAGCGGGGCCGTTCCGCCGACGTCGAGCCGGGCGCTGACGACGGCGGTACCGCGGTCGAGCTCCGCCACGGTCCCCTGAAGCCGGTTCCGCGCGCTGGTCGCGTCCGCGCCGGGCGCGTCGTCGGGCGCGTGGAGCGTGACCGCGTCCGCACGGAGCGTCAGCGAGACGGCCGTCGCGCCCGGGGGAACGAGCGCGCGAACCTGCCCCGCGTCCGTCTCCACGACCGCGAGCTCGCCGTCCCGTTCACGCACCTCCCCGTCGACCACCGTCTCCTCGACGACGGCGACGGCGTCGAACTCCGTGCGGAGCCTGTCGAACCGTTCGAGCAGGTCGCGCGCCTCCTCGGTGAGCTCGGAGCCGCCGCCGCCGGCGCCGCCCCGCGTCCGCTCGACGAGCGGGCCGAACGCCTCTTCGAGGTCCGTGAGCCGCTGATGGGCGCGCGCGTACGAGCGACCGAGTTCGTCCGCGGCCGCATTGAGCGATCCCGTCTCGTCGACGGTGCGGAGCAGCGTCGCGTCGCGGGCGTCGAAGCTCACGTCGCCGCCGCGGAGCCGTGCGTCGAACTCGGCGTCCATGCGTTCCGCTACCGACGGCCGGGGCAAAACGGTTCCCCTCATACGGTGTGTCGTGACTGTGTTCGGCAGGCGTCGCAGCCACCGGGAGCAGCCGGGGAGCCGCACACGCTGGTGTCCAACGGTAGGAACGAATCACCCTCCGTCTCAGTAGACGAGTTCGCCGTCGATGAACGCCTGCGCGCGCTCGTCCGACGGCGACTCGAACACCACGTCGGCCGGGCCCCGTTCGATCACCGTCCCGTCGAGCAGCACCGCGACGTTGTCGGCGATGCGTTCGGCCTGCTGCATGTCGTGGGTCGCGATGACGACGCCGATGCCGCGGTCGCGGGCGGCGGCGACGGCCTCCTCGATGACGGCCGTGTTCCGCGGGTCGAGGTTCGAGGTCGGCTCGTCGAGCAGCAGCACGTCCGGCTCCGTCGCGAGCGCCCGCGCGAACGCGACGCGCTGGGCCTCGCCCGCCGAGAGCGACCGCGCCGACCGGTCGGCCATCTCCGCGAGCCCGACCGTTTCGAGTGCGTCCTCGACCGGCGCAGCGAGCGACGGCCCACCGACGAGCCCGGCGAGCCAGTCGGTGGCCCGTTCGGTCCACGACCGGCGGACTGCGAGCCCGTAGCCGGCGTTGTGCGCGACGGAGGTCGAGAACAGCGAGCGGTCCTGGAACACCATCCCGATGCGCCGCCGCGTGCGGGTCCGCTGCTCCTTAGAGAGCGACCACGCGTCCGTTCCGTCGACGCGGACCGTCCCGTCGTCGGGCGGGTCGAACAGCGCGAGCAGCCGCAACAGTGTGGTCTTCCCGGTGCCGGAGGGGCCGATGAGTCCGAGGACCTCTCCTTCGGTGGCCGACAGCGACACGTCGCGGACGACCGGTCCGTTGCTGTTGCCGTAGCCGTACGACACTCCCTCCGCGTCGAGCATCTCAGTGCTCACCCCGCTCGCGAAGCACGTTGCCGAGCGCGTTCACGCTCAACGCGAGCGCGACGAGGACGACGCCGAGCACGATGCCGGTCTCGATCTCGCCTTTCCGTGCTTCCAGCGTGATGGCGGTGGTAAGCGTCCGGGTGAAGCTCACCCGCTCGCCGGTCGGCGTGTTCAGCGCGATGTTCCCCCCGACGATGAGGACGCTGCCGACCTCGCTGATAGCGCGCCCGAAGCCGGCGAGGATCGCCGTCGTGATGCCGTACCGCGCTTCTCGGAGCACCGCGACCTGCACGTCCCGGCCGGTGCCGCCGGCGGCAAAGGCGGCGTCAGCGAGCGAGTCGTCGACGCTCTCGATGGCAGAAAGCGAGACGCTCGCGACGACCGGCAGCGCGAGGATGAACTGCGAGACGATCATCGCCTCCGGCGTGAACAGAAGCTGGAGGTCCCCCAGCGGGCCGCTGTTCGACAGCATGATGAGCACGACGAGCCCGACGACGACGCTCGGGAACCCCATCCCCGTGTTGATGATCGACTCGACCAGCCGCTTGCCGGGGAACTCTGTGAACCCGACCACGACGGCCAGCGCGACGCCGGCGACGGTCGCGAGCGCGACGGCCGTGAGGCTCACCTGTAAGGTGACGATGACGATGCTCACCAGGTACTCGACGGAGAAGTCGCTGAGCTGCAGTGGAATCGGGGTGAACACGAAGGGCATCAGCGTTGGCGCCCTCAATAATCGTCCGGTACCACCTGGTCGACCCAGTGCTGGAACCGTGCCTGCTCTCTCGCGGCCGAGCTCCCGCCGTAGTCCTGCGGGACGTACTGCGCGAAGTCGGGCTCCTCGGCGAGTGCGTTCGGGAAGAACAGCTGCGAGCCGTTCGCGGTGTAGTCGCCGATGATGGACTGCCCCTGCGGACTCGTGAGGAAGCCGACGTACGCCATCGCGGCCTGGTAGTTCACGTTGTCGTGAACCGCGGGGTTCACCGGAATGACGCCGTACGGGTTCTGCAGAATCGCCGGTCCGTCCTGCAGCGGTCCCTGCACGTGAATGACGAGGTCGATGTTGTCCTGCGTCGCGAGATAGGTGCCGCGGTCCGCGAGCGTGTAGCCGCCCGCCTGATTGGCCTGTACGAGGGTGTCGCCCATCCCCTGGCCGGTCTCCTGATACCACGAGCCGGAGGGGTCGATGCCGGCCTCCGCCCAGATGTTCAGCTCCTTCGTGTTCGTCCCGGAGTCGTCACCGCGGGAGAGGAACGTCGCCTCTTCCTCGGCGATGGTCGCGAACGCGTCCGTCGCGCTACCCATCCCGTTGATGCCGGCGGGGTCGTCCGGCGGCCCGACGATGACGAAGTCGTTGAACATCACGTCCCGGCGGTTCACGCCCGCGCCGTCGCGGATAAACTGGTCCTCGGGCCCCCGCGCGTGGACGAGGATGACGTCCGCGTCGCCGTCCCGGCCAGTCCGAATCGCCGCGCCGGTCCCCTGTGAGATGGTCTCGATGGTGATGCCGAACGTGTTCTGGAACGCGGTGTTCACAACGTCCAACAGTCCGGTGTCGTACGTGCTCGTCGTCGTCGCGAGCGTCAGCGTGCCGTCGCCGACGTTCGAGCCGCCGTCGTCGGACTGCCCGCCACCTCCACCGTCGTCGTTACCGTCGCCCTCCGTGGCCGTGGGCGTCGATTCGTCGCCGCCGAGACAGCCCGCCAGCCCGAGTGCGCTTCCCGCGCCAGCGGCCTGCATCAGCCGCCGTCGTGTGGTCCGTCCGCCGTTCCGTCCGGTCTCGTCTGTTCCCGTTTCGTCCCGCGTCCGTTGGTCCGACATGGATACAACGCCGTTGTTTCGAACTACAGATAACGGTTTCGTCGTCGGCGGAACTGCTGGGGTACGTAACCGTATCAAATTACGGACGGCGAAACCATCGGGAGTTCCCTTCGTCGACTCGCGAAATAGTATATGATTTCTGAAAAGAATCAAGCCTGTCCATTCCTGACGGACGGTCGTGGCCACGACCACGCGCTGGGGTCGGAACGTCTCCGTGAGCGTCGGTGAGGTGACCGGGGCGCTCGGCGATTCGATCACGGTGTTACCGATAGTCGTTGCGCTCGCGGCGCTCACGGAGGCGTCCCTGGCGCACCTGTTCGTCGGATTCGCCGTCTTTCAGGCGGTGTGGGGGATCTACTACGGGCTTCCGCTGTCGGTGGAGCCGATGAAGGCGCTGGCTGGGCTCGCTATCGCCGGCGCGCTCACGTACGGCGAGCTGATGGCCGCGGGGCTCGCCGCCGGCGTAATTCTGCTCGCCGCGGCCCGGACGGACACCATCGACCGAATCGCCGACCACGTCGCCCACTCGGTCATCAAGGGCGTTCAGCTGTCGGTCGCGGCGCTGCTGGCGCTCGCCGGGGTCGACCTCGCGGCCGGCGCGCCCCGCGTCGCCGTGCTCGGGGTCGCCGTCGCCGTCGCGGGGACGTTACTCCACCGGAAGGCCGGGGCGATTGCGGTACTCGGCGCCGGCACCGCCGTCGCCGCGTGGGGTGGCGTCCCGGCGCCGACGCTCCCTGCGGTCGGACTGTTTCCGTTCGGCGTTCCGACCGTCTCGGTCGCGGCCGCGGAGGGGCTCGTCGGCCAGCTCGCGATGACCGTCGGCAACGCCGCCGTCGCCACCTCGCTGCTCTGTTCGGAGCTGTTCGACCGTGACGTGTCGCCCGACGACTTGGCGGGGAGCATGGGCGCGATGAACCTGCTCGCGGTGCCGTTCGGCGCCGCGCCGATGTGTCACGGCTCGGGGGGCCTCGCCGGGAAACACGCGTTCGGCGCCCGAACGGGTGGGGCGAATCTCGTGCTCGCCGTGCTGTATCTCGTCGCCGCGCTGGTCGCGCCGCTGTGGACCGGCTTCCCGCTGGCGATGCTCGGCGTCCTCCTGCTGGCCGTCGCCGCCCACCTCGCTCGCGTCGCGCTCGACACAGACGGGCGGGGAGTCGCGGTCGGCATGGCTGCCGTCGCCGTCGTCTCGAACGTCGGGGTCGCGTTCGTTGCGGGCGTCGCGGCCGAGCGCCTGCTCGCCCGCGTCCGGGCGGAATTTTAACCCCCGCCGACGACCTCCCAGCGTGGATGACCTCTCGTATCTCCTCGACGAGGGCGTGACGGCCGAGCGCCGCGCGACCGTGACCGAATCGCAGGCGACGACCGTGTTCGGCGAGCAGTCCGATCCGCCCGCCCGGCCCGCGGCCGGTGACGCCGGCCCCGAGGAAGCGACGGACGTACTCGGCTCGCCCGGCGTGCTCGCGTGGGTGGAGTTCGTCGGCCGCGACGCGCTCCACGGCCGGCTTCCCGACGGGACCGGCACGGTCGGCGTCCGCGCCGACCTCGACCACCTCGGCGCGGCACCCGTCGGCACCGAGATTCTCGTCACCGCCGACCTCGTCGGCGTCGACGGCTCGACGCTCACCTTCGAGGGTCAAATCGAACGGCCAGACGGCCGCCCCGTCGGCGACGTGACGACGGTCTTCCGCGTCGTCGACCGCGACCGGTTCCGCGCGTCGCTGTCCGAACCGTGATGAGCGCCCGGGCCCAGGAACGGGTATGCGCGCCGTCGCGGTGAACGTCGGGGCGAACACGAACGAGCCGGGCTTCCGCGCGCCCGTGTTCGCCGACGGCTCGTTCGCGTTCGTCCCCATCCCGGAGTCGGAACCGACCCGCGAACCCGTCCCCACCTACGGGGACCTCGCGCCGTCGCTGCCCGTCGAGATTCCTGCGTCGCTCGCGGACACCCAGGTCCACCTCGACCCGGAGTTCGCCGGCTACCCCTACTGCGAGCGTCACACCTACGGCGACCCGCACGGCGTGAAGGCGCGGCCGCTCGCCGACCTCGAATGCGGCGACTGGGCGCTGTTCTACGCGACGCTCGACACCGCGGCCGACGACCCGCCGGCGTGGCAGCCGCCCGAGTGGGGCGCGTATCTCGTCGGGGGGTTCCGTCTCGCGAGCGACCCCGTCACCGACTACGCGGCGCTGTCGCCGGACGAGCGGGCCGTCTTCGCGAACAACGCCCACGTCAAACGCGAGCGGATGGACGCCGCCGTCCTCCTTCACGGCGACGACCGCTCCGGGCTGTTCGACCGGGCGGTGCCGCTCTCTGCGCCCTCTGCTGGCGTCGACGCGAACCGGCTCGTGACCGACCTGTCGGCCGACTCCGGGAAGGGACCGTGGTGGCGACGCCCGCTCCGGTTCGACGCCGACGCGGCCGCCCGGCTGGAGGCGGTCGTCTCCTCGCGGTCGTTCGACGAGTGGGTGTAGCGGGGCGACAGAGCCGAGTCCCCTCGGCCCGTCGGAGCGGTATGGTCGTCGACCTCGACGAGGCGTTCGACGGTATCGAGGAGTTCTGGTCGCCCCACGTCGCCGGAGAGCTCAACGGGCAACACGTGAAGCTCGCGCGCGTCCGCGGCGAGTTCGACTGGCACCGACACGACGACGCCGACGAACTGTTCTTCGTCCACGAGGGAGAGCTGACGCTGCGCTTTCGGGACCGCGACGACGTCCACCTCTCGCCCGGACAGCTCCACGTCGTCCCGGCCGGCGTCGACCACCAGCCCGTCGCCGACGAGGAGTGTCGAATCATGCTGTTCGAGCCGGCGGGGACGCTGAACACGGGGAACGTCGAGAGCGACCGGACGGTGTACGAGGAGGAGCGACTGGCGGAGTGAGCGGCCCGAACCGAGGGGCTCTGTTGAAATAACAGTTGATACACGGCGTGCTGAACACAGAGGCTGTATGCAGCACCAACTGAGATGTGCTAGTCGTTCAGATTCCGTTCGAGCGTGGCGTAGTTACCGCGGCGATTTCTATCAGATACAGATGATGGCACAGGAGTCGTGGTGAATACACAGCGCACGTCGTCCACTTCTGGAACCGTGGCAGTCTCGGATGTCTCCCGGTCTAGACCCACTATTCGACACCAAGATAGCCCGCAGCCTCCCCTGCGATTTTGCTCACTATTTCCTCGTCGAGACGACCTTCCGCCTGCTGAATATCACTGTGACGGATCGAGACAACTGTCCACGGGTTTACGTAGCTCTCACGCGGAAGTCCACCGGACTCGAAATCGTCGTCCCCAAGCGGGATCGCAACAGCTCGCCCCGTCGTCGTAACCGCTGCGTACAGCGCTTCTTCTTCGGAAAACGGATGGGAAGCGTCGCTTAGGCACACGTATGGACGGTAGTCGTGTTTGGCGAGGAGGTCAGGTCCCTTAACCACCATCCCACGGGTGTAGGTGACACTCATTCCTCGCCGTAGTAATCGTCCGTCGTCGAGGCGGAGCTCGCGGCGTGCTGTGCAGCATACGAGGCGAGACGGTCGTCCTCCGCGATGGCCCAATATCGTCCACGATGACGCACGAGATCACGGTCCTCGAGTCGCGAGAGTGCGGCACCAACACTTCCTCGCTTGATTCCTGTCGCCTCGTGAATTTCCATCTGCGTGAATGCCTCATCGCTGTGCTCCGCAAGGAACTGAAGGATACGATGGGGTTGTGTTCCTTCCTGTATATTGAGTGCGTCGTCTGGGCCGTCTTCGAACCGGTCGATGCTGATTGGCATGGCTAATAGAATGTAATAGAACGTAATAACGATTCGGTACGAATCCGGGGAATCTGGGGTTTTCACCGCTCCCTACGAATGGCGCGACCGTGCTGCATCCATCCTCTGTACCGACCGAACCAATCAGCTCCAAAGCTCCTATCGCTGGTGATTGACTCGTGCCTCCGATTCAGCACGCATTTCGAAACTCGTAGTGACTGAGAGTTTCAGCAAGGCCAACCGGGGAACTGTGCCGACCGGGAATTGAACCCGGGCCGCGAGCTTGGGAAGCTCGAGTCCTACCACTGGACCATCGGCACGCGTCGGCTCCGTCAGGCGGTAGCCGAGCGCCGCACTTCAACGTAGCGCTTGGCAGACGCCGCTCTCAGATGTGGACGAACGTCCACGAACGGGGGGCGGACGGCACCTATTTGCGGGTCGAAACCGTACGAAGTCGTAATGTCACAGGCCGAGCCGCTGGTCGAGGGGAGCGCCGTCTCTCTCGACCTCTCGGAGACGGAACTGGAGGCGCACCGCGAGCAGATCACCGAGTTCATCACCGAGGTCGTCGACGACGCCGGCGCCGACGGCGCCGTCATCGGGCTGTCGGGGGGAATCGACTCGACGCTCACCGCGCATCTCGCGGTGGAGGCGCTCGGCGCCGACGCCGTCCACGGGCTCGTGATGCCCAGCGAGGTGAACACGGACACGAACATGAGCGACGCGGAGCGGGTCGCCGAGCTGCTCGACATCGAGTACGACGTGCTCGACATCAACCCCATCGTGGACGCGTTCGTCGACGCGTACCCCGAGGGCGCCGACGACCGGATGGCGCTCGGCAACGTCCGTGTGCGGACGCGCGCCGTTCTCAACTACTTCGTCGCGAACGCGGAGTCGCGGGTCGTGCTCGGCACGGGGAACCGCTCCGAGGCGATGACGGGCTACTTCACGAAGTACGGCGACCAGGCGGTCGACTGCAACCCCATCGGGAACCTCTACAAGCGGCAGGTGCGCCAGCTCGCCGCCCACGTCGGCGTCCCCGACGACCTCGTCGAGAAGCCCCCGAGCGCGGAGATGTGGGAGGGGCAGACGGACGAGTCGGAGATGGGGCTCGGCTACGACACGCTCGACGCGATTCTCGCGCTCCACGTCGACGGCCCGTTCTCGAAGTCGGCGACGGTCGAGACGCTCGGCGTTCCCGAGTCAGTCGTCGACCGGGTCGTCGAGCTCGTCGAGCGGAGCGCACACAAGCGGGCGATGCCGCCCGCGCCGGCCGCGCTGGACGTGTAGCGGGACGCTTCATCGCGGTCGTCGCCCCCGCTCGCGCCGAACCGTTCAAGAGCCCGAGCGACCAATCCTCTGTGAATGCGGCTCGACGACTACATCGAGGGGCTCGACGAGGACGAGGCGGCGCGCCGCCGCCAGCTCGCCGACGAGAAGTCCTACGCCATCACGGAGTACCTCGAGGACGTCGAGCGGTCGATGGACGAGACGCTGCAGGGGGACTCGCTGTTCGGCTCGACGGCGCCCGGCATCTTCGTCGGCCGGTCGTCGTATCCCGACGTGTCGGCTGGCGTCCTCGCGCCGGTGAGCGACCCGGACAGCGCGGCCGCCTTCGAGACCGGCCCCCACTGGTACGAGCGCGGCTACACCATCGACGACGTGTTCCGCTCGCGGACGAACCTGCTCAACTCCTCCCAGCGGACGAACGTCCACGTCGCGGACTCGTGGAACGGCTTCACCGGCGTCCAGCGCGAGGTGGCCATCGCCGACGACCCGGTCGACGTCGAGGTCGGCCTCGACGGCCGGCCCGAGGTGGACATGGACGTCTCCTTTGCGGACATCTCCACGCCGACCGGCCCCCGCGCGACCGCGGAGTACGCCGACCTCGCGGAGAACCCGTCCGTGCCGAAGCCCGTCGAGTACACCCTCTCGGATGACGACTGGAACGCCGAGGGGGCGATGACGTATCTGTACAATCGGGGGCTCGACGTGTACCAGATCGAGAACGTGCTGTCGGCGGGCGCGCTCGGACAGGCCGAAAACAGAAAACTGGTCCCGACGCGGTGGTCGATCACGGCCGTCGACGACACCGTCTGTGCGTTCCTCCGCGGGCAGCTCCACAACCGGCCGAGCGTCGACGCGACGGAGGTGTGGTACAACGAGTATCTCGGCAACCGCTTCTGGGTCATCGTCGCCCCCGGCGACTTCGAGTACGAGCTCGTGGAGCTGAAGGCGCCCGGCTCCGTCTGGAACCCCGAGGGGCGCGGCTACGCAGTGACGAGCGACTACGAGGGGTTCGAGGGCCGCACCGACTACGCCGCGGAGACCGCCGGCGCCTACTACGCCGCGAAGCTCGGTGCCCTCGAACACCTCGCGGATCGGAGCCGGCAGGCGAAGGTGCTCGTCGTCCGCCACGTCACCCCCGACTACTGGGGGCCGGCGGGCGTCTGGCAGGTGCGCGAGACCGTCCGCAACGCGTTCGAGGAGGGGGAACCCGGCGAGGCGGAGACGCTTCACGACGCCGTCCGCGAGCTGCTCCCGCGGTGGCCGGTCGACCTCGAGACGCTCCGGCGCAACTCCGAGCTCGTCGCCGGCGTGCAGTCGAGCCTCGCAGCCTTCGCTCGGCGCGAAGGCCTTTAGGGACGCCGCGAGACGGTCGCCCATGGTCCCGTCGCCAGTTCACGCGCTGTCGTCCTCCGCACCGCTTCAGTTCGGCGTTCCGGGTGGGCCGGAACTGCTCGTCATCGCGCTCGCGCTCCTGTTGAACCTCGTCGTACTCGTCGGCTTCCTCGGCGGGCTCGGCTACTTTGTCCTCCGTATCCGCTCGGGCGGCAGCGTCGACGAGCGGCTCGGCCGCATCGAGCGGAAGATCGGCCGGCTGGAGGCGCAGGTGGAGCACTTACAGGACGAGGAGTGACACCCGCGCCCGGGACAGTCCGGACACCCGCGCCCGGGACAGTCCGCTACAGCGGCACGCCGAGCCACGAGAGCCACCGCACCACCGCGTCGGGCGGGAGCACCGGCTCGTGGAGTACGAGCCAATCGAGCAGCGCGAGCCCGAGCCCGTGGGCGACGACGCTCGGGAGGATGGAGTTCGACTCGTAGTCGACGAGCCCGAAGAGGACGTCCGTCGGCCCGGAGAGCAGCAGCTCGATGGGGGGTTTGCCGAGGTGGTGGAACGCATACAGGACCGGGCTGATGAGCGCCGCCTTCCGGCCGAGGTCGCGCACGCTCACGCAGAGCAGCCCCCGGTAGTACGTCTCCGCGGCGACGACGACCGCGAACTGCTTCGCCGAGTGGACCCAGAAGTTCTCCAGCGACCCGTTCCACATCGGGTAGTAGGCGCGCACCGTGGGGAGCGCGGAGCCGACGAGATAGAAGGGGGTGACGAACGCGGCCAGAAGCAGCGTGTTCCGCACCGCGCGGCGGTCGACCCGCCAGCCGAGATGCTCGCCGTGGACGACGGCCAGCGCCGCCGGGACGGAGAGATAGAGGACGACGTCCTTGACCACGCGCTCGTTCAGCCCGGCGGGGTACCATAGCGACCACGCGACGGCGAGCGCGAGCCCGCCGAGCAGCGCGCGCTGGACCCACGAGAGCCGCGCGAGCAGGCCGCGACCGGGGAGCCGTGGCGACATCAGCCCCGGTGCCACCGGTCGTTCGGCGAGTCAGTTCCCCAGGTCCCCTCGGTCGCCATCACTCCGTCGGGACCGGACCGGTGCCGACGACCTCGCGGACTGCCGACTCGAACGCCTGTCGCGTCGGGAAGTACGTCTCGTCGCTCTCTTCGAGTATCGCGGCGAGTTCCCGCGGGCCGTCCGGCGTCCGGACGGTCGTCTCCCCCTCGCGGCGGAGCAGGTCGCTGCGCTTGATGCCGAAGTGGAGCCGCGAGGTGATCTGTGCGAGCGGCACGCCCTCCACCTCGGGCCCCTCGCCGAGTTCGACGACGGGGCCGTCGTCTTCCTCCTCGTCTGCCATACCCGCCGGTTCCCGTCGCCGGTGGTTAACGGTTGCGGACCGGCCGAGCCGCCGGAACACGTATTCCGGTCGCCGCGGTAGCGACGCCCATGCAGGGTGCGGACCGAACCACCCGAGAGCGCATCGCCGACCGGCTCCGCGCCGAGCCGATGGTCGCGAGCTCGCTCGCAGCCGAGTTCGGAATCACGACCGCGGACGCGCTGGCGCACGTTCGACACGTCGCCCGGTCGCTCGACGGCACCGACGAACGGCTGCTTGCCGCGCCCCCGGAGTGTACCGACTGCGGCTTCTCCGCGTTCGACGACCCCGCGAACCGGCCCTCGCGCTGCCCGGAGTGTAAAAGCGAGAGCCTCACCGAGCCGACGTTCAAAATCGAGTGAGTGGGTCGGGCCGAGGCGGCCGAGCGGCTCAGACGGCGGCGAGCAGCGTGGGGACGAGCACGGCGACCGCGAGCGCGTACACGCCCGCCGAGAGCACCCAGTCGCGCCGGACGAGCCCCGCCCGCTCGCGGACCGGTCCGCCGAACGTCGGCAACACGAGATACGCGAACACGACGACGAGCGCCGCGTACGTCGCGAGCACGGCGAGCAGATGCGGGACGACGAGTAGCCCGGCCGACACGACCCGGGCGGTGAACGGGTAGGCACCCTCCAACGCGAGCGCGAGCAGCGCGTGGCCGATTCCGGCGAGCACGCCCGCGGCGTAGTGGGTGCCGGAGGCGAGCACCGGGTTCACGTCGGTCGGTCCGTCGCCGGTGAGCGCACCGGCCGCCACGAACGGCGGCGCCGACCCCTCCGGGAGCCGGTGCATGGGGACGTTCATGACCACTGCCGCGAGTAGTCCGGCGACGGCGCCGACCCCGACTCGGCCTCCCGGGGAGACGTCGGTGACGTGGAGCGGGAGCGCGACTGGGTCCATACCGCCACTCGGGAGGTTGCAGGTAAAAATCAGCCGTGTTCGCCGCGGACGGCCGCGACGGCGTCCCACGAGAGGTCGGTCTTCGGCCCCTCCGTCTCCGTCGCGAGCGCGCCGCAGGCGTTCGCAACGGCGAGTGCCGTCTCGGGGCCATCTCCCCGCAGGCGTGCGGCGATGTAGCCGGCCGCGAACGCGTCGCCGGCGCCCGTCGAGTCGACGGCGGCGCGGTCGAAGCCGCCGTGTCGGTACTCGGCGCAGGCGGTCTCGACGACCGCGCCGTCGGTGCCGCGCTTCCGAACGACCGTCGGCACGTCGGTGCCGTCGAGCGCGCGTGCCTCAACCTCGTTGACGAACAGCAGGTCGGCGTGCTCGAACGCGGCGGCGAAGTCGCGGTCGGCGAGCCGCCGCCCGGGGTCGATTGAAAGCGGCACGCCGAACTCGGCGGCGAGTTTCGCCACCCGCGCCGCGGTATCGGACCGGTGGGCGGTGACGTGGACGTGGTCGGCCGTCTCGACGAGTGCGGGGTCGACATCGTCCGGGCCGAGCGCCTCGTTCACGCCGGCGGCGCCGAGCACCGACACCTCCCCGTCGTCGTCGACGAGCAGGTACTTCGTCGTCGTCTCCCCATCGACGGTGCGCAGTCCCGAGAGGTCGACGCCCGCGCGGTCGAGGTCCCGCCGCGCCAGCAGGCCGTGCTCGTCGTCGCCGACGCTCCCGGCGAGCGTCGCCGCGCAGTCGAGGCCGACGAGTCCGACCGCGACGTTCGCCGCGGACCCCCCGCCGGACTGGGTGGTGTCGCGAATCGTCGACTCGGCGTCCGGCCGCGGGAGGGCGTCGACGCGGAGCGTCACGTCCCAGTTGACGTGACCGACACACAGCACGCGGGGCATACCTCGAACTCCACGGGGGACGGTGAAAAAGTCGCGGGCGACGGGCTCGGGCGACGGGCTCGGGCGATGGCGAACGGTGAACCGACAGGGGCGGTCGCTGGCGAACGGCGGTCCGGGGTCAGGCGATGGCGAACAGCACGATGTTGTGTACGCCCGGGCCCAGCCCGACCGCGGTGACGGCGCCGAGCAGCAGCGACCCTTCGGCCGGCTCCTCGCGGACGTAGTCGCGGAACGCGAACAGCACGAGCGTCGCCACGAGGAGCTTCACGAGGACGAACAGCCACGCCTCTCCGAACGCGGCGGCGGGCGGAAGCCCCGCCCCTACCTCGATGAGCAGCGCCGACAGCGGCGTCTGCTCGCCGAAGCCGAGCCGGATACCGACGGCTGTCGATACGCCGTCGAGCGTGTGGCCGACGAGCGCGAGCGCGCCGAGCGTCCCCGTCGCGGCGACGCGGTCGCGGACCGCGAACCAGATTGCGGCCGCGAGCCCGACGGAGAGCGCGAGCCCGGCGAGCGGCCACGCGAGCGACAGCCGTCCCGCCGCGAGCGCGCCAGCCATCCCGACGGCGACGAGCGCGGCCGCGACGAGCCCGCCAGACAGCGCGAGGACGCCCGGGACCGCGTCGGCCGTCCACGCGTGGGGGTCGCGGTCGGCGACCCCGAGCCACACCGCGCCGGCGACGGCGAACGTCGTCGCGTAAACGACGGGGTTGCCGAACAGCGGTGCGACGACCGTCGGCACCGCGTCGACCTGATACAGCGCGTAGCCGGCCGCGCCGGCGACCATCCACGGCGCGAACCCGGCGACGACGCGGGGCGTGACCGGCGGCGTCCGACGGTAGAGCGCGCCACCGACGGCGAGAACGGCGACGACGACCGCGAGCAGGTACGGCGCCGGGGGGAGCGCCGTCCCCGACGGCAGCAGTTGCGCGAGCACGTCAGGTGCGGTCGGCGGGCGGGCTCAAAGCGTTGTGGATACGTCGGCGTGGCGCGCCGGCTGTGGCCCGGTGGTTCACTCCCCGGCCGTGCCGTTGCGATCGCCGTTCCGACGATCGGCCTCGGACTCTGCCCACGGCTCGTCGACCTGCCCGTACAGCTCCCGCATCAGCGTCACGATGCTCTCCGGCGGGAACTGCCCGCGCTCCGTGACGATGGCGTCGACGTAGCGGGGCGGCGTCACGTCGAACGCCGGGTTCGCCACTTCGATGTCGCCGACCTCCGCCCGCTGCTCTTCGTCGATGACTTCCGACTCGTCGCGCTGTTCGATCTCGACCGCGTGGCCGGTCAGCGTGTCCGGATGGAGCTTGATGGTGCCTGCGGCGACGGTGATGGGGACGCCGCGCTCCCGGGCGGAGACCGCGAGCCCCGAGGTGCCGATCTTGTTGATGACGCTCCCGTCGGCGGCGACGGAGTCCGCGCCGACGAGCAGGTGGTCGACCTCGTCGAGGTAGCGGTGAGCCGCGTTGTCGACGACGAGCGTCACGGGGACGCCGAGCTTCCGCAGCTCTCGGGCAGTGATGTATCCTTGATTGCGCGGCCGTGTCTCCTTTACCACGGCGGTCACCGCCTTCCCGTCCTCGACGGCCGCCTCCACGACGGCCATCGCGTCCGTCGAGTGGCAGTGGGTCATCACGGCGTCGCCGTCGCGGATCCGGCCGGCGCCGATGCGGCCGAGCCGGTCCTGTGCCTCGTCGAGTTCCGCGCGGAACTCGGCGGCCCGCTCGCGCACGGAGTGCCGGAGCGCGGCGACCGTCTCCCCCTCCATCCCGTGGAGCACGTACCGGAGCGCGTTTGGCAGGGAGACGGCGGTCGGACGGGTGTCGTGGAGGGTCCGGGCTGCTTCTCTGAGCTCCGTGCGGAATGCCGCCGGGTCGTCCGCGTCGCTCTCCCGAGCCTGTACCGCGAGCGCGCCTGCGGCGGCGTCCGCGATGGTTGCGGCGCCCCGTGTCTCCATCGTGGCGATGTCGTCCGCGACGCGCTCGACCTCGGGATGGACCATGTTGACGGTTGACGGTGGCCGAGTAAAAGTTCGGCGGGCCTCCCGGCAGGGTTTCGTCGCTCTCATCCAGGCCCTCCACCGGCAGGTTTTCGTCGCTCTCCGCCGGAGTCGAGGCATGGACCGCGCCGCATTCGCCGCCCGCATCGACCACACCGTGCTCGGGCCGGAGACGACGCTCACAGACGTCGAGCGCGTCCTCGACGAGGCGCTCGAACACGGGATGAACGCCTGCATCCCGCCGTGTTACGTCGCCGAGGCGGCCGACTATGCGCCGAGCGTCACGCTCGCGACGGTCGTCGGTTTCCCGCACGGCCAGCACGCCCCCGAGGCGAAGGAGGCCGAGGCCGAACGGGCGTGGGACGACGGCGCAGACGAGCTCGACGTCGTCATCAACGTCGGTCGGCTGGAGAGCGGCGAGCACGAGCTGGTCCGCGAGGAGCTGGAGGCCGTCGTCGCCTGCGTTCCGCTTCCCGTGAAGGTCATCATCGAGACGGCGCTGTTGAACGACGCGGAGAAGCACACCGCGTGTCAGGCCGCCCGCGACGCCGGCGCGGACATGGTGAAGACCTCGACCGGGTTCGCCGACGGCGGCGCGACGGTCGCGGACGTGGAGCTGATGAGCGAGTATCTCCCCGTGAAGGCCTCCGGTGGCGTCGGCAGCTACGAGACGGCGCGGGCGATGCTCGATGCAGGTGCGGAGCGCATCGGCGCCTCCGCGGGCGTCACGCTCGTCGAGGAGTTCCCGGAGTAACCGGCTCCCCGACGGCTCGCGTCCGACCCGCTCGCGTCCGACCCGCTCGCGTCCGGTCGATCCACCGCCGTCCGGTCAGCTCGGCTCCAGACAGTACAGCGTCGTCCCGTTCTCCTCGCTCGACTCCCGCGCGGCGAACAGCGCGCCGTCCGCGACGGCGAGCCCCTGGATTCCGCCGCCGGGTATCGGATACGAGAACCGCTTCCCGTCCGAGAGCGGGCCGCCGCCGTCGAGGTCGAACGCGTGGACCGCCTCCTCGCCGGCGACGTACAGGGTGTCGCCGGCCGCGACCGGCGGTGCCGACCCGAACGGGGCGCTCGCGCGCCAGCCGACTTCCCCGTCGTAGCTGCGAGTCGCCGAGGCGGCGTCGTAGCCGACGCTGTAGAACCACGACCCCGCGTGGACCGGCGTCGACCCGGCCCGCCGCTCTTCGGCTGTCCACGACGGGGCCCCCGCGGCGTCGCCGTTCAGGTTCACGAGCGGGCCACCGAAGCTGCTCACCGCGATCCCGTTCGCCGTCGGGACGATGCCCTCGACGGCGCCGTCGACCTGTCGACGCCACCGTTCCCGAGGGCGGTCGCGCTCCTGGACGAAGAAGACGGACACCTCGCCGCTGGACGTGCCGACGTACAGCATCGGGGCTCGGTAGGCGAACGCCCGCACCGCGCCGAACAGGTCGACCGTCCAGACGGCCTCGCCGGTCGCGGGATCGAGCGCGGCGACGCGGCCGTTCGCGTCGCCGGCGAGCACCGACGGCTCGTCCGTCAGTCTCCCGGCGAGGAGGTGAGGACTCGCGTGGACGTGTCCGTCCCCGCGGAGCGACCACAGCTCGTCGCCGCTCTCGGCGTCGAGCGCGTGCATCTCGTCTTCGTCGCTCGCGGTGACGAACACGGTTCCGTCGTGGACGACGGTCGGTGCGGGCCACGGTTGGTCGCCCGGGGAGAACCGCCACTGCTCCGCGCCGTCCGTCGCGTCGAGCGCGACGAGCGCCTCGGCCGTCGGGACGTACGCGGTCCCGTCGGCGACGACCGGAGTGCGGACGTCGAACCCCTCCTCGTGGGTCCACCGCTCGCTCGCGCCCTCGCGAGGGGCGACTGCGTCGGGGGCGTAGGCGGTGTTCCCGGGGTCGCCACGCGGCAGCGGCCAGTCGGTGTCGTCGTCGCTCCCCGGCGAGAAGCGGTCCTCGCCGATGTCGAGGCAGCCGGCCAGCGCACCGGTCAGGGCGGCACCGCCGGTCGCGAGCAGCTGTCGTCTGGAGGGCATCGCCCCTTGTTCCGGGTCGGCCGGCAAATGTCTTCCCGTGGCGTTCCGTCGCGCTTTTGCCGCCGCGGCCGCTTCCTCCCGTATGGCCCGCTACCACATCGAGACGTACGGCTGCACCTCGAACCGCGGCGAGAGCCGCGAAATCGAGCGGCGGCTGCGCGACGCGGGCCACCACCGCGTCCCCCTCGAGGAGGCGGACGTAGCGATACTCAACACCTGCACGGTCGTCGAGAAGACGGAGCGGAACATGCGCCGGCGGGCAGAGGAGCTCGAAGCCGAGGTCGCGGACCTCCTCGTCACCGGCTGTATGGCGCTCGCGCAGGGCGAGCAGTTCGCCGACCTCGACGCCGAGGTGCTCGCGTGGGACGACGTCCCCGCCGCGGTCACGAACGGCGAGTGTCCGACGGCGACCCCCGACGCCGAGCCGGTGCTCGACGGCGTCGTCGGCATCCTCCCAATCGCCCGGGGCTGCATGTCGAACTGCTCGTACTGCATCACGAAGTTCGCGACCGGCCGCATCGACTCGCCGCCCGTCGAGGAGAACGTCCGCAAGGCGGAGGCGCTCGTCCACGCCGGTGCGAAGGAGCTTCGGGTGACGGGCCAGGACACCGGGGTCTACGGCTGGGACGAGGGCGAACGAAAGCTTCCGGAGCTGCTCGACTGCATCTGCGACATCGACGGCGACTTTCGCGTTCGATTGGGGATGGCGAACCCCGGCGGCGTCCACGGCATCCGCGAGGAGCTAGCTGATGTCTTCGCCCGCAACGAGAAGCTGTATAACTTCATCCACCTCCCGGTGCAGTCGGGCAGCGACGACGTGCTCGCCGACATGCGACGACAGCACCGCGTCGAGAAGTTCCGCGAGACGGTCGCGGCGTTCGACGACCGGCTCGACCACTGGACGCTGTCGACGGATTTCATCGTCGGCTTCCCGACGGAGACCGACGCCGACCACGAGCGGTCGATGGCGCTGCTGCGCGAGGTGCGCCCGGAGAAGATCAACGTCACCCGATTCTCGAAGCGGCCGGGCACCGACGCCGCAGACATGAAGGGACTGGGCGGCCAGACGAAGAAGGACCGCTCGAAGTCGATGAGCGAGCTGAAGATGGACGTGGTCGCCGAGGCGTACGACGAACTCGTAGGAACGCGCCGCGAGGTGCTCGTCGTCCAGCCCGGCACGGGTGACTCGGTGAAGTGTCGCGACGCCGCCTACCGGCAGATAATCGTCCGGAACGCGAGCGAGCACGGCGTCGAGCCCGGCGACGTCATCGAGGTCGAAGTCACCTCCGGCGAGACGGTGTACGCGTTCGGCGAGCCCGTCTGCCCTGCTGCCGACTCCGAGGAAGCCGCGGCGGCCGACTGAGTCGCCGCGACCCGGTTCCACCTGTCGACCACTCGCGCACCCCGTCGACCGAGTTTTCACCCCTCCGCACGGGGTCCGCGTATGGCCGACCACCACCTCTCCCGCGACCCGGCGCATCTCCACTACGACTGGGACCGCAGCCGCGACCCCGTGGCGACGGTCGACCCCGGAGACACGGTCCGGTTCGAGTGTCGCGACGCGGCCGACGGACAGCTCCCCGAAGGGGCGACCGTCGACGACGTCGAGGCCGTCGACGCGCCGGGCCACGCGATGACCGGTCCCGTGGAGATCGCCGGCCTCGAACCGGATGACACCCTCGCGGTCGACGTGCTCGACGTGGCCCACGAGGGCGTCGGCTGGACGTGGGTGTACCCCGGGGAGGTCGGCGCGGGACTGCTCCCCGAGGAGTTTCCCGAGGGCGCGGTCCACACGTGGGAGCTCGCGGACGGGTCTGCGACGTTCGTCGACGGCATCGAGGTGCCGCTCGCCCCGTTCCCCGGAAACCTCGGTGTCGTGCCCGCAGCGGAGGGCCCCCACTCCACGACGCCGCCCCGGCGCGTCGGCGGCAACCTCGACGTGAAACATCTGGCCGCGGGGTCGACGCTGTATCTCCCCGTCGAGGTCGCGGGCGGGCTGTTCTCCGTCGGCGACCTCCACGGCGCACAGGGCGACGGCGAGGTGTGCATCACGGCAATCGAGATCCCGGGGACCGTCACCGTTCGCCTGCGGCGCGCCGACCGCGCGGTCGACGCCCCCGAACTCGACCCGGCTGGGCCGTACGCGCCTGCCGGCGACGGGCCAGTGACGGCGACGACCGGACTCGGCGACGACGTCGACGAGGCGACCCGCGAGGCCGTCCGTGCGATGGTCGCGCGGCTGGTCGAACGCCACGGCATCTCCCGGCTCGAGGCGTACATGCTCTGCTCGGTCGCGGTCGACCTGAAGGTGAGCGAGGTGGTGAACGACACTGTCGCCGTGACGGCGTACGTCGCGCTCGCGAGGTGAGCGTCGGGGGGTCGGCCGGAGCCGGAACGCCACCCGGACGGCCGCCGCGCCAAGTTATATGCTCACACGCGACGTACTCCGGCGTGTATGGCAGACTACTCCGTCGACCACCACCTCAGCGACGACGAATCGAACATCCACCGGAGCTTCGACAACAGCATCGACCCCGTGTTGACGGTCGACCAGGGAGACGTGGTCCGCTTCGAGTGCCGCGACGCGGTCGACGGCCAGCTCGACCTCGAATCGACGGCAGCGGACGTGACCGAGGTGAGCTTCGACCCGGTCCATCCGCTGACGGGGCCGGTCGCCGTCGAGGGCGCGGAGCCGGGCGACGTGTTGCAGGTCGACCTCCTCGACCTCCAGCACAAGGGCTGGGGGTACAACGTGTTCATGCCCGGCGAGATGGGGCTCGGGCTGCTCCCCGAGGAGTTCCCCGACCCCGGCATCCACGTCTGGGACCTCGAAGGGGAGGTCGGCCACTTCGTGAACGGCATCGAGGTGCCGCTCGACCCGTTCCCGGGCGTCATCGGCGTCGCACCCGAGGAGGACGGCGCCCACGACACGCTGCCGCCGTACGACACCGGCGGCAACATGGACGTGAAACACCTCACCGCCGGGAGCACGCTGTATCTCCCCGTGAAGAACGAGGGCGCGCTGTTTTCGACGGGCGACTGTCACGCGGCGCAGGGTGACGGCGAGGTCTGCGTCACCGGCATCGAGGCGGAGATGTTCGTCACCGCGCGCTTCGACGTGCGGACGGACATGGAGATCGAGCAGCCGCAGTTCGAGACGGACGGGCCCTTCACCCCCACGGGCGCGGACGAGCGGATGTACGGGACGACCGGCATCGACTCGGACCTGATGGAGGCGACGAAGAAGGCCGTCCGGCACATGATCGAGCATCTCCACGAGGAGCGCGGGCTCACCCGCGGCGAGGCGTACATCCTCTGTTCGGCGGTCGTCGACCTGAAGATCAACGAGGTGGTCGACGCGCCGAACTGGACGGTGTCGGCGTATCTCCCGGAGAGCATCTTCCCCGAGTGAGCCATCCCGGCGACGCCCGGTGGTCGTCGCCTACGGCTCCCTGAACGCCGCGAGCCGGTCGACCTCCTCGTCGTCTTTCCACTCGCCGAGCTCCTTCGGGTCGATGTGGACGAACACGTCGTCGACCTCCGGGATGGCGCGGACGGCACTGATGACGGCCGTCTCGATGTCGTGGGCCTCCGCGACGCTCTTCGATCCCTCGATCTCGATGTGGAGCGACACGTCGACCTCGGGGCCGACGTAGTGGGCGACGACGTCGTGGGCGCCCGCCACCTCTGGATGGTCGAGCGCGGCGCGGAGAATCTCGGCGCGGAGCTCCTCGGGGGGTGCACCGCCGACGAGGTAGGTGACGTTGTCGCGGACGATCTCGACGCCCGTGTAGAGGATGGCGACGCTGACGACGGCGGCCGCGAGCGGGTCGAGGAGCGGGAACCCGACCTGTGCGCCGACGACACCGACGAGCGCGGCCCCCGCGGCGAGGATGTCGTTGCGGTTGTCGAGCGCCGCGGCGCGGACGGCCGGCGAGCGCTCCGCGTTCGCGACGGCGAGCGCGTAGCGGTAGAGGCCGAACTTGACGACGCCGCCGAGCGCGAGGATGCCTGCGGCCGCGGGCCCGCGAGCGACGGTCACGTCACCCGACAACAGCGTCGTGACGGCGTTGTACGCGACCGCGCCGCCAGCGGCGAAGATGCCGAACGCGACGACGAGCGAGACGAACGGTTCGATGCGCTCGTGGCCGTGGGGGTGTTCCGAGTCCGGCGGCTGGGTCGTCAGGTACAGCCCGGCGAGGACGATGACGGAGTAGGCGGCGTCGGCGAGGCTGTTGACGGCCTCGGAGCCGACGGCGAGGCTCCCCGTCGCCCGCCAGACGAGCGCCTTCGCGGCGAACAGCGCGAGGTTCGCGACGAGCACGACGGCGCCGACCCGCCGGAGCGCCCGGGCCCGTGCCATACGCGGGGTTCGCAAGCCCCTGAGAAAGGAGTGTCGCTCGGCGTCATCCGGGGGAACGAAGCGCCCTCAGAGCTCGACGGCCGCGTCCGGCCCGGAGTCGTGCGCGCCATCGAGGGCGGCAAAGGCAGCGCGGAGCCGGTCGTACGTTTCGTCGACGGCCTCGACGATGACCTTCGTGTCGGAAACGACGGGCATGAAGTTCGTGTCGCCGTTCCACCGGGGGACGACGTGGGTGTGGACGTGGTCGGTGATGGAGCCGCCGGCCGGCCCGCCGAGGTTCATCCCGGTGTTGAACGCGTCCGGGTGGAGCGCCGTCTCCAGCGCGTCGACGGTCCGCTGTTTCAGCCGAGCGTGGCCGAGCAGCGCGTCGTCGTCGAGATCGCGGAACTCCCCGGTGTGGGCGTTCGGGATGACCATCGCGTGGCCCGGGTTGTACGGATAGTTGTTGAGCAGGACGAACGCCTCGTCGTTGCGCGCGACCACCCGCGCCTCGCGGGCGTCCTCGCGCTCGGGGAGCACGCAGAACGGACAGCCGTCGATCTCCTCATCGTCGCGTTCCACCCACTCGATGCGCCACGGCGCGAACATCCGGTCCATACCGCCTCGTGTGGGGCCGCAGGCATAACTCCCCGCGCACCTCCCGGCGACGGAGCCGGGGCCGCTTCACAGCAGTCCGCTCGCGACACCGACACGAGGTCGTTTCACCGGTGTCGGGGCCGTCGTCACGTGAGAGCCAGCCACGTTCCTCACGCGATGGCGATCCGCGTCCGTCACACAATCGCGGCCCGACTCTTTGCTACGTGATACCACGACACGGCAGGGCGACGGAGGAACCCATGGTTAAATCTGTTGGCCGTTCAGCGGCGTTGACGCGCGGAGAACTGTTTCTGAACGCTCTACTTCGATCTCTGCCGCTCGTTCCCTCGAATACGGCTCACGTCCCTCGGTTTACACCCCCGAACGGACCGAACGGAATCCCCGGTTTATGCTACTCTCGGCGGTAGGCCAGAATGCGATGGCAACGACCACCCCCCAAACCGACGGCGACTTCACGGAGCCGTGTCCGACGTGCGAGAGTGAGACGGCACACGACGTGTCCGTCCAGATCTTCACCGAGAGCACCGACTCGGAGAACGCCGCGTTCTCCCGGGAGCCGTACCGCGTGAGCGTCTGCTCGGTCTGCGGACACGAGGAACGCGTCCGCATGAACAACGCATGACATCCTCCTCGGCGTGAACGACGAGGTAGCCATCGCGACTCCCCCCACCAGCGAGTCGGAGGCATCCCGCGTTCCCAAGCTGCCGGCTGCCGAGGTCCCCCAATCCGTTTCGGCTACGCGTCCCCGAACCACGTAGCGGCGGCCGTACGGTTCTCCGAGCGTCGCCTACAGCCGCGTCGTCACTTCACAGCCGTTCTCGGTGACGATGAGCGTATGCTCGCGCTGCGAGACGAGACACCCCCTGTCCTCCTGTAACACGGGATAGCCGTGGACGACGCCCTGCTGTTCGAGCCGCCGCAGCGCCATCTGCGCTCGGGAGGTGTCGAGCCAGCGGCGGGCGAACGGGAGCGTCTTGAACTCCTCGACGATCTGTTCGAGCGCCTGTCTGGCCTGCCGGTTTCTGACGGATGCCTCCCGCTCGAGTGCGTAGATCTCCTCCTGTTGGCCTTCGGTCACCTTTCCGCCGCCGTCGGTGGCGAACGGCTCCACGGCGACCACGTCGCCGACCTCGAGCTCGACGCCCGAGTCGACCGCGCGGTTCGGGATGTTCGGCTCCGTGTGCTGGTCCCACTGGCCGAGCCCGTGGCCGGTGAGGTTGACGACGGGGTTGTAGCCGTAGCCGTCGATGACGGCCTCGATCTCGGCGCCGATCTCGCCGGTGTGGGCGCCCGGTTCGACGACGTCGAGCGCGGCGTCGAGCGCCTGTTCGGCCGCCTCGACGAGCTCGTCGTTGCCGGTGAAGTCGACCGTGACTGCGGTGTCGGCGAGCCAGCCGTCGACCTGGACGCCGACGTCGAGCTTCACCATCTCCTCGCCGATCTCGCGGTCGTCGTCGGGTGCGGCGGCGCCGTGGGCCGCTTCGTGGTCGACGCTGACGTTCACCGGGAACGCAGGCTTCGCGGGGACGCCGCGCTCCTCGCCGAGTTCGCGGATGCGGGCTTCGGCCCACTCGGAGATCTCCAGGTAGCCGGTCCCGACCTCCGTCCGCTCGGCAGCTTCGTTGCGGACCTGTGCGAGTATCTCGCCCGCCTGTCGGTGTCTCTCGTACTGTTCGGCGTCGAGATCGATGTCGCTCATACCCCGACTCCGTGGGCGGCGGTGAAGGGGTTTTCCGTCCCTATCGCTCGGCGACGCTCGTCTGCATCGACGCGGAGTTGTACGCCGCGCCCGCGTCGCCGTCGTTTCGCATAACGATGACGCCGGCCGTCGACCCCGTGCGGTCCTCGAGTTCTTCGACCGCGAGCTCCGCGGCGGCCTCGGCCGTCCGCCCGGCTTCGAGGTGGTCGACCGCCCGCCGCGCGAGGGTGACGCGGGCGATGTCCTCTCCCGCGCCGGTGGTGCTCGCGCCGCCCGCCCGGGTGCAGTAGAAGCCGGCGCCGATCTGCGGTACGTCCCCCACTCGCCCGGCGAGCGCGAGCCACCGACCGCCCGTCGAGGTGGCCGCGGCGACGCGGTCGCCGTCGCGGGCGACCGCTCCGACCGTGTCGTACGACCGCGTCGTCCTGTCGGCCGAGTTCCGGTCGGCGCCGTCGCTCCCGCCGAACTGCTCGCGCAGCCACTCGAGTTGGGCCCGCGTGTCGTCGACGGCCGGATGTGACTCCAGGGCGCCCCACTGCTCCTCGCGGCGTTCCGTCCACAGGTCGACCTCGGTTTCGATTCCGAACTCGGCGGCGAGGTCGACGGCGTGGACGCCGGAGACGAGCACGTGGGGCGTCTCCTCTTTCACGACTCGCGCGACATCGACGGCGTGTTCGACGCCGGGCATCGAGCAGACGGCGCCTGCCGCGCGGTCGTCGGTCATCAGGCCGGCGTCGGTTCGGACGACGCCGTCCGACTGGACGGTGCCGCCGACGCCGGCGTTGAACTGCGGGTCGGACTCGAGGACGCGGACGGCCGCACAGACGGCGTCGGTGACCGTGTCGGCTGCGGTGCCGGTCTCGGCCGCTTCGTCGACGACCGCCTGTCGCTCCGGTGGGTCGTCCGGCGGGCCGCCGGCACCCCCGTGGACGATGACGTTCACGTCTGCCGGTCACGGGCCGGCGGGTAAAAGCCGTCGTTCCGATGGCTTCTCGGTCGCTCTGTCGGCTTCTCGCCGCCGTTCCGCTGTCCTTCATGGTTCTACACCGCTCCTTCGCGCGATAACGGTACGCCTTTCCGTAGCGGAACTGAAATCGAGCGTAATGTCACACGAGTACGAGCAGGTCGACGTTCCCGAAACGGGGGGGCAGATCACGGTAGACGACGAGGACGAACTCGTCGTCCCCGAGAACCCGATCATCCCCATCATCCACGGTGACGGCATCGGGACCGACGTCGGCCCCGCCGCCCAGCAGGTGCTCGACGCGGCCGCAGAGGCGACCGGCCACGAAATCAACTGGATGCGCGTCTACGCCGGCGAGTCCGCCCGCGAGCGCTACGACGAGAACCTCCCCGACGACACCGTCGAGGCGCTGAAGGAGTTCCGCGTCTCGATCAAAGGGCCGCTCACGACGCCGGTCGGCTCCGGCTTCCGGAGTCTCAACGTCGCGCTCCGCAAGAAACTCGACCTCTACACGAACGTCCGGCCCACGTACCACCTCGACGGCGTTCCCTCCCCGGTGAAGGCGCCCGAGAAGATGGACATGGTCAACTTCCGCGAGAACACCGAAGACGTGTACGCCGGCATCGAGTGGGAGGCCGGCACCGACGAGGTCGAGCAGGTCCGCGAGTTCGTCGAAGAGGAGATGGGGTACGACTCGACCATCCACGACGGTGCGGTCGGCATCGGCATCAAGCCCATCTCGGAGTTTGGCACGAAGCGGCTCGTCCGAAAGGCAATCGAGTACGCCCTCGAGAACGATCGCGACTCCGTCACTCTCGTCCACAAGGGGAACATCATGAAGTTCACCGAGGCGGCGTTCCGCGACTGGGGCTACGAAGTCGCCGAAGAAGAGTACGGCGACCTGACTATCACCGAAGACGAGCTGTGGGAGGAGTACGACGGCGAGGCGCCCGACGACGTCGTGGTCGTCAAGGACCGCATCGCCGACAACATGCTCCAGCAGCTGCTCACCCGGACGGAGCAGTACGACGTGCTCGCGATGCCGAATCTCAACGGCGATTACCTCTCCGATTCCGCCGGCGCACAGATCGGCGGGCTCGGCATCGCGCCGGGCGCGAACCTCGGCGACGGGCGCGTCCTCGCCGAGCCCGTCCACGGCTCGGCGCCGAAGTACGCCGGCCAGGACAAGGTGAACCCGAGCGCGCTCATCCTCTCCGGGCGCATCATGCTCGAACAGCTCGGCTGGGACGACGCCGCCGAGCTCGTCCGCGACGCCGTCGAAGCGCAAATCTCCTCGAAGCGCGTCACCTACGACATCGAGCGACAGATCGAAGGCGGCGAGAAGCTCGCGACCAGTGAGTTCGCCGCCGAGATCGTCGAGCGCATCGAAGAGCAGGCGTAAGCCGGCCGAACTGTCGATTCTGTCTTTTTCGTGTTACCGATAGCTCTGCCGCCGGCTACGTCGCCGTCCGCGCGTCGTCGACCCACGCCGGCTGGGTGACGGTTCCGTTCAGCGGCCGGAACTGCCCGCGGTGGACGACGTCGACCCGCTCGCCGTCGAACGTCGCGTCGTAGCGGAGCCGGTAGGAGACGACGCGACCCGACGGCGTGACGACGATCCGAAGCTCCGCGGCCCCCGGCTCGGAGACTGGCTCGGGGACGGCCACCACCGTCTCGGGCGTCGGTACCCGCGCCTCGATGGTGTGGGGACCGTCCGGGCCGTTGCGGACGGTGACGGACCATTCGGTCGCGCCGGCGTACAGCGTCGCGAGCCGGTCACGGCCGGTCCGGTCGCCGACGGCGCCCTCCGGGTTCGTGACGGTTCCGACGCGGTACTGGACGTCCTCGATCCCGATCCGGTACACCGGGACGCCGTCCGACCAGACCTCGACCCGGTTCTTCGACTGGATCGGATATCCGTCGGCCGAGCGCACGCGCTCGACGTAGCGGTAGGGTGAGCCGCCCGCGTCGACGCGGAGCGTCCGCGACACGTTCAACAGCGTGCCAGACCGGCCGGTGACGGTCGTCGTCCGGACGAACTGATGGGTGACGTTCCGGAGCTCTCGCTCGTGGGCATCCGCGAGCCCTCCGGGGTCGAAGACGCCGCCCTCGCTCAATCCCGGAGCGATGACGGCTCCTCGTGGTTCGCCGACGGTCGGAGTCGGTGAGGACGTCGCCCGGGGCGGCTCTTCGGTCGGCGTCGAGGGCGGTGTCTCCGGAAGCGGTGCCGGCGTCAGCGTCCCCTTGTCCGTTGGCGTTCCGCCGGGCCCGGCCGCCCCGCCACAGCCGGCGAGAACGAGCAGGGTGACGACGCCTGCGACGCGCGTGACGCCCCAGCTGCCAGACCGGCCAGCGGTCTCTCCCCCATCGCTCATGGTTCGCCCGTCATCTCCCGTCTCCCATCTCTCGTCCGTTATTTCCGGTCGCTCACGCGCCGTGCCTCATTCGGCCCAGTCGGGATCGACGCGCGGCGGCGCGAAGATGTCCACGCCGCGGACGGGGACGTCGCCGCGGTTCTCCGCGCCGTGAACCTCGTGGCCGGCCAGCACGTACGACTCGCCCTCGCCGACGGTCACCGCGCCGTCCGCGAGCAGAAAGGTCAACTCTCCGTCGTAGATGAAGCCGGCCTGCTCGTGGTGGTGGTCGTGCTCGGGGACGGTCGCGCCGGGCTCGATTCGGAAGTGCTGGACGCTCATCTCGTCGCCGGCCGCCAGCTGTGCGAGGTGGACCTGTTCGACCGCCTCCGTCTCCGCGTCGAGTGCCGCGTGCTCCATGTTCGGAGCCCACGGCCTGCGGTCACAAAGCGTCTCCGCCGACCGAGGAGTCAAGAGGAACGCCGCCGGACATGTCGACGTGTACGCCGTCGTCGGCTGCTCGGACTGTTCGGCGCTGTGGGTCGTCGCGGGACGACCGGAGACGACCTCGTGTCCTCGCTGTGGGACGCGCCGACAGTTCGCGAAACTGCGGAAGTTCGCCGAGACGGAGACCGCCGACGCCGCGAAGAACGTCCGGTCGGCGATGCAGCAGCGCCGCGCCGGCGACGAGCGCGACCTCGACGACTTCGCGACGATGGGCGACCGCGCAGAAGAATCGGGCGTCGACGACGAGACGTTCCTGACGGGTGCCGGTCTCGACGCCGACGAGGTGGCTGCCGCGGGCGAGCGCGCCGAGTCGACGCCGTCGTCGCTGTCGAAACGCGAAGCGGTCACGGCGGCCGTCGAGCGACTCGATCATCCGACCGAAGACGAGATCGTCGCGTTCGCCGCAGAACACGGCGTCGACCGGGCGTACGTCGAGCGTGCGCTCGCGAAGCTGCAACGCGCCGGCGAGGTGACCGAATCCGACGGCGAGTTCCGCGCGCTATGAGCGACGACGAGTGGGAGCCGGACCCGGCGTGGGACGATCCGACCGCCGACGGCCCGGCCGGCTGGCCGGCGCTCGCGGATCTCGACCCCGTCTCAGTCGTCGTCGGGGTGATCGTCGGCGTCGCCGGGCTGTTGCTCGTCGCCCAGCCGGCCGTCCGGGTCGTCTCCGTGTTCGGCACTCGCGTCCCGACATTCGTGCTCTCGGCGGGCGTGCTCGCGCTCGGCTTCGCCGTCGGCGCGCCCGCGTATCTCCGCCGTGGCCGTCGGCTCCGCGGCATTGGCCACGCCGTCGGTGCTGTCGGCTTCGGCGCGCTGTTTTTCGCCGCCGGGTTCGGCTCGCTCGCGCTGCTGTGGCTCGGGCTGGCGGTCGTGCTCGGCGGCGTGCTGTTTCTCGTCGCCGGGAGCCGGACGCTGGAGTGACATCGTCGAACAGAGACGTTGCGTCTGCTTTGACTCCCTCCCCGCGCTGAAGGGTTGCGGATCGAATTGCTCCGACGCTCATGACTCGGCAGCGGTATCGGTGAAGAAAACCATGCGAGCCGGAGCCTGAACTACCGAGCCGCATCGACTGCGCGCTACTGATCGTCGTCGTCGCGGACCTCGGCGATCTCGTCCGCGAGCTCTGACACCGCCTGGTGGTGGGCTGCCGACGCGCCGACGTGCTGTGCAGCTTCGAGCTGGTCGTTGACGACGGCGTTCTGTTGTGGCCCCCACGTTTCCGGCGGCTCGGACTTGATGTACGCGACCCAGCGTTTGATCGCCTCGATGCGCTGCTGGCTGAACCGCTCGCGGGGCACACCGGAGTCGTCAGGCGCGGATGAGTCGCTCATATTCGGGTTCGACGTCGAGTCGCGTAACCCACGCTTCGAGACGTGGCTCACTAAGGCTTTCTTCGAACATGAGATACAGATGTACCGCGTCCTCGATGTCCTTCTGGGCGCCGAGATGGAGCTTGTAGGCGATCTGGAGCTCCAGTGGGCCGACCGGAATCGTCTCATCGCCGATCCGCGCGGGGATCGCGTTCCGGATAGATGCCCGGTCGAACTCGTCGCGGGCGAACTTCGCCTCCACGTGGGGAGACACCTGCTCGTCGGGCGCAACCCAGATGTTGTCGCCGTTCGAGAGCATCTCGAACATCGACGAAAGCGGCATCGCGGGCCCCCAGAAGCCGGTCTCCGTTCGGAGCGTCTCCGCGAGGCGGTCGGCGGTGTCTTGGTCGATCGGCTCGATGAGCACGTCGACATCTTCGGTCGACCGGGCGCGGCCGGTGAGAATAGCGACGTAGCCCGCGACGTAGACATGGTCGATATCGAACCGTCGAAGCACGGTGGAGAACGTGATTGCCAACTCGTCGAGCCGGTTCGGCTCGCGATCGACGATGAGCGTTCCGTCGCGGAGTTCGATACCGCCCATACGTACGGCTAGGGTGCAGGCGTCAAATAACCCGGACAGAAAAGCCAGGCTGTATTGGCTGCAGCATCAGAACGGTCACTCGACGGGTGAATCGTCGACGGGTGAAAGCGACGAAAACATAGGGTGTCTTTGAGTATCTGGAACCGGGACAGCCTCGGCTTGGTGTGTGTCGGTATCAGTCGTTTCGTGTGATCGTCACCAACCGGCCGTCAGTGAACTTCGCGTCGAGACTCACGTACTCGTCGTCGATGGTTTTGTGGAACTCGAACACGCCGTGGTACTCTGTGTCCGACCAGCCCTGGTGGCGCTTTCGCCAACTCCCAGCAAGCCGTTCGAACTCGTCTTCGAACCCGTCAATCTCTTCGTCGTATCGCGGCCGCTCTTCCTCGGGCACGTGCTCGTACTCGGCGTCTTCTTTCAACAGCCGGCCGTCGGCGGTAATCTTGTAGTGCTCCATCAGCGGCTGCCCGCGAGCGAGCGATTTCGTCTGCCACGTGACCTCGAAGGGGTCAGCACCGATGTCGGGAAACGTCACCGCAAGCCCATCCTCGAATGTGAGTCGGTCGAACAGTCCCATCGGTGGGGGATGTATATGCCGCGAGCGACTTCGGTGATTCGCCGCCAAGACGGCCCAAGGACGTGACAGTGCAACGCCACCGTTGGCAGGAAAGCCAGGGTTCTGGGAGGACAACAACATCAGGTGGGTTCGAGCGGGTATTCACCAATGTGGGATCATCCTGATTGAGCGCCGTGCGCCAGCATTTTAGCACTGCCAGCGTGACGATATCGGCTGGCTCCACTTCGATACAAGACGGGACCCGTGTGTTCGCATCTGGAGGCTCGTGAAAGTGCTTCTCCGGAGCGTGCGGGTCTGGATGGCGGTCGAAGCGGAAATCGATACCATCTGACTCGGTGTAGTGGAAGTTGTAGCAGTCGCGTTCGGTCCAGACGATATCGAACCGCCCACGAGGACACTCGCCAAACCCATCGCCGACGGTGATATTTAGCTCAACCTGCGGGTCGAGGCGGTCGCCTATGTCGGACTGTGTGACTAGCGGTTCGTACTCGCGGAAGATGTCTCGGATGCGCTGGAGCGCCTCGTAGTCGACCGGCCCCGTATTCCCGGTGAGATACGACATCGATCAGGCAACCATCTTCCGTGCGTCATAGAAGCTAATCGCGACTTTCGCGAGATACAGGTTTTTTTGCGCGGTCTGCCACGTCGTATGGTCGTCCCAGCCCTCCTGGTCGTCTGGATCGAGTTGCTGTGCGAGTTCCGCAGGTGATTCGACGTGATATTTTGTCCTGATATCTTGGAGTGTCTGCTTCAGTCCCTGCAGGCGCTCGATCAACTCGTCTTCGGAGTACTCGTCGTGAAGCTTCAGCACCTGCTGGTAGATGTACATCTGGTCGTTACGCTTGTATAGTGCGCCCTGACCACCGTCGATCGTCTCGACGAGGCCGAGCTCAGTGAGCTCGGTGAGTTCATCACGGACCACCGGCTCGCTTGCCCGTGCCTGCTCGGCGATTTCGGATGCCGGCGTGGGCTCGGTCGTTCGCCTGATGACGGTCTTGATTCGCTCCCGTGTCGTTGTCTCGTTCGTCCAGTCGGCTACTGCCGCCTCGTTCACGTCGTCGTACGTCTCGATCGGGTCAGCTGGCATGATTCTGTACGGGCCCCGGTTGCGCTTGCAAACATATAGTTCCCACCCAAAATACATGTTACGTACAAGTGCGTATACTTCGGGCCGACTGCAGTACGAGCACGTAGGCGGTGTCGAGAGGTTCGATGCATCTGTTTGAACACGATCAGGAGACAGATGCCGGGGGCACCGAGGGTATCCCAGTTACGAGACGGGAGAATCGATTCAGCGGGACCGTCTAGTCCGACCCAGTCGTGTCGACAAGATACCGATCAACGAGCGCAACAGCCACGGCGACGACAAGCGTACTTGCGAGGACGCGCGGATCCGACGTGACGTACAGGCTCGGCGTCGGTGGGCGCCACCAGAACGGATACAGCCAGAAGCTCGCGTGGCCGTCCGCGTAGGCGCGCAGGCCGTCGCCGACGAGCGACAGCGTGCCGCCGGTGACGAGCAGCGTGTAGACGCGGCGGCGCTCGTGGGTGAACAGCAGCGTGATGACACCAGCGATGAGGAGAACGCCCGCGAGCGAGCCGATTGGGTCGTACTCGAAGGGGATGTCGAGTGTTCGTTGGATAACCCCCTCGTCAACGAGAAGTTCGAGCTTGACGAGGTCCGGAATGGCGGCGCCGCCCATTCCGACGGCAACCCAGCGGTGTGTGAGTGGCTCGATGAGCCAGCTCGCGGCGGTGAGTAGCGCGTACGCGATGAGGACGTGCGAGAGGAGATCCGCCACGTCAGTCACCTCGCGGGACGAAGCCGAGCGTGTCTCTGTCGACCTGCCATTGTCGGAAGAAGTAGATGAGGACGAGCAGGGCACCGAGCGCCGAGACGGCGTACTTGTAGGTCGTCGAGGAACCGGCGGGGTTGACGACGACAGTCGAGCGGGCGGCGATGGTGTAGTCGGGCTGGAGGGTGCCGTACACCTGAATCGTGCCGCCCGGCTCAACACTCGTGTCGAGGTTCGTGACGCGGAGGTCGAACTCGCCGGTGTCGTGTTCGACCGTAATGACGGCCGTGTTGTCCGTGGGGTCTACCGATTGAACATCACCGAACAGCAGCGCCGGCTCGCCGACGGCCGGCTCGTACGCCTCGGCGAGGTCGTCGTCCGTCGGGTACGGCCAGTGGGTCGGTTCGGCGACGTCGTAGTGGACGCCGGCGCCGGCGACGACGGCGAGGAGGAGCGCGGCGACGAACACCCGGACGGCAGTGTGCACGAGTGGGTGCAGACGGTCGGGTGTTGAGAACGTTTTGCAACGGCTCGAACCAGCGTTAGTCGTGGAAGCCGCTCACACAGCAGGGAGACCGACATCCGCTGGAACAACCGTGAATCCCAGCGTTCGAAAATCCCCGTCGAACGCGAAGACGTGGGCGAGATCTCACTTAGCGACGTTATCGAACGGCTCACCGAGCGCGAGAGCGACGTGTGGGCAGGCTACGGCACGCTGCGGGATGTCGATGGGTTCCGCGAGGCTGTCGCCGACGGCCGGACGGGATTCGACGAGGACTATCGCGAGCGGCAGCGTCGCCACACGGGGAGCGAATGAAAGCCCTGGAAACGTCGTTCCTGGTCGACTACCTCGCCGAGCCGCCGGGCGGCGACGCCGAGGCCATGGCTTGAGGACCACGATCGCGAACCGCTGTTCGCTCCGACCCTTTGCCTGAACGAGGTGTATCGCGGCGCCGTCCTCGCCGACGGTCCCAACACCGTTGCCGACGTGGTCCGGGCGCTCGAGTGGGTCGAACCGCTCCCGTTCACCGACGGGAGCGCCCAAGCGGCCGCCCACATCGAGGGCGAACTCAAAGCCACTGGGACACCGATTAACCAGATGGACGTCCTCATCGCCGGCGTCGCTCGTGAGGTCGGCGCAGTGGTCGTCACGTCCGACTCGCAGTTCGCGGAAATCGACGACCTCGACGTGATCCGGTACGACGAACACACCGAATGAAGGTTGTGGCGGTCGCGAGTGAGGACGACAGCTCACGGGAGAACATCGAAGTTCTCATCAAGTGGTTTGAGACATGGCACCGAGTAAAAGACAGGAGCGACCTGTGAGCGACGAAGAGTTCGAGTCGATGCCCGAGCGCATCACCAGTCACTTCCACCGGATACGCGATCTGGTGGCGCAGGAAACCGACGAGTCCGAGACCTGACCAACCGCTTTCGACGGAAGCGCTCACGTGTCTGTCTGTCGGCAAACGGTGGTAGGAACGTCCATCCGTCGTGGACGAGTCCGGGTTCGACCCTGAGAAAACGGAGTACGTGTGTGGCTGGGAGATGGTGACGAAAACAGACCCCGCGTAGCCACGTCTCGCAGACAGTCGGTCGGCGAAATTCTCGAACGACAATATGAACGGCTACACGCCGATAGAACGATTGAGAACAGCACGAAAGAGGAGGTCAGTTAGCGGGATCAGCTGCGAGCCCAACCGGTCGATCCTTGCCCCACTCGACAGCGAGCACCACGTCGCGAAGCGCGTTATATCTGCGCTCGACGACCGCTAGCGGATGCGCGTCAATGAACTCCGCCGGCTGGCGTACAACGGTTGTCTCGCCGTCGTTCACCTGTAGATGTACTGGACCGAGCTCGTCGTGTGTTTCGTCCTGGTGCCAGCCCACGAGTAGCCCCCGCTCCGGCTCGATCCAATTAACCCAGTAGTACTCGCGTGGCTCGTCAGTTTGCAGGTGAAATCCGATCTCGAGCCGGGCACTCGTCGCCGGGTACGCCATGTCCTCGAGGAACTGTCGCGGGTTCACATCGCCGACGACCCGGTACGGGCCAGGCTCCTGTGGGTCGGCACGCCGCCGGCGAACGGCTTCGAACGCATCGTTGAGCCGGGCCTGAATGCGGTCGTGGAGCCGCTTGCTCTGCAGGTTCGTTCGGTTGGCAACGAAGACGACCATCAGCCGAGCGTCGACGGCGCGTCCGTTTGCGGCGATGCGAGTTCCGTGACGTCCTCATACAGCTGGAGGGCGTGTTTCACGAGCCCGCGTTCCGTGTTGACTGCCTCCCACGTGGCGATGACGTTTCGCCGTTCCCGGAGCTCTGTCGCCGAGATATCCTCGGCGGCGAGCTGGTCGCGGAACTCATCGAGCGACCGGACATCGTACTCCGTCGCCAGTGCCTCCTGTTCTGCCGTCAGCTCCGTGAGCTGGCGCTCAAGCTCGTCGCGTGAATGGGTCGCGATCAGGTCAGTGACCTCGTCGAAGAGCAGCCGGACGGGATTCAGATCGTACGCCTGCACACCGTCGACGGTCGTCTGGGTCACCCAGTCATCACGCTGCAGTCGCTGGAGCTCGTCGTCGGCGGTCGCCCGGGAAACGTCTGCCCGGGTCGCGATTTCCTGAACCGGCGTCGGGGCATCGAGCAGCTCCACGACGCGCCGGACGCGTTCGCGACCGCTTAGCTGCTCCGGCCACGACCCCGATGTCGAATCATCCATCGTATTAATAGATGTGCCGCACAGCTCAAATAATTTGGCTTTGTTCAAATATTCAAATTTTGGAAGACAGATGCCGCCGGGCCACTACGACGAGACGGAAACAGCACGATGGCGGCTGGATACGCTGGCCTCACATCCGAGGGTGGCCCCACAGCGCGACAATCACGCGACGCGCGGCGATGCCACAGGAACGCGAACTCGTTCGGAAGCAGATTAAAACGACGACGGGCCGCATCGTACGCGTGGGCGCGGCGCCCCCCCCCACATCGTCAAATGGCTGGACTCGAGTCACGAGTGGGGATTGGACGATAACGCGGACAAGAACGGAGCGTCGAACATCGGTCAACGAGCCGTCGGTAAGAACATTCAGAGTCCGCTATCGACGGCGGGGGCTGTTGTGGCTCAGCCCGAAACGCAGGTCGTACTCGAGGGAACCAGCGGCGAGATGGAACCTGCGAACTCTCCAGACGACGTGGGCCTCACCCTCCGTGAGGGAAGCCGACGACTGTAGTCGTGGGAGAAGTCACTAAGTGCTATGCCAACCAACACATCAGTATGAGCAGCATCGATCTTCCACCCGACGTGCTGGATGCGATTGCGGCCCCGCCGGAGGATCGTGAATCGGTTGTCCGGACGGAACTCGCCGTGTCGCTGTATCGGGAAGGGTACCTATCCTTCGGGAAGGCACGGGAACTGGCCGGACTCTCGAAGGCAGCGTTTCACCGGCTGCTCGGCGACCGCGAGGTGGCGCGACACTACACGGAGGCGGACCTCGCGCTCGACATCGAGTACGCGAAAGAATGATGTCGAAGTTCTCCTCAAGCGGTTTGAGACATGGCACCGAGTAAAAGACAGGAGCGACCTGTGAGTGACGAAGCGTTCGAGTCGATGCCCGAACGCATCAGCAGTCACTTCGACCGGATACACGATCTGGTGGCGCAGGCAACCGACGAGTCCGAGGGCTGACCAACTGTTTTGGACTGAAGCGCTCACGTTTCTGTCTGTCGGTAAACGGTGGGAGGAACACGACCACACACGGGAGAGACTGAGAACAGCACGAAGGGGGGATTCAGTTAGCGGGATCAGCCGCGAACCCAACCGATCGTCCCTAGCTCCACTCGACAGCGAGAGGCACAGGGGACAAGGTATTTGTCGACGCAACGCGGCGTTTTTGCTATGGGTGCGACGCAGATTCGGCTGGAGCAAGAGGGTGACTGGTGGGTCGCCACCGATCTCGCCACGGGCGTCGCCAGTCAGGGTCGGTCCCGCGAAGCAGCGTTGGAGATGCTCGATGATGCGCTCGCTGGCCACGACGGCGAGGGGCGACCGCCGACCGACGCCGAACTCCGGGAACTCGGCATCGACCCCGAGTCGAACGTGTCCGGCGAGGAACCCGCCGATTTCATGGAATAAATGGGTGCAAATGTGAGATATGGATGGAGGACGTAACTCGCCCCGTCAAAATCAACGAAGAACTGACTGAGAATATTCGACATCTCCACGAGAATCACCCTGAACTGCTCGAAGCCCTTCGAGAGGGTGTTTGTAAAGAGGAATGACGGACGAACCGCGCGACTACGACCGCGAGTACACGACACGAACGGAAACTGCCGTCCGCCGGCGCCTCGGCTACTCACACGCCCACGGCGAGGTAACGCGGTTCGTTGTGCAATTGGAGTATCTGTACGAGGACGAGTGGACGCCAGTTGTCCGGTACGATCACGACCCAGGGAGCGAGCACGGCCACGATGTCACCGACAACGGCCTCCACATCGACGTGTACCGCGACGGCGAAACGTACCGGCAAGAGTATGTCGCACCGCCGATGCCGGCGGGAGTCGCGATCGACTTCGCCGAAGACCATTTGACTGAGAACGTACAACGGTTCACAAGGAGATTCGAAGAATGGCACGAGATCAGGAACCGGTGAGCGAAGAAGAGCTCGAGGCGCTCCGCACGGAGATGAGCGACCAGCGCGAAGCCATCCGCGAAGCGCTGGCAACCGACCTCGGCGGCACCCCCGAGGACTACGACGCAGAAGTGTACCTCAACGACCGTGCTGGCGAGCCTGTGGCCGATGGCGCCGAATAGGCCTGTTTCGAACGACGAACTTCGGCAACTTCCGGAGCGCATCAGCAGCCACTTCGACCGGATACGCGACCTCGTTGCGCAGAAGACTGACGAGTCCGAGGACTGACCACCCGCTTTCGACTTAAGAACTCGCGTTTTTGTCTGTCGGCAAACGGTGGTAGGAACATGTATGGGCAGTGGAGGAGGCCGGTTTCCATCCTGAGTGGGGCACCGACGGAAGACGCGGACGAACCGCCGTCCGTGACCACGTGTTCGCCAACACACGGCAGAAGCACGGCGACACGAACCCGTTCGCAAGCAGATTAAAACGACGAGGGCCGCGACATGCTTGTGGGCGCGGTGATCCCCCCATTCCCCCACATCGTCACCATGGTTGGACTCGACTCGCACCCGGTGCCGGAGAGCGTGAATCCCGACGAGTGGCAGCTCCGCGTGACCGGCGCCGTCGCAGAGCCGCTCCGCCTCACGAAGGCGGAGCTGCGCACGCTGCCCGAGACGGGCGTCACCGATGACTTCGCGTGTGTCGAGGGGTGGCGCGCCGCAGACCTGGCGTGGCGTGGCGTTCGCCTCGGGACGGTGCTTGCCCGGGCGAAGCCCGCGGCTGAGGCTGCGTACGTGCTCGTCCACGCGATGGACGGCGACTACGCGAGTGCGTTTTCGATTGATCGCGTTCGCGACGCGCTGCTCGCGGTCGACCTCGATGGGGAACCGCTGTCCGTCGAGCACGGTGGGCCAGCCCGGCTGGTGCCTGTCGACGACGCCGACTGTTGGGAGAGTATCAAGTGGGTGTCGGAGATCGAGGTGACGGCGACGGAGCCGACGGGTCGCGATACCGCCAAGGAACTCGCGTTGGGTCGGGGGTCGACAGACGGGGAGTGACGCTACGGGTGTGTTCGGCTCCGTGGCGACGATGTAGGCTCAAGGAGAGAGCACAAACGCGCAGGGGAGAAGCAACTGCATCCTGCCGTCCCCAACGGAATCCGTTCGATAGCCGGCGGCAGTGGCAGCTGGGGCAGTTTGTCAGATGATTCGCTGGCCATCACCTTGCCAACGGCACATTTATGCAGTTCTCTCCCGCCGATATGAGATATGAACGGCGGCTGGCGGTATCGCATTACGAGCGTTGCGGGGACCGCAGCGCTCGCGATAGCTGCCGTCACAGTCGCTAATCACCCATTCATACAGGAGCTGTTTCAGTTGCTTCCCGTCGTGGGGCATCTTCCCTTCGACAGTGCCGCAGGACGGGAGTTTGCGATTGAAGCAGGGGTGACGACGGTGGTCGTCTGTGCCGCGTTATTCCCGTTGTACAAACCTCGGCCGAGACGTATTCTAGATATTGGGTTGTCGGCCCTGCGGCGAGTGACGATTGCGCTGTTGGCGTTGGCGACCATCGGCTACTTCGATTTCACGTATCGGCTGCCACGGGCGACGTTGCTCGTCGCGGGAGCGGTTCTGCTCGTCTCGGTACCGACGTGGTTCGTGTTAGTTCGTCGTCGACCACATCCGGAGGGAGACAGAACCGTGATTATCGGTGACAATCCTGAGACGATGAACGACATCCTCGACGTTATCGACGGAGACGTCCTCGGATACGTCTCGCCGCCCTCAGCGTACTTCGGAGAGGAGAGCCCTCGACTAACCGCTCCCGAACTAGCAGATGGGGGAATGTCGGAGACGCTTGACGAGCTGGCGTGTCTCGGTGGACTCTCTCGACTTGATGAGATACTCGTGGAGTACGATGTGGGAACGGCAGTGCTTGCGTTCGCACATCCGGATCGTGCTGAGTTCTTCGGTGCGCTCGACGCGTGTTACGAACATGGTGTTTTGGCGAAGGTCCACCGGGACCACGCTGATGCCGTGCTAACGAGTGGAACTGCGGAAGGGGACTTAGTAGATATCGACCTCGAACCGTGGGACTGGCAGGACCACATTGTGAAGCGAGTGTTTGATATTGGATTCGCTGGGACGGCGCTATTGATATTGAGTCCGCTGCTGCTGGTGATTGCAATCGCGATTAAGATCGACAGTCCGGGGCCGGTGTTGTACCAGCAGACGCGGACAGCCGCATTCGGTGACACGTTCACGGTCGCGAAGTTCCGGACGATGGTACCTGAAAGCGAGGATGCGATGCCGGTTGACGACGATGAGAACGACCGCATCACCCGTATCGGGCGTGTGCTGCGGCAGACGCACCTTGACGAAATCCCGCAACTACTGGCAATTCTCAGAGGTCAGATGAGTGTCGTTGGGCCGCGGGCCGCGTGGGTCGATGAAGAGACACTACTCGAGAACCAGACGGATGCGTGGCGGCGGCGGTGGTTCGTCAAGCCAGGATTGACTGGGCTGGCACAGATCAACGACGTGTCGTCAACGGCCCCCGAGGCGAAGCTCCGGTACGATGTGGAGTACATCCGCAATCAGTCGTTCTGGTTCGACCTGAAAATCGTCATCAGACAGCTGTGGCTGGTCGGAGAAGATCTCGTGAGGAGCATAGAATCGAAGACGTAATAATATAAATCGCCTCTGACAGACTCTGACCACACATTAGGCCGGGGTGGTGTCAGATAGGATTCGTTGGTACGTTTCGAGTGGGGAACCTTGGTAATTTTCCACTCAAATCTCATGCATTCGATTATCGTCATGTTGGGTTCGAATGATCTGTAGGGTAGCAAACGGATCCGAAAGGGTCGGCAATTAGTCGTTGTAGTAGGGTATTGTCCGTTCGAGGCCTTCTTCGAACTCGACTTGAGGTTCGTAGCCAAGTAGGTTTTCAGATTTCGAAATATCGGCGTGAGAGTGTCGTACGTCACCAGGTCGAGGGTCGCTGTGGATTGGGTCGAGGTCGGTGTCTAGAAGATGATTAAGTGCATCAACCAGTTCATTGATTGTAACACGGCCGCCGCTGCCGACATTGAACGCTTCACCAGTCACGTCCCCTTCCGCCGCGAGGATGTTCGCTTGGACGGCGTTGTCGACGTAGGTGAAGTCGCGGGACTGATTGCCGTCGCCGTAGATGACCGGCCGCTCGTCCTCAAGCATGAGAGAAATGAACTTCGGGATGACCGCGGCGTACTCGCCGTTCGGGTCTTGGCGCGGGCCGAAGATATTGAAATACCGGAGCGCAGCAGTGTCGAGGTCGTATAGATCACTGAACTGGAGGGCGAGCTTCTCGGTGTAGTACTTCGAGAGTGCATAGGGAGATTCGGGCTGAGACTCCATTGACTCGACTTTCGGCAGTCGATCGGTCGAGCCGTAGACTGAGGATGAGGAGGCGACCACGGCTGTGTCGACGTCCGCTTTACGAGCGGCGTTCAGTACCGTGGCAGTCCCGGTGCAGTTGGCACCCGTGGTCGTGACGGGGTCCTCGACGCTCCGGGGAACCGAGGGGACTGCTGCCTGGTGGAATACGTAGTCGACGTCGTCGGTGACCGTGGCCATTGCGTCCGCGTCACGGATGTCGGCTTCGCGGAAGGTAAACGCCGTGCGGTTCTGGAGTGCGTTGAGGTTTTGTTCGCGCCCGGTGGCAAAGTTATCGACGCCACGGACATTGTAGTCGCGGTCGAGTAGGGCGTCAGCAAGGTTCGAGCCGATAAAACCCGAAACGCCAGTTACGAGTGCAGTAGGCACACTGTGGACTTTTTGCGAACGAGTATGGGTCTATCGACTCGCGAGACCAACACCTGTTCTCGGTGAAATCCGTTACTAGCCGGGGAGACGTGCTACAGCCTGACGACGTGGTCGTCGTCACGATGGGCGGTCGCGTTTCGCGTATCAAACACGAGCGACGTTTCATCAACGATTCGGTCGATATCCAGCACTGCGTGGTCCGTGACCAGGACGACACAGTCGGCATTGTTGAGGCGTTCGTCAGTAAGCTGAACGGACTCGTAGGTAGTTTCGCCGACGTCGAACTTGGGGACGTGCGGATCGTGGTAGTCGACGGCGGCATCCCACTCTTCCAGTTCGGTGAGGATGTCGACTGCTGGTGATTCACGCGTGTCCGAGACGTTTGGCTTGTAGGCAGCGCCGACGATGAGCACGTCGGCGTTTGAGAGCGCGGTTCCGCGGTTGTTGAGCCTGCGGACTACTCGAGTGACGACGTGACCGGGCATCTCGCGGTTGACGGTGTCGGCGAGATCGATAAAGCGCGTGTCGACGCCGTGCTGGTCGGCCTTCCAAGAGAGATAGAAGGGATCGACAGGGATGCAGTGGCCCCCAAGCCCCGGACCGGGATAGAACGGCATAAATCCGAATGGCTTCGTCTCGGCGGCATCGATGGCATTCCAGATGTCGACATCAAGCTCGTGGGCGATTTGTGCGAGCTCGTTGATGAGCCCGATGTTAACCGCGCGGAACGTGTTCTCCAGCAGTTTGACCAGTTCTGCTTCCGTCGAGGAGCCGACGCGAACGACCGTGTCAAAGACCGGGGCGTAGAGCGCTTCCGCACGGTTGCCACACTTCGGGGTGACGCCGCCGAGGACTTTGGGGATGTCCGTCGGCCCGTACTCCTCGTTCCCGGGGTCGATGCGTTCCGGCGAGAACGCGAGGAAGATGTCCTCACCGATGGTGGCGCCGTTTTCCACGAGCACGTCGGCGACGGCCTCCTCGGTGGCGCCCGGGTAGACCGTGCTCTCGAGAACGATCGTACAGTCCCCACCGACGACGGGTGCGAGGCGTTCGGCGGCGTTGAGAACGAAGGAGAGGTCCGGCGTTTCGGTCTTACGGAGCGGTGTCGGGACACAGATTGAGACGCCGTCGACGCCCACGAGTTGGTCGTAGTCGGTTGTGAATTCGACGCCGCCGTCGACCGCATCGGCGACCTCGGCGTCGGTGACGTCCTCGACCGTCGATTTGCCGCTTCTGAGCGTCTCGACTTTGTCGGGATCCACGTCGACGCCGACCACGTCGTAGCCGGCGTCGTACATCGCGAGCGCGAGCGGGAGGCCGACGTAGCCGAGGCCGACTACGCCGACGCGCGTCTGCGCTTCTGCCATTACAGTGTCGGATTCGCCACAGCCGTTTGAGGGTGTCGTTACCAGCGCCCTGACACGCAGTTTGAGAGAACGGGGCTTAAGTCGGCGAGCCCCCTTCCCGGAGGTGTGACTGCTCGATGACGGGCCGACCCCGGGTTTTCCACCTCATCACGCGACTGCTCAAGGGCGGCGCCGAAGCCAAGACGCTGTCGACCGTCCGGGGCCTCGACGACGAGTACGAGTTCACCGTGGGGTACGGCGCCGAGTACGACCAGGGGCAAGTCGATCAACTCGAAAGCGAGGCGATTGCGACAAAGTGCTTCCCGCTCATTCAGCACTACAACCTCGTTACGACGATTCCCGCAGTAATCTCGCTCGCTCGATACCTGCGTCAGGAGGAGTTCGATATCGTCCATACCCACAGCACGGAGGCGGGGATCATCGGCCGGTTCGCGGCGGCGCTGGCGGACGTCCCGAACGTCGTCCACACGGTCCACGGCGTCCCGTTCGCGGACGACCGGAACGACGCGCTGAATCGATTCGTGCTCGAGTGTGAGCGGAAGGCAGCGCGGTACACAGACCGCATCGTCACGAACGCCGACGTGATCGCCGAGGAGTACTTGAAGCTGGGGATTGGACAGCCGGAACAGTACACGACGATCTACAGTGGTGTGGATCTGGACGCGTTCCGGGAGGCGTCGCCTGTGGAGAATCTGCCTGGGGAGCGCCCGCGCGTGGTGATGGTGGGTCGGCTCGCCGACGGGAAGGGTCACAAGGTGTTACTCGACGCGGTGGCGTCGATGGACGATTTCGAGGGGTCGGTCTGTATCGTCGGCGACGGCCCGCTGCACGACTCGCTCGAGGCGGAGATTGAGGAGCGCAGGCTGTCCGAGCAGGTGTTCTTGACTGGCTTCCGGGACGACGTGCCGCGAATTCTAGCGGCGAGTGACGTGCTCGTGTTGCCGTCGTTTCGCGAGGGGACGCCGCGGGTGATTACGGAGGCGATGGCGAGTGGGTTGCCTGTGGTGGCGACCGATATTGCGGGGATTCCGGAGCAGATTGTGGACGACGAAAATGGTTACCTGGTTCCAACGGGAGATAGCGATGCGGTTGCAGAGCGAATGAAAAGGTTACTTTCGGACCCGGACCTACGAGAGCGAATGGGTACTCAGAGTAAAGAACGAGCAAAAATATTCTCAATTGAAAATATGGTTAATGATCTGGGGACTCTTTACAACAGCTTATACATCTGTTAAAAGCAGAATAATAAAGCACTAATAAGACCATCATCATGTTAAGAAACAGACTTAGTTGCTAATGACTAATCTAACCCAGACGGATCTCATCAAGTTATGAATGGAAATAACCTTCAGCATTTACTTTCTATATTTGTTTTACCCCTGAGTTCCGCCCTCATTTTTGTTTGTTGCACAATTTACACCTGGAGAATTCACAAAAATATTTTTTCACCCCCTGTGATTCACGGGCTCGGTTGGCTCTTACCAGCTATTTTGACTGCAGTTCCCCATCCATTCCCGTATACTCTTCAACCAATTACCTGGGCAGCCATTTTTATAAGCTACCTCTCGTTTTTCCTTGGATATTCATTAGCAATTAGAGTAAAAGTTGTCAAACATAGAAATTTTCGAAGAATAATTGGCGATTTGATGGTGTGGGATAGACACACCTTTCGCCTTATACTCACCTCATTATTTTTAGTATTCTTATTCGCATTCGTTCTAAATCTAACCAACTTGATTAGAGAAAAAGGCATTTATGCATATTTTGATGTTTCTTACAGAATAATCGAGATAACATTTGGTGGCATATCCCCCATTATCAATTATCTGTATTTCTTAAATGGGCTTATAATTCTGCTATCTGTTATATACATACGAGCGTTTCAACGAGACAGGTTCATCATTCTAATTGGTGGTATATCATTAGTATCCACGGTCTTCTTTGGGCATAAGTCTGCAATAATTTTACCTGTGGTACTTGCTACTAGCGCTTATTATTGTACTCAGCTACGAGTGGACGTCCGTTCAACCCTCGTTACGATAGCAATAGTCGTATTTTCGTTCTTCTTGGTTTATTATTCTGGATCTTTCTTCTCCGCAGAGTTCAGTACGATGTATAACCGATTTACAATAGTTTCAGAACGTCTTCTATTGTATATAGCCCCGAATTATGCCAATCTCCAAGAAAATATTGTGAACCAAACTAGCAGGACATTTGGTTTGCGTTCAATCTACCCAATAATTAAGCTCATAACACTTGACACTATCCAGATTCAACTTCCTGATAAATATCTTGTTGATCCAGCTTACAATGTTGGAACATATGCGCTTAGGTACTACCTTGACTACGGCTGGGCCGGATTTATTTTCCCACCCCTTGTAATTGGAGCTTTTTCCACGTATGTCTACACGTGGTTCCTAGAGCAGCCAAGTGTTGAATCCGTAGCTATATACTCGATTGTTATAGCCATGAACTCAATGGCATTTTTTGCCAATTATTTCCTGAGAATTCAATACTGGTGGTACATTGTAATCATCGTAGCCATAATGTTATTTAGTCGTCTGAGAGATAAGAGCGGGTATGTAATGGCCCCAGTTCAAGATGAGTAGAATTAATCGCCGATCTCATCTATATCTCTGGAATTGAGTAAAATTTGGGTTGTCGCTCCGACAATCATTCCCACTGCAGTTGTCCAGTACCTAAGCCACATACCTTCAGATATCGGCGCAAGGAACTCTTTCAGGATGTTCCCAAACATAGACCAAATAAATAAAAAAATGCTTGTGGAAGAAGAATAAACGTAGTACATCCGCACACGATTTCTGGCGCGTTTTACTCCGAAATTATATGCTGTTTCATTATCTTGACTTTCTCGATGGTCAATTGAAAGTTGGGGATCAATTATGCAATGATAGCCATGGTTCTTCAACTGCCACCCCATTGCGATATCTTCTAGTGCTTCTCGACCACCGGACCAATGAGGGAAAGGATGTTCAAGTAAAACTTCCCGTTTAAAGCTTGCATTATTCCCAGATAGCCAATCTGATTTACAGGGGCTAGAAATCGTAGAGTCCCACGATTGGAAGCCTCGATCGTTAACGCTCCACCCCTGACCACCTAACAGAAATATTTTGTTGAAGAGCTTCTCCAGCTTTCCCGGATTTCGAAGTGATGCATCAAACCCACCAATTCCAGCCAAATCATCGTGCTCATACTCACTGTATAACTCTTGCAACCGTGCCAAATAGTTGGGTCCTAAAATCGCGTCATCATCAAGGATAAGAACAATAGGGTGGGACGCCAGTTGAACTCCTGTATTTCTCGCCGTTGAGGTCCCCGCCTCCCCTTTAGACTCCGTGAGTTGCACTGACACCTGCTCTGGGACGTATTGTTGAATATCCACGCTTGTGGACCCATCGTTAACGACGATGACCTCTTCTGGAAGTGTTGTCTGATTCTTAAGTGCCGAAAGGCAGTCAACTAAATCGTCTGGGCGATCTCGTGTAGGTATAATAACCGATAATCCAGAATTGTTAGTCATTTTCCTTTTGTCTACCCGCCAAGTCATTAACTATTTTGGGCTTGGATTGATGTTACTATAGTAGACACTAGAAGTAATTGCTCACTTTAGGAACAGAGAGTTTGTCGAGAGCGGTGTCGATCGCTGTTGTTAGCTCGTCGAGCGAGTCAAAGAA
>Ga0207733_100028_pt1 | contig 167242 bp, 168 predicted proteins | sample A23P3SouthBayCA_FD_187735 | JGI IMG/M metagenome (GOLD analysis project Ga0207733, IMG submission 187735) | Aerobic enrichment media microbial communities from Eden Landing Ponds, California, USA - A23 P3 (SPAdes) | ecosystem: Environmental > Aquatic > Marine > Unclassified | place: Emeryville... | reverse complement strand
CCCGCCGGGCCGTCGGCGTCGAAACGCGCGAAGTACGCCGGCGAGTAGCCGACCGTCGCGAACAGGCCGTCGGTCCCCCACGCGTAGGCCCGGTCGAGCGCTCGGAGGGCCGCGTCGAGTTCGTCGCGGTCCGACGCCGTCGGCGGCCCGTCGCGGTCGTAGTCCAGCGCGAGCAGGACCCGGTGGCGCGGCTGGCGCACGTTCCCGTCATCGTCGGTCGCCGACGCGGCGTTCCACGCGTGCTGGCGCGCCGGTCGCTCGGCCGGGTCGCCGCCGCGGGGCACGTCGGCGGTCGACTCCCGGTCGAGGCAGGCCGCCAGCGCCGCCGCGCCGCCAGTCGCGACCGCCCGTCGGAGGAAGGCCCGCCGGGGGAGGCCCTCGCCGTGGTCGGACTCTGGCATCAGTCGCTCTAGGGACGTGCCGGAGAAGGGGTTTCTGGTGTGGCTCTCGAAACTCAGTCCCGCGCGTCCGGGAGGACCCCGTCGATCAGTCGGGTGAAGCGGTCGACGAGGCGGTCCCGCAGCGAGGGCTCGACGGTCACCAGCAGCGTCGCGGTCTCCTCGGGGCGCGCCGGGTCCAGGTGCACCCGCCGGTCCGGGCGGCGCCGCTCGATCAGGCCCGCGTCCACGAGGCGCTCGACGTGGTAGCTCAGCGTGCTCCGGGCGACCCCGACGGCCTCCGCCGTCGCGTCCGCGGCGGCCCCGTCCTCGGCGAGGAGGTGGGCCATCACGTCGCGGGCGGTCTCGCGGCGCAGGAGCGACACGGCGGTCCGCTCCCAGTCGTCGAAGCCCGGCTCGAAGTAGTGCGTGCGGCCGTGGTGGCGCTCGCTCACGACGTCGCCGTCGCGCTCGAGGCGCCGGACGTGGTACTGGACCTGCCCCGGCGCGGCGTCGACCGCCCGGACGAGCGCGTTGAAGTGGACGCCGGGGGTGGCCGCGACGTGCGCCCGGATCGCCGCTCGCGCCTCGGTCACGGTCGCTCACCACCGGCGAGGTCCCGCGCGTGCCACACCGCGCCGACCACGAGCGCCGCGAGCGTCACGTCGAGCCCGTGTTCGAGCAGGTGGTGGCTCTCGTCGCCGAGCACGCCCGCGGCGTTGAGCCCGCCCGCGATCGGTTGGCCGACGAGTGCCGCCAGCGCCGCGACGACGAGCAGGTAGGGCGTCGATCGGCGCCGCTGGAACGCGGCGACGGCGAGGCCGAGCAGGACCGCGCTCAGCGCGGCGGCGAGCGTCAGCGCCAGCGCGAGCGGCCAGTCCACGGTCGCGCCGTGCGCCGCTGCCAGCAGAGGGCCGTCCATGTTTCGTCCGTCGGGCGCGGCGCCCCTCACAGCTTCGGTTTCGGATTCGAGAGTTACACCAGAATCGACTTCTTCGCGGAGTCCGTTCCGCCGGGCATGGACAGACGCGACTTCCTGAAGCGAGCGGGCGCCGCGGCGGGTGCGACGGCCGTCGCCGGTTGTCTCGGCGGCGGTGGCGGCGGCGCCGGCGTCCCGGACGGCGACGCGGTCAACATGGTCACCGAGGGGGGTAGCAGCTACTACTTCAACCCCGTCGGCCTCCACGTCGAACCGGGGACGACGGTGACGTTCATCAACCACAGCGGCACCCACAGCAGCACCGCCTACGACGACCGGATCCCCGAGGGCGCCGAGGCGTGGAACAGCGGCACGATGGCCGGCGACGACGAGTTCGAGCACACCTTCGAGGTCGAGGGGACCTACGACTACTTCTGTATCCCACACGAGTCCTTCGGGATGGTCGGCCGCATCGTCGTCGGCTCGTCGGGTGGCCCCGCGGAGGGGTCCGACCCGTCGGCCGGCGCCCTCCCCTCCGGGGAGCGGATCGTCGAGGACGGAACGGTCGCGAACGGGGACTTCGACCCCTGAGCGCGGGTCGGCACCCGTTTACCGCACGGTCTCGGCCGCGCCGGAGTCCGGCGCCGTGAGCTTGTACAGGCCGTACAGCATCAGCAGCGCCACGCCGGCGATGACGAGGCCGGTCCGGATGGCCGGATCGACGCCGCCCGTGGCGATCACGTCGCCGGCCTGATTGGTCTTCTCCGCCACGTACGGCGGGCCGTCGAGCATCTCGACGATTCCGAGCACGACCACACCCAGCAGGATGAGGCCGGTACTCGTGTAGATCATCACCTTGTCGAACGTGCCGAGTTGGTTGGTTGCCATTTTTGTCACCTCAGCCGAGCAGGTACCGCAGCCGCGGGTGGTCTTTGACGAACTGCGTCTGTTCGATGACCGCGTCGAGGCCGTAGTAGCGCCCGGCCGCGAGCACGATCATCGTCGCGAACATCAGCAGGCCCATCAGGTCGCCGTTCACCAGCCCGTGGTTGAAGTCGGCGTTGCCGACCCAGAACAGGCTCATGAAGAACATCCCGAACAGGGACGCGAGCCTGACGAGCACGCCGGCCAGCAGCCCGAGCCCGATGAGCATCTCCCCGAGTGGCACCATCACCTCGATGACCTGGGGGAAGTTGTAGCCCATCCACGTCGCCAGCGGGCCCAGCACCGTGTCGCCCATCCCCCGCAGGTAGCGCCACCCGTAGGAGTAAGCGAACCCGTCGCTCAGGACCTTCGAGAGCCCGGAGTGGAAGAACCACCAGCCGGTAATCACGCGCAGGAGCGCCACCCAGTACACCGCCACCGGGTGCGCCAGCCTGATGTCGAACTCGCCGACCGTCGAATCTGCCGCGTCGTGTGCCATACTGTTCACCTCACAGGTGCAACTCGGTTCCGGGAGGCTATATAAAGCCGACCGCGTTCCCGAATCGTGGAAAAACCCGGACTCGGCCGCGCTCCGCGGCAATCCGGCGATCAGGGCCGCGGTTCCGGCGCGAAGATATTCGGCCCCGCTCCGAAGCGGGCCACAGGTGACAACCCTTTTGCGACCGTTCCGGCTACGGACGGGCATGAGCGACGCACACCGCGTGTTCTGGGCGGACGAGGTCGCGGACCGCATCGAGGCGCGGGACCCCGACGACCCCGTCGTCCTGAAGGGCGGCATCTCCCCCTCCGGGGTGCCCCACCTCGGCAACATGAACGAAGTCATGCGGGGCTACTTCGTCGCGGAAGTCCTCCGGGAGCGCGGCCACGAGGTCCGGCAGGTGTTCACCGCGGACGACCGCGACCCGCTACGCTCGGTGCCCCGCAAACTCGCCACCCTCGACGGCGAGGTCGTCGGCCTCGGCGAGGTGGACGCCGGCGCCCTCGGCCGCAACCTCGGCAAGCCCTACACGGACGTCCCCGACCCCTTCGGCTGCTGTGCCTCCTACGGCGACCACTTCTCGACGTTCATCGAGCGCGCGGCCGACCAACTCGGCGTCCCGGACTTCGAGGTCATCTCGAACACGGACCTCTACGAGTCCGGGCGCATGGAGGACGTGACCCGGACGCTCCTCGATCAGACGGCGGCGGCCCGGGACCTCCTGAGCGAGTATCAGGCCGGCGTCGGTCCCGACTACGTCCCTTTCAACCCGATCTGTGAGTCCTGTGGCAAGGTCACGGAGACGGTCACGGACTACGACCCCGACGCGGGCACCGTCGACTACCGCTGCACGGACATGGAGGCCGGCGAGCAGGTCATCGAGGGCTGTGGCCACGAGGGCACGGCGAGCCTCCGCGAGGGCAAACTGCCGTGGCGCTTCGAGTGGCCCGCGCAGTGGCGCGTGCTCGGCGTGGACTTCGAGCCCTTCGGCAAAGACCACGCCGAGGGGTCGTGGCCCTCCGGGCAGGACATCGCCACCTCGCTTCTGGACACAGAGCCGCCGGAGCCGCTGACCTACGAGTGGTTCACGCTCGACGGCGAGCCGTTCTCCTCCTCGGCCGGCAACGTCGTCCTCGTCTCGGAGGTCCTCGACGTGCTCGAAGTCGAGGTGCTGCGCTACTTCTTCTCGAAGAACCCCGCCAAGGCGCGGGACTTCGACCGCTCGCGGCTCGACCAACTGGTCGACGAGTTCGACCGCTTCGAGCGCATCTACTTCGGCGAGGCGTCCGGCAGCGACCGCGAGGAGGCCCTCGCGGAGCGGGTGTACCCCTTCGTCGTGGACGCGGTGGACCCCGACCGGGTGCGCATCCCCTACACGTTCGCGGCGGTGCTGGGGATGACCGACGACCGCGACCTGCGGGTCCGGATGGCCGAGAACGAGGGCCACCTCTCGCCGGACGCCGACGCGGAGACGGTCGAAGCGGCCCTCGAACGGGTCCCGAAGGCCCGCGAGTGGGCGAAGCGACAGGACAACGAGTACAACTACCGCCTCCAGACCGACCTGCCGGACGTGACCCTCGACGAAGACACCGCCGCGGCCTTCGACGACCTCGCGGACCGGGTCGCCGAGACGCCCGACGACGGCGAGGCGATTCAGGGCGCCATCTACGAGACGGCCGAGGCCCACGGCGTCGGCACGGGCGACTTCTTCGCCGCGGGCTACCGGCTCTTCTTCGGGCAGGACTCCGGCCCCCAGTTGGGGCCGCTCCTCGCGCAACTGGACGCCGAGTTCGTCGTCGAGCGCCTGCGCCGCGAGGCCTGAGACCGGGCGACCGCCGCAAGCGGTCGAGACGCCAACCTATTTCATCGTCCGTCGTGGAGGGCGACCATGACGACGTTCACCGACGACGGCGCGTGGTGCTGGTTCCAGTCGCCGCGCGCGCTCCACCACGCCGGCGACCGCGACCGCACGTACGCCGGGTGGGTCACGGTCGACGGCGACATCGAGGTGGCGAGCTACGACCACGACGACGGGACGGTGACGCGGACGACGCTCCACGAGGACTTCGAGCGGGACGACCACGACGCCCCCACGTTTCACGTCGACGCCGACGGGCGCCTGCTCGTGGTCTACTCCGGGCACGCCGGGCCGACGATCCACTACCGCCGGAGCGAGCGACCCGAGGACGTGTCGGCCTTCGGTCCCGAGCGGACCATCGACCCCTCCGACGGCCACACCTATCCGACGCCCCGCGAGATCGGGGACACCCTCTACCTGCTCTACCGGAACGGCCGCGGGAGCGTCGCCTGCGTCACCTCCGAGGACGACGGCCGGTCGTGGTCCGACGAGCGCGAACTGATCACCACCGACGGCCGCGGCTGGTGTGTCTACCGGAAGGCGAGCCGGGTCCGCGACGGGGCGATCGATCTGGGCCTGACCTTCGCCGTCGGCGGCGGATCGGACCCTCACCGAGACGTGCGCCACCTCCGCTTCGACGGCGACGAACTCCGAACCGCCGACGGCACCGCCCTCGGCCGGCAGACGACGCTGTTCGACGCGCCGGCCGTCTACGACTCCGAGGCGACGGGTCACGACGCGTGGATCGCCGACTGCTCGTCGGCCGGCGGCGACCCCGAACTCGTCTACGCGGCGTTCCGGAGCGAGGAGGACCACCGCTACCGCTACGCGACGTGGACCGGCGAGGGGTGGCGCGACGTGCCACTCGCCGACGCCGGGTCCCACATCGTCGCCGACGACCCCGAGCAGGGCGTCGAGGACAACCCCGAGCGGTACTACAGCGGCGGCGTCGCCCTCGACGACACCGACTCGGGCGTCTGCTACTACTCGACGGGCGACCACGACGGCAGCACGCTCGTCCGCGCGGCGACCGACGACGGCACCGACTGGGACCGCGTCGAACTCACGGGCGACGACGAGCAGCACGTCCGTCCTGTGGTGCCCCGCGACAGCCACCCGGACCTCCCGGTGCTGTGGATGCAGGGCTCCTACACGTTCTACGTCGACGCCTACGACACGGCCATCGTCGGGCCGGACGCGCCCGAGTGACCGCGGCGCGGGACTTATCGCCCCGGCCGCCCAACCCCACCCATGGCGAATCTCGACGCCGCGCAACTCGACCGCTACGCCCGGCAGGTCGTGCTGGGCGACGTGGGGCCGGCGGGCCAGCAGGCCCTCCTCGACGGCTCGGTCCTCGTCGTCGGCGCGGGCGGCCTCGGTGCGCCGGTCATCCAGTACCTCGCCGCGGCGGGCGTCGGCACGCTGGGCGTCGTCGACGGCGACGCGGTGGAGCGCAGCAACCTCCAGCGGCAGGTGATCCACGGCGACGCCGACGTGGGCCGGCCGAAGGTGGAGAGCGCGCGGGACTTCGTCGCCGACCTCAACCCCGACGTGACCGTCGAGACGCACGCGACCGACCTCGACGGCGAGAACGCGACCGACCTCGTGGCCGACTACGACGTGGTCGTCGACGCCACAGACAACTTCCGCGCCCGCTTTCTCGTCAACGACGCCTGCACCCTCGCGGGCGTGCCGTTCACCCACGGCGCCGTGTTCAAGTTCGAGGGCCAGGTGACGACGTTCACCGGCGAGGGGCCCTGCTATCGGTGTCTGTTCCCCGAGGCGCCCCCCGAGGGTGCGGTGCCGAACTGCGCGGAGGCGGGCGTGCTCGGCGTCGTTCCGGGCACAATCGGCACCGTGCAGGCGACGGAGGCGATCAAGCTCCTGCTGGGCGCGGGCGAGTCGCTGGACGGCCGCCTGCTGTGCTACGACGCGCTCGGCCTCGACGTGGACGAGGTGGCGGTGCGCCCGGATCCGGACTGCCCGGTCTGTGGCGCCGACCCCGCAATCGACTCGGTGGCCGAGGTGGCCTACGAGGGGTCCTGTGCGATATCGAGCTGACAGCACGCCCCGGTCGTCAGGTCGGCTTCCTCGACGTGCGCGACGAGACAGGCGTAGTTGCAGAAGCGCCCGGTCTCCGACGCCGTGCCGTCGGCGTGCGCCTCGGTGACGGCGACGACCGGGTCGTAGTCCGCGAGGTCGCTCCCGCAGTAGGTGCAGGTCGCCATACGAGCGGGGAGGGCCGCGGGCGCCTTCCGCCTTGGGACCGCAACGGCTTCGGGGCCGGGGGCCCCGGAGAGGCACATGGCCGACCTCCCGCTCCAGCACCGCTCTCGCCCGCCGGCCGACCACAGCGCCGACGCCTCGCCCGCCGTCGTCATCGTCCACGGCCTCGGCGCCGACGAGGGCGACCTGCTCCCGCTCGCCGCGGAGTTCCCCGACGACCGCCACGTCCTCAGCGTCCGCGCGCCGGACCCCCACGGCCCCGGCTTCTCGTGGTTCGAGTTCGACGGCGGCGACCCCGCGACGGCCCGGCCGGTGACCGAGGACTTCCGGCGCAGCCGCGACCTGCTCGACCGGTTCGTCGACGCGGCCGTCGAGCGCTACGACCTCGCGGCCGACCGGATCGGCCTCTTCGGCTTCAGTCAGGGCGCCGTCCTCGGCATGGGCTCGCTCGTCGAGGCGCCCGAGCGCTACGCGTTCTGCGTCGCCGCACACGGCTTCTATCCCGACGACTGCATTCCCGCCGACGAGGTGGACCGTCCGGCGTTCGTCAGCGGCGGGTCCGACGACACCGTCGTGCCGCCCCAGCGGGCCGCCCGCGCGGCCGATCGGCTCCGCGAGGCGGGCTGTGACGTGACAGAGCGGACCTACGAGACCGGGCACCGCGTCGGCGGGACCGAGGCCGACGAGGCCGCCGCGTGGATCGGCGAGCGCTGACTACCGCGCGATGTCGCGGCCCTCGTCCGCGAGGACCGACTCGACCTCGTCGGGCGTGATCGTCGCCACGTCGCCCGGAATCGTGCGCTTGAGCGCCGCCGTCGCCGCGGCGTAGCGGAGCGCCTCGGCGACCGTGCCGCCGTCGAGGCGCCGCGCGAGGAACCCCCCGACGAAGGCGTCGCCGGTGCCGATGGCGTCGTGGGTGTCCGCCGGGAACGCTGGCTGATCGATGATTTCGCCGTCGTGGCGAGCCAGCGCCCCCTCGGAGCCGCGGGTGACGATGACCGTCTCGTGGCCGTACGTCTCCGCGAGGTCGGCGGCCACGTCCGCGGCGCTGCCGTGGACGTCGAGCACCGTCGCCGCGTCCTCGACGCCGGTCACGAGCACGTCCACGTCGGGCAGCAGGTCCGTCAGCGTCTCGCGGGCCGTCGCCGGGTCCCAGAGCTTCGACCGGTAGTTCACGTCGAAGTAGGTCCGGGTGCCGTGCTCGCGGGCGTGGGCCAGCAGGTCTGCCGTCGTCGCTTCGAGCGTGTCGGAGAGCGCGGGCGTGATGCCGGTCGTCTGGAAGGCGTCGGCCGCGGCGATGCGGTCGGTCGGCAGTTCCTCGGGCGTGGCCGTCGTCACCGCGGCGTCGGCGCGGTCGTAGACGACGTTCGTGCCCCGGGGCGCGCCGCCCTGCTCGATGTAGTAGACGCCCTGTCGGCCCTCGTCGCTCCACACCACGTCCGCGTCGAGGCCGTAGCGGCGGTGCTCGGAGACGACTTTTCGGCCCAGCGGCGAGTCGGGGAGCTTCGAGGTCCAGACGGCGTCGGCGCCCAGTCTGCTGGCGCAGGCGGCGACGTTGCTCTCCGCGCCGGCGACGCGCACGTCGAGTTCGGTCGCGACTTCGAGCCGTTCCCGGTCGGGCGGGGAGAACCGGAGCATCGACTCCCCGAAGGTGACGAGGTCGGTCATGTCGTCCGCGACGGCCGAGCGGGAAATAATACGCCCGGTTCGCGCTCACTCCGGGCGGCGGTGCTGGTGGCCCGGGTAGTCCCGCTCGAAGCGGTCGGCGAGTTCGTCAGCGCTCACCTCGACCACGACGGGGCGGCCGTGGGGGCAGGCGTAGGGATTCTCGCAGTCGTCGAGGGCCTCGAGCAGCGCGACCGCCGAGCCCTCGCTGAGCGAGGTGTTGCCGGTGAGCGACGGGTAGCAGGCCATGTCCGCGAGGAGCGCGTCGGCCGCGTCGGCCACGGGGTCCGCGCCCTCGTCGGCCAGCGCCGACGCGAGCACGTCGCGCAGGAGGTCGGGATCGAGCGCGTCGTCGAAGACGGCGGGGACGGCGGTGACGACGGCCGTCCGGTCGTCGAGGCTCGCCTCGAAGCCCACCTCGCGGAGCGCCGGCAGCGCGTCCTCGAAGACGGCGGCCTCGGCGGCCGTGAGGTCCAGCCGAACCGGGCGGACGAGCGCTTGGGAGTCCCCGCCGCCGTCGAGGGCGGCCCGCAGGCGCTCGTAGTTCACGCGCTCGTCGGCCGCGTGCTGGTCGATCACAACCAGATCGCCCCCGGCGGCGGCGACGAGGTAGGTGTCGTCCAGTTGGCCCAGCACGTCCAGCGGCGGGAGGCGGTCGAAGCCGTCCTCGGTACCTTCGTCGAGGCCCGGGAGCGTCGCGTTCTCGGTGGCTCCTCCGAAGCGCCTGTCCCGCGCCGGCTCTCGGCCCGGGTCCGAATCGTCGTCGGTCTCGGCACGGTCGGCGCCGCCGGTCGAGCGGTCCCGGTCCGCGCTCGGCGTCGCCGCGCTCGATTCCCGGTCGGGGTCCGGCGCGGGGTTCACCGGCGTCCGCGTCTCGTCGTCGCTCGCCTCGCTTTCGTCGGGGGTCTCCGGCGACACCGGGGCGTCGTCGGGCGCCGAGCGGCCCCGGGGTGCGCCCGAGCGGACCAGCCCCTCGTCCAGCAGGGCGTCCGAGACGGCCGCGCTGACCGCGTCGCGCACCGCTGGCTCGTCGTCGAAGCGGACCGCGGTCTTCCGGGGGTGGACGTTCACGTCCACGGCGTCCGGCGGGACCTCGACGAACAGCACCGCGAACGGGAAGCGATCCGGCGCGAGTTGGGTGCCGTAGGCGTCGAGGATCGCCTCCCGGAGCGCCGAGTCGGTGACGTAGCGGCCGTTGACGTAGGTGGCGAGGTACTCGCGGGTCGAGCGCGTCGTCTCGGGGTCGGAGACGTAGCCGCGGACGCCCACCGCGCCCTCGCGCTCGACCTCGCGCATCGACTCGGCCACCTCGCGGCCGTAGACGGCCATGATCGCGCCGCGGCGGTCGCCCTGCCCCGTGGTGGCGAACGTCTCGCGGCCGTCGTGGGTCAGCGACACGGCCACGTCGGGGTTCGCCAGCGCGTAGCGCGTCACGACGCGGTTGACGTGGCCGAACTCCGTGCTCTCGGCCTTGAGGAACTTCCGACGCGCGGGGGTGTTGTAGAACAGGTCCGTCACCTCGACGGTGGTGCCCGGCGCGCGCCCCGCCGGTTCGACGGCCTGCACCTCGCCGCCGGCCATCTCCAGCCGGGTCCCGGTGTCGGCGCCCGGCGGCCGGGTGGTGATCGTCATGCGCGAGACGGCGCCGATGGTCGAGAGCGCCTCGCCGCGAAAGCCCAGCGTCGAGACCCCGGATTCGAGGTCCTCGATCCCGCCGATCTTCGAGGTGGTGTGCTGGCGCACGGCGCGCCGGACGTCGGCCTCGCTCATGCCGCGCCCGTCGTCCGCGACCGCGATGCGCTCGGTGCCGCCGCCCGCGACGGTCACGTCCACGCTCTCGGCGCCCGCGTCGAGGCTGTTCTCCACGAGTTCCTTGACCGCCGACGCCGGCCGCTCGACCACCTCGCCGGCGGCGATCTGCTCGATCGTCCGGTCGTCGAGTTCGCGGATCTCGCTCATCGGCGGCGCCCCCGCACCGCGACGCGGTGTCGATCCATCCTGCTCGGCGGGAGGCCCGGCGCGATCAAAAGGATTGCTCCCCGGCCCCCGGAAAGAACTAACTGGCGGCGCTCGCTCCTCACTGCAACAGGCCCCCATGACCGACGACGACTCCCAGTCGGGGAACCGGATTCAGGCGATCGAGAACGCCGCCGAGATCGTCGAAGTAATACAGGCCGCCGACGGCTGCGACGCCGCGCACGTCCGCCGGGAGCTCGATCTGCCGCGGAGCACCGCCTACGTCTACCTGAAGACGCTCTGCGAGCTGGGTTACCTCACCCGGAGCGGCGAGGCGTACCACGTCGGGGTCCGGTTTCTGAACCACGGGGGCTTCGCGAGACACAGCATCGACGCCTTCCAGATCGCGCGCCGCGAGGTCGACAAGATCGCCGACGCCACGGGGTTGGTGGCGACCGTCGGCTGCGAGGACGACGGGCTACGCGTGCTCCTCTACCGCACCGACGCCGAGGACGCCGTGACCGACAACCCCGCGACGGGGGAGTACACCGAGATGCACTGGACCGCGCTCGGGAAGGCGCTCCTCGCGGCACAGGACGACGACGAGATCCGGCGCACGGTCGAGCGCCACGGGCTTCCCCGTGGCACCGAGAACACGCACACCGACGTCGAGTCGCTCCTCGACGACGTGGCGCGGATCCGGGAGCGTGGGTACTCCGTCGGCGACGAGGAGCGCTCGCCGGGCGTGAAGTCCGTCGGCACGACCGTCGACCTCGCCGACGACCGCGTGGACCGGATCGCGCTCTCGCTCGCCGGCCCCACGTCGAAACTCGCGCCGGAGCGGGTCGAGTCCGAACTCGCCCCGGCGCTCCGGGAGGCGGCCACGGTCATCGAACTGCGGAAGGAGCACTACTGACCCAGTCTAACAGTCTTGGACGCCCGGATCGACACCGCGGCTCCGGCCCCGTCCCGCACCGTGCTTTTCGCGCTCGGTCTCGCAGTGTGGCCCGGCGGACGCCAATACTGTTGACGCTCGCGGCTGACGTTTGCCCCTTCGACTGCCGATCAGCCGCCCCTCGCACGGCGTTGAGCGCCCCCTAGCGTCCGATTCTGCCCGTCTCGCGGCGCCATCTGTGTCCGCTTGCCGCCCTCGCTATCGTTCATTAATACTGAACAAAATATTACCGAAATTAATAAAGTGTTTCGTGCTATCTATCACCACGATGTTGCACGACAGGCATCCGGACGAGCGGGACGGAGCACAGGGGTCCGAGGGGCCGACGTTCACGCGTCGGTCGGCGCTGGCGATGCTGGGCGCGAGCGGCGTCGCCGGCGCCATCTCGGCGTCGGGCGAGGCCGCGGCCAGTCACGGGACGAAGTTCGACCCGACGCGGCGGTGGAATCAGCACGTCGACGCACAGGGCCACGATCTGAAGAACCTCCACGCCGCGGACGTGGACCACGTGTTCACCGCGGCGCGGGCGGCGGACCGCATCGTCTGGAAGGACGACGACGGGGTGTTCCACGCCGATGGGCCGGCGGGCGAGGTCGCCAGCGGCGAGGACGTCATCGACGTGGCCCAGGCCGCGGTGGACAGCCTCACCGACGGCCGCGACTGGAAGGAGACAGTCGCCATCGTCTCGCCGGGCACCGTCGGCGAACACGACGAGGCACACGAACTCGTCCTTCCGAGCTACACCGTCCTCGACGCGCCGACGACAATCACCATCGAGGACAGCGACCCCTACGAGGTCATCCCGATGAAGGCCCGGGACGCCCACCACGTCGAGGTGCGCAACCTCACCGTGCGCGGGTTCCCGGCGTACTGCGGGGTGTTCAACAGCGTCTCGAATCTCACGCTGGCGAACATCACCCTCGAAATCGACGAGTCAGGGCCCGGCACGGGTATCCGCGTGGACGGCGGCGGCGACTCCGGGGAGCGCTCACAGGACATTCGGGCCTCGGGCATCTACGGCGAGCAGGTCGGCTACCACCTCTTCGAGACGCGGCGCTGCGACCGCGTGCAGGTCAGCGAGGTCGTCGGGAAGAACATCGTCGGCTGTGCCGTCCTGTTCAACGAGACGGCCGACGCGACGGCCAGCGACGTGATCGAGTACAGCCCCGACCCGCCGACCGAGACCAGATACGCCACCTTCCGCAACACGTACCAGGAGGGGCGGGTTACCGCGGACAACATCGTCAGCCACGACGCCAAGCGCGGCCTCCACATCCACACCGGGTCGGGCGACGTGGTCATCAACAACGTCTACATCGACGGCGCGAGACACCGCGGCGCGTCCATCAGCGGCCCGCCGAACACCGTCATCAACGGCGGCGTCATCAAGAACTGCACCGGCAACGCCATCGACATCTACAACGTGTACGACCCCGTCGAGGCCCCGGAGCGCCGGGCCGACGGCATCGACATCACGAACCTCCGCATCTTCGACGACCGCCCGGAGGGGGAGCGGACCCAGGAGGTCGCCATCTCGGAGGGCCCGAACGCCCAGAACAACCGCATCGTCGACAACGACGTGCGCGGCGGCGGGACCGAGGCGCTCATCGAGTCCGCCTCGCCGAGCACCGTCGTCGCGGACAACGTCGGCGATGGGGTCGCCTCGGGCACGGCCACGCTCTCCGCGGGTGCCAGTCCGGCCGCGCGCGTCGAGGGCGTCAGCGGCCACGGCGACGTGACGCTCGCCCTCCGGTCGAAGGCCGTCAGCGCGCCCCCCTCGGCGTTCCGGTACGACCACCACTTCGAGTGGACGGGGAGCCAGTGGGACCTCGTCTTCGAGTGGGCGACCGACCCCGGTGTGGATCTCACGGTCGACTACATCGTCGACCGGCCGCAGGCCAACCTCGGCCGCTACCCGAAGGCGGCCGACCCGCTCACCGAGGGCACCTACCGCATCGAGGCTGGCCACAGCGGCAAGGTCGCCGAGGTCGCCGACGGAGCGACGGCGTCCGGGGCGAACGTCCAGCAGGGGACCTACGAGGACGCGACGCACCAGCAGTGGGCCGTGACGAGCGTCGACGGCGTGGAGAACGGCTTCCGCTTCGAGGCGGTCCACAGCGGCAAGGTCGCCGAAGTCGCCGACGGATCGACCGAGGACGGCGCCACGATCCAGCAGGGCGAGTGGAGCGGCGCCGACCACCAGACGTGGCGCGTCGAGCCCCTCTCTAGTGGCACGTACAATGTCACCGCCGTCCACAGCGGCCAGTCGTGGAACGTGGCCGGCGGCGACCAGAACGACGGCGCCAACGTCGTCCAGTGGCCCTTCAGCGGCGGGGCCGGCAACGAGATCTGGCGGTTCGAGTCGGTGTGACCTGACCCCCGATCACCGACCTCCGCCTCGTCATCACTCCTCGTCGAGCCTCCGTTGCCACTCCTGCACCCGATCGAGCAGTTCGACCGGCGCCGTCTCGGCCACGTCGACGGCTCGGAGTTCCTCGGCGATCTCCTCGGCCGTCGGGTCCACTTCGGGGTCGCCGCCGTCGGAGGCGGCGCCGCCCCGGAACTCCCCGCTGCCCACGTCGAAGACGGCCTGCACCGTCTCGCTGCCGCTCGCTCCGCGGGCCTCGACGGCCTTCTCCTCGCGCAGTCTGTCCAGCACTTCGCCGGCCCGGTCCACCACCGGGTCGGGGACGCCCGCGAGGTCCGCGACGTGGATGCCGTAGGAGCGATCGGTCGCCCCCTCACGGATCGTCCGGAGGAAGGTCACGTCGCCGTCCGCCTCGCTGGCCGCGACGTGGACGTTCGCCACGCGGTCGAGGTGGTCGGCCAGCGCCGTCAGTTCGTGGTAGTGCGTCGCGAACAGCGTCAGCGCGTTCACGCGGTTGTGGATGTACTCCGTCGCCGCCCACGCGATGGAGATGCCATCGTAGGTCGCGGTGCCCCGGCCCACCTCGTCGAGGACGACCAGCGAGTCTTCGGTCGCGGAGTGGAGGATGTTCGACAGCTCCTGCATCTCGACCATGAACGTCGAGCGCCCCTCCGCGAGTTCGTCGAGCGCGCCGACGCGGGTGTAGATGCCGTCCACCAGCCCGATCCGCGCCTCGTCGGCGGGGACGAAGCTCCCGACCTGCGCGAGCAAGACGATCAGCGCGACCTGTCGCATGTAGGTCGACTTCCCGGACATGTTGGGCCCGGTCACGACGAGGAATCTGGCGCTGCCGTTGCCGAGGCGCGCATCGTTGGGCACGAACTCCGTCGTCTGCTCGACCACCGGGTGCCGGCCCGCGACCACGTCGACGCCGCTCTCCGCGGTCAACTCCGGGCGCACCCACCGGTTCGCCGCGGCGTGCGCGGCGAAGCCCGCGAGCACGTCGACCTCCGCGACGGCGCGCCCGGCGTCCTGCAGCAGGGCGGCTTCGGCCGCGACGCGGTCGCGGAGCGACCGGAACAACTCGGTCTCCAGGTCGGCGCGGCGCTCCTCGACGCGCAGCAGGTCGCGCTCCACCTCGTCGAGGTCGTCGGTCGTGTACCGCGTCGAGTTCTTCAGGCTCTTGATCTCGCGGAAGTCGTCGGGCACCTTCCCCGTCTCGCTGTTGCCGACCTGCACGTAGTAGCCGTCCGTGCGGTTCCGGTCGACCTGGAGGTGGGTGATCCCGTGGGCGGCCTTGGCCTCGGCCTCGAACTCGTCGAGCCACGCCTCCAGGTCGCGCTGGCGGGCGATCAGGTCGTCCAGTTCGTCGTCGTAGCCCTCGCGGAACAGGCCGCCCTCCGTCGTCGTCCCCGGGGGGTCGTCGACGATGGCGGCGTCGATCTCCTCGCGGAGCGCCGCCGCGCGGTCGGGGTCGGCCCGGTCGAGCACCGCGGCGAGGGGCGACTCCGCGAGGTCGGGGGTCCCCGCGACGGCTTCGCGGAGCGCCGGCAGGCAGGCGAGCGTGTCCCGCACGCGCAGGAGGGCCCGAGCGTCGGCGGTGCCGCCGGCCGCGGCCGACGCGAGGCGTTCGAGGTCGTAGGCCGCCTCCAGTTCCTCGCGGACGGCGTCGCGGCCCAGCGGCGCGTCCGCCAGCGCCGCGACGGCGTCGGCGCGGCGGCGCAGTTCCGGGGCGTCTTGCCGGGGGCGCTGGAGCCACTCGCGGAGGAGGCGCCCGCCCGCCGCGGTGACGGTGTGATCGAGCGCGTCGAACAGCGACCCCTCGCGGCCCCCGTCCATCGTCTCCACGAGTTCGAGGTTGCGACGCGTCGTCGCGTCGAGGGCCACCTGCTCGTCGACGCGGTAGGGCTGGATGCGCGAGAGCGACCCGAGCACGTCGCCGCGGGTCTCGCCCACGTAGTCGAGCGCTGCGCCCGCCGCGACGACGGCCGCGCCGTCGGGGTCGAGGCCGACGCTCTCCGCGGCGCCCTCGCCGAACTGCTCGCGCACGGCGTGGGCGGCCCGCCCCGGCGCGAACGCCTCCGCCTCGTGGTCGGTGACGGTCGCCCCGAGCGCCTCGGCGGCGTCGGCGGCGAAGGCCCCCTCCCGGAGCGTCGGCCCGGGCAGGACCTCGACGGGATCGAAGCGCCGGAGTTCGCCGAGCAGGTCGCGCTCCTCGGCGACGGCGGCGACGTGGAAGCGCCCCGTCGTCACGTCCGCCAGCGCCACGCCGAACTCTCCGTCGTGGCGGACCGCGGCGGCGAGGTACTGGGCCGCCGCGGCGTCGGTTTCGAGGAGCGTGCCGGGCGTCACGACCCGCACGAGTTCGCGCGTCGTGTCGTCGGACCCCCGCTGGTCGGCGACGGCGACGCGGTAGCCGCGCTCGACGAGCTGGGTGAGGTAGGCGGTGAGGTCGTCGACGGGCACGCCCGCCATCGGGTAGCTGGACCCGTGGCTGGACTTCTCGGAGACCTTCAGGCCGAGTTCGTCCGCGACGGTCCGCGCGTCGTCGGCGAAGAACTCGTAGAAGTCCCCCACCTGCATCGCGAGCAGGTCCGCGTCGGCCGCCTCGGCCAGCGCGAGATACTCCTCGACGATGCCGGTCACGGGAGCCACCCCCGTCGGGTCCGGCGCGTCTGGTGCATAGCGGTGCCTCGCCGCCGACGACTAAAGAGCCTGCGCTCAGAGCGCGGCCAGCAGTAGCGCCGTCAGGACGAGGTTCGCGAAGCCGACCACGAGCATCCCCTTCCAGCCCACGCCGAGGACCTGATCCGGGCGGAGGCGGGGCACCGCCGAGCGCGCCCACTGGGTGAACATGAACACGCTCCACATCTTGATCAGGAACCAGACGACCCCCGGCAGGACCGGGCCGGCGGGGCCGCCGAGGAACAGCGTCGCGGCGAGCGCGCCCCCGAGGAAGATGTGGAGAAACTCCCCGAGGTAGAACAGGACGAAGTAGACGCCGCTGTACTCCGTCTGGTAGCCGGCGACGATCTCAGTCGGCGCCTCGGCGATGTCGAAGGGGTTCCGACCGACCTCCGCGAGGTTGGCGGCGAGGAACAGCGCGAAGGCCAGCGGGTTCACGAACGCGAACCACTGGGGGATCGTCACGCCCGCGACGGTGGCGAGCGGGTCGGCCTGCGCGGCCACCACCTCGCTCGTGCGCAGCGACCCCGCGAACAGCACCGCCGAGGCCGCCGCGAGCGCGAGCGGAATCTCGTAGGCGAGGCTGCCGGCGACGGCGCGCAGTCCCCCCAGAAACGAGAACTTGTTCGCGGAGGCGAACCCGCCCATCGCGAGGCCGACGGTCGCGAGCGACGCCACCGCGAACGCGAACACGACGCCCGTGGCCGGATCGGCCACCTGGAGACCGCTGCCCATCGGGATGACGGCGAAGCCAAGCAGCGCCGACCCGACGACGAGAAACGGCGCGACGTCCCACGCCGGGCGGTCGACGCCGTCGGGCACGATCAGTTCCTTCGAGAGCAACCGCACCGCGTCGGCGGCGATGATCAGGACGCCGCCGGGACCGTGCCGGTTCGGTCCGACCTTGTCCCAGTAGGACGCGGCGATCTTGCGCTTCAGCCACGGGCCGGCCACGGCCGCGTTGAGGAGGAGGAAGCCGCCGACGAGGCCCGCGCCGGCCAGCGCGAGCGCGAACCCGGTCAGCGGATCGGCGGGGGCGGCGCCGACCGCGCGGCCCAGCGACTCGGGGAGGGTCGCGAGGGGGACCATGCGCGCGTGTGCGCACGCCGCCGAAAAAATTCTACCGAAGATATTCGCGCGCCGAAACTTACCGGTCCGCGCTGGACTGGCTCGGGCGGGTCCGCTCGTGGCCCTTGCCCTTGCCGCCGAGGCCGCGGTTCCGGCGACCGACGCCGGTCTTGCCGCGCAGCGCGCGGTTCTTGTGCGTCTCGTCGCAGATCCAGTTGAGGTCGTCGTCGCTCTCGATCGCGGGGTGGTTCGGGTCCACGAGGAGCACTTCGAACCACTTCTGGGAGCCGTCTTCCCCGACCCAGTAGGAGTTCAGCACCCGGAGGTTCGGGTACTTGCGGGTCGAGCGCTCCTCCGCGATGCGCTGGATGTTCTTCTTGCGGCCGATGCGGTTGACGCCCTGTCGCTTCGAGCGTCGGCCGGCCTTGTGGCGCACCTTCCGCGCGTTGCCCTTGCGGACGCTGGCGCGGACGACGATGACGCCCTGCTTGGCCTTGTAGCCCTGCTCGCGGGCCTTGTCGAGCCGTGTCGGTCGGTCGATTCGTTCGAGGGCGCCCTCGTCGCGCCACTCCTGTTTGCGCTGCCACTGGAGCTCGCCGAGTTTCCCCTCGCCGGGGTCCCGCCAAGCGTCCTTGATGTGGGAGTAGAAGCTTCGTGCCATGTGTGTTACCACGGGCGCTTGCGGTTCAGGCCGCCCGCGGGTCGCTCCCGCGCACAGTTGGGGCGGCGCGTCGCGCCGCCGTCGCCCACATTCCGTCCCGTCGAAACGGGTGCCCGCTGGTCGCCCGTCCGCCAGCGAGTTACCGAGACAACCGGCGTCGAGGGGTTAAGCGCTTCGAAGCCACTCGGCCACACCTTCTTGACGCCCGCTCGCCACCGGTGGGTATGCGCGAGTACCGCCGGTGGGCGCTCGTCGGGATGGGGGCCGCGTTCGTCGCCGCACACGTCATCGTCGCTGCGCTCCCCGGGACATTCAGGGCCACGTCGGTCGGGGAACTCACGCTCCCGTTCGCGCTGGCGCTCGCCCTCCTCGCCGGCGGCCTCTACGTCCGGCGGCTGGCACCCGCCCACGTCGTGCGCGTCACCGGCTGGTCGATGGCCGGGGCGGCGGTCGTCGGCTCCTTGGCGGTGGTCCAGATCCTCAACCCCTACATCGAGGTGACCGCGTCCGCGAGCACCATCGCGCTGGGAGCGACCGCGGGGGCCGACCTCGGCGCGTTCGCGGGCTGCTACGCCGTCCGGGTGCGCACGGAGGCGATGCTCGCCGACGCGGCGATGTCGGCGTCGCTCGACGGCGTCGCCGTCCTCGACGAGGACTTCGAGTACGTCACCGTGAACAGCGCGTACGCCGACCTCTACGACCTCGACGACGGCGACGTCCTGATCGGCGAGGCGTGGCGCTGCCGGGCCTACCTCGAAAACGAGGCCCGCTTCGAGTCGGAGATCCATCCGCGACTCAGCGACGAGGGGCGCTGGCGCGGTCAGACCGAGGGCGTCCGCACGGACGGCTCCCGGTTCCCCGAGGAAATCTCCGTCGCGGCCCTCGACGTCGGCGGGTACGTCGTCGTCGTCCGGGACGTGAGCGAGCGCCAGACCTACGAGGAGCGCCTCGAGGCGCTCCACGTCGGCACCCGTCGGCTGTTCGCGGCCGACGACCGAGCGGCGGTGCTGTCCGCGGCCGTCGAGGTGGGCGCCGACGTCCTCGACGAACCGATCACCTGTGCGTGGGTGCCCGGCGAGGACGGGCTGGAACCCGCGGCGGCGACCCCGGAGGCGACGGCCTTCGCGACCGAGCAGGGCCTCGACGGCATCCCGGCGCTCCCCGAGGACTCAGCGGAGGCCGCCATCTTCCGTGCCGGCGAGATCCGCGTCGTCGAGCACGGCACTCTCGACAGTCCCGCCGCTCCGGGATTCGAACTGGGCACGGTGATCTTTCTGCCCCTCGACGAGCACGGTCTCGTCGCCCTGAGCTCTCGGGGCGACCGCGAGGTGCCCGAACACGACCGCTACATCGCCGACATCTTCGTGCGGAACGCCGTCGCGGCCCTCGACGCCGTCGAGCGCGAGGGCCGCCTGCGTCGGCGCGAGGAGCGTCTCCGCACGGTCGTCGAGAACGCGCCGCTGGTCCTCTACGTGTACGACGCCGACGGCACGCTCACGCGCCTCGAGGGGAAGGGCCTGGAGACGTTCCCGCTCCCCCCGGAGCAGATGCTCGGCGAGACGGTGTTCGATCTCTTCGCGGGCAACGACCCCGTCATGGCCGCGACCGACCGCGTCCTCGAGGGGGAGTCAGTCTCGTTCACCGCCGAACTGATGGGGCGGGTGTTCGAGTTCTCCTCGCACCCCGTCGTCGAGGACGGCGAGGTCCAGCGGGTCGTCGGCGTCGCCTTCGACGTGACCGGCCGGGCGCGGTATCGGGACCGGGTCGAGGCGCTCCACGCCTCCACCCGCGAGATGCTGTCGGCGTCCACGCCCGCGGAGGTGTCCGAGGTCGTGGTCGAGACGGCGCGCACGGTCCTCGATCAGCCGATGACGGGCGTCTGGCTCGCGGCCGAGGGGGACACCCCGCGACTCGACCCCGTGGTCGCGACCGACGAGGCCCGTGACCTCCTCGGAGAGTTGCCCACGTTCTCCCCGGGCGACAGCCTCGCGTGGCGCGCGTACGAGACCGGCGAGACGAGGAAATACGGCGACCTCAGTGACACGCCGGGCCGGTACAACGCCGACACGAAGCTTCAATCCGAACTCGTGGTGCCCATCGGCGAGGTGGGCGTCCTCACCTGCGGTGCGACCGTCCCCGACGCGTTCGACGACACCGACGTGACGCTGGCGAACCTGCTCGCCGCCAACGCCGCGACCGCCATCGAGCGCGTCCGGCGCGAGGAGGCCCTCGAACGGCAGACCGACCGGATGGAGTTTTTCAACTCGATCCTGCGCCACGACGTGCTCAACGGGATGACCGTCATCCGCGCCCGCGGCGAGATGCTGGCCGACACGCTCGACGCCGATCAAGGGCGATCCCACGCCGAGACGGTCGTGCGGTGGGCCGACGACGTGACCGACGTGGTCCGCCGCGTGCGGACGGTAATCGAGACGCTCACCGGCGAGACCGACCCGGAACTCCACGACGTGGACCTCTCGGCGGTGCTCGTTGATGAGGTCGATCGGGTCCGATCCACCTACGAGTCGGTGACCGTCCGGGTGGACGTGCCCGACGGCCTCCACGTCCACGCCGACGAACTGCTCGGCGAGGTGCTCGGGAACCTCGTGACCAACGCCGTCGAGCACAACGACCCCGCGGACCTCACGGTGGCGGTATCCGCCGAGCGCCGCGACGACGAGGTCCGCGTCTGCGTCGCCGACGACGGCTCGGGGGTCCCCCCCGAACACCGGGAGAGCATCTTCCGCCGGGGCGAGACGGGGCACGCGAAGTCCTCGGGATCGGGCTTCGGACTGTTCTTCGTGGACACGATGGTCGAGGCCTACGGCGGGTCGATCCGGGTCGAGGACAGCGACATGGGGGGTGCGGCCTTCGTCCTGACGCTGCCCGCGGGCCAGCAGGGTAATGTGGGAGGAGCGAATAGGTCCACCGAATGACAGACGACGGCCGGCCCGTGGTCCTCGTGGTCGAGGACCAACCCGACGTGGCCGAGACGTACGAACTCTGGCTGGCCGACGAGTACGAGGTCCGACGCGCCGCCACCGGCGAGGAGGCGCTGTCGCTCGTCGAGGGCACGGACGTGGTCCTCCTCGACCGGATGATGCCCGGACTCTCCGGCGACGAGGTCCTCAGCGAGATCAGGGCTCGGGGGGTCGACTGCCGGGTCGCCATGGTCTCAGCGGTCGATCCGGACTTCGACATCGTCGAGATGGGCTTCGACGACTACGTGACGAAGCCGCCGCGCCGCGAGGACCTGCTGGGGACCATCGAGGACCTGCTCGAGCGCTCGGAGTACCAGAGCCACGTTCGACGGCAGCGGTCGCTGGCCCGGAAGAAGGCTCTGCTGGAGGACCAGAAGAGCCCGGAGGAACTGGCCGCGAGCGACGCGTTTCAGGACCTGCTCGCCGAGATAGAGTCTCTCCGGGAGGAGACCGACGAGGCGTCCGACCAGCTCGCCGACGACACGGCGTTTCTCGCCACGCTCCGCGATCTGACGGAGGACGAAGATGACTGAGGACTTCGCCCTCGGCGACGCGGTGCCCGGCCCGGCCGTGCCGCCGGGGTCGAACGTGTTGATCACCGGCGGCCGCGCCACCGCGCCGCGCCGCGTCGCGCTTTCCGTCCTCGCGGCCGGCCTCCGCGAGGAGCAACCCGCCATCGTCGTCTCGGCGGACCGGAGCGCCCGCCAACTGGAGCGCGAGTACGGCGAGAGCTTCGAGGACCCCCTCGATCCGGACCTGTTCCGGGTCGTGAACTGTTCGGGCAACTCCGGAGACAGCGACTGCGAGCGGGAGTGGGTCTCCTCGCCCAGCGACCTCACCGGCGTCGGGATGGGCGTCGTGAAGGCCGGCCGCGACATCGGCCCGGACGTCCCGACCCGGGTCGCGGTGCTCTCGCTCTCGACGATCCTCCAGTACGGGACGCTGGACCGCACGTTCAACTTCACGCACGTCCTCGCGGGTCGCATCGCCGCCGAGGACCGCCTCGGCGTGTTCACGATGGACCCGACGACCCACGAGGACCGCGCCGTGAACTCGCTCACGACGCTGTTCGACCGCGTCGTCGAACTCCGAGAGGCCGACGGGACCCGGGAGGGCCGCGTCGTCGGCGGCCCGCGCGGCGCGACGGCGTGGACGCCGTTTTAGTCGGCCAGCGCCGCGGCCGTCTCGAACTCGTCTTCGGCCACCGCCGCCGCGATGCGGTCCGGGTCGACGCCCGGCGTCGCGCCGGGGTACTTCTGTTCGAAGTAGCCGACGATGTTCGCCACGTCGCGGTCGAGGAACTCCCGCGCGTTCTCGTGGTCGGTGGGCACGGCCTGCGGCCAGTCGAAGAGGGTGACGCCGTCCTCGCTGACGAAGACGTTGTACTCGCTCACGTCGGCGTGGACGTACCCCTCCCGGTAGGCGGCGGCCACCTCCCGGAGAATCAGGTCGAGGACGCCCGCCGCCTGCTCGGTTTCGAGGGTCGCCTTCGACAGTTCGACGCCCGCCATCCGGTCCATCAGGACGGCGTGGCGGTTGTGATCGACCGGCCGTGGCACGCTCACGTCCGGATACAGCGCTTCGAGGGCGTCGTACTCGCGCTCGGCGGCGATGCGGGCCGTGTAGAGCCACGAGGTGTGGTCCTTGTCGCTGGTGTAGTCGCGGCCCCGGTGGACCTCCCGGAAGTTCGTGTACCCCTCGCGGTGGAACTTCAGGGCCAGCGGGCGGTAGGAGCGCACCTCGACCACGTCGCTCTCCTTGCCGACGCCAAGCGGCGCGCCGACGCCCTCGACGCTGTCCCGTTCGGCGAAGGTGTGGAGCGCGAGCACGTCGTACCCCTCGGCGGTCAGCTTGTACCCCTCGTACTGGATGGTGTTTCGCTCGATCAGGTCGCGGTCGAGCGTGCGGTCGATGCGGTAGTCGACCTCCTCGGCGTCGAGGCGGGCGAACTCCGTGAGCTTCCCCCGCTGGACCCACTCCGAGAAGCGCATCCCCTGTTCGACCCCCGAGAGGAGATAGAAGTCCTCCGGCTCCAGTTCCGCGACGACCGGAGCGACGTTCTGGACCATGTTGGGTCCGCTAGGCGAGGGCCCGGTAAAAGTCCCGCGGGCACCACGCTTTTCGGACTGCTGTCAGAGAATGCAGTATGGTCCGCCTCCGATCCGCGCTCGTGCCTGCGGTCGCCTTTCTGGTCGGCGCCGGCGCGGTCCTCGCCCGTGGCGACGCGGTCACGCTCTCGACTGGCCTCGACGCGCTCGTCACCGGACTGGCCGCGCTCGTGGTCGCCCGCTTCGCCCAGCGCTCGGCCGCGGAGTACCGGCGGCGCGGCGGTCCCACGGCGCTGCTCGTGTTTCTCGGCCCCCTCGCGGCGGGCGCCGTCGCCGCGGCCGCCGTCTGGGTCGCCGGCGCGACGCCGGTGAGCGCGTTCTGGGCGGGCTTCTGGACGCTGGCGGCCGCCGCGCTCGTCGCTGTCGCCGCGACGCAGTTCGCGGCGGGCTATCGGGGCGCGTGATCACTCCCGAAGTTGCGCTCTGAGCGCGGCCTGCGCGACCGTCTCGCCCGCGTCCACGGTGCGCGACAGGCAGGCCAGCACGCGCCCGGTCCGATCCCCGAGCGACGCGCCGGTCTCGATGGTCGCGGCGCGGTCGAGGGCCTCGTGGGCGGCCTCGACGTCGCCGTCGCGGAACACCGCGTCCGTGGCCCGGTCGACCACCTCGCGGGCCGCGCTGGCCCGCTCCCGGACCCGCTCGGCCGCCTCCGGTTCGAGCGCCTCGTCGGTGGCCGCCCGCGCCATGCGGACGCCCTCCGTCGCCACCCGGTCGAGCGCCCGCGCCGCGACCGCGTGATCGAGCAGCGCGGGCCGCGAGAGGCCCACGTCGTCGATTTCTCCGAGCGACACCAGCGAGCGTTCGAGGTGGCGATCGACCATGCCGCTGAGCCGGTCGGTCGCCGCGGCGCGGTCCGCGAGGCCGCCGTGCGCGCTCGGGTCGCCCTCGATGGCCGCCGCGGTCCCCTCCCGGTGCAGCGAGAGGGCGAGGAACCGGAGCTGTGCGACGGACTGCTGGATCGACACGTCCCGGGCGTCCAGCAGCGTCCGGAGCCGGATGGTCGCGGGCGCCGCGGTCTCGACCTCCGCGCCGGTGAGTCGCGGTGCGACCTCGCGGGCGGCGCGGCGCTGCTGGTCCGTGAACGCCGTCGGGGCCGTCAGCGTCGCCGTCTGGAACCCGGCGGCGTGGGCGGCCCGGAGCGCCCGCCGCACGCGCTCGGGGTCCTCGCCCTCGATTGGCACCCGAACCTCGGCGAGCGCCGCGGCGTCGGCGTCGGGGCCGCGCACGACGATGGCGCCGTCCGCGTGGCGGTAGAGGTTCACCTCCGCGCCCGCGTCGAGGCCCTGCTCGGTCGCCCACGCCTTCGGGAGCGACACCGTCAGCGTGCCGCCCCCGACCGCCTGCAGTTTGCGCGTCTCGCGCTCGCTCACGGTGCGATCACCCGAACTTCCCGGTCACGTAGTCCTCGACGCGCTGGCTCTCCGGATCCTCGAAGATCGTCTCGGTGTCGTCGTACTCGACGAGCTGGCCGCCGGTGAGGAAGACCGCGGTCTGATCGGAGATGCGGGAGGCCTGCTGCATGTTGTGGGTGACGATGACGACCGTGTACTCCTCCGCGAGGCTCTCGATCAGGTCCTCGATCTTCGCCGTCGCGACGGGGTCGAGCGCCGACGCCGGCTCGTCCATCAGGATCACTTCCGGGTCGACGGCGAGACAGCGCGCGATGCAGAGGCGCTGCTGTTGCCCCCCGGAGAGGTCCATCGCGTTGTGGTCGAGGCGGTCTTTCACCTCGTCCCAGAGCGCCGAGCGCTGCAGGGACTCCCGGACGATTCGCTCTTCTTTCTCGCCCTCGTGGCGCCCGGTGAGGCGCGCGAAGAGGCCGGTGGTGACGTCGCCGTGCTTGCGGGGCCCGTAGGCGATGTTGTCCCGGATGGACTTCGGGAACGGGTTGGGGTGCTGGAACACCTGGCCGACGCGCTTGCGCAACTCGACGAGGTCGACGCCGTCCTGGTAGATTTCCTCGCCGTGGAGTTCGACCGAGCCCTCGACCTCGGCGGCCCTGATCCGGTCGTTCATCCGGTTGAGGCACCGGAGGAAGGTCGACTTCCCGCAGCCCGAGGGGCCGACGAGCGCGGTGACGCTCTGCTCGGGGATCGACATCGAGATGTCCCGCAGCGCGTGGTCGTCGCCGTACCAGACGTTGAGGTCCTCGACCTCGATGGCCGTGTCGCCGCTCGTCTCGTACTCCGTCCACGCGTCGTCGAGCGTCTCCTCGCTCTCGGCCGCGACGGTTCTGGTCTCCGGGTCGGTGCTCGCTGGGTTCGTGTTGTCGATCTCTGACTTGCTCATGACCGTATCTTCCTCCTGAAGTAGATCCGCGAGGCGATGCCGATGGCGTAGAAGCCGAGGACGACCAGCAGCAGGACGAGCGCGACGCCCCAGCCGAACTCGGAGAAGCTAAACTCCGAGGGCCGCGGCGACTGGCCCGCCTGGATAGTCGTGTACAGCTGGAGCGGGAGGGCCGAAGCGCCCTGCAACAGCGCGTCGTTCGTCACGAAGGGCGGGGAGCCGACGAACCGGAACCCCTCGATGACCCCCGGAGAGCTCCGGGGGAAGTTCGACGCCCGGATCGTGAGCAGGATCGGCGCGGTCTCGCCCGCGATCCGGCCGACGCCGAGGATGACGCCGGTCACGATGCCCGGCGCCGCCGAGGGCAACACGACGCTCCGGATCGTCTCCCACTTGCTCACGCCGAGGGCCGCGCTGGCGTCCCGCTGTGCGTCGGGCACGGCCAGCATCGCTTCGCGGGCCGTGATCAGCACCAGTGGGAGCAGCATGAAGCCGAGCACTAGCTGGCCCGAGAGGATGTTCGAGCCACCGTCGGCGAACCGCGGCAGCAGGAAGGCGAAGCCGAAGAGGCCGTAGACGATCGACGGCGTGCTCCAGAGGCCGTTCGTCGCGATCTCGACGACCGCGGTCAGCCGGCCCCGCTCGGCGTACTCCGTGAGGAACACCGCCGCGCCGACGCCCAGCGGCACCGCCAGCAGGATGGCGCCGACCACCAGCCAGATGGTGCCCATCACCGCCGGCATGACGCCGGGCACGTCGACGAAGATGCTCCCCGTCGCGTTCGTGACGAAGGGAAGCTGGACCCACGGCAGCGACAGCGGGCCGAGCGACAGCGTCCCCCCGGCGAGGCTCGCGCCTTCGAGGAGCATCGGGAGCCCCTTCGACACGACGTAGGCGATCACGAGGGTCAGGATGCTCAGCATCCCGAAGGCGTTCAAGCCGATGAGGGCGAAGGCCCCCGTCTGTCGCCCCGCCGTTCCGAAGCCGCTCCGGGCCTTTCCGGCGCTCCAGACCGTCAGCAGGGCCACGAGCGACGTGCCGATCGGGATGGCCCAGTAGCCGACGAAGCGCATCGACCACCACGTCGGGGCGAACCACCAGTCGACGGTCAGCACGTCGAACGCGATCAGGCCCCCGAACAGGAGCGCACCGGAGCCGGGCACGAGCGTCGATCCGAGGTCCTCGCGGGGCACGACGGTCGCGGCGACCGCGGCGATCCCGACGAGGACGCCCGCACCGAGGCCGGCGAGCGCGCCGGCGTCGAGCCAGTCCGCGACGACGAAGAAGCCGGTCGCGAGGCCCATGGCACCGAAGATGATGCCGGGCACGAACCCGGCTTCGTCGCTGGGGGACGTGTCCACCAGCCCCACCCACGAGGCGAGGCCGACGGTCACGAGGGCGCCGCCCATGAGCAGGTTCGCGACCCCGAACCAGTCGACCATCGGCAGCCCGGCGACGTGGTCGCCCATCCGGAGCCACTCGAACGTCGTCGCCCAGCTCAGCGCGAACACGAGCACGCTGACCGCGAGCACGCCGCCCGCGACGCGCTCCAGCGCCGACGACTCCGCCCTGACGAGCGGGTTCCGGGTGTCGGTGCTCATCTGTCACCTCCGAGCTTCTGGTCCATGCGCCGCTCGATCAGCTGGGAGCCGACGCTCAGGACCATCACGGTGACGAACAGCACGACCCCCGAGGCGAACAGCGCGTCGAGGTGGAGCGTCCCCGCGTTGCCGTACTCGAACGCGATGACGCTCGTCAGCGTCTCGCCGTTCCGGAACACGTCGGTGATCGGGTTCGGGATGTCCTTGACGTGCGAGAGCATGATCGTCGCCGCCATCGTCTCGCCGATGGCGCGCCCGATGCCCAGCAGCACCGCCGCCGAGACGCCCGAGAACGCGGCGGGCACGGTGACGCTCTTCATCGTCTGCCAGTCGGTCGTCCCCATCGCCAGCGCGCCGTCTTTCATCTCGTCGGGCACGCTCGCGATGGCGTCCTCGCTGACGCTGACGACCGTCGGCAGCGACATCAGCCCGACGACCACGCCGACGATGAAGAAGTTCCCGAAGCCCACGAGGCCCATGTGGTCGTACATGTACTGATTGAGGACGACGAAGCCGATGAAGCCGTAGACGACCGACGGGATGCCGGCCATGATCTCGATGCCGGGCTTGACGATCTCGCGGGCCCAGTTCGGCGCGATCTCGCTGATGAACAGCGCGCCCGCGACGCCCAGCGGCGCCGCGACGAGCGTCGCGACGACGGTCACCGCGACCGTGCCGTAGATCATCGGGAGCAGCGTGAAACTCGACGGGCCGGTCTGGGAGAAGGTCCAGCCGGCGTCCTGGTCGAGGAGCAGCCCCAGCCCCTCGTATTCGAGCGCCGGCCACGCCTCCTCGACGAGGAAGAAGATGATCAGCCCGAACGTCGTGACGGTCACGAGCGTCGTGACGAGGCTCAGCCCGAGCGCCGTCGCGGACTGGTGTCTGACCCAGCCGTACAGCGCCGTCCCGACGAACGCGAAGAAGGGGAGCGCCGCCAGCGACGATTCGAGCATGAAGAGCGCGAAGAAGGCCAGCAACGAGAGGCCGCCCACGGCCCACACGAAGCGCCCGCCGTCGTTCAGCGGGATCAGCCCCCTGATCCCGGATGCCGTAGTCATGGTATGAGTGGATGCAATGGATAGCGAGTGGTTCGCGAGCGGTGCCGCTACGGCGCCGTCACTCGTACATCGGGAAGCCGTTCGGCGGCTCCGCGAGGCCGTTCTTCTGGGCCTCGATCCGGCTCGCGCCCAGCCCGAAGTAGTTGTTCCCGCGGACGTGGACCTCCTGCCCGTAGTCCGTGAGGAACATGTTGATGAACGCCGACTCCTTCGCGCTCGTGTCCTGCCACGTGTACTGGTGGAGGTCGCGGGAGAGCGGGTACTCCTTGGCGCCCAGCCCGGGGTCGCCGCGGTACTCGTAGGTCGTCTCGCCGACCGTGAGCGAGATCGGGACGACGCTCTTGTCGTCGGCGTCGGGCTCGTCGATGAACGCCAGCGCGATGTAGCTAATCGCGTTGTCGGCGTTGCCGATGGCCGTCCGGAGCTGCTGGTTCTGGCCGTAGCGGTTCTGGATCGCGGGCAACTCGATGTTCGGGTCGTCGAAGACGTTCGCGCGGAACGCCGTCGAGGTGCCCGAGCCGGGCGCGCGGCCGAGGACGAGGATCTCGCGGTCCGGACCGCCGACCTCGGACCAGTTCGTGATCTCGCCCATGTAGATGTCGCGCAGCTCCTCGATGGTGATGCCCTCGACGCCCTGCTCGTAGATTTCGGCCGAGACAGCGATCGGCTGGCCGTCGACGCCGACGACGTGGTTCTTGAAGTCCTCGTAGGAGTCGCGGTCGAGTTCGTCCTGCACGCGGCCACTAGAGTGCCCGAGGTCGACCCGGCCGGCCTCGACGGCCTCGACGCCGGTCCCAGAGTGGGACAGCGAGACGTTGACGAGGTACGGCGGGTTCGAGCGCTCGCCGGTCGGCTCGTAGCCGTAGATGCCGGCGAAGTAGTCCGCCAGCCGCTCGTCCTCGGTCTTCACGTCGTCCCACTCGGTGGGCAGCCAGTAGTCCTCGTCGCCGGCCTCGGGGTTCGAGCCCCAGACCGTCGCGCCGCCGTTCGCGATGGGGAACACCGTCGAGGAGCCGTCGGCGGTGAGCGGCGTGGTGTCAAGCTGGCTCCCCTGCTCGCCGCTGTTCGTGGTGTTCTGCTCGGTCTGCTGTGTGTCCGTCGCCGTCGGATCGCTTCCGCTGTCCGTCTCGGTGGGGTCCTCCTCGTCGTCCCCGCCACCACCGGAACAGCCAGCCAGCCCCGCCACGCCGGCGACCCCTGCCGCCGCGATGAACTTGCGCCGCGATACCGGCCCGGATCGACGCTCGGAATCGTGCGTCATCACCTGATCGAACCCACCGCCACATTAAACTCCTTTATAATAGTGGTACCAACGAATGTGGAGTAATGGGGCCGACAACTGCCGGGTACGTTCCCATATTTCCACTATTGTCGGCTATATAGACAGCGCCGTGACGGAACGTATAACAGGTCGCGCGGGCAACTCCGGCCCATGACCGGGCAGGCGACGGACGACCCGTACGGGACGCCAGTCGAGGCCCTCGCGGAGCGCCTCGGCGACGACGCCGAGGACGCTCGACGCGCCCTCGACCGCATCGCCGAGGACGGCGCCGTCACCGAGGCCGCCGTCACGGACGCCGTCACGGACGCGGCGGGTGCGGTCTCGACCGTCGAGAACCGCACCGACCGTGCGGCGCTCCTGCTCGACGAACTCCGGGACGCTGCGGACCCGGTGGCCGACGTGGGCGCCGTCGCCGGGCGACTCGACCGGTTCGAGGACCGACTCGCGGACCTGCAGGCCGACCTCGCTGCGCTCCAGTCCGACCTCGTCTCGGTTCGGGACCGGACGGCGGGTCGGGGCCCCCTCGCGCTGGCGCGGGCGATCCGGGACGTGAAGACGCGGGCGAACCGCGCCCACCGGAGCGCGGACGAACTGGGTGCCGATGTCGAATCTGCCGAGGCGTGGCTCGACGACCCCGCGGTCCGCTACGACGAGTTCGACGCGGACGTGGACGCCCTCGACGCGTTTGTCGGCGACGCGGCCGAGGACGCGGCCGCCCTCGCTGACGGCGCGGCGACCGATCCCGCCGACCTGTGGGCCGACGCGGTTCTCCGGCACCGGGTCGTGGGCCTCCTGCTGGCCGACCTCCGGGCCGAACTCGACGACCTGCAGGCCCTCCCGGGCGGGAGCGCCCCCGACCGTGCCGCGGCCGCCGCCGACCGTCTCGACGCGCTTGCGGACCGGCGCGAGGACCTCGGAGACCGCCTCGACGACGCGGCCGACCCCGCGTGGCGCGACCGCCACGGAGACCGCCTGAGGGCCGCAGCGGCCGCCTTCGACGCCCGCGACCCGCCCGTCGACTGGGGCGCCGTCCACGCCGCCCTCGACGAGCACCGGCCGGACCCGTAGCGAACGGGTTTTGCCGTCGCGGGCGCGAGCGTCGGTAATGAGCGACTGGCGTCTCGTCCGCGAGGAGGCCCGCGCGGGCGCGCTGAACATGGCCCTCGACGAGGTGGCGGCCCGCACCGCCGCCGAGGGCGGCCCGCGCACCGTCCGCGTCTACCGCTGGGACCCGGGGACGCTCTCGCTTGGCTACCGGCAAGACCCCGCGACCGTCGACTGGGACTACTGCGCGGACGCAGGCGTCGACGTGGTGCGGCGACCCACCGGCGGCGGCGGCATCTACCACGACCCGGTGGGCGACATCTCCTACTCGATCGCGGCGCCCGCCGACGAGTACCCCGGCGACCTGCTCGACTGCTACCACGCCCTCTGCGAACCGCTCTTCGACGCGTTCGACGCGCTCGGCGTCGACGCGGGCTTCGCCGAGGAGGCCGCCGAGGGGACCTACCAGCCGGCCTGCTACCTCCGGGAGCGCAACCCCGCCCACGACGTGGTCGTCGACGGCGCGAAGATCAGCGGCAACGCGCAGTACCGCCAGCACGACGCGGTCGTCCAGCACGGGTCGCTCACCTACGCAGCGCGCCCGGAGCGCCACCGGCGCGTGTTCGCCGACGCGCCCGACGAGTTCGACGCCGTCGCGACCATCGAGGACTGCGCGGGCGTCACCCGCGACGAGGCCGTGTCGACCCTCGAAGCGGCCCTCCGGGACTGGGCCGACGCGGAGGTGGGATCGTGGACCGACGACGAACTCGCGGCGGCGCGGTCGCTGGCCGACGAGAAGTACCGCACGACGGCGTGGACGCGCGAGCGACGCGACCCCACTCAGCCGGCGAGGTAGTCCTGCACGGCCTCGTGGACCTCGCTCATCTCCGGGGTGTCCCGCGACGGGTCGATGGGGTGGTCCGCGATCCAGCGGTACCGCACCGTCCGGTCCTCGTCGATCAGGAACACCGACCGGTGGGGCCGCGCCACGAGGCCCAGCACCCGGTAGCGCACGCCGAAGGCCTCCGTCAGGTCGAGGTCGCGGTCGGAGAACAGCGAGAACGGCAGGTCGAGGCGGTCGATGAACCGCCGGTGCGTGCTCACGCGGGAGCGCGAGACGCCGACGACCCGCACGTCCTCGGTGGTGGCGAACCAGCCGAAGTCGCGGAAGTCACACCACTCCTGCACGCAGTCCGGGCTGAAGTCGTTCGTGTAGAACACCACGAGCGCCGGGCCGTCGGCGGTCAACTCCGAGAGCGACACCGTCTCCGTCTCGCCGTCGGGCGAGACGAGCGTTGCCGCCGCGTCCGGAACGGTCTCCCCAACTCGCAGTCCGGGCCCCTCGTCCATACCCGCCCCACGTGACCCGGGGATTTGTCGGTTCCGCCGGATTCCGAAGTCACTAACTCCGCCGCTCACCCACGTGGCGTATGCAGATCGGCGCACACACGTCAATCGCGAAGAGCGCGGGCCCGTACGACGGCGTCGCGAACGCCGTCCACCTCCAGTCCGAGATCGGCGGCACCTGCGGGCAGATCTTCACCCACTCCCCGCAGGTGTGGCAGGACCCCGACCTCGGCGACGAGGAGGCCGGGACCTTCCGGGAGGTCACCGGCGAGGCCGACATCGGGCCGTGGGTCATCCACGCCTCCTATCTGGTGAACCTCTGCACGCCCAAGGACGACCTCCGTGAGAAGTCCGTCGCGTCGATGCAGGCCGAAGTCGACGCCGCCGACGCGCTGGGCATCGAGTTCGTCAACGTCCACCTCGGCGCGCACACCGGCGCCGGCGTGGAGGGCGGCCTCGACAACGCCGCGAGCGCCCTCGACGACCTCGACGTGCCCGACGGCGTGACGGTCCTCGTCGAGAGCGACGCCGGATCGGGCACCAAACTCGGCGACGAGTTCGAGCACCTCGCCGCCGTCCGGGAGAAGACCGACCTCGACATCCAGTTCTGCCTCGACACCGCCCACATGTTCGCGGCGGGCTACGACCTCTCCTCGCCCGAGGCCGTGGACGAGACGGTCGCAGAGTTCGACGAGGTCGTCGGTCTGGAGGACCTGCGCTGTATCCACCTCAACGACTCCGTCCACGCCTGCGGCACGAACAAGGACGAACACGCCCACCTCGGCGAGGGCGAGATCGGCGAGGACGGGGTGCGCGCCGTGCTGAACCACGAGGGCTGGCGCGACGTGCCCTTCGTCCTCGAAACGCCCAACGAACCTAGCGAGGGGAAGGGCTTCGCCTACGACATCCAGACGGCGCGGGAGTGGCGGGAATAAACTATATTTCGCGATATCAAATGTCGGCTCCGGCCGTGGCTCTCGCCCGCGCCGATCCGGTCCTGTGGGACCGCCGTTCGAGGCTCTCTGTCGTCGGCCGCGGCTCGAGGAAACGAAACAGGATATATCCGCCCCTTCGAAGGCGGAATCTCGAAGGAAGTGGGTAATTGCACAAGAATTAATGCGCTTCCGTGGCAATTTTTGCACTGATGGACTTTTCCGCACTCGCAGCCATCCCTGAGGCCAGTATCGCGCTCTCGGCCGTGTCGGCTTTCGGCGTCGAGCTCGGCCGGACCGGAATCACCGCGCTCGGGATCGGGATGATCCTGCTTCTCCTCCTCGGGTCGGGCTTTTTCTCGTCCTCGGAGATCGCGCTTTTCTCCCTGCCGGCCCACCAGATCGACGCGATGGTCGAGGAGGGAAAGCGCGGCGCGCGGGCGGTCAAGTCTCTCAAGGAGGACCCCCACCGACTGCTCGTGACCATCCTCGTCGGCAACAACATGGTCAACATCACGATGTCGTCCATCTCGACGACCATCGTCGGCTTCTACTTCGACGCGGGCACGGCGGTCATCGTCTCGTCGCTCGGGATCACGTCGATGGTTCTCGTGTTCGGGGAGAGCGCGCCCAAGTCCTACGCCGTCGAGAACACAGAGCTACACGCCCGGCGCGTCGCCCGCGGACTGAAGATCGTCGAGAAGCCACTCTGGCCGCTCATCACCCTCTTCTACTACCTCACGAACCTCGTGAACAAGGTCACCGGCGGCAGTCCGTCCATCGAGTCGAGCTACGTCACCCGCGACGAGATCCGGAACATGGTCAAGACGGGCGAGCGCGAGGGAATCCTCGACGAAGAAGAGCGACAGATGATCCAGCGCACCCTGCGCTTCAAGAACACCGTCGCCAAGGAAGTGATGACGCCCCGCCTCGACATGGCGGCCATCTCCGCGGGGACGACCGTCGAGGACGCCGTCGAGGAGTGCATGGAGTCCGGGCACGCCCGCCTGCCGGTGTACGAGGGCTCGCTGGACAACGTGGTCGGCGTCTTCGACATCCGCGACTTGGACCGCGACGTGGACTACACCGACTACGACGTGACGGACGTGAGCAACCCGACGCTCCACGTCCCCGAGTCGAAGAACGTCGACGACCTCCTCTCGGAGATGCGCGAGAACCGGATGCACATGGTCATCGTCGTCGACGAGTTCGGCGCCACCGAGGGCCTCATCACGATGGAGGACATCCTCGAAGAGATCGTGGGCGAGATCTTGGTCGGCGGCGAGGAGCATCCCATCGAGTTCGTGGACGACAACGAGGTCCTCGCCCGGGGCGAGGTCAACATCGAGGAGATCAACGAGGCCCTCGGCATCGACCTCCCGGAGGGCGAGGAGTTCGAGACCATCGCGGGGTTCGTCTTCAACCGCGCTGGCCGCCTCGTCGAACAGGGCGACGAGTTCGACTACGAGAACGTGACGCTGCGGGCCCAGCAGGTCGAGGACACCCGTGTCCAGAAGGTCCAGGTAACCGTCGACCGGGAGTTCCTCGACCACGACGACGAGACGGCCCCCGGGGACGCCTAGGTGAAACCATTAGGGGGCCGCCGGGCGTAGCGACGGCCGTCAGACCATGTACGACGACATTCTTCTCCCGTTCGACGGCAACGAGGCCGCGGCGGAGGCGCTCCACCACGCCGGCGAACTCGCCCACTGGGCCGACGCGACCATCCACGTGCTCAACGTCGCCGACACGGCCCGCGACAGCGTGACTGTCGTCGAGGGCGACACCGTCGACGTGCTCGTTCGGAAGGGAGAAGAGACCGTGGAGGAGGCCGCCGCGACCTTAGACACGCTCGGGGTGACGTACGAGACAGACGTGGTTCAGGGCGACCCGGCCGCGGTCATCGCCGACTACGCCGAGCAGTACGGCCACGACCTGATCGTGATGCCCACGCACGGTCGCGAGGGGATCTCGCGGTTCTTCATCGGGAGCGTCGCCGAGAAGGTCGTCCGCCTCTCCACCGTGCCGGTCCTCTCGATCCGAATGCGGCCCGACGAGACGTTTTCGTTCCCCTACGAGACCGTCCTCGTGCCGACGGACGGGAGCGACGCCGCGACGAACGCCGCCGATCACGCCCTGTCGCTCGCGGCGTCGCTCGACGCCACCGCCCACGTCCTGTCCGTGTCCGGGACGGCTTCCCCTGGACTCGACGTCCGCTCCACCACCGTCAGCGCTGAGAGCGAACGGGCCGCGACCGAGGCCGTCGAGCGCGTCGTCTCGATGGCTGAGGACCGCGGCGTGGCGACCGTCGGCCACGTCGAACGCGGGTCGCCAGTCGAGGAAATTCTCGGCTGCATTGACGCGAACGACGTCCACCTCGTCGGGATGGGGACGACGGGGCGACGCGGCACCGACCGCATACTGCTCGGTAGCGTCGCGGAGAAGACGGTGCGGTCGGCGCCGGTCCCTGTCCTGACCGTCGCTGACGCGCGCCCCGAGTGACCGGGCGACCGCACCGCTTTTGCCGCCGCCACGACTGGCCCTCGGCGTGCGACAGTTCTCCGCCGACTACCTCGCCGACACCCGTCGCGGGATGTGGGCCGGCGACAGAGCGGCGCTCCGGCCGCTCTCCCTCCCGGACCGCGAGCGCGTGGTCGACGTCGGCGCGGGCACCGGGGAGTTCACGGCCGTCCTCCGGGAGGAGACGCCCGCGCCGGTGGTAGCCTGCGACGCCGATCCGGGCTTGCTCGCGCAGGCCGGAGCGCCCGCGGTCGTTGGCGACGCGCTGCGCCTGCCGTTCCGCGACGACGCGGCGGACCTCGTGGCGTGTCAGGCGCTGCTCGTCAACCTCCCCGACCCCGAAGCCGCCGTGCGGGAGTTCGGTCGGGTGTCGGCGGACCTCGTGGCCGCCGTCGAACCCGACAATGGCGCGGTCGCCGTGGAGTCGACGGTCGGTGGCGAATCGGCGCTGGCCGAGAGCGCCCGCGAGGCCTACGCAGCGGGCGTGCCCTCGGACGTGACCCTCGGGGCCGACGCCGCCGACGTGTTCGCGGACGCGGGCCTGACGGTCCTCGAAGGGACCACCTACTACCACACGCGCGTCGTCGAACCGCCCTACTCGGAGCGGGCGCTGGCGGGGGCGCAGGCCAAAGCCCGCGCCACCCGCATCCGCGAGGCGCGCGCGACCCTCCGGGCCGGGGGGCTGAGCCCCGACGAGATCGACGCCCTCGAAGCCGACTGGAAGGCGATGGGGCGCGCGGCCATCGAGCAGATCCAGCGCGGGGAGTACCGCCGCTCCGAGGTCGTCCCCTTCCACGTCACGGTGGGCCGCGCCTAAACCACGTCGCCGCGCACCGTGGCGCCGTCCTGCTGTTCTCGGTACGCGCGCAGTTCGTCGGCGGCCGTCGCGGCCTCCGCCTCGTCCATCCCGAGCATCTCCAGCGCTCCGTCCAGCGTCGGGAAGGCGAAGTCGCTCGCCCGCAGTTTCTCGAAGGCCGACTCGGAGCGCTGGCCGTCGACCCACAGGCAGACGCCGCGGGGATCGAGGAGTTCCTCGTAGGTGCCGCGGGCGCGGGCGCCCTCCAGTCGCTGGGTCACGTTGTCCTCGAAGGAGGCGTTGCAGACTTCGAGGTGGATCGGCTCGTCGTCGTCCAGCAGGTGCGCGGCGAGGCAGCGCTCCGGCGCGACGTGGCCGCTCTCGTTCGCCCGGACGAAGTCGGGGTTCGCTTCGGCCCACGACGCCCGCACCGTCTGGCCGATGCCCTCGACGCCGAACTGGCGGTCCAGTTCGGGGGCGGCCTCGGCGTCGTCCCCGAGCAGGATGTCCTTCGTGACGTACACGTCGAGTCGCTCGACGGGGTCGAGGCCGAGCGCCACGTCGCCGTACACCCAGACTTCGCGCACCGGCACCGGTAGCTCCTCGTCTTCGACGGTGGCGACGAGGTCGGCGACCCGTTCGACGGCCCGTTCGCGGTCCATTGTCCCTTCGTCGGGCGTCGGCGCGGAAAACCGTTTCTCGTGAGAGGCGGCAATCCGTCCCTCCGAGCGAGACGCTTTTGATTGGCGACCGTCCACGCCGGGACGAGTGCTCTCCGACCGCCGCGAACAGCAGGCCGTCGTCACCTTCATCGCCATCGCGCGGATCACCAGCGCCGCGCTGCTGGGGACCGTGATGGCGGTCTACATCGGCGAGATCGCCAGCGAGTTCTACGTCAGCCTCGCGCTCGCGGTGTTTCACTTCGGCCTGCTGTTCGCGGCGCCGTTCTGGGGCGCCGTCGCGGACGTGACCGGGCGCCGGCGCGCCGTCCTCTTCGGAACTTTGCTGCTGTCCGCGGTGGCGCTGCTCCCCCTCGCCTTCACGCAGACGCTGTGGGCGCAACTCGGCGTCCGGGGGCTGTACGCCGTCTTCGCCGCGGGCTTCGGGCCGACGATGCTCGCCATCGTGAGCAACCGCGGCGGCGACGAGAGCCGGGGGCGGTCCATCGGCTTCTACAACAGCGCCCTCTCGGTGGGCGACATCTCGGGGCGCCTCGCCAGCGGCTACGTCCTCGGCTTCCTGCTGCCCGGCGAGACGTACCTGCTCGTGGCCGCGCTGGGCGCCGTCGCCGCGCTCGGCGTCGTCGCGCTCACCGACCCGACGCCCTCGCCGGACGTGAACCCGACGCTGCGCGAACTCCTCTCGGAGGTCCGCTCGCGTCTGCTCCCCGCGGTCGGCGACCGCGACCACCTCAGGACGAACGGCCTCCAGTACCTCTACGTCGCCCTCGCGCTCCGGAACATGACCCAGAAGGGGATGTCCTCGATCATGCCGGTCTTCCTCATCGGCGCGCTGGGCGCCTCCGAGCCGACGATGGGCGCGCTCCTTGCGGTCAGCCCGACGCTCCGGACCGGCGCGATGTACGCGCTGGGGCGGGTCTCCGACCGCGTGGGGCGCAAGCCGCTCATCACCGCCGGTCTCGTCGGCGCGGGCTTGCAAGCCCTGCTGCTCGCGGTGGCGCTGGGGCTGCCCGACGTGACCTCGCGCATCGCGGTCGCGGCGCTGGCCTTCGTCGTCCACGCCGTCACCTTCTCCGCGCTGACGACCGGGACCATCGCCTTCATCGGCGACGTGGCGCCGGTCGACCGCGAGTCCGAACTGATGGGCCTGCGGACGACGACCCGCGGCGTCGGCGGGGTCGTCGGTCCATTGCTCGTCGGCGCGGCGGCTGACGTGTGGGGCTGGGGCGTCGCCTTCGGCGCGTCGAGCGTCCTCGCCTTCGGCGCCGCGGGCCTCGTCGCGTGGCGCCTCGTGGAGAGCCACGGATCGACGGGCGCCGTCGCGGGCGCCGCGGACTAACCGTAGTAGGCGGCCCAGTCGTCGCAGAACTCACAGACGGCGTGTGCGCTCATGAGCCCCGCCCCCGCGGCGATGCCCACGGCCGGGAGGTTCGCGGTGACGTGGAGCGCCGCGATGAGCGCGGGGCTGTGGATCGTCCGGACGCCGAAGAGGCCCAGATCGTACGTCTCCGGCGCCGCGTGGACGCCGAAGGCCGCCGACCGGACGACGTAGAAGGAGAGCGTCGCCGCGAACGCCGCCTTCAGGCCCACCATCCCCCGGGGCCGCGCCATCGTGTCGTGCCACGTCGGGCCGACCGGGAGATTGCTGAGGAGGACGCCCGCCGCGATGCCCGGCGGGAACCCCGCCGTCAGCGTCGCGAGCGGCGTGAACACCCCGACGGCGAACCCGTCGGTGGCGAGGAGGTACCCCCAGCCGACGAGGACCGAGGCCGCGTACGCGACGGCGAGGCGACGCTGCACGCTTCGGAGTCCAGATGCCGGCAGTATGAACCTTTCCACGACCCTGCTCGTGAGGCCGGGGCTTGATGTGCGATCCCGCTCTCCGGTGGGCCATGGACAGCGCCGAGGAACCGGCGGGGGCGAACCGCAACGGGGAGTCCCCGGCGGCCGTCGCCGCGCCGACGGAGGCGACGGAGGAGACCACGGTGACGGCGGAGGGGTCGGAGCTGGAACGGTCGATCGGCCTGACCGGCGGCATCGCCATCGGGGTCGGGACGATGATCGGTGCCGGCATCTTCGTGTTCCCCGGCATCGCGGCGGGTCGCGCCGGCCCCGCGGCCGCCGGCTCCTTCGCCATCGGCGCCGTGATCGCGTTGCTCGTCGCGCTCCCGGCGTCGGAACTCGCGACCGCGATGCCGAAGTCCGGCGGGGGCTACTACTTCATCTCGCGAGCGCTCGGGGCGCTCCCGGGCGCCGTCGTCGGGATCAGCATCTGGCTCGGGCTCGTGTTCGCGACCGCGTTCTACCTCGTCGGCTTCGGCAACTACGCCGCGGCGCTGCTCGCGGAGGCCGGCGTCGACCTCGGCAGCGCGAGCGTGGTCGTCCCGCTCGGACTGGTCTTCGGCGCCCTGCTCACGGGGCTGAATCTGATGGGGACCGAGAACGCCGCGAAGCTCCAGAACTACGTCGTCGGGCTGCTGTTGACCATTCTGGTCGTGTTCCTCGGCTACGGCGGCCTCGACGCCCTCGGCATCGTCGGCGCGACGAGCGCGCCGGAGCAGTTCATGCCCTTCGGCCCGATGCCGATGTTCACCACCGCGGCGCTCGTGTTCACCTCCTATCTGGGCTTCGCGCAGGTCGCCACCGTCGCCGGCGACATCAAGGATCCGGGGCGGAACCTCCCGCTGGCGATGATCGGGTCGGTCCTCGTCGTGGGCGTCCTCTACGTCGCGACCATCTTCGTCGCCACCAGCGCGTTCGGCAGCGACCCCCTCTCGCGCTTCGGCGAGACGGCCATCGTCGAGGTGGCCCGCTCCTACGGCGGCGGCTGGGGGGCGCTTGCGATCCTGCTCGCGGGGCTGCTCGCGACCGTCTCCAGCGCGAACGCCTCCATCCTCTCGACCTCGCGGGCCGTCTTCGCGATCAGCAAGGACGCGCTCATTCCCCAGCGCGCGAGCCGGATGAACCTCCGGTACGGGACGCCACACGTCGCGCTGGCGATGGCCGGCGGGCCGGTCCTCGTCCTCGTCGCCTCCGGCGAGGTGGAGGTGCTCGCGGAGGTGGCCTCCTTCCTCCACCTCGTGATGTACGGGCTGATGTGCGTCGCGCTCATCGCGATGCGCCGGAACGAGCCCGACTGGTACGACCCCGACTTCCGGGTCCCCGCTCACCGCCTCGTCGCGGGCGTCGGCGCCCTCTCGAGTTTCGCGCTCATCGGCTTCATGCAGCCGGCCTCCCAGATCATCGGGGTGGCGATCATGCTCGCGGCGGCCGGGTGGTACAAGTACTACGCGAGCGACGTGCGCCTCAAGGGGGTGCTCTGAGATGTCCGACCTCGCCATCCGCGAACCGCCGCGCGTGCTCGTGCCCGTCGAGGTCCTCGAAGGCGAGTCCATCTCGCCGTCGCTCGTCGAGTTCCTCGCGCCCGCAGAAGTGATCGTGCTCGGCTACCACGTCCTCCCCGACCAGACGCCGACCGAGCAGGCGAGCATGCAGTTCGAGGACCGCGCCCGCGCGGCCGCCGAGGACATCGCGGCGGTCTTCCGCGAGGCGGGCCGCGACGTGGAGACGCGCGTCGCCTTCACTCACGACCGCGACCAGACGGTCGACCGGGTCGCCGCCGACGAGGGCGCGACGGCCGTCCTCCTGCCAAACCCCGTCGCGGAGGTCTCCGACGTGCTGGTCCCGATCCGGGGCGCCATCGACCGCGACCGCCTCGCGGACCTCGTGGCGACGCTGCTGGCCGAGGCATCCGGGTCGGCCACCCTCTGGGGCCTCGACGGCGAGGGCTTCGACGCACCCGCGGCCGTCGAGGCGGTGCGCGAGAGCCTCGCCGGGCGGGGTCTGCCCGCGGCCCAGATCCGGACCGAGACGAGCGCGCCCGAGTCGCCGGTCCGGGCCATCGTCGAGCGGTCGGCCGACTTCGACCTCATCGTGATGGGCGAGGGGGAGGGGAGCCTGTTCGCGGCCCTGTTCGGCGACGCGACCGAGCGCGTGGCCGAGGGGGCCGTCGCGCCGGTGCTCGTGGTCCGCGACCGGGACGGCGGCGCGGACTGACGCCGCGCGGGCGGAAATACGGCCGTATCAGACAGGCTTATTCGCCTCTCCCCGATAGGGGTCGTATGGACGGCCCGGCGACGACGCGGCGCGCGGTGCTCGCCGGGACCGCGGGGGCGCTCGCGGCGGGGACCGGCTGTCTCGGCGTCTCCGGGGCCCGCTCGGACGCCGTCTCGATTCTCGCCGCCGGCAGCCTCGCAAACGCCGTGGAGAACGGTCTCCGGGACGCCGCCGACCACCCGGTCCGCGCGGAGGCCCGCGGCTCGGCCCGCGCCGCCCGACTCGTGGCGTCGGGCGCCAAGGACCCCGACATCCTCTCGCTCGCCGACACCGCGCTGTTCGACGGCCTCGACGCGGACTGGTACGCCGAGTTCGCGACGAACGAACTCGTCCTCGCCTACACCACCGAGACCTCCGGCGGGCGCCGCGTCGCGGCGGCCGACGAGTGGTTCCGGCCGCTCGGGCGACCCGACGTGTCCGTGGGCCGCACCGATCCGGACCTCGACCCGCTGGGCTACCGGACGCTGTTCGCGCTGGCCCTCGCGACCGAGCACTACGGGACCGACGCCGACCTCCGGACGACCGTGGCCGCCGACAGCCGGATCTACGCGGAGACCCAGCTCATCAGCCGGTTCGAGACGGGCGCCGTCGACGCGGCGTTCGCGTACCGATCGATGGCCGTCGACCGCGGCTACGACTATCACGCGCTCCCCGACGCGGTGAACCTCGGCACCCCCGCGTTCGCCGACCGGTACGCCGAGGTCGCGTACGACCTCCCGGACGGCACCGTCGTCCGCGGCGCGCCGATCAGCTACGGCGCGACGATCCGTCGCCGGTCGCCGGCCGTCCGCGAGGTGTTCGAGCGCCACGTCGCCGGCGACTACCTCGCGGACTTCGGCTTCGGGGTGCCCGCGAACTACCCGCGCTACTCCGCTCATGCTCCCGTCAACATCGCGGAGTGAGGGCCGGTTCGACTGGCTCTCGACGGCGTTCCTGCTGGGCGCCGTGTTGCTCTGCTACTACCTGCTCCCCCTCTCATCGCTGGTCGTCGGCCGCTCGCCGGGCGCGGTGCTGCGCCACGCTGGCGACCCGGCCGTCGCCTCGGCCGTCGGGACCTCGGTCGTCGCGTCGCTGGCGAGCGTCGCCGTCGCGACCGTCTTCGGCCTCCCGCTGGCCTACTGGCTGGCGCGCTCGGACGCCCGGATCGCGACCGTGGCCACGGCGCTCGTGGTCCTCCCCCTCGTGCTCCCGCCGGTCGTCAGCGGGATGCTCCTGCTCACCGTCATCGGCCCGGACACGCTCGTCGGACGGCTCGCGGCCGCGAACGGCGTGGCGCTCACCCGGTCGCTGCTCGGCGTCGTCCTCGCGCAGACGTTCGTCGCATCCCCGTTCGTCGTGGTCACCGCGAAGGCGGCCTTCGAGGGCGTCGACCGGCGCCTCGAACGGGCCGCCCGCTCGCTGGGCAAGGACCGCGTCGGGACCATCCGGTCGGTCACGCTCCCCCTCGCGTGGCCGGGCGTCGTCGCGGGGCTCACCCTCGCTTTCGCCCGCTCGATGGGTGAGTTCGGCGCGACGATGATGCTCGCCGCCTACCCGCGGACGATGCCGGTCCAGATCTGGGTGTCCTTCACGACGCTGGGCCTCGACCACGCGCTGCCGCTCGCGGCCGTCCTCGTCGCCACCGCGCTGGGGACGCTGGGCGTCCTGCACGCCCTCGGGCGGAATCCGCTCGCGTGACTACTCCGCCGCGAACGGCGGCTCCGAGAACGGCTCCTCCGCCGCGGTCCGCCACGTGTGCTCGGGCGCCCAGTCCAGTTCTTCGCGGGCTTTCGCCGAGGAGAGCGCCGACTCGTCGCCCGTCAGGTCGCAGGGCTCGGGGACCTCGCCGAAGAACTCCGCGACGGCCTCGCGGGTGGGTCGATCCAGGTGGTTCTCCGCGGCGGCGATCACGTACGGCTCGTGACCGTCGACGTCGGCGGCCATCGCGGCCTCGACCGCAGCGATGCAGTCCCGGCCATCCACGTACGACCAGAAGTTCCCGACGCCGTTCGAGAGGTCGCCGCGGCCGTCGAGCACGGTGTAGTTCCCGGCGTACATCACGTTCGAGAGCCGGAAGGACGCTACGGAGACGCCGTAGCGGCGCGCCACCATTCCACCGAGGTCCTCCGCGACGACCTTCGACGCGCCGTAGGGGTCCTCGGGCCGCAGGGGGTGGGCCTCGTCGATGGGCAGGTAGTCCGGCAGGCGCGGCTCCGCGGCGAACGGGAAGCCGTAGGCGCTCTCGCTGGAGGCCTGCACCACGTCCGCGCCGGCCTTGCCGGCCTCGTCGAGCGCGTAGTACGTCGAGATGGAGTTGTTCTCGTAGACCCGCTCCCCCCGGTTCGGGCTCGGGATGGCCCCGAGGTGGACGACGTGGTCGGGGTCGGCGTCGGCGATGACGCCGCGCGCCCGGTCCTCGTCGGTGAGGTCGATTCCGTGGAAGGTGATGCCCTCGTACTCCTCGTCCGGTGCCGTCAGGTCGACCGCGACGACCTCGTGGCCGGCGTCCGCGAGCGCCGCGGCCGTTCGACTGCCGAGTCGTCCGCGCGCGCCCGTCACGACGACGGTTCCCGTCGATGACATGGGTAGAGATGGGCCAGCCGCCGAATAAGGGTTGCTCTCGGGGCGGGGCGCCCAGCGTGCGGTCCCGGGATCGCCCGCGCCGGGGCGCCGTCCCGAAGCCGGCCCCACGTGAACCCTTCGCAAACAGCTATTGGGGTCGAGACAGTACACGTCGTCAATGCGTGGTTCCCTATGACCACCCCCACCGGACCCATTCGCGTTCTGCACGTCGACGACAGTCCTGATCTCGCCGACGTCGTCTCGTCGTTTCTGGAGCGCGAAGACGACCGCATCTCCGTCCGGACCGCGACCACGGTCGAGGACGGCTTTGCCGCCCTGGAGGCCGCCGACGTCGACTGCATCGTCTCCGACTACGACATGCCGGGGATGAACGGCATCGAGTTCCTCGAAGCCGTTCGGGAGGACCATCCGGACCTGCCCTTCATCCTCTACACGGGCAAGGGGTCCGAGGAGGTGGCGAGCGACGCGATCTCGGCCGGCGTCACTGACTATCTCCAGAAGGAACCCGGCACGAGTCACTACACGGTGCTCGCGAACCGCGTCGCGAACGCCGTCGAACAGTACCGCTCCTCGCGCGCGCTCGAAACCAGCCGAAAGCGCCTCTCGCTGTTCTTCGACGAGTCGCCGCTCGGCGTCATCGAGTGGTCGGAGGAGTTCGAAGCCGTTCGGCTCAACGAGGCCGCACAGGAGATCCTCGGCTACGACGAGGACGACCTCCTCGGCGAGTCGTGGCGAGCGATCGTTCCCGAGTCCGACACGGCGGCCGTCGCGGACGTCACCGAGGCGGTCATGGCCGGGGAGGGCGGGTTCCACAGCATCAACGAGAACGTCCGCGGCGACGGCACCCGCATCATCTGCGAGTGGCACAATCGCGTCGTGACCGACGACGACGGCGACGTGGTCACGATCTTCTCGCAGTTTCAGGACGTCACCGAGCGGCGGCGCCGGCAGAAGGAACTCGAACGCCACCGCGAGGTCATCCAGTCGGCGACGAACACGGTCATCACCACCGACGAGTCCGGCGTCGTGGAGTCCGTCAACCCCGCCGTCGAGAAGACGTTCGGGTACGCGCCCGAGGAGGTGGTGGGCGAACCGATCACGATGCTCATGGGCCCGGAGACGGGGAAGCGCCACCGCGACGCCTTCGAGCGGTACCTCGACACCGGCGAGCGGACGATGTCGTGGGAGTACGTCGAGTTCGAGGCCCAACACGCGGACGGGTCGGCGATCCCCGTCTCGCTCACCATTGGGGAGGTCGACTACGAGGGCGAACGGCTGTTCGTGGGCATCGTCCGCGACATCTCGGCGCGGCGGGCCAGCGAGGCGGAACTCCGCGAGAAGGAGCGGCGGTATCACGCGGTGTTCAACGATCCGAACATCCTCGTCGCGCTGCTCGACACGGAGGGGCGGGTGTTGGAGGTCAACGAGACCGCGCTGGCCTACACCGACGCCTCCCTCGACGCGATCACGGGCGAGCGACTCTGGGACACGCCGTGGTTCGACGAGTCGGAGGTGATGCGCGAGAACCTCGCGGAGCGCGTCCGTCAGGCGGCGGCCGGCGAGTACGTGGACCTCGAGGCCGACCTCGTCCGCCCGAACGGGGAGTCGTACGCGATCGAGGGGACCTTCCGGCCCGTCACGGACGAGGACGGCGAGGTCGTATCGGTCCTCGTTTCGGGCCGCGACGTCACGGAGCGGAGAGCGCGCGAGCGGGAACTGGAGTGGGCGAACGGCGTCGTGTCGACGCTCCTCGATACGCTTCCCCTGGGCGTCCTCGCCGAGGACGAGGACCGGAACGTCCTCCGGGCGAACACGCGGTTCTTCGAGCTATTCGACGTCTCCGAACCGCCGGACGGGGCGATCGGTGCGGACTGCGTGGCACTCGCCGACCGGGTCGCGGAACTGTTCGCGGACCCGGAGGGGTTCATCGACCGGATCGACGAGCTCATCGCCGACGACGTGCCGGTCCAGGACGAGGCGGTTCACCTCGCCGACGGGCGCACCTACGCCCGGAGCCACCGCTCGATCGAACTGCCGGAGGGCTCCGGCCACCTCTGGACCTACCGGGACGTCACCGAGCAGAAGACCTACGAAGCGCGACTGGAGGCCCTCAACGACCTCGCGCAGAACGTGATGACCGTCGACTCCCGGGAGCGCATCGCGGAGATCGGGGTCGAAGCGGCCCGCGACCTCCTGGGCCTCGGGTCCAACGCGGTGCACCTTGCCGACGAGGACCGGTCGGTGCTGGCTCCCGCCGCCATCACCGACACCGGCCGAGAGTTGGTCGGGGACCCCCCGCCCCTCGAGGAGGGGGACAGCATCGCGTGGCGGGCCTACGATCAAGGCGAAGCGATGGCGGTCGACGACGTGCACGCCGACCCGGACGTCCACAACCCCGACAGCCCGATTCGGAGCGAGCTGTTTCTGCCGCTCGGCGACCACGGGATCCTCATCGCCGGCTCGACGAGGCCGGACGAGTTCGGGCAGGACGACGTGGTCCTGGGGGAAATCTTGGCGGGGACGCTCGTCACCGCGCTGGACGGGATCGAGCGCACCGAGCAGCTCCGCAGCCGCGAGCGGGAGCTCACCCGGCAGAACGAGCGACTCGAGGAGTTCGCCAGCATCGTGTCACACGACCTCCGGAACCCGCTGAACGTCGCCGACGGCCACCTCGAACTCGCGCGGGAGGCGTGTGAGGGCGGCTCGGAGCACCTCGACAGCATCGCCGCCGCCCATCAGCGGATGGACGCGCTGATCGAGGACGTGCTCACGCTCGCCCGCGAGGGGACGGCCGCGACGGACCTCGAACCGGTCGCCCTCGGCCCGATGGCCGAGACCTGCTGGGAGACCGTCGCGGCCACCGACGCGTCGCTCCACGTGGACGCCGACGTGACGATCGAAGCCGACCGCGGCCGCCTCCAGCAGGTGCTCGAGAACCTCATGCGCAACGCCGTGGAGCATGGCTCGACGGGCAGTGAGACGCAGTCCGACGACGCCGTCGAACACGGCTCCCCGGGCAGTGAGACGCAGTCCGACGCCGACGACGGCGGTGACGGCGTGACAGTCACCGTCGGCGAGGTGGCCGGTGGCTTCTACGTCGAGGACGACGGCCCCGGCATCCCGCCGGAGGAGCGCGACCGCGTCGTCGAGGCCGGCTACTCGACGAGCGACTCCGGGACCGGGTTCGGCCTGAGCATCGTCAAGGAGATCGCGGACGCCCACGGCTGGACCCTCGACGTCGTCGAGGGATCGACGGGCGGCGCGCGCTTCGAGATCGTCGGCGTCACGGTCGTGGACCCGTAGCGAGGGGTCGCTCCGGTCGCTCGACGCGCCGACCCAGAGCCGATCCCTCGGCGTGCGTCTTCGGACCGCGAGCCCCGCTCGCCGCATTTGCTATTGCGGCATGTGGTTTATCTCCCGTCGTAACGGTGAAACCCGCCCGCGCGCAACGGCCCGGTAATGGAGTGTACCAAGTGCGACCGGCCGGCCGTGATGCACGCGGCCTACTCCGGGAGCCATCTCTGTGAACCGCACTTTCTGGAGTCCGTCGAGCGACGGGTGCGCCACCGGGTCCGCGAGGACGGCCTCCTCTCCCGCGACGCCACCCCGGCGGACCCCGAGACGTGGGTGATCGGCCTCTCGGGGGGCAAAGACAGCGTCGTCCTCGCCCAGATCCTGCAGGAGACGTTCGCCGAGGACCGCCGGGTGGAGATGGTCGCGCTGACGATCCACGAGGGCATCGAGGGCTACCGGGACGAGAGCCTCGCCGCCTGCGAGGAGTTGATCGCCGACCTCGACCTCCGCCACGAGGTCGTGGGGTACGCCGAGGAGTTCGGCGTGGAGATGGACGACGTGGTGGAGGACGACCCCATGGACATGGCGGCCTGTGCCTACTGTGGCGTGTTCCGCCGGGACCTGCTGGCCGACTACGCCGGTGACTTCGGCGCGGACAAGCTCCTCACGGGCCACAACCTCGACGACGAGGCGGAGACGGCGCTGATGAACGTCTTCGAGGGCAACGTCGAGCAGATGGCCCGCCACTACGACGCCAGCCTCGGCCCCTTCGAGAGCGACGGGCCCCTCCCCGCCCGGAGCGAACCGGAGGGGATGATCCCGCGCGCGAAGCCGCTCCGCGACGTGCCCGAGAAGGAGGTCGCCCTCTACGCCCAGCTGCGAGACCTCCCCGCCCACGTCGCGGAGTGTCCCCACGCCAGCGAGTCCTTCCGCGCGGAGATTCAGTCCCACCTCCTCGACCTGGAGGAGGCCCACCCCGGGACCAGACACTCCATCATGGCCGGCTACGAGGAGATGGCCTCGCTGGCCGCCGAGCGATACGGCGGCGACGAGGAGGCGTACGACACCTGCGAGTCCTGCGGCGCGCCGACCGCGGGCGACCGCTGTCGGACGTGTACCCTGTTGGACGCCCTCGTCTGACGAAAAAAGCGGCGGTGGCAGCTATCGGATGACGTCGAGGCCGTTCTCCTGCTCGACCTCGGGTTCGCCGCCGTCGGTCTCGCCCCACTGCGACTGGGCGTTCTGCGCGGCGTCGGACTCGACCTCCTCGATGCTCGCGCGGGACTTGTCGGCCTGCTTCTGCGTGCTCGGGCCCAGCACCTGCGCGGACTGGACGCCGGTCATGATCGCCATGACGCGGACCTTGCCCTTGTACTCCTCCTCGATGCGGGAGCCCCAGATCACGTCGGCGCTCGCGTCGAGGCGCTCGGTGATGTTCTCGGCGATGCCCTCGGCCTCGCGGAGCGCGAGGTCCGGGCCGCCGGTGATGTGGACCAGCGCCCCCGAGGCGCCCCGGTAGTCCACGTCCAGCAGCGGGTGGTTCATCGCGTCTTTCACCACTTCCTCGGTCTTGTTCTTGTCCTGGGTCTCGCCCACCAACATCACGGCCACGCCGCCCTGATCCATGATGGAGGTCATGTCGGCGTAGTCGAGGTTGATGAGCGAGGGCTGGGTGATCGTCTCCGAGATCCCCTTGACGGTCTCCGCGATGATCTGGTCCATCACCGAGAACGCCTTGCCGATCGGGAGGTTCGGGACGTAGTCGAGCAGGCGGTTGTTGTCGAGGACGATGATCGAGTCGGCCTCGTTGCGGAGGCGCTCGAGGCCCTCCTCGGCCTTGACCGTGCGGGCGCGCTCCACGTTGAACGGCGTCGAGACCATCCCGACGACGATGGCGCCCTCCTCCTTCGCGATCTTCGAGACGACGGGCGCGGCGCCGGTGCCGGTGCCGCCGCCCATGCCCGCGGTCACGAAGACCAGGTCGGCGTTCTCCAGCACTTCCTTGATCGTGCCCTGGGCCATCTCGGTCGCGCGCTCGCCCATGCTGGGGTCGCCGCCCGCGCCGAGTCCGTTGGTCAGGGACTTGCCGACGAGGATCTTCGTGTCGGCCTCGATCATTTGGAGGTGCTGCTTGTCGGTGTTGATGGCGACGGTGTCTGCGCCGTCGACGCCGATGTTGTACAGGCGGTTGACGGTGTTGTTGCCGGCGCCGCCACAGCCGACGATCACGATGCGCGGGTCGCCGAACTCCGAGGCGTCGTCCTCGTCCAGTTCTCGCGATTCGCGCTCGGAGTGTTCGAGCGCGTCGTTGACGATGGAATCCATCTCAGACCCTCGCCCACGTCTTCGTGCTGTTGTCCTTGACCTCGCGCTGCTCGCTGAGCATCTCCCGGACCGCGGACCGGATCGCCTCGCTCCGGTTCGGGAACTGCCCGCGCTCGACCATCTGTTCTACTTCCTCGATCTGCTGTTTCGGGATGCGCAGAGTGACGCGTTCCATTGTTGGTTTCCCCCTTGGTGGTAAGACGGCCCGCCGGACCTCGCCGTGCTGCGTCTTACGGGTGCCGGGATCGGCGGCCTGAAGCGGGCTCTCCCGACCTCCCGTGTAAGACGAACCGTCTTACGTACTCTCACCATTCCGCGCTTACTTAAAAAAGTTAACGGCCGTCGTAAACGGAGTGTCTTACCCGTCGAGCACGTCGGCCGACGCCGTCCGACGCCCGCAGCTCGGGCAGTGCGACCAGTCCGACCGGAGTTCGTCGCCGCACTCGCAGAACAGCCGGCGCGCCGCCTTCTCGCCGCAGTTCGGGCAGAAGACGTGCTCGCTCGACAGGGCCTCGCCACACTGGGCACACGACCCCGCCTCCCGTTGCCGTCCCCTGGTCGGCTGTCGGTCGCGCTCGACCGTCGCGTCGACGCCCCCGGCGTCGGGCGTCTCGACCGTGATGTTTACGTTTACGTCCCGGGCGCGCCCGCCCCCGCCCGTTCGGGCCTCCACGAGGTCGTCGACCCGCTCGGCGACCATGTCGTCGAGGGACCCCGACGCGTCGCTCGCGGCCTCGTCGTCGAGGTACGAGCGGAGGGCCGCGCGCATGACCTCGCTCTTCGAGGCGTCGAGTTCCTCGACGTGCTCGACGAGGTCGTCGTCGGCCCGGAACGTGATCTTGCTCATCGCTCTCACGTGGGTCAACGTGCCCTTCCTATTTCAACTTTCCCGAGCGTCTGACGCACGTCCGTTTCGTCTTCCCCGCCAGCGCTGTCGGTCCCGCACCACCGCCCGTCCGACACCGCCCTGCGACGAATGAGAATCCTTAAGTCCGCGACCGCGCCTATTTTTCGATGCGCCCGCCCTTAGCTCAGACTGGTAGAGCAGTCGACTGTAGATCGACTTGTCCCCCGTTCAAATCGGGGAGGGCGGACTCGTTTTCGAGTCGAATCCGATTGACCGGACAGCGTCGGGATTACCGGCCATACCGCCCATCTACGCCGTGTGAGCCGAACGGGAACCCCGGTCAACTCTCCGTAGCGCGGGTTCGACTCGGGTTTTGATGGCCTGATGGTTAATATTTGTCACCGTGGTACTGGTCTCGGAACTGGCTGCCTACAGCCTCACCGCTCACGGTCATTCTAAGCCCGGCTGAACACGTCTAGTGACTCTCTCCGTTAGCAAGGTTTGGTCTCATAGCGTCCGATTCATTCTCTGACGGCGGCACTGAAGGCGGTCTTAGGGTCTCGTAGCGATCTACGGGGGCCGAATTTCTCATTCCTGTTCAGGCCTATCTCCATCCCCCGACCTAACGCGTCGTCATCCCCTTCCCGATTCTGCCGCTGAACCCTCAGCGACTACCCCTCGCCCCTCAGTGAAATGGTCTGCCACTCACTCTGGCTACCTCCGTAGTGGTCGAGCGCGGAGTTTCGGGTTTCGGTTATTTCGTTGGTATCCTGCTTCCCTCGTCAAGAGGATTTTCAGCACGTCTCGTCGGTTGTGCACCGTTGTGCTCGCATCATAAGCGGTCGTGTATGGGTATGGCCTGATCACTCGTTTCTCGCCTCACCGGCCGCTGATGTGGCGAGTCGCCTTTCACCGACGACCAACGTTTGGGTCCCGCTGTTATCGAGATGTCGTTCTCGTCGTCGAGCCCCATTCTCAGGACGTCCACCCGCTCAGTCGTCCGTTAGATCCCGCAGACGTCGTTGGGACTACGCTCTCGCATCTCCAGACCCCGACCGGGGGATATGGTGTCGTCGACCGCTCACGTTTCACTCTGAGGGCCCAGGGAGGTATCGGAACCCCTCAGCGTTGATTTCCGTCGTCAACAGGCATCACCCGCTCGCCGTCGACATACAACTCGCCATCGCGTTCGACAGCGTCCCCGTGCATGGCCATCCGAGCGAGTTCTCCCCCTGTAAACTGGCGTCCGGATTCGGTTTCGTACTTCATTCAGTATCGTCACCCCAGTCCTCAAGGGACACTTTGTCGATCCCGTCCTCTCGATGATCCTCTTGGACATCGACTATTCGGATCTCTGCCTGGATATTGTACGGAGGCTCCAAGTCTTTCTGAGCCTCCAGATGCTCCACAGCGTTCTCGATCTGGAGGCGGAATCTTGAGACCGCCTTCTCCAGATCGTCCTCCTCGGCGCGATGATGGTAGGTCCAGTGTTTCAGCGATTGGCTCGGGACATCATCCATGAATTACCCTCCGTTACCTCTCTGAGGTACTTGATTGGGCACGGTCATCATCTCAGGAACCCCGTTCGACTTCTATCACGACATCAACGACGCCGTTCGGATCGACGATCAACTGATACAGCCCATCGAGTTCAATTTCGTACTCGATTTCATCTTCAAGTTCGACGGTCCAAGACCCGCCATTCTCACGCTCATCATCGTGGAAAATCACAAACCCCGCTGGCCCACTTTCGTCGACGTCGATGGTGACATGAAGTACATCACCCGCCTCGAACTTGTGGGGCCACCGAGTGTGGGTCCGAAGGCGCTCATCGCGAAGGGCTTCGGTAGAGTTGGATGTAGTTTGCTCGCCTCCTGGCTCAGAGTTTTGATCTGAACCTTCAGGCGATTCTGTGCACCCCGAAAACACGGTCAAGGCACCTCCGGTGGACGCCTTTAGCCACTGCCGACGCGATATTTTGTTTTTCATGTCGATGCACTCCCCAACCTATAATGATGTCCTGATTACTTGTTTGCTATCCCTGACCCCTCAGAGAACGCTGTTCTATCACTTTCGGCCTCACCGGTCAGCGTTTTCAGTGATGGGGCTTGTGCCGGAAACGAAGGTCCGGATCTTGGAGGCGCTGGACGAGGAGCCAGCCCACGGATACCTGATTGCCGAGAAACTCGATCTCTCTCACGGCTACATCTACACCCACCTGAAAGAACTTCGTGAAGAGGGTATGATCAAGGTCGTTGGGGAGCCCGAAGGAAAGAAGGTGTATGGACTGACCGAGAACGGGAAGCATCTACTAATGGCGCTTACCGACCGGCAGTGAGACTCCGACTGGTCCTTCGGCCAGCCGTTTCCTTCGGCGTACCATGACCTAATCTGACACTTAATGCCGATCGATCCGGTAAAAACCAGTGTTAACTTCACCCACTGGTCTTTGAGCACTCCTATACACTCTTAGTGCGGGATAACTAGGCCGTGACTATCTTTATGACCGATAGGGACTACTGGCCGAAAACTCCCCTTTACCGCCTTCAAACCCCATACGATCTACTGTCTGGCGCTACTTTTCTGGCCCAACGACGAGATATTCGTTATTCTCACGGAGGTTCTCAATATGTGAACTGAGAGAACCTCCCTTGGAAATTTCTTCTATCTCTTCCCGGTATTCTTCCAATTTTGATTGATAAACTCCACGCTCTAACCAAAAATCCTCTTTTTCGTCCTGCTTGAACACTGTGAGTACAATTAAGATGTGAATTCCGTCCACTTTGAGATATGTGGCAAAAGCCCGGGTATCTCCCCTGCGCTTCTTAATGTAATCAATATCTTCAGTTACGCTCTTTTCAAAAACATCTGTAGCGTTCCAAACCCGAAGGAACTTCTCAATCTCTTTTCTTATTTTCTTTTCGAGAGAAGTATCAATCCTAGCCAAATGCTCACAGGCTTCAGGCATATAAATCACATATCGGGGCCCGCCAGTCTGAGCACTCATCTATGAGGATCCAGTCATCACTCCCCTTTCAGGGCCTGTCTGAATTCTTCACGTGTCGGAAGCTGCTGACTGGGTTGGGAGTGGGCTTCTTGGTTTTTGAACTGGTTGTCATTCGGAAGAAGCCCTGCAGCACGACACTCGGATTCAATACGGTCCATACGGCTTGAATACCCATTAACCAGTTGTTCGAGATCGGAAATCGAACCTTCCAGCAGGGCTTCTTGGTTAGGCCCGTGCGTAGTATGCAAGGAGATGACCTTCGTGACGAGGTTCCACGCTCGTTCATGATAGAATTCCTCAACCATGCCAAGTTGGTACGACAAATCCCCGTAAAACTGATCCAGAGTTTGATGAGAGATAGTAAAGTAGATGTCGTCAACGAGATCAAGAAATTCAGTCAGCAGGTATGCTGGGTTTTCGTCACTAGACAAGTCAATCTCATATTCCTCAAGGTGAGAAGGGGACAGTTCTGAGTGGCTGTAAAGTTCCTTTTCGAAAGCTTCGAGCGTCTCTACAAATTCGATATAATCCTCACTATCGAACGCATCAATCTTGTCTTCCGCATATAGGTGTAGAACCTCTTGAATCCGGATGTTTATCAAATACAGATCAACCCAGTCTTCAATCTCTCCACTATACTCTGAATAGAACTCTTCAAGTAGCGTTGTTCGGTCAGCCTCCAAAATTTCTGTAAGAGATTCCAGAGACCCGATAGATACACTTTTGAAAAACTCTCGGTAGTCTCGTTCATCCCAGACTGTCTTTCGGGATTGGTCATCAGATGGGCTAGGTTCTTGAGGGTGTTCCGTCCCAGGTAAATCATCAAGCGCTGTCGGACCAACTGTCCGTGTGCTAGGAACTAGAGTCCCAAGGTCACCGCCATACCGGTGCCAACTGTGTTGCATCTCTTCGTGGAGACCGCGCTCAGCCATAGCCACGTACATCAGTTTGTTCAACTTGATATGGCCGTCATCAAACTCATCAAGAGACCTCTCAATAGAGGCATCCGCAAGCGCAGCTTTCAGCCCCTTCCGAATCGCTATGGAATAATACTCTTCCCAGCGTTCAGAGAGGTTATTCTGGGCCATGATCTCTCTTTGTAGTGTTTACTCAAGGAACCTCCTAACTCTTCTGGGTCGCTCCCCATCGTAGTAATTGTCTCCATGGTGGGGGTACGGAACTCCCCACCTGATGACCGATAAACGCTGGTTATCGCACGGTTCCCAGAACCTATTTCCCCTTCGGACCTCACCGATGTGGTCTCCCTCTCTACGAGGGAGCCTCCAATAGTATCGATCTGCAGGTTCCGGGTTTCGGTCTTTCCGTCTGAACCCTCAGCCATCTTCAGGACTCCCTCGCGGGTCAATTAGAAGACTATGTCTGGGTCCTTCAGCCAGTAGTTAATCTCTCACCTGCCTCGATACAACTCTAGTCAGTTGCCCCTTTCCTCTGAACCCTCAGACGTGACGCTTTCCGACACCGTTGTTAATTCGTTTAAGTATCTCGTGATGCCTCCCCCCGTGCTTGAAGTCGGCCTCGTCTGGACCTTCAGACGGACTCAACAGAAACGCTGGGCTGTTGATCGCGTAGCCGAGACGTTTCGTCTGAACCTTCAGCGAGTGGTCCTATGGGCGAAGACCAATATTCCGGAATATCGTTTAAGTATCTCTGACGGGTTGCCCCTCGGAAACAACGGACTCACGCCCTCTATCTCCACCTCCTGCAATATACAACGAGGGAGACTCTCATGAGGTGGTTGGTGGCACGGTGACGTGGCTGTAGTCTTCTGGATAGCACTTGACGATCTTAGACAGGTGGCTGTGAGTTTTCGCTGGGTCAAATTCGCCACCGAGGTTCTTCTTGAACCATTTCCATGTGTGATCCCACCCCTCGACCCGGAGGAGTCGGCACGCGACTTTGAGCAGGGCCTCGTACTGGTTAGTGACCGTCTCAATCCCTGTTCGCTCAATCTGTCGTTGGATCTTTGCTGCCTCGCTCGGGTTGTCTGACCACTCAGACGGCCTAGTCCCGTTCATTCCGGTTGATCCGGTGTCGTATTCCCAGTCTTCGAGTTGGCGGAGTGCGGCTCGACGGCCGTCATTTTCGAGCCACCCCGCTGTTAAGACTGCCTCCACCTTTTCGACCTGAAAGATCCTTGACCGGCGGCTCTTCCCTCCGAGAATGACGACGTAGTCTGTTCGATTGAAGTCCCACTTCTGATTGTCGTGGCCCGAGAGCTTGAGGGGGCGCGCAACTGGTCCTGGCTCTTCTGCAAAAACTCGGTATTCTCCTCCCCCACCAATTGTCCCATACACATCGCAAGGGACGAACTGCGCTCCATCACGCTCGAACGGGTCGCCCATGACTTTGACTACGACCACGCTGTGCAGATTATCGGCCTCAGCGTTAGCGTATGGGCTTATTGGATGAGCGTTGTGTCGGTAGTAGTCGAGTCCACGTTCTGGATTAGAAGGCGGCTGTTCTCGTTGGCTCACCGGGACTGACGGTGATCCTTCGACCTGACTGCCACCCTCAGGTTCCTCATCAAGGAGGTTAGACTGATCAAGTGGATCGACCCGATCTGGTACTGTTTCACTGAGTACCCCGAGGAAGGTCTCAGGTACATGCCGATCTCGGGAGTGTGCCTCAGAGAAGATTTTCTGATGGGTCCACTCCGGCTTGATCTGGGTCTTCAGACCATCATTATCTTGGTGTTTGACGCCAGGGAGACGGAACTGGCGCTTCTGAGAGTAAATCGCCGTATCCAGCTCTATGTCTGAGTCCTCAGAATCGTTATACTTTCTCGCGATTTGCTTGATCTGTTGCCACCCGTCATCATCGACGAAGGCAGCGACATGAGCGTGGACCGACCGGCCTCCTGAGTACCATAGAGTGTAGTATCCTTGATCGACATCCAAGAAGTTTTCAACGAACTTGACGACTCCTGAAGTCATTTCGTCCAGATTAACCTTGGAGTCGCTCTCGACGACTACCGGGTAGAGTACGCGGTCAGCCGTCTCGCACTCGTCTTGAAGATATTTGGCGACAGGGTGGTCTCCAGAGACGGCGTATGGATTAGACAGATCGTCTTGCCTTTCCAACTGAGCCTCTGTGAGATAGTAGATTGGACTGGCCGTCGTTGCCTCTTCGGGAATCGGAGCGTGAACAGGTCTTAACGCTGGGAACTGTGTCGCCTCGGATTCAACTGACGAGCCATAGCGGACACAGGGCATGAGATTTGACTCTTTGGAGTCGAGGCGGGGGATAGAGGAACCTCCCGGCAAGACGGTTTGTGCAGCACTTTGCGTCGAATCTTTGATTCTGGAGTTCTTAGGGCACATCGTGGTTCAGCCGCTGAGTGTTCAGGCGACCACACGTTCCCCGGAGACTGGTCCTCTCCGGCTTCGGCCTTGATTTTGATCGGTTAGTTGTCGATCTCCTCGTCAGGGTCGAGTTCGGTGGCGGCGCGGTTGAGAAAGTCGTTCCAGTCGACCCCCAACTTCGCTTTCGTCACGCGGGCGTCGTCGCGGATCTCTTCGTGGACTCGGATCGTGGCATACTGAGGTGATTCTGCCATGGTTCACGTTATGTATTCGAGCCACTTAATCATATCACGTGAATGATGAATACACTTCACGCTGGCCTCTACTGGGACTGGATCCGACGTTGGACGTTATCGTCTACGAGAAGGTCCGCCAGGGGCGCGTGGTGCCGTCCAAGAGAACTTCTTCTCTCGACGAGGGGTATACGCCGTCCAGCCGTTCGAGGATCTTCAGAGCGCGCCTGAAGAGGAGATCACACCCTCAGCGGCGATCTATACCTCGTCGGTCTCCAGCAACACGCCTGAGGGTTCAACCGCCCGGACATGCTCGATCTCCTCGATGGTCAGCCGCAGCTCGTCGACGACTTCCCCACTGGGCCCGAGGACGTCCATGTCGAACGTCGGGGGCTGGTCGATGGGCACAGCGGCGGGTCGGACCTTGTCGATTTCCTCCACGATCCAGTATCCCTCCGGGTCGTCGACGGGGTCGGCGAACACACCGAAGATCGGGTCGTCGAACTGGTCGACGAACTCGATCAGGTCACCCCACGAGTCGGGCTCGACCTCGGTCTTTGCCTCGTCGTCAGCGGGCTCTCTGACCTCCGCCAGCCCGGCCACAGACCGGTATCGTGGGTTTCCAGCACGATCCATGGGCTATACCCCTTCGAGGTAGTCCCGACGCTGTTCGACCTTCACTTCCTCGGAGCGCTTGTCGTAGTGCTTGTCGAGGACCTCCTGTCCGACGTTCATTCGGTCCGATACCACGGTCTCCGGGACGTCCTCAGAGAGGTGGTGAGTGATCGACCCCCGACGAACCGAGTGCGGGCTTACGCTTGATGGGCAGCGGCTGTAGGACCCGTAGTCGGTACCCTCGCAGTCGTCAGGATCCCGATCGTGCGGGCAGCCCTCACCGTAGTAGCAAGGCCTCGTCGCCCTGTAAACTGTCTCCCGGACCGTCGTCCCAGAGAGCCGGCCGTGCTTGGTCGTAAGCAGGGGGTCCCGCCCTTCGTCGTCGGTCTTCGCCGGTCGCTGCCGGTCGATCCAGGCATCCAATACCTCGCAAACGTAGGGGTCGAGAGCCACCAGCCGCTCCCCCTGGGAGCCGTTCTTCAGTCCGGTGTCTGACTGGGGGCGATGGCGGAGTTCGAGGCGCTGCTCCACGGGATCGTAGTCGTCCAGATCCAAGGCGACGAGTGACCCCAACCGAACGCCCGTATGCCAGAGCAGTTCGAGGACGACGTGGGTCCGGGAGGCATACTCGAACTGACGCAGGAACTCCAGGACCTCCTTGGCCCGCTCGGATCGGAGGATCTCCTCGCGCTGTTCGTCCTCGTTGGATAGGGTCGGCAGGAGGATCTTCTCGTGCAACCCACTCGGGACAGCGTCGACGGTCTCGCAGAACCGTATGAACATGCGGAGCGTTTCCAACTGAGTTCGAAGCGACACTGCGTTGAGGTCGCCGTCCTCCTTCCGCCAGAGGCGGTACTCGTGAAGACTCCGCCCAGTGAGGTCGTTCAGGTTGTCGATGCCCTCCTCGTCGCACCAACGGATGAAGTGGACGAGCCGGTAGTGGTGAGCCTGTAGCGTCCGTTCAGTCACTTCCCCTTCGCGCTCCCGGTGGTACATCTCCTTGGCCGTCTCGGGATCGAGGGGTTCGAGGTCGTTTTCTGCGGTCATGGGTCTTTTTGAACCCACGAGATACGGAGCGACCGGGGGCCGCCGACTGTAGATCGACTTCGCGGCCGTCAGGCCGCGACTCAGTCTCGCCGAGGGCGGTGAAACCGCCCGAAGGCGAGACGAAGTCCCCCCCGTTCAAATCGGGGAGGGCGGACTTTCTGCGAAAATCCAACCGAGCAGATTTGAACACGCCAGTCACACGCTCGCGAACGCGGTGAGCGAGACCGTCTGCCCTCGGTTCAAATCGGGGAGGGCGGACTTCCTCACCGACTGATCCCTGACCCCGATTCGATCACTCGACCGAGATCAGTCACTCCGTTTCGGTGCCGCCGCTCCCCCGCAGGTACTCGGTGTTGTCCTCGACGCAGGTGAGACTCAGCGGGTCCGCCGCGACGAGGAGGTTGTCGACGGCCGATTCGCTCCCGAGTTGCGTGCTCACCGCGTACACGTACTTGCCGGCGAGGATGTACCCGACCTGCCCCTCGTCGATGGATCTGTCCGCCCACGCGCTCTCGGCGGTGCTGCTGGAGTCGTACTGGTAGATGGTAAACACGTACGCGTACCCCTCGGGGCCGCTGTACTGCGCCCGGGCCGACCCCGTGACGCCGTCCTCGTCGACGACGCCGGTGTCAGGCTCCGCGTCCCGGAAGTACTGGCCCGGGTTCTCGCCGGGGAGGGCGCCCGTGAGGTCGCTCCCCGGTCGCCCGCAGTCGTGGCCGCCGCCGAGGATGCCGCTGCATCCCGCCAGTCCGGACATCGACACCGCAGCCAGTCCCGCGGTCCCCTTCAGTACGGTCCGTCGGTTTCGGTCTGCCATGGTGGCCACGTCTGTCGACCGTCGTCATAAATATAATCATACATAACGCTACATTACAGATCGCGCCCCGGCGGCTCCGACCCCCGCCGCGGCCGTCCGATCGCGCGCCGCCGGATCGAAACCACGCGACGGCGGTGGCACCGTCACGCCCGGCTGATAATTTCACCCTGTTTCCCAAAGTATTATGTCTCGGTGGAGTTCACGTCGCGGTACGTGATCCTCCTCGTCGTCGCCGGAAACGCGGCCCGTGTCTGCCGGGAGGCGGCCCGCGAGATCGACGTGGAGATCGTCGAGGTCGAGTCCAGCGCGGCGGCGCGCGAGACGCTCGGGCGGCGAACGCCCCGCGTGGTCGTCCTCGACGCGGCCGTCGACGGCGCGACGGCCCTGTTCCGGTCGCTCCGCGACGGCGCGTTCGGCGACCCGACCGTACCGGCGGTGCTGCTGTTCGAGGGGGCGCCCCCGGAGGGGCTTCCGACGCTCGCGTTCGACGAGGTGCTCTCACGCCCCCTCGCCGTCGCCGACGTGGCCGCGGCCCTCGACCGTGCCGAGTCCGTGGGCGCCTACCGGGACGCCGTCTCTCGGCTGTACGAGGAGAGTCGCGAGCACGCCACCGGGGAGACGCGGCCGGACGACCTCTCGGGGCCGCTCCGGGAGGCCCGCGCGGAGGCCGACGAGCGCCTCGATCCGCTGATGGACCGCCCGGGCGTCGTCGCCTCCCTCCTCTGGACCGGGTCGGAGTCCGAAGAGTAATTTTCGGCGGCCCCGATGGGCGCCCATGGTCGAAGCGCTCGCCGTGGCCAGCGGGAAGGGGGGAACCGGGAAGACCACGGCGACCCTCGCGCTCGGGATGGCGCTGGCCGAGGAGCACGACGTGACCGTCGTCGACGCCGACACGGGGATGGCGAACCTCCTGTTCCACGCCGGTCTCGACGGCGCCGAGACGACCCTCCACGACCTCCTGATCGAGGGCGCCGACGCGACGCTGGCCGACGCCACCTACGAGCGCTTCGGGATGCGCGTCGTGCCGTGTGGCACGGACCTCGCGGACTTCGCGGCCGCGGACCCCGGCCGCCTCCGCGACGTGGTCGCCGACCTCGCGGCCGACACCGACGTCCTCCTGCTCGACTCGCCGGCCACGCTCGGGTCGAAGAGCGCCGTTCTCCCGGTCGTCCTCGCCGACCGGGTCGTCCTCGTCCTCCAGCCGACCGTCCCCGCGCTCAGCGACGGCCTCAAGGTCCAGGAGTACGCCGTCTCCTACGACACGGGGATTGCGGGCGTCCTGTTCAACCGGGTCCGCGACCCGGCCGCCGTCGAGGAGGTCGAGTCGACCGGCGCGGACTACTTCGAGGGGCCGACGCTCGGCGCGGTCCCCGAAGACGACGCGGCCCCCGCGGCCCGCCGCGCGGGTCGGCCGCTCCTCGAACACGCGCCCGACAGCGACGCCGCGGCGGCGTTCCGGGAGGCCGCCGCCGCCCTCGACGTGCGGCCCGGCGACTCGACGGCCGTCGCGGAGCGCTTCCGGCAGGCCGTGGTGCCCGAGGAGCCATGAGGCCCGCGGGCACGGTCGTGTACGACCGGGTCGTCGCCGACGCCGGCGCCGCCCTGTCGGCCGCGCTGGACCGCTCGCTCACGGGCTACGCGGTTCTCGAACCGCAGGACACCCTCCTCCTCGACGAGGACGGCGCGGGCGTCTTCGCACTCAGGGACGGTGCCCCGGTCGCCGCCGCCCACACCGACACCGGACGCCGCGGGGCCGACGCCGTCGCCGACGCCGCCGTCTCCGGACCCTATCGCGTCACCCTCCACCGACACCCCCCGGGACCGGACCACGACCCGGCCGCCGCGGTCGATCCGGGGGTTCCCGCGGACATCCTCGCCGACGACGCGGCCCTCGCGGAGCGGACCCGCCGCGTTGCGCCCGCCGACGCGGCGTCGCCGGCCGCGGACTCGCCGGACGCCGTCGGCGCGTTCCTCGAGAACGAGGAGAAGATCGACGCCATCCGGGAGCGCGCCCGCGAGGAGGCGGCCGAGCGGGCGGCGGAGTGGGGCTTCGAGGACGCCCTCGACTGACTACCGGCGGACGATCAGCGTCGCCTCGGTCCGCCCAGCGGGGCCGACGCGGCTCACGTCGACCGCGACGGCGACGACGTGCGTTCGGTTGCCCCGGAACTGGACGACGACCCCCGCCGACCCCTCGCAGTCGCCGAAGTCGCGGTTCGGCCCGCTCGGACAGGCGGTCCGGGCCACACGGTCCGCGGCCGTGTCGTTGAGGCTGAGCCGCGTGGCCGCGTCGGGGGGACCCGACCGCTCGATGGCCCTAATCGTGGGAGCGAGCGCCCGCTCCACCGCGAGGGAGACGTTCGCGCGCGCCGACCAGTTCGCGGCCGGCGCTGCGTCGGTCGCGGCGGGGAGGGCGTCGGACAGCGCGCGCTCGGCCGCCGCGGTCGGCTCCGCCGCCCGCTCGTCGACGGTCGGCTGGTAGCTCAACTGGAGGTAGGCTGCGACCATCGGCACGAGCGCCACCGCGATCAGGGCCGCCGCGAGCACGACCATCTGGCCGCGCCGGGTCACGGGTACCACACCCGTATCGTGGCTCGCCCCGCCGCCGTCGGCACCTGCGCGACGCCGACGGGTCTGCCCTCGGGCGCGGGTGGCCCGACTGCGCCGCGGGGCGTCTCGACCCGGACCCGCACGTTCGCCGGGAGCAGCGCCCGCGCCCGCGCTCCGATCGCCGTGCGATTCGCCGCCCACGCGTCCTCCGAGCGGAGCGCGCGGTCCAACTGCGGACCCCCGTCGCCGGCCGTCGTCAGGAGGACGCCCGCGTCCCGGGCGTACGTGTCCAGTTGCGACTCTGCCCGGTCGTCGGCACCGTCGTCGACGAGGAAGAACCCCGCCGCGACGGCGGTCAACAGGAGCACCCCGACCCCGGCCTCCAGCGCCGACAGCGACAGTTGGCCCCTAGACATCGACGGTCACCTCCAGCACCGCGGCCTCGGTCTCCCACGGGTGCGTTCGGATCTGCACGGTGCCGCTGGACGACCGGATCGACCCGTTCAACGCGAGGTCCGTCGGCCGGTCGCGCCGGAGGTCCAGGTGGATCGTGCCGTTCAGTCCCGCGTCCTCGTGGGCGACGGTTCGGCCGTTCACGACGAGTGACTCGACGCGTGCGCTCCGGTCGACCGTCACGGCGGCGGCCCCGGTCGGCTCCAGCCGCACCGTGTCGTTCTGGTCGGCCGGCACCGTGAGGGTCCGGTTGGCCCGTCGCTCCACGAGCACCAGTCGCCGGACGGTGGGTCCCGCGGGATCTCCCGTCTCGACGAGCGTCTCGCCGCCGAGTCGCACCCGCACCGCACGGTCCCGGGCCGCGGGGAACGCCGCTCGAAGGGCCGTCGCGTTGAGGTCGTCGACCGTCGCACCGTCGAGGACGTTCTCGCGGACCGTCAGCGGCCCGTCGGCGCTCACGAGGCGGTCGGCCAGCCCCGCCGCGGCGGCCCGGTCGCGTGCATCCGAGTCGGCCGTCGCGAAGGCGCCCGTGCCGACGGCCAGCGTCACCCCGATGGCCCCCGACAGGAGGAGGAGCGCCACCGCGAGACCGAGGAGGTTCGCCTGTCCGCGCGTCACGCCGTCGTCACCTCCACGACGAGGCCGTCGTCCGTTTGCGTGACCCGCACGACAGCCGGGTCGTCGCTCGCGACCGCGCCCCGGACGGCGACGACCCGCGCGGGGAGCGCGAGGCGGTGGGACGCGCCCACGTCGGGGTGAGGGTGATCGAGCACCAGCCGTCGGTCGTCGGCCCGGAGCGTGTAGGTCTCGCCGCGGATCCGGTCCGGGAGGTCGAGGTGCGTCGTCGCGCTCCCTACACGTCCCGCCGCCGGCACTCCGTCCTCGACGGTCGTCGCCGCGGAGGCGAGCGTCCTGTCGGCGACTTCGCCGCCCGCCGCGGTCCGCGCGCCCGGGACGACGCCACCCGAGAGCGCGCCGGTCACCGTGGCGACGAACAGCAGCACGAGGCCGATTTCGAGAACCTTGCCGACGACCGGCGACACCGCGCGATCAGCCACGGATCGACACCTCCGCGACGTGCGTGAACAGCGTCCCACGGGTCGCGTTCGGGAAGGCGACGACCACGCTCTCGACGCCGTCGCCGTCGAGGTCCCGCCGTTCGACCGAGCGGCCCCGGTCCCGGAAGACGGGAGCGAGCGCGCCCGGCGCCGCGGTCTCGACGGCCACGCTGAACGGCCCCGGCCCGAGGTCCGTCCGGGCGTGGCGCACCGCGGTTCGGATCGTCACCGTCTGGCGACCGCTCGCGCCGTAGGACACGTCGCCCCGGAGGACCGGCGCGCTCACCGCGAGGTGGCCGTCGGTCACCCGAATGCCGGGCGGCCTGACGACCGCGGTTCCCCCACTGAACCGGAGCACCGCGCCCGCCACGACGGTCGCGCCGCCGTGTTCGTTCTCGAACCTGAGCGCGCCGATGGCACGCTCGGCGACCACCTCCTCGCCGTCGAGCACTCGGAGGTCCCGCTGGACCGTCTCGAAGGAGCCACCCAGCACCGCCACGTCGCGCTCGCGGACGCCCGTCGTCTCGGCGGGCCGCACGGCGTCGTCGAGGCCCTCCGCGACGCGGGCGGTGTCGGCCCGCGCGGTCTGCGCGTCGATCAGCGGGCCGGCGCTGGCGACGATCAGCCCCAGACTCACCGCCGTCACGCCCACGAGGAGGGCGACGCCGACGACGTGTGACTGTGCGCGCGCCACTCAGATCGCCCCCGTGAGCCTGAAGACGACGTGCGCGAGCAGGACCAGCGACGCGGAGTGGAGCAGGGCGTCGTAGCGCCCCCGGTTCGCGAAGCCCGCGAACCACCCGCAGGCGAGCATCGTGGCCTGCGTCACGACGTAGAAGCGGTAGCGGTCGCGGGCCGGATCGACCGCCGCGGGGTCGAGGACGAACCCGCCCATCGTGTCCGAGACGGTCGCCAACTGGTCGAAGCTCTCCAGCACGTAGCTGTTGATCGCGACGGTGACGCCGACGACGAGGATCGCGGTCGTCCAGCCCACGGCGACGTACACCGCGAGGTTCGCGCGGAGCGCCCGCTTCTCGTGGTAGAGGCGGCCGATCTCGGCCTGCAGGGTGTCGAAGACCGTCTCGGGGTCCGCGCCGACGTCGAGGGCACCGGTGACGAGGCCGACCGTCTGCTCGGCCAGCGGCGTCCCCACGCGCTCGACGAACCGCGACATTGCGGCGCCCTGCACGTCGTCGCCGCGGCCGCTCACCCGGATGTTGAAGGCGAGGTCGGCCACGTCGTCGCCGAGTTCGCCGAGGTCCACGTCGCGGGCGACGTGCTCGACGGCGTCGGGGAACGGCCGGCCGAGCGCGACGTGCCCGGAGACGGCGTGCACGAAGTCCTTGATCTCTCTGTCTTTCTCGTCGTCGATGCGCGCGCGGCGCAGCGCCACCGCGCCGACCGGAAGGCCGTACGCCACGTAGCCGAGAAGCGCCACGTCGACGACCGTCGCGCCGCCTCGCCACGCCACGAGTGCGGCCGCGACGGCCAGCGGGGCGGCGACGACGGCCGCGTCGGCCGGGTTCCGGAGCGCGTTCCGCACGCGGGCCGCCCAGCCGTCGCTCCGGGGGTGGGTCGCCGCGCGGGCGTTCGGCGGACTCAGTTCCTGCACCAGCCACGCCGCCAGCGCGCCCACCGCGAGGACGAAGACGGCGCAGGCGTACACGAGCGCCACCCGCACCGTCACGTCGCCGACGGGCGTCGACAGCGTCCGGCCCAGCCCCGGCGCGAGGACGCTCAGCACCGTCAGGACGATGATGAGCAGGGTCGGTAGGACGAGCAGGACGATGAACAGTTCGGCGAGCAGTTCCAGAAACCCTTCCGCCTGCCGGCGCTCCCGGAACTGCCGGCGCCCGAGCATCCGCCCCTCCAGCCGGAGGTACTCCGCCAACGCGTCGTCGCCCTGATCGGCGTACTCCCGGTACTTCAGCAGGAAGGGCGCCAGCGTGTCCTCGGCGGGTGTGTCGCGGGCGACGACCCGCAGCCCCGTCCCGAGGCTGCCAGTGAGCGCGGCCTTGTTCAGCACCGCGCGGAAGGAGGCGGCCGTCTCGCCGTAGGCCGCTCGCTGGCCCGCGACCTCGGCCAGCATCGCCCGCTCGTCGCGGCTCCCCGCCGCGAGCGCGTGGAGGTAGCGCACCGCGCCGGGGAGCGTCCGCTCGATGTCCGCGCGGCGGGCCCGCGCGGCCCACCGGAGGTAGGCGCCGCCGAGCCAGACGGTCGCCCGCTTCGCCCCCAGCCCCGCGCCGGCCGTCGCCACGCCCACGACGATGGGTGGCGACGCGACGCCGGCCAACGGCGGCGCGAGACGCGCTATCGCGTCGGCCGCGGCCGGCGGCGCCCCCGGCGCGCCGAGCGTCAGGAGCACGAGCGTCCACCCGGCGGCGAGCGCGAACGCCAGCCACGAGAGCCCGTAGGTCCGCGCGATGTAGACGTCGAAACTCGTCGTGACCGAGGTGCCGCGGTACCACCGCCGCGCCGCCCCGTGTCGCGCGGCGTCGGCGTGCCGCGAGAACAGGGCGTACAGCGCGCGGTCGACGGCGCCGAGGACGTGTGCGCTATCGGACATCAGCGGCCCCCACCGCCCCGGACCGGTCGGTCGCCCCGCTGCCGTCTCGCGTCCCCATCGGTTCTATCTCGGCCTTGTCACGTCTCCGCAGTTAAACGTTCGGCTCCGGCGCCGGCCGCTCAGTCGGCGCCGGGCGAGCGGGGGTCGCGGGGCACGAGTTCGACCGGTCCGAGCAGCCCGGCGGGCCGCACGTCCCAGTCGGCGGCGTCGAATGGCTCGTAGTCGCGGCCGACGAGGTTGATGTCGCCGAAGCGCTTCCAGTCGACGCCCCGGCGGTCGAGGTCGCGGACGCGGTTCGCCGCGCGATTCGTCACCTCCACGCGGAGGGTGTTGTCGGTCGCGTCGAGGTCCTCGACGGGGACCCGGAACGGCGCGCGGAGCGCGGTGCCCAGTCGCTCGCCGTTCAGCCACACCGTCGCGCTGTCGGCGACCTCGCCCAGATCGAGCCACCACGACTCGCCCGCGTCGGGCCGGTCGACCGTCGTCTCGTAGCACGCGGTGCCTGCGAAGCGCTCGTGGAGGTCGCTCAGTTCGGTCCACGACCGCAACTCGGACAGTTCCGCGCCCGGCGGCCGCTCGGGACCGCCGCGGGTGAACTCCACCGCCCACGGGCCCTCGACGGCGACCGGATCGCCCTCGCGCCAGTGGCCCGCCGGTTCGCCCGCGACCGTCTCCTCGGCGAGCGCTCGCAGGACGACCGAGTCGCCCGCGCCGAGTCGGCAGTACGCCTCGACGCCTGCCGCACCCTCCCGGACGGGGGCGGCCGTCGTGTCCCCGGACATCGGGTCGAGTCGGGCGACCGACTCGGCGTCCGCCGCGAGCGGGAGCCACCCCTCGACGGCCGTCTCGGCCCGGTTCACGACGAAGTAGTGGGTGCCGCCGTCGAAGGAGCGCCGGACGAACTGCAGTCCCTCGTCGACGAGCGCCTCGCGGCGCGCGGCCGTGCGGGGGAGGAGGTCGGGTACGTCGTCGATCAGGACGCGGCCGTCGCGCGCCTCGTCGTCAGAGCGCAGGTCGTCCCGGGCCGCCGCGAGTCGCGACCGGCGGTCGTCGAGGTCGCCGAGGCCGGGCATGTCGTCGGGCACCGCCGTCTCGAAGCCGACCGTCGCACCCGCGTCGGCGAGGTCGCGGAGCGCCTCGACTGTCGGCGCTGGCGCGTGGTCGGTCTCGGGGACGATGACCGTCTCGTACTCGCCGCCGGCGACGGCGACGCGGCCGTCGGTCACGTCCGCGTCGCGCAGTTGCTGGTCCGAGACGAAGTCGAAGCTGTACCCCTGCTCCCAGAGCCAGCGGGCGACCCGGCCGAAGGAGTAGGACTCGAACCACTCCTCCTGCAGGACGTTCAGCCGCTCCGCGAAGCCGTCCTCCGCGTGCCACGCGTCCTCGACGTTCCAGTAGAGCAACACGTCGTTGTCCGGGCTGCCCGACTGGAGGACCGACTGGCAGCGCGTGACGTACTCCGTGAGCGCGGGCAGGTCCGTCCAGATCGGGTTCCGGGGGTTCAGTTGCGTCGCGGCGTAGAACAGCCACCCCGGCCACGGGGCGTCGTCGGGCGCGTACGCCGTGCCGTGGAAGACGACGTGGTTCACGCCCGAGAGGAACAGTTCGTCGACGTGCTCCTTGAGTTGGCCCAGCGAGACGGTGAAGTGCTTGTCGAGCCACGTCGCCGTCTCCGCGGAGATGCGCCGCGATCCGGAGACGTGGCCCGCGGAGGACGCCAGCTTCGAGCCCAATATGTTGCGCTTCTCGTCGATGAACTCCGTCTCCGGCACGTCCGCCAGCGCGTACAGGTCGAGGATGTTCCCCGGCGCGCAGTGGGCCTGAAACCGGGCCTGCCGGCCGTCCGCGTGGTTCCAGCGCGTCCACTCCGTGATCGTCTCCGCGTACAGGTCCGAGAGCACGCGCCGGTAGTCGGCCTTCACCCGGCCCACCCGCTCCTCGTCGGGGTGGTCGCCGAGCAGTTCCGGCAGGTGGTCCTGTAGCCGGTAGCCACACGACTCCGCGAAGGCGTCGAGGAGGAGCGGCGACCAGTGGGCGTCGAACTCGAAGGAGTCGTGGAACGTCGCCCGGAGCGGCGGGCCGTCGTAGTCGGCGAACTCCCGATCGAAGCGCCCGAGGTAGCGCCGCATCGCGGCCGGGCGGAAGGGACTCACCATCGGTCCCTCGCGGTCCGGCGCCGCGCGCTTCACGTCTCGGCCCATCTTCCCGACGATGGCGACGACCGACCAGTCGCCGTCGTCCGGTTGCCACGAGAGGTGGCCCTCGTCGTCGACCTCGTCGGTGAGTTCGACCGAGCGGCCGTCGTCGGCGTAGGCCACCACCGTCTGGAGGCGCTCGGGGTCGAACGCGGCCTCGTAGCCGTCGCCGTGGAGGCGCGTCGTCTCCGCGTCGAACTTCATCGCCGAGTCGGCGAAGCCGACCTCGGGGCCGCCGAAGTGCCACCCGGTGCCCGGGACGGCGTCGACGCCCATCCCGCGGTCGGTGGCCACCTCGACCGCGGTCTCGAAGCGCCCGATCCAGTCGTCGCTCAGGAAGTCGAGCGAGCGGTGCTCCTCGCCCTCTACCTCGTAGATGGGCGTGATCTCCACGCCGCCGAAGCCCGCCTCGTCGAGGCGGGACAGTTCGCGGTCGAGGTTCCCGTCCTCGACCGCGTTCCCCAGCCACCACCACCGCGTCCACGGCCGCGTCGCGGCGGTGACGGCCGGCCAGTCCAGCGGATTGGCGACCCCGTCGGGGCCGTCTGTTTCGCGTGCGGTCATCACCGACCGAAGCGGAGCCGGGGGGATAAAACTACGCGCCCCGGCAGCCCGCTCAGGTCGTGTCCCGCCGCCGGTCGCGGCCCGCCTCGCACTCCGGGCAGTAGCCGCCGTCGACGACGCGGCGGTCACAAGAGGGGCACCGCGCCGTGCGGCCGAAGCCGGGCTGACACTCGACGGCGGTCTCTGGGTCCGTCATGTCACGATCTATACTGTGGGATGGTTTAACAGTTGCCCCGATCACGCGCGGAGCGCCCACTCGGCGGCCGCGTTGCCGATCCGGACGACGACGTCGTTCTCGCCGAGGTCGTAGTCCGCGGCCACGGAGAAGACGATCCAGCCGGCGACCGACGCGCCGGGCGGGAGCGACCAGTCGAGGTCGGCGATCCGCGGCCCGTAGCCCCGCGTCGCCGCTCCCTCTCGCACGAGCGGGCCGGCGACCGACGCCGCACCGATGCCGCGGTTGCCCACCCGCCGGTCGCGCCCCGAGAGGTAGATTTCACCCGTCGCGGTCAGCGGGGCCGGACTCGGCGCCGGGAGGCCCTGTGGCTCCCCCGAGGAGTTCTCGACGCGCAGATCCACGACGACGTACGTGCTCCGCTCGGCGCGCAGGCGGGTCGTCGGGGCGCTCTCGTCGCTGTCGTCGCCGCGCACGTCGAGCGTGTCCGTCGCGGCGACCCGCGTGACGGTGTACTCCAGGTCGAGGAGGGAGAGCGTGTCGCCGGGGACGCCCTCGCCGCCGCCGTCGGCGTAGCTCCCACACCCCGCGAGCGCGAGGGGGGCCGCGGCGCCGAGCGAGCGGACGAACTCGCGCCGGTTCACCTCTCCACAGTGGCGTTCGACGGCAAAGTGAATGTCGCCGGTGCGCGTGAGCGAGTCGCAGACCGGACCGCCAGCGCCGCCCTCAGGGCGGCACCGACGCGCGTGGCGGGCCACCGCTGGCGGGCGTGACACCCCGGGACCGAGGTGGCTCCGTCACTCCTGCAGCTGCCAGCGAGCGGTGGTGGCGTCGATTTCGACGGTCAGCGTGTTGCTCACCCGGTCGAAGCCCTCGCGGACCCGGAACAGCAGCCACCCGCTCACCGACTCGCCGGGCGCGAGCGTCCAGTCCAGGTCCGCGACGCGCTCGCCGAAGCTCTCCCGGCGCCCGCCGTCGCGGACCAACTGCCCCTGCACGGACTGGGGGTTGATGCCGCGCCCGGTGCCCGTGATGGTGATGCGGCCCGCCGCGGCCGGGATTTTCGGCGCGGGGGCCGGGAGCCCCTGCTCGGACTCGGTGACGTTCTCGCCGGTCAGGTCGACGACGAGGAGGCGCCGCTGGTTCTCCGCGGTGTCGGTTCCGGCCGTGAACCGCGTGGTCTCGTACCGCACGGTCCCGGTCTCGGTCCCCGTCTCGGTCTGGTTCTCCGCCTCGACGGCCAGATCCACGCCCGTGAACTCGCTGACGCCGGTCACCGTGAACTCGATGCCGCTCAGCTCTCGGGTCTCCCCGGGGGTCGCGTAGTCCGGCCCGGACCCGCCGGAGCCGCCACAGCCGGCGAGAAGGGCCGTCGACGCCGTCCCGAGGGCGCCGAGTACCTGTCGTCGGTCGTACATCCCTACCCGATCCACCGAACCGAGCCCCAAATCCCTGTCGCTCACTCGTCCGCGAGCGTCTCCATCGACGTGGCCACGTAGTCGCCGAACAGCGCCGCCGTGGACCGGCCGCCGCGCCCGTCGGGGTGGTTCTCCTCGAACACCCGGTACAGCGGGAACTGGTAGAAGCGCGCGCCGTCGTGAGTCTCGGTCTCCCAGCCCCGCTCCGCGAACGTCTCGACGACGAGGTCGACGAAGTCGCCGCTCTCCCACCCCGCGACCCGCTGGCGCTCCTCGTCGTCGGCGAGGCGGTCGCAGACCTCGACGTGGGAGAGGAGGAGGCGCGCGTCGTCCTCGCGGTAGGTCTCCGCGAGGGCCGCCGCGCGCGTCGCGACGGCCTCGGGGTCGTAGTAGAGGTGGCGGTCGTAGGTCCACCCCGCCTCGGCGAAGCCGTCCCGCACCGCGTCGAGGCTGACGTGCTCCACGTCGATGCGCCGCTTCACCTGCCGGTGGACCGCCGGCCGGGTCTGGACGACGACGTCGCTCTTCGAGAGGTCCTCCGCCACGGCCGCGGCCGTCTCCTGCACGTCGCTCATGGCCGGTCCAACGCCGGCCCGGGCAAAAGAAGTGCCCCCTCGGAGCTACTGGCCGCCCGCGTCGGTGATGCGGAGGTCGTCGAGCATCCCCGAGCGCCGGGTGCCGATGCCGCCCTCCGTGAAGGCGGTGTCCTGCGCGGTCGCCGTGCCGATCACGGTCCCGTCGGTCTCGCGCAGTTCGAGGGTGATGGTGCCGTCCGACGCCCAGTCGACCACGTAGTCGTAGATGGTCCCGACCGTCGTCTCGGGCACGTCGGTGCTCGCGAGTTCGTTGTAGTCTCCGTCCTCGACGCGCCAGATCTGGATGCTCGGGCCGCCCTTCCAGTAGCGCGTGAAGTAGAAGTTCGACAGGTCCTGCATCCCGAAGAGGAGGCCGAAGTTCTCCGCGTCGTCGATGCTCGCGGCCTTCGCGGCGAAGGTGTCGCCGGCGCTGGGGTAGCGATCGAGTCCCGCGAAGGAGCCGATGAGCGCCTCGTCGCCGCCGGTGTTCTTCAGGCTGAAGTCGCCCTCGGCGACGGGGGCGTCCTCGTTCACGTCGTAGGCGCCCGTCGCGCCGACGTACTCGGCGATGTTGTCGTCCTCGAAGTCATCGATGAGGCCCGCGCCGGGTTCCTCGTCGACCTCGCCGGGGTTCCACTCGGAGGGCGGTCCCGTCTCGACGCCCGCGAGGTTCGGCTGGTCCCGGTCGACGACGTAGGTCGCCTCCACGTCGGTTCCGGGGTCAGTCGCCCACTCGACCACGAGGTCCCACTGCCCGCCGGTCCACTCGAAGCGCGTCTCGAACCAGAAGGCCGTCTCGGGCGGTCGGACCGGCTGGAGTCGGGCGTCGAGCGCCGAACTGCCCGCGCTGGACACGTCCTCAACGCGGGCCGCGGGGTCGGCCCCGCCGGCGAGGGTCACCGTGCCCTCGTCGAGACCGCCGCCGGTGTTGTCGCGCACGACCGTCGTCGGGGACCCGACGTTGATGACGCCGCTGGTCCCCGCGTCGAGGTCGTTGTCCACGAAGCGGTTGTTCGCGGAGTCCCCGGACTCGTTGATGGCGTACTCCATCTCCGTCTCCTCGCGGTCGTCGACGACCCGGAGGTCGGTGACGGTGATGTTCCTGTTCGGCGGGTCGGTGTTCAGCGAGTAGATGTTCACGCCGTGCCCGCCGGGGTTGCGGATGACGCCCCCGCCGATGGTCACGTCCGCGGCGTCGACCAGTTGGATGCCGCTCAGCCCCGGTTCGGCGATGTCGACCTCGCCGATGGAGACGCGCTGGGCGTCTGTGATGATGGCCATCCCGCGACCGTAGCCCCCGCGGCTGACGACCTGTCCGACGGAGATGTTCTGGTTGTCGTTCGCCAGCCGGAACGTGGCGTACTGGTCGTTCGCGCGCCCCGTCTCGTAGCCGATGACGCTGTTGACCGTCGCGTCCGTCGTGGTGTTCAGCAGGCAGGCACAGCCGTCGGTGTCGTTGCCGATGATCGTGTCGGCCTGGAACCGGTGGACGTCGACCGTCTCGACGCCGTGGTTGTCGGAGTGCTCGACGTAGGCCCGGCCGAGCCGCACGTCCTCACACCGGACCTCGCCGCCGAGATTGTCGAACCGCAGGCCGTCGTCCGTGTCGGCGTCGGGGTCCGCGAAGTAGCGGAAGTCCCCGACCGTCGTGCGCCTGACGCCCCGCAGGCGACAGGCGATGAACGGGGCGCCGGTGACGGTCAGCCGCGGCACGTCGATGTCGTGGGCGTCCTCCGTGTACGCGACGTAGTCGACGCCGCTCCCCTCCGGGACGTGGATGCGGTAGGGCACGTCGAGGACCGAGTAGGACGGCAGCGTGATCCGGTCCACCTCACCCGTCGCGGTGCCGGGCGAGGCGACGAGGACTTTCTCCTGCCAGTCCCGGCCGTCGGTGAGGCTGTCGAGTGCGGCCTGCGTGACCGCCAGCACGTCCTCGCCCGTCGCCACGCGCTCGTCCGTGCCGTCGGCGTACCACGACCCGTCGTCGTCCTTCCAGACGATCACGTCCGCCTCTCGGGCCGAGGTGTAGGTCGTGTCGACGTCGAGACTGTCGAAGGACCCGCTCGCGGCGTCGACCGTCCCGACGTTCGTGAGGTCGTGGCCCTGCGCGTCGACGTGTTGGTTCCACGGGCGGGTCGGCGCACTGCCGTTCCCGTTCCCGTGGGTCGCGCCCGCCGTTCCAGTCGCCGCGGCCGCGCCGCCGGCACCCAGCAGCGCCAGCGCCGCGCGCCGCGAGAGGGGTAGTCCGTCGTCCGATTCGTCGAGCCCGTCCGCGTTCCTGTCTCCGGTCATCGTGTCAGCCCGTGCCGTGATAGCACGCCACTACATTCAGGAAGGAATATAATAAAAATAGGTCATACTCAGAGCGTAGTAAACGCCAGCGGTCGTGCCATGCTAACGGGCGACACGCTTAATTGGTCTCGGACGGCACCTCCGGCTATGCTCGACGCGCCTCGCCTCCAGCGGCTCAAGAACCCCGAGTACACCGGCGAGAACCGCTGTGGCGCCTGCACGATCGTCAACGCGATCATCGTGGTCGCGCTCGGCGCGGCGCTCGCGCTGGCGGTGAGTCCGGTGGTCGGCGCCGTCGCCGTCGCGGCCGGCGCCGCCGCGGTCTACGCCCGGGGCTACGTGGTCCCCGGGACGCCGACGCTGACACAGCATCTGCCCGACCGCGTGCTGGCGTGGTTCGACCACCACGAGGTGGACACTGCGGTCCCCGACGAGGCACCGACGGCCGGCGCGTCCGACCCCGAGCGGATCCTCCGCGAGGCCGGCGCCGTCGTCGACTGTCCCGAGGCTGACGACCTCTGTCTCGACGACGGCTTCCGGAGCGCCTGGTACGAGGAGATGGCGGCCATCCGGGCGGAGGAGTCCGTCACGGACCTGATCCGGGACGCCGTCGGCGCTGACGCGACGGTGACCGAGCGGGGCGACGAACTGTACGCCCAGGACGGCGGGCGGGTCGTCGGGCAGTGGGTGTCGCGGACCGCCGCCGTGGCGGACTTCGCGGCGGACCGGGCGCTGGCGGACCGGGTGCCCCGGTGGGACGACGCGCCCGTGGCTCGGCGGAGCGTCGTGACACGCGGTCTCCGCCCGTTCCTCGACCGATGCCCGGACTGCGACGACCACGTCGCCGCGGAGAAGGTCACCTCCTGTTGCATCTCCGGCCGCGCGCAGACGGTCGTCCACTGCCCGAACTGCGACACGGTCCTCTTCGAGTCCGAACCGTACACGGACCTGCCTGAGCCCGGCGCGTGACCGAACCTGTGCGAGGTTTTATTTATCACGTTTTGTAATGCATGGATACCGGCCCGAGGTGACTGCTACCACATGTCAGGGAGAACCCGAGAGGCGGCAGACGGCTCCGACGCCATCGTGCGCGGCGAGAACGTGAACGTCGCGTTCGCGATGGAGCGCGGCGAGGCGACCGTGGTGAACGACGTGGACATCACGGTCCAGCGGGGCGAGATCCTCGGCCTCGTGGGGGAGAGCGGGAGCGGGAAGTCGATGCTCGCGCTCTCCTTTCTCGACGCCGTGGAGGAACCCGGCGTCTCCCGCGGCGACGTGACGTACGTCGACGCCGAGGGGGTCGAGCACCGGATCCTGGAACTCGATCAGGAGGCGCTCCGGCGGGTCCGATGGGAGGAGATCGCGTTCGTGTTTCAGGGGGCGATGGACTCGTTCAACCCCACGCTCTCCATCGAGGACCACTTCCTCGAGACGATCGACGCCCACGAGGCCGACACCGACGAGACGATGGCTCACGCCCGGGAACTGCTCGACTCGGTGTACCTCGACCCGGATCGCGTGCTGAACTCCTACCCCCACGAGCTCAGCGGCGGGATGCAACAGCGCGCCCTCATCTGTCTGAGCCTGCTCCTCGATCCCGACCTGCTCATCATGGACGAGCCGACCTCCGCGCTCGACCTGCTGATGCAGCAGTCGATCCTCGCGCTCCTCGACGACCTGAAGGCGGAGTACGACCTGACGGTGATCGTCATCAGCCACGACATCGCCACGATTTCCCGGCTCTGCGATCGCCTCGCGGTGATGTACGCCTTCGAGGTGATCGAGGTCGGGACGGTCGAGGACCTCGTCCGCGGCTCCGCGCACCCCTACACCCGGGCGCTGTTGCGCGCGATCCCCGATCTGGGCATGGACATCGACGAGATGCAGCCGATCCCCGGGATGAGCCCGGACCCGGTCAACGTCCCGTCGGGCTGTTCGTATCACCCGCGCTGTCCCCTCGCCACCGAGGAGTGCGAGACCGAGGACCCGCCCTTCTCCGACGTGAGCGAGTCCCAGCGCACGAAGTGCCACCACTGGGACGAGGCCGCCGAGGCCATCCCCATCGACTTCGAGGACCAATGAGCGAAGAGCTGACAGCCCACGAGGAAGCCGCGGACGAGCCGGTCGTGTCGTTGGAGAACGTCTCCGTCGAATTCGACACGGGGCAGTCGCTGGTGGATCGCCTCCGCGGCGAGCGCAACGTCGTCCGCGCGGTCCACGACGTGACCCTCGACATCGGCGAGAACGAGGTGGTCGCCCTCGTCGGGGAGTCCGGCTGTGGAAAGACGACGCTCGGCAAGACCGCCATCGGCCTCCAGGAGCCCACCTCCGGCACCGTCCGCTACCGGGGCCAGGACATCGAGGCCGCGAAAGCCGGCCGGGGCGACATTCCCTACGGACGCATCCGCCCGAAGCTCCAGATCATCCACCAGGACCCGGGGTCGTCGCTGGAGCCACAGCGCACCGTGCAGGCGATCCTCGCGGACCCGCTCAAGCGGTGGTACGACGGGATGAGCGCCACCGAGCGCAAGCAGTATCTCGTCCAGTTCCTGCAGGCCGTCGGGGTGACGCCCGCCGAGAACTACCTCACCCGGTACCCCCACCAGCTCAGCGGCGGCGAGCAACAGCGGGTGGCGCTCGCGCGGGCCCTGCTGATGCAGCCGGAACTGATCCTCGCGGACGAGGCCATCAGCGCCCTCGACGTGAGCCTGCGGGTCGACATGATGGACCTGCTCCTCGAACTGCAGGAGCGGTTCGCCACCTCCTACCTGTTCATCTCGCACGACATCTCGAACGCCCGCTACCTCGCGGAGAAGGCCGACGGCCGCATCGGGATCATGTACCTCGGCGAACTCGTCGAGATCGGCCCCGTCGAGGAGATCATCGAGAACCCCCAGCACCCCTACACGCAGGTGCTGATGTGGGCGTCCTCCAGCATCACCGACTACGACCGGCCCATCGAGGAGCCGCCGCTGCGGGACATCGACGTTCCCGACCCGACGGACCCGCCGAGTGGCTGTTCGTTCCACACTCGCTGTCCGGAGGCCCGCGAGGCGTGCACAGAGCGGACCCCGGAGCTACAGCAGATGGCGGGGACCGAAACGGCCTGCTTCTGGGCGCAGGGGGATCCGGAGTACGAGGGGAGCGCCCCGCTGGGGGACGAGAACGAGGACTGAGGGTCCCTCAGTAGCCGGTGTATCGCAGGAACTCCACGACCGCGAGGACGACGAGGGACACCAGCGTCACGTAGATCCCGACCAGCGCCATGACGCCGGCCCAGGTGCCGATCAGCCGGCCGTCCACCGCCCACCTGCCGAGCAACTGTCCGTCCTGGACGGCCAGCGCCGCCAGTCCACAGACGACGACGATGGTGATGCCGGCGACCGCGACGCGGGCCGAGATCGAATTCGCGATGCGTTGTTTCGTTCGCGTCTTCATGGCTCACGGGTGCCGCCGTCGCTCGGTTGGTCGCCGTCCTCACATCGAGACATAGACCATGTACACTGCGAGGATGGCGATTAGCACCACGACCAGGTACAGCAGGTAGCGGAGCGTGCTCCCCTCTTTCTCGACTTTCATGCCCGTTCGTTCTGCGAGCCGCCACAAATAGATTGTGCCGAGTTCACATGCCACACTGCCCTGTCTATTTTGTTAATAAAAATACTTAACAATGGGTGATGGTAACTGCCCACATGGTCAGCGCCGGATATCTGGGCAAGCGCCTCACGCAGGCGGTCATCACCATCTGGGGCGCCATCACGCTCTCCTTCGTGATCGTGCACGAGATGCCGGGGAGCCCTGCCGAGTACATGGCGTCGAAGCTCTCCGGGCTCTCGGACCTGAGCCGCGAGCAGATCAACCGAATCGTGGAGACGTACCTCTCGCTGGAGACCGACGCGCCGCTCCACGAGCAGTACTTCGACTACATGTCGGGCGTCGTCCTCCGGTTCGATCTGGGCCGGTCGGTGACCTACAACCGACCGGTCAGCGACGTGATCCTCGAAGCCCTGCCGTGGACCATCTTCGTCTCGCTCATCGCGATCAGCTTTGGGACCATCATGTTCCTCCTGATCGGGTCCTTCCTCGCGACCAAGGAGGGCTCGAAGTGGGACGTGTTCGGGAGCTACTTCGTGATGTTCAGCGACTCGGTGCCCTACTACGTCGTGGCGCTGCTGCTCCTGTTCATCTTCGGCTTCACGTTCGGGTGGTTCCCGACCCGGGGACAGATGCAACCCGGGACGACACCGGGATTCAACTGGCCGTTCATGAAGGGGGTGATCTACTACGCGTCGCTCCCCATCCTCTCCTTTGCCGTGACTGCGTGGGGCGGCCTGAGCTTCCGGGCCCACTGCATCCGCATCCTCGGCGAGGACTACATCCGGGTCGGCCGCCTGCGCGGCCTCCGCGAGTCTCGCATCATGGTTCGCTACGTGGCCTGGAACTCCCTGCTGCCGATGTACACCGGCATCATGGCGAGCGTGGCCGCCATCTTCGGTGGCTCGATCATCATGGAGAACGTCTTCACGTATCCCGGGATGGGCTACTACATGTGGCGGGCCATCGAGACCCGCGACTACCCGCTGATGTTGGGCGGGCTCATCATCTTCACCGTGGTCACGGTCGTTGCGCTGCTCATCGCGGACCTCACCTACGGCTGGATCGACCCCCGCGTGGACAACCGCCAGAGCACGGCGTACGGAACCAACTTCACGAGGCTGGCGATGAACAGCGTCCGGAAACTGCGCCGGTTCGTCTCCGGCGCGCGCCGGGAGTCGCTGCAACTCGACCCGGTCGACCTGAGCGGCTTCGACCGGGTGGAGACGGCCGCCGTCGCGCGGAACAGCGGCGGACCGGTCGCGGAGGGCGACCCCGAAACGACCGGTGGGATGCCGGCCGCCGAGGACGACGGGTCCGGACTGCGCCGCCGGCTATCGTGGTACTACGAAATCCTCGACCGGCGGATCCTGACGCCGTTCCGCGTCCTCTGGTCGGCACCGCGGGCGCGGGTGGGTCTCCTCATCATCCTGTTCTACATCTTCCTCGGGTTCGTGGCGCCGGAGTTCGTCGAGGCGCCCAGTTCGTACCAGGCGCCCACCGAGAAGTGGGGGCTGGAGCCGTTCCAGTCGCTGGCCTTCCCGCTCGGGACCGACAGCGTCGGCACCGACCTCGTCTCGCGGCTCGTCTACTCGACGACGCCGATGCTGAAGATGATGTTCGCGGGGGCCCTCTTCGCGTCCATCGTCGGGGCGGTCGTGGGCATCGCCTCGGGCTACTTCGGCGGGACCATCGACTGGCTGTTGACGACGGCGACGGACATCATGATCAACATCCCGAGCATCCCGCTTGTCGTCGTGATCGGTGCGATCTTCGAGCCCCGGAGCCCCGCCGTCGTCGGCGTGATCCTCGCGATCGACGACTGGCCGGCGCTCGCCCGACAGCTCCGCTCGGAGGTCCTCACCATCCGGGAGAAGTCCTACGTCGAAGCGGCGCGGACCATGGGGCTCTCCTCGCCGACCATCGTCTCGAAGAAGGTCTTGATGAACCTGATGCCGCTCATCACGATGAATACGATGCGCGCGGCGCGAAACATCGTGTTCGTCTCCGCCGCGCTGTACTTCCTCGGCGTCCTGCCCTACACCTCCCTCAACTGGGGCGTCTGGATGGACAACGCCCGGGGGCAGGGCGCGCTGAACGCCCCGGATCAGTTCTACCTGCTCGCGATTCCGCTGTTCGCCATCACGACGCTCTCGCTGGGCCTCCTCCTGTTCAGCCAGGGGACCGACCGTCTCTACAACCCCCGCATCCGCGCCCGCCACGCCAAGACGGCCGGCGAGGACGTCGAGGCGACCGAGACGGTCGACGCCGACTGAGGCCCGCTCCTCGGCTCGCCCTGATTCATACGGGGATAAACATCACGTTTTGCAATTTTAATTATGGAAAGGTATATATTCTGCCTGACTGATCTTTGAGGCATGCCACACAATAGCACGGAGGAGAGTGAGGATTTGCCCGGCGCGGGACTATCCAGACGTCGCCTCCTCGCGACCGTCGGAGCGGGCTCGATCGCCGGCTTCGCCGGTTGCAACACCGGCGGCGGCGGGAACGGCACCGACACGACGGGCGGCGGCGGCGGTGATGGAGGCCCCGTCGACGACACGTTCAACGCGTTCTACACGCTGAACCCGCCGGACGACCTCTACTTCAACCCGTTCGGCACAGTCGCCGCGGGCATGGGGCTGTACCACTGGGCGATGCTGTACACCGGCGTCGCTCTCTGGGATCGGTTCAACCCGGAGCGGGCGCTCAGCGGGATTCTCGGCGGCCATCCGAGATACGAGGACCCCATCGAGGACGGCACGGCGCGGTTCAGCATTCGGGAGGACCTGACGTGGCACAACGGCGACCCCTACACCGCCAAGGACTACGAGACGGGGCGGCTGATGCAGTTGTACATCGCCCAGAGCACCGACGGCGAGGAGGCGATCCCCTACACCGACGTCCGCGCCGTCGACGACTACACCGTGGAGGTCGACATGCGGGACCCCTCGGTCCCCCACGATCCGTGGTGGAGCACGATGTACGGCACGAATCTGCATCACTCCTGCTGTACGATCTCCAACGGTCCGATGTGGGTGAAACACTCCGAGTGGGTCGACTACCGGGAGCGGTACGAGGACGCCACGAGCGACGACGAGATGAACACGATCACCTCGGAGCTCCAGAACGTCACCCGCCCCTTCGAGGAGACCATCGGCTACGGCCCGTGGCAGATCAGCGAGATCAGCGGCCAGACGGTCGTCTACGAGCCGTGGGAGGAGTGGCCCGGACTGATGACGTTCAACTGGCCAGACCGGGACAGCGGCTCCACCATCGGCGGCGAAGTCCAGCAGTACTGGATCGACAACGACATGACCGCCGAACTGACGTTCTACGCCGACCGGAACGCCGTCGGATCGGCCGCGCTGGGCGGCGAACTCGACTTCGCCCGCATCAGCAGCGTCAGTCAGGGCGACCAGCTCGTGAACCAGGAGGGGTGGGCGAAGCCGCCCCGCACGGGCCGCGTCTACTCCGGCGGGACGCTGGTGGGCTTCCACGTCAACTTCGATCATCCGTCGCTCGCGAAGCCGCAGGTCCGGAAGGCGCTGTTGCACCTGATGAACCAGCAACAGCTCGCTCAGATCGGGTACCAGAACACCGACGAGACGTCCCAGCAGAGCCCCGTTCCGATTCCGGCGCCGGTCGGCATGGGCTGGGGGAGCGCCCGGCAGTGGCTCGACGTCGACGCCGTGAAGAGCAACTGGTCGCGCTACACGCCCGAGGAGTCCGACGCCGAGACGGCCGCGAGCCTCCTCGAGGACGCGGGACTCACGCGGAGCGGCGGCAACTGGCAGCGCGAAGACGGCGAGCGGCTCCGGTTCGACATCAAGCAGTCGTCGGACCGCCCGGTGCAGGTGTCGCGGGCCTTCCGGGACCGGCTCAACAACTTCGGCATCGCGACGCAGTTCACCGCCATCGAGAGCACGCAGGTCAGCGGGACGCTCCGGTCCGGCGACTTCGACCTGTTCTACGACTTCGACGAGGGCGCGATGGGGTGGCCCGGCCGCGAGTTCCAGCAGGGCTTCGAGTTCGTCGGCCAGGGCTACCCGTGGAACTCCGACCAGGCCAAGCAGGTCAACCACCCGGAGACGTGGGAGGTGCCGTCGACCGTCGGCGACCCCGAGAGCGAACTGGAGTCCTTCGACCCGATCCCGCTCGTCAATCAGCTGAACGAATCCGGCAACGATCACGAGTCAATCGTGCGGGAACTCGCGTGGGCGAGCAACCAGACCGTGCAGTCGCTGGTGTACGCCAACGGCGCGTACACGCCCGATCCCGGCGACCGGCGCGCGGTCGGCCTGCTGTACAACGACGAGGGCTGGAAGGCGCTCAGCCGCGAGGAGAACTACGGGCTGAACATCATGGGCGCGACGGGGAACCCCGGCTACCCGCAGTCCCGCCACCACTTCGGCGCGTTCGAACCGGTCCGGGAGTGAACACCCTCCGTTTTATCGCTCGCCGCCGGGGTACAGCGTCGCCGTCGCAAGCCGCTTTGGCTGTGGCCGCGGATCGGTGTCCGGATCGGGTGCGAGCGTCGCGTCCGTCTCCCCGAACACGTGGACGGTCTGGTCCGCCCGGATCAGCACCTGCTCGCGCCCCGTGCCGGCGAGGTCGGCGTGGGTCACGTCGCCGTCCGCGGGGAACGTCACGACCGGGTTCAGGTGGCCGTCGTACAGCGTCGGGTTCGTGTCGCCGCCGCGCCGGTACGCGAGGATCAGGTCCCGGTCGGCGGCGTCCCACCCGCTCATCGGCTCGACGATTGTGAGCCAGCCGCCGGGGTCGCGGTTCTCCTCGAGCAGGGTCTCGCCCGCGGCGTCGACGAGGAAGATGCCGTCCTGTCCGTCGTTCCACCCGGACCCACGGTCGATGCGGTCGAGGCCCGCCGCCTGCCAGCCGTCGGCGTCCGGCCGGAAGTTCCCCGGCGCGACGTGCTGGACCTCCCGCGGTTCGGTGTTGCGCCACAGTTCCTCCCCGTCGGGCGCGTAGGCGTACAGGCCCCCCTCGCCGATCAGGATCTCGGGGTCGCCGTCGCGGTCCGCGTCGGCCACCCAGATGCAGTCGGCGTGGGCCTCCTCGATGTCCGCCGTCCACAGATTTGTGCCGTCAGCGTCGAGGAAGTCGTACCCGGCCATCACCTCCTCGCGGCCGTCGCCGTCGAAGTCGTACGGCCACGGGTAGTGGCCGGTGGTGCCCTCGTGGGTCCAGAGCACGTCGAAGTCGTCGTCCATCGCCCAGAGGCGCCGGTAGCGGTCCTTGAGGATGACCTCGGTGCGGCCCTCGCCGCCGCTGAGGTTCGCGGGCACGATGCAGTCGTGGGCGTCGGGGTCCGGGAGGTCGTGGGTCCGCCGAATCGCACCGCTCGCGCCGTCGACGACGACGAACCGGTCGTCCATCACACAGCAGACCTCGTTCGCGCCGTCGCCGTCCACGTCCCAGATCTGGACCGGGTAGTCGGCGCCGTGGGTGCCGCCCTCGTCGGTCACGTCCCCGACCTGCCACAGCACGTCGCCGTCGAGGTCGATTGCGGTGAGGCTCGTCACCTCGTGGGGCGTGCGCGTCGCGTCGATGTCGTCGCCCTGCGCGAGCAGCAGGTCCAGTCGCCCGTCGCCGGTCAGGTCGCCGAGGCGCATCTTCGGGCGGCCGCCGGCCGCGCTCACGTCGACGGCGCCGATCCGCACGGGGTCGGTCATGGTTCTGCCTCCCCTCGCAGCCCCTACTACTTCCCCTTCCCTGCGAAATCATCCGGTTCTCGGGCGAGCGCGCCGGCCCGGCGCACCGACCCCCGCACAACGCTTATGCCGGCCCGCCGGGAGGGGCCGCCATGGCACCGACACCGGGTGGCTTCCGCGATCGACTGCGGCCCGCGCCCGCGGACGGGGGCTTTCGCATGGACGACTACTGGATCTGGGGCGCCTCGGTCGTCCCCGGGCCGGACGGCGACTACCACATGTTCGCCTCGCGCTGGTCGAAGGGCGTCACGTTCTCGCCGGGGTGGACCTCGAACTCCCACGTCGTGCGCGCCACCGCGCCGTCGCCGGAGGCCCCCTTCGAGTTCGCCGAGGAGGTGATCCCGCCGGGCGAGGCGGGCGACTGGGACCGAATGTCGCACAACCCCTCCGTCGCCGAGCACGACGGCACCTACCTCCTCTACTACTACGGGTGCAGCTACGACGGGCCGCGCCCGACCCCCGAGGACCCCCACGGCGTCGAGCGCACCGGGTCGGCCGTCGGCCTCGCCACCGCGCCCCACCCCGCGGGCCCGTGGGAGAAACAGGGGCCGGTCGTCCCCGGCGAGACGAACGCCGTCCCGGTCGTCCACGACGACGGCAGCGTGTTGCTCTACGTCCGCGACGGCGACTTCGAGATGAGCGTCTACGAGGCCGACCACTACTCTGGCGAGTACGAGCGCGTCGGCACGCACGTCCTCGCGCCCCTCGAAGACCACGCCGTCTGGTACTCCGAGGCCGCCGACCGCTACGAACTCGTCGCGAAGAACATGGAGTACCACCACGACGCCGACGGTCCGGTCGACAGCTACGCCGGGTTCCACGCCACCTCCGTCGACGGCGTCGAGTGGACCGTCTCGGACCCGCCGGAGGCCTACCCCCACCGGACGACGGGCGACCGCGAACTCGTCGTCGCGTACGACGACGGCACCGAGGAGACGTACGCGAACGTCGAGCGCGCCCAGATCCTCACCGAGGACGGCGAGGCGACCCACCTCTACCTCGTCGTCCACGAGTGGACCGACGAGGACTACGCCGACGCGGGCGGTCCGGTCGAGTTGCCCTCCCACGGGTCGTGGCCCGCGGACACCTACAACATCTGCATCCCCCTCGATCCGGTCGAGTGATCGCGGTCCGAACGGTGTTCACGCCGCGTACGGGCCGCCGCCCCTGAACGGCGTTCGCCGGGAATCACGATACGGCTCCGGCCCCTCCGTTCGGATATGTCCGAGTTCGTCGTCGCGCTCTCGCTGCTCACCGCCTGCTGTTTCGGCCTGCAGGCCCTCGTCGTCGCCCGGGGCCTCGACCGCGCCGGAGACCTCGACGCCCCCGCGTTCGCGGCGGCGCTGGTCTCCGTCGTCGTCAGCCTCGTCGCGTTCTGGCTGCTCGTCGCCGCCCGCGGAATCCCGCTCCCCGCCGACCCGGCGCGCCTCCTGCCCTTCGTCGCGGCCGGCGTGCTCTACCCGGCGGCGTTCCGACTGCTGTACTACGCCGGCATCGACCGCGTCGGCGCGGCCGTCTCCTCGGCCGTCGTCACCGCGAACCCCGTCGTCGCCGTCGCGCTCGCGGTCGTCGTGCTCGGCGCGCCGCTCCCGGTGAGCGACGCGGTCGGCCTCATCGCCGTCGTCGGGGGCGGCGTCCTCCTCCAGTTCGCGCGGCAGTCCGCCGGGTCCGGAACGTCGGACCCGGTGCTCGCGGCGCTCGACGACGCGGGGCCTCGCGCCTTCGCCTACCCGGTCGGCGCGGCGCTGGCCGTCGGCGTCGGCTACGTCCTCGTCGACTGGGGGCTCGCGGGCCTCCCCCGCCCGGCGCTCGGGACCGCGATCACGCAGACGACCGCACTCGTCGTGTTCGCCGGCGCGGCGGCCGTCTCACCCGCGCGGCGTGGGTCCGCCCGCGCGGTGTGGGCCCGACCCGCCGCGCTCGTGCCGTTCGTCGCCGCGGGCGCCCTCGTCGCGGCGGCGTGGCTCGGCCAGTTCACGGCGCTCCGGACCGGCGACGTGGTGGTCGTCCTCCCGCTGGTCTACACGTACCCGCTGCTCGTCGTCGGCGCAACCTACGCCGCGGCGCGGACGGTCCCCCGGTCGCCACGCCTGCTCGCCGCCGTCGTCGGCATCGTCGGCGGCGTCGCGGCCACGCAGGTCGCGTAGCGATAGGCTGAAGCGGCGTCCCGGTCAGGGTGGCCCCATGAGCGACCCGCTGGACGACGTGGCCTACCTCACCCGCTCGCCCCACCGCGTGCGGGTGCTGCGGGAACTCGCCGACGGCGAGCGGACCCGCACCGACCTCGCGGACGCGACGGGCGCCTCGCGGGTCACGCTGGGCCGCATCCTCGGGGGGTTCACGGACCGCGGCTGGGCGGTCCGGGACGACGACGACTACCGGATCACGCCGCTCGGCCGGATCGTCGCCGAGGACCTCGGGCGCCTGCTCGACTCCGCGGCCGTCGGCCAGCGTTTGCGGGGCGTCCTCGACCTGCTCCCCACCGAGGCCATCGACGTCGACGTCAGGGCGTTCGCGGAGGCCACCGTCGTCGAGGCCGAACCGGCCGACCCGACCGCGCCGGCGCGCCGTTACGCGAGCGTGATGGCCGAGGCCGAGTCGGTGCGCGTCCTCTCCCGGACGGCGAAGCCGGCGGCGATCCGCCACCACCGCGAGGCCGTCACCGAGTCCGAGCAGTCCTTCGCCGTCGTCCACACCGAGCGCTCGCTGTCGGCCATCGCCGCCGACCCCGAGATGACGGCGTGGCTCCGCGACATCGGCGCGAGCGGGCAGGGGGCGCACTTCCGAACCGACCGCGACGTGCCGGTCGACCTGATGATCGCCGACGAGACGGTCGTGTTGCTCCTTGCGGACGCGGACGGGTCCCGCCCGGCCATCGTCGAGACGACCGACGAGGCGGTGCGGTCGTGGGCCACCGAGACCTTCGAGACGGTCCGCGCCGATGCGACGCCGGTGGACGTCGACGCCCTCCGCGACTAGGGGAGTGGCGTGTTCGGCTCTACGGCGTCCTCCGGCCGGGGGTTCTCGGGACCGAAGACGAGCAGGTCCGCCCGGTCCTCGGGCACGAAGAACGATTCGTCGATCTCGCCCGCGTCGTCGGTGACCGCGCCGAGCGAGAGGTCGAGGTGCTCGGCGAGGAACCGGTACGCCGCGGCCCGCTTCGACGGCCCGTAGTCGTGGCCCTCGTCGGGCAGGTGGACGTTCTCGACGACGTCCGCGGCGCCGTAGCGCCGGTACACCGACTCGACGTACGGGAACTCCGCCTCCGGGGTGTGTTTCGTCCAGTCCTCGCCGTCCGAGACGATCAGTTGGGGCCGGGGTGCGGCGAGCGCCGCGATCTCGGCGTTGTTCGTGACGTACTCGGGGCCGCGGTGGATCGGCATACCGCTCTCGCAGGCGCACCCGCCGAAGAAGTGCGCCGAGACCTGACACACCGGCACGGGGACGGCCACCCGGTCGTCGATGGCGGCGAGGACGAACGTCTGCGTGCCGCCGCCGGACGCGCCGGTCATCCCGATCCGCTCGGGATCGACCCCGGACAGCGACTGGAGGAAGTCGAGCGCGCGGACGCTGTTCCACGTCTGGAGGCGGAGCACCTCCGGCGCCTCCTCGTGGTCCCAGCCGGCCTCCGCCCAGTCGCCGTAGCCGACCATGTCGTACTGGAGCACCGCCGCGCCCATCCGCGCGAGGGCGGCACAGCGGGCCTGCCGCTCCTCCATGAACCGCGGGCCGTGGCCGTGCGGCGAGAGGATGCCCGCGAGGTCGCCGTCGTGCTCGCTCGGTCGGTAGAGGCTTCCAGTGACGTAGAACCCCGGCGCGCTCTCGAAGGCGACGTTCTCGACGACGTACCCGTCGTGCTCTCGGCGGTCGGTGATCGTCGGGTCCAGCGGCGTCTTCTCCGGCGGGTCCTGTAGCCGCAGACCGCGCCGGATCCCCTCGCGTACCGTCGCCGCCCGCTCTTTCCAGTCCGCGAGGCCGTCGCAGGACTCCCGGAACCCCCTCAGTTCCGCGGCGGCCTCCTCGGGGCTCTGGGCGTGGCCCTGCCGCAGTTGGTCGTCGGTCACGGGTCCGCTCGCCTCCGGCGTCGGTCGTGCATGGGGGTGGCCACCGCGCCCCGTGCCGTCAATCTGTCGGCGCTACCGCAGCCCCTCCACCGTCGCGGCTTCCTCGTTTCTCAGATCGGAGAGGAACTCGAAGACGGCGTCGAAGTCGGTCATCTCCTCCTGCACCATGTACTCGACGTAGCGGCGCTTCCGGTCGAACTCGGCCTCGACCTCCGCGACGGGGCGGTCGGTCGCGCGGGCGATGCGGTCGAAGAACCGGACCTCGTCGGCGTCCCCCGCGACGTGGAACTCGCCGTCGTGGTCGCGGTGGGCGACGCGGTTCCAGACGATCTCCTCGTCGCCTTTCACCGTTCGCCCCCCGGCGCCCGGCAGGGCCGGCGCCTCGGGGTCGACGAACTCCACGACCTCGCCGACGTAGCGCTCGTCGTCGACGTGCTTGGGGAAGACCACCAGATCCAGTTCCCGGAGGAGGTAGGGCGGCAGGCCCTGCTCGATGGTGCGGTTCACCAGCGTCTCCACGTCCTCGGCGTGGGTCGTGCCGACGACGCCGTGGCCGGTGTTCAGCACCTCGCCGAACGTCGCGAAGGACTCGGGGGTGTTGATCTCGGCGATGACCTCCACGTCGGGGTTCAGGTAGTTCGTCTCGGTCATCAGGTCCGCCATCGAGACGCGCTTGTACTCGTTCTCGTGGTCGCGGGTCGTCAGCGAGACGCCCGTTTCCTGTGGCAGGCGGACCTCGCGGGAGCCCTCGTCGATGGAGATGGGGCGGTCGTCGTACGGGATGAAGGGCATGTGGGCGTTCATCAGCGTCGTCTTGCCCACGCCCGTCGGCCCCGAGAACAGGACGACGCCGCGGCGCTCGTAGGCCATCCAGAGCAGGGCGACGAGGCCGGGCGAGACGCTGTCCCGGCCCACGAGGTCGGCGGGCGTCATCGCCTCCGGGGACTGCTTGCGGATCGAGACGTGGGGACCGTCCTCGCTGATGACCGGGAGCGCGACCGCACACCGGATCGTGAGGTCGTCGGCGACCTCCACGGGGTCGAGGTTCACCTTCGCCGACGGTCGGGAGGCGTTGAGTTCGACGCCGCCGCCGGCCGCTAGCTGGGTGACGACGTTCGTGAAGCGCGCCTCGTCCTCGAAGACGAGGTTCGTCGGCACGCGCCCGTCGTGAATGTGTGGCCGCGGGACCACCTTGATCCGCTCGCCGACGCGGTTGGCCTCCACGTCTTCGAGGCGCTCGTCGCGGATCGGTACCGTCAGTTTGTCGTCGCCCACGAAGTCCCGCAGGACGTAGTAGACGAGGTCGTCGAGGCGGTCCGTCGAGTAGCGCTCCCCGACCGGGGGCACGCCGACGCCGTACGCCGAGAGCGCGCGCCGGACCCGGTGGCGGGTCGCGTCGAGCCACGCGCTGGCGTTCCGGGCCGTGAGCTGTCGCGCGAGGAACTGGCGGGCACGCTCCCGGACGAACGCGGCCCGGTCCTCGACGACGCCGTCGACGTTCTCCTCCCAGAGCCGGTCTTTGCACTCCGCGATGAGGTCCCGGTCGCCCGGCAGCAGGTCGGGTTCGAGGACGGCGTACTTGACGTCGAAGGCGTCGGTCCCGAGGACGCGCTCACGGAAGACCACGACCGGCACGTCGAACTCCCGGAACGGCACGGTGTAGCGCTGAAGGCGCTCGCTCAACACCCGGTCGAGGTGGTCGGCGTCCGCGGGGAGCGCCGTCGTCGCGGGCGCGAACCGCTCGGTGTGGACCCGCACCCGCTCGCCGTCGGCCTCCGCCACCTCGACGGCGTCGTCGAGCGCGAGCGGCGTGACCGGACCGAGACAGCGCAGGTCCCGGAGCGCCCGATAGCGAACGCGGCGCCGGGTCGCCCGCGAGGGTACGTCCGCCAGCAGTCGCTCCAGCGCCCGCCCGTACTTCCCGTCGAAGCCGGCGGCCATGCGCGCTCTGGTCCCCTCGCGGGTCCGCGGCCGCGAGCGGGTCGCGTCTGCGAAGTGTGCCCGCACCCGCTCCAGCGCGGCCTCGCCCGCCGCGCCGGGCGTCGGTTCCCGAACGTCGTAGGTGTAGTCGGCGCCGTCGGCCCGGACCGTCACGACCACGCCGGGGTGAATCTCCCGCTGTGCGCGGGTGTCGGGGGCGTACCACGCGTCGGGGTCGTCGGGCGGCACGGGCGCCGGTACCGTCGTCGCCGCTGTCGCCTCGGCCATGTGGTGAGACTCCTCGGCCACTCCGACATAAAATTTCGCCGCGCCGGCCTACACCACGTCGACGACCCGCGCGTCGGCGGAGGTCTCGTCGCGGTTGAACGACAGCACCTTCGCGCGGACCACGTCGCCCACCTCCGCGCCGTCGGGGACCTCCTGGGCGAACACCACGAAGCCCTCGACTTTCCCGACCGCCACCCGCTCGCCGGAGTGGTGGTCGGTGAACTCGACGATGCCGAACTCGTACGTCTCGCCGATGTCGACGGGTGGCTCCCGCTCCTGTGCCGACTCGTGTGCGCGCTGCGACGCCGACCCGCCCCGCCGCGAGCGGCGCCACCAGCCGACGAGGAGGACCACGAGCAGAGCGGCGACGCCCGCCCCGATCCAGAGAACGTCCATGCGCGGTCGTCTCGCGGCGCCCGGTTATAGGTTGGCGGTCGGCCGCTCACTCCGGAGTCAGCAGCGCGCCCCCGAGCGCCACCGTCCACAGGAGCGCGGGGTAGACGATGAGGCGCTCGACGCCGCCGTAGCCCAGCGCCCCGTAGGCCGCCGCGCCCTCGCCGCCCCCGAGGAGGAACCACGCCAGCGCGCCGAGGCCGACGAGGCCCGCGACGACGCCCGCGACCCGGAGCGGCCCGTCGAAGCGTGCCGCGGCCCCGACCGTCTGGAGATTGACTCCCGTGAACGCGACGAACGCGGCGACGGCGTGGGGCGCGCCGGTGTCCATCGGGAAGACGCCGACCCCGGCGCTCCCGACGCCTCCGAGGACGAACAGCGCGAGGAGCCACGCCGCGCCGTGGCGCCGGTAGTAGTACCGGCCGGCGACGGCGTTGGCAATCCCGGTGACGACGATGGCGCCGTTGAACAGCAGCGCCGTCTCCGGGGCGACCCCCAGTTCGCTGATGGCGTCCGCGCCGACGTGGTAGCCCGGCACCATCGCCGCGGCGACGGTCAGCGTCGTCACGAACAGCGCCGGCACGGCCACGAACAGCGATCCCGCGACCGTCGCGTCGTCGGCGTCCATGCCCCGAGCCTGGCGCGCCGGCCCCATAAATCAGGGCCGTGGAAATTCCCGGACTCGGGGTGCCGCCACGCGAAATTTGAAGCCGCTGGGGCCTCCCGAGGTGGTATGGCACGACGGCCCAAACAGGGTCAACAGGCCGGGCGCCGGTTCCCGGCCGCCGACGAGACGTACACCGACCCGGAGACGGGCGTCCGGGTCCGGAAACTGACCGACTTCGCCGCCCACAGCAACCACCTGTACCTGACCAACGACGGCTGGTACGACGGGGGCCGCCGCCTCGTCTTCAACTCCGACCGGGGCGGCGCGCACAACCTCTACTCGGTCGACCTTCGGTCGGGCGCGGTGACCCAACTCACCGACCTGCCCGCCCGCGACGAGTCCTACGCGCACTTCAGCCGCAACGCGGCCATCGACGACGACCGGGGCGCCGTCTACTTCTGGTACGGCGAGCGGCTGGTGGCTCTCGACCTCGACGCGCTCACCCTCGACGTCCTCTACGAGACGCCCGGGGGCTTCACCTACATGGGCGCGCACAACAGCGTCACCGCCGACGGCGAGTACGTCTGCACGAGCGTCCGCGAGCAGGTCGAGGCCGACGCGAGCGGCGGGCGGTGGCACGAGGGCGCCGACATCTGGGACGCCGAGCCGGTCACCCGCATTCTCCGGATTCCCATCGAGGGCGGCGAGGCCGAGGTGGTCCACGAGGAGGCGACGGAACTCAGCCACACGAACGCCTCGCCGACCCGCCCGGCGATCATCACCTACGCACAGGAGGGGCCGTGGGACCGGACCAGCCAGCGGATCTGGGGGCTGAACCTCGACACCGGCGAGACGTGGAAGATCCGACCCGAGGACGACGCGGAGATGCTCGGCCACGAGTTCTGGCTCGCCGACGGCGAGGACGTCTGCTACCACGGCCGCTGGCCGGACGGCCAGCCGTTCTTCGGGATCACCCGCTACGACAACGAGTCCCGCGTCGAGCAGCCGATTCCCCGCGCAGTCTTCGACCACGACGGGCCGCGGGGCCACGTCGGCGCCCACTCCCGCGAGGCCGTGGTTTCCGACGGCACGCCCGAGGCCCCCTACCTGTTCCTCTGGCGGCGCGACGGCGACGGCTACGACGGGCCGCGCAAACTCGTCCGGCACGACGCCAGCAGTTTCGACTTCGGGCGCCTCCACGTCCACCCGCGCTTTGCCCCGGACGGCGAGCAGGTGCTGTTCTGCAGCGACCGCACGGAGTACGCGAACCTCTACCTCGCCGACGTGCCCGAGTCGGGCGCGCTGCCGCCCGCGGAGTAGGCCCCCGCCTTCTTTAGCCTCGGCGCACTCTCGCACCCATGGCTCCAGCCACGTTCACCGTCCTCGGCGCCGTCGTCATCGTCGCGCTCGTCGTGTTGAGCGCCTTCTTCTCCAGCAGCGAGACGGCCATCTTCACGCTCCCGGCGGACTGGGTGGCGGACGGCGACGGCGCCGGGGGCAGCGCGGCGGTCCTCGACGGTCTCCGGAGCGACCCCCACCGGCTGCTGGTGACGATCCTCGTGGGGAACAACGTCGTCAACGTCGCCATCGCGAGCATCTCGACCGGGCTCCTCGTCCAGTATCTCCCCGCCGGACGCGCCATCCCCGTGGCGACGGTGGTCGCGAGCTTCGTCGTCCTCGTCTTCGGCGAAATCGTGCCGAAGTCCTACGGACTGGGCAACGCGAAGCGGTGGGCGCTCACCGTCGCCGTCCCGATCCGGATCGTCGAGCGCCTGCTGTACCCCCTCGTCGTCGTCTTCGACGTGCTCACGCGACACGTCACCGACCTGCTCGGCGGCGAGACCGACATCGAGGCGCCCTACGTCGACTGACCGCGCGGATCATGTCGGAGGCGAAACTGTTTAGCCGCTGTCTTCGGTACGGTGGACACGACCGCCGCGCATGACAGACCTCCCGATCGACGACGCGACAGCGGAGTGTGCCGCCGTGCTCGACGCCGTCGGCGAGGCCGTGATCGCGGACCGGAGCGTGCTCGAGACGGTGCTGACGGGCATCCTCGCCCGGGGCCACGTCCTCCTCGAAGACGTGCCCGGAACCGGCAAGACGCTGACCGCCAAGAGCGTGGCGTCCGCGCTGGGCCTCTCGTTCACCCGCATCCAGTTTACGCCCGACCTCCTCCCCGCCGACGTGACCGGGTCGCACATCTTCGACGAGAGTGCGGGCGAGTTCGAGTTCCGGCCCGGCCCGGTGTTCGCGAACGTCGTCCTCGCCGACGAAATCAATCGCGCGCCGCCGAAGACCCAGGCCGCGCTCCTCGAAGCCATGTCCGAGGAGCAGGTCACGACCGACGGGGAGACGCGCGACCTGCCCGATCCGTTCGTCGTCGTCGCGACGCAGAACCCCGTCGAGAGCGAGGGCACGTTCCCGCTTCCGGAGGCCCAGGTGGATCGCTTCGCCGTGAAGACCAGCCTCGGCTACCCCGAGCAGGCGGCCGAGAACACGCTCCTCCGGCGTCGCACCCGCCGGACCGAGCAGTCCCCCGCCGCCGAGCAGGTGCTCGACGCGGACCGGGTCCGGGCGCTCCGGCGCGTGCCCGAGGACGTGACCGTGGACGACGACCTGCTCTCCTACATGACGGGCATCGCGGGCGCGACGCGATCCCACGACCGGGTTTGCGTGGGCGTCTCCCCGCGTGGCACCCAGCGGCTCCTCGAAGCGGCCCGCGCCCGCGCCGTCGTCGAGGGCCGGTCGTACGTCACGCCCGACGACGTGACCGAGATCGCACCTCCCGTCCTCGCGCATCGCCTCGTCCTCACGCCGGACGCGACCGTCGAGGACGTCTCGAAGCGCGACGTGCTTGCGGACGTGCTGTCGTCGGTGCCGGTCCCGACCGTCGCCGACCTCGGTGAGGCCTGAGCCGCCGATGCAGCGCGACCGCGCCCAAACCCTGCTCGCCGCGGTCGGAGCCGTGCTGGCGTTCGGAGCGCTCGCGGCGACGCTCGATGCCGGTCGCCTCCCGGGGGGCGGCCAGTCCCCCGCTCCGCCGTCCACCGACCCCAGTTCGCCAGAGGTGCCCATGAACGGGAGCAGCGGCGAGGCCCTGTTCTCCGCGCCGTCGTGTCCTGCCCCGCTGACCGATCCGCTGCCCTTCGCGGCCGCCGCGGGCGTCGTCGTCCTCGGCGGCGTGGTCCTCTTCCGCTGGCGGCGCGACGCGGCGCTCCCCGCGGCGGTCTGTCCGCCAGTGCTGCTCGGCCTCGCCGCCTTCTGCCCGTCCGCGCTCCCACGGGTCGCGCTTCCGCACGTGGAGCGCTCGACGCTCCTCCTCGGCGCCGCCGCGCTCCTCGCGCTCGGCGCCCTCGCCGTGCTCACCTCCGTCGTGACGGGCGACCGGGCGTCGATCGGCTCGTCCGAAGACGACGCGGCGGACGTGGATCTGGCCGGCATCGCCGACGCCGCCGGGGACGCGGCCGATCGGATCGAGGCCGAGGCCGAGGTGTCGAACGCCGTGTATCGGGCGTGGCGAGAGATGGTCGGGCACCTCGACGTGGACAGCCCCGAGACGACGACGCCAGCCGAGTTCCGCCGCCGCGCCGTCGACGCCGGGATGGCGGCCGACGACGTGGCCGAACTCACGCGGCTCTTCGAGGAAGTGCGCTACGGCGAGGGCGACCCGGACGTGCGGGCGTCGGCCGCGGTGGCCGCGCTCCGCCGCATCGAGGCGTCCCACGCATCGGAGGGAGAGCCATGATCGGCGGCCGAACCCAGTGGGCCGCGCTCGCCGCCGTCGCCGCCGGTCTCGCCCTCGCCGCGCTCGGACCGCGGGTGTCTCTCGGCGGCGAGTACCTGTACGTCGGCGTGGTGCTGACCGCCCTCGCGGCGATGGTCGTCGGCGGTGCGTCCGCCATCCACCGCCGATCCGAAGACGGGAGCATCTGGCTGCCCGCCGAGCGCGAGACCGGGATTCAGGTGCCGACGCCGGGCGCGGACCTCGCCACGGCGCCCGACCACCGGATCAAGCGGCGCATCCGGCGGCAGGTCGTTGCGGCCCTCGACTGTGCGCCCGAGGAGGCCGAGGCGCGCATCGACGCCGGCGCGTGGACCGACGACCCGCTCGCTGCGACGTATCTCAGTTCCGACCGCACGGTGTCGCGCGCCCGCCGCCTCGTGGCGTTTCTCCGCGGCGACCGAATCGAGGATCGGGCGCGGCGGCGCGCGGTCGCAGCACTCCGTGCCCTGCGGGGTGAGGGGGATGCCTGACGTGACCGACCACGAGACGGGCCACTGGCGCGGCGTCGGCGGTGCCGCGGTCCTGCTCGGCGGCGCGGCGGTGCTGTTCCGCGTCCCCGGCCTCGCGCTGGCGGCGGTGGTCGCCGTCGCGTTCGCCGGCTACGCGAGCGGCGTCGGGCCGGTCGAGGCCGGGGGCGACGACGCGGGGCTTACGATCCGCCGTCGGCTCTCCGACCGGACGCCCGCGCCCGGTGACGAGGTTCGCGTCACGGTCGAGGTCCGCAACGAGGGCGACGGCGCCCTGCCGGACGTGCGCGTCGTGGACGGCGTCCCCGCCGACCTCGCGGTCGCCGACGGGTCGCCCCGACACGCCGCATCGCTCCGGCCGGGCGGCGCGACGACGTTCACCTACGCCGTCAGGGCCGTCCGCGGCGCGCACGACTGGCGGCCCGCGGCCGTCACCGTCGCGGGACCGAGCGGCGCGGTCGAGCGCGAGACGACCGTCGAGACCGCGACGTCCCTCGAGTGTGCCCTGCCGGCGGCCGGCGCGCCGGCGGTCCCGGTGCGCGCGCTCACCGCGCGACGCCCCGGACGGGTGGCGACCGACAGCGCCGGTGCGGGCGTGGAGTTTCACTCGACGCGGGAGTACCAGCCGGGGGACCCGATCGACCGCATCGACTGGCGGCGCCGCGCGAAGACCGGCGACCTCGGAACCGTCGACTTCCGGCGGGAGCGCGCCGCGACTGTCGTCCTCGTGGTGGACGCCCGGGCGGCCGCCTACGTCGCGCCCGAGGCGGGGGCGGCCCACGCCGTCGAGCGGAGCGTGGCCGCCGCGAACCGCGTGTTCGGCGCGCTGCTCGACGCCGGCGACAGCGTCGGCATCGCCGCCATCGGCCGCGCCGGCGAGGACTGCTGGCTCGCGCCGGGCGTCGGCGAGGACCACCGGGCGCGCGGTCGGGCCCTGCTCAGGACCCACCCTGTGCTGTCGCCGCGGCCGCCGGAGAAGGCCCGCTACGACTCGTTCAAGGCGGATCGCGCCGCCGAACTCCGGCGGCGGCGGATCGACCGCATCCGCGAGCGACTGCCCCCGAACACCCAGATCATGTTCTTCTCGCCGGTGTGTGACGACCGCGCGGCGGCCATCGTGCGTCGCTTCGACGCCGCGGGCGCGCCGGTCACCGTGCTCAGCCCCGATCCGACGACGGATCGTGAACCGCACTTCGAACTCGCGGCGATGGAGCGCGCCGACCGCCTCGATGCGCTCCGTCGCGAGGGGATTCGCGTGCTCGACTGGGACGACTCGCTCACGGCGGCGCTGGCCCGCGCCGCGGCGCGGTGGTCGGCGTGACGGCGTTCGACGACGGGCCGGCGCGGCTGAGCGTCGGCCTGTCGATCTGTCTCGCCGTCGCCGCGGCCCTCGTGCTCCCGGTGCCCGTCGCCGTCGCCATCGGTTTCGTCGGCGCGGCACTCCTTAACGCGGGGGCGCTCCTCGGGGCCGTGCGGATCGTCGGCTACGGGACGGCCGTGCTTCTCTTCGCCGTCGTCCTCGCCGGCCTGCAGGGGAGCGGGCCGGTCCCGCTCGTGGCGAGCACGCTCTTCGCGCTGCTCGCGTGGGACGCCAGCCGCTACGGCATCCGGATCGGCCGCCAACTCGGCCGCGGGGCCGACACCGCGCGCGTCGAACTCGCACACACCGCGATGAGCACGGCGGTCGGCGCGACCGGCGCGGGACTGGGCTACGCGGCCTACCGGGTGGCCGACGCCGGCGGCTCCGCTCCCGTCGCGGCGCTGGCGCTTCTCTTCTTCGGCGGCGTCGTCCTCGTCGCCACGTTCCGGTAGGGACACCTCTTTGGCCCTGCCTCGCGGTGTGGGCGGCATGCTCGATCACACCGAGGTTGACGACGCGCGGGTGACCGTGCGGCCGGCGGACGCCCACGAACCGTCGGTCGACCCCCGCCTGTTCGGGACGTTCGGCGAACACCTCTACTCGGCGCGGAACGCGCGGAACACGCTCGACGCGGGCGCGCTCCACAACCCCACGTTCGGCTCGTGGAAGTTTCAGGTGCGCTCGCCGACCGTGGACGGCGGCCGGCCGGCGACCCACGACGAGGAGACGGTCGCCGAGCGCGTCGAGACGTACGCCGAGGTGCGGGACTTCCCCGACCACGAGCGGATGCTGGACGCCTATCGCGACGGCCTCGCGCTCTGGTGGCTCCCGGTCGGCGACGCGACGACCAGCCCCGACGTGGGCCGGGCGGGCGACCGCGCCCAGCGCGTCGAGACGGCCGGCGACCGCGCCGGGATCGCGCAGTGGTGTCACCTCCCGGCGCGCCGGACCCGGGGCTACGAGGTCGAGATCGCAGCCCGCGCGGTGGACGGGGGGACCGTCCGCGCGGCGCTCCACCCCGTCGACGAGGCGGGCGCCCTCGGCGACGCGTTCGCGGCCGAGACGGTCGAGGTCGGCGACGACTGGACCGTCCGCGACGCCGCGCTCTCGCTCCCGGCCGACGCCGACCCCGACGCCGTCTACGCGGTCTCGCTGACGGCCGACGGCGGCGCGAACCTCGTCTTCGATCACGTCCGCCTGCTCCCCGACGACCACCGCGACGGCCTCGACCCCGACGTGATCGACGCGCTGGCGGCGGCCGACCTCCCCCTGTTCCGGTGGCCGGGTGGCAACTTCGTCTCGGGCTACGACTGGCGCGACGGCGTCGGTCCCGTCGCCGACCGGCCGACGCGCCCGAACCCCGCGTGGGACGGCCTCGAGACGAACTTCGTCGGCACGGCGGAGTTTCTGGACCTCTGCGAGCGGGTGGGCTGTGAACCGATGCTCTGTGTCAACGCCGGGAGCGGGTCGGCCGCGGACGCGGGCGACTGGGTGGAGTACGTCACCGGCGACCGGGACACCGAGATGGGGGCGCTCCGCGCCGAGCACGGCCACCCGGAGCCGTGGGACGTGACCCTCTGGGAGGTCGGCAACGAGGTGTACGGCCCGTGGCAGACGACGTGGACCACCCCCGAGGGGTACGCCGACCGCTACGACCGCTTCCACGACGCGATGACCGCGGCGGACCCCGAGATCGAGGTGCTGGCCTGCGGGAACCGGCTCACGGACTGGAACGGACCGGTCCTCGATCGGGCGCCCGACCGGATCGACTACCTCACCGACCACGTCCTCGTCGGCGACGAGGTGGACGCCGAGGACGACCTCGACGCCCTGTTCAACGACTACATGGGCCTCGCGCGCCGCGTGTTCGAGCAGTACGACGACGTGGCCGCCGAGATGGCCGACGCCGGCGTCCCCGACCCGCGCATCGCGATCACGGAGCTCCAGTTGTTCGCCCGGCCCGGCGAGGGGCGGGCATACGACGACCTGCCGCGGAGCGACACCGTCTCCGAGGCGCTCTACGCAGCGACGTTCGTCCACGAGGCCGTCCGCTCGGCGGGCCTCGTCCCGATCATCACCCACTCCGGCGCCGGCAACCACGGCGGCGGTCTCCGGACGGAGAAGGGCCGTGTCCGTGTCGACCCGGTGCTCCACTACCACGGGCTCGGTGCCGACGTCGCCGGCGGCACCCCGCTGGGCGTCGACCTCGCGTGCCCGACGTACGACACCGACGCTGCGTTCGCGCAGGACACGATGGACCTCTTCGGCGCGCTCGACGCCGTCTCCGACGTGCCGGTCCTCGACCCGCTGGCGGTCCGCGACGGCGACACGCTGTTCGTCGACGTGGTGCACCGCGACGCGACGGCCGACGACCGTGCGGTGACCGTCGCGGTCGGCGACGGCTTCGACCCGGCGCCCGAGGCGACGGTGACGACGCTCGCGGGCGAGACGATGGCCGCGCACAACAGCCACGCGGACCCCGAGGCCGTCGTGCCCGCCGAGGAGACGGTCCCCGTCCGCGACGGCGCCGTCGAGGTGACCGTGCCGACGGTCGGGTTCGTGCGGGTCGCGTTCGAGCGCGCCGAAGATTGAACTGGGCGCTCCGCGTACTGACACGCGTGAACGCGGCATGGCGGAGTTTCACCGGGCGTCCCGCCGGCGCGTGAACGCCTTCGCGGTCGAGGAGCGCTACCTCTTCAAGCACTACTTCGAGCGCGACGCGGTGTTCGCCCACCTCCGCCCGTTCTACGAGCACAGCCAGTACCGCTTCGACGTGCCCGCGGCCGAGTTCCCGGTCGTCCGCTCGACGCTCGCCGAGGCGGGCTACGCGCTCGTCGAGGCGCCCGTGCCGGAGTTCGTCGTGCTCGTGGAGCAGTACACCGCCCACCCCGACGACATCTTCAAGCAGTCCGTGGCACAGCGCACCGTCGAAGGCTACAACGCCTTCCTCCTACGCGACGAGGACGCCGTGACCGACGCGGTGCGCGAGGGCGCGGTACGGCTCACCGAAACGGACGTCGAGAACCCCTTCTGATCACTCCTCGCGCCGGCCGTACAGGGCGCCGGCGGCCGCCGCGCCCAGCGCCGCGACGCTCCCGAGAATCCCGACGCCGGGTGCGCCGCCGGACTCCGCGTCGGTCGCGCTCGCGGCGTCGGTGGGCGTCCGCTGTGGCCCGTCGGTCGGTCTGTCCGTCGCCGTCCGCGTCGCTGTCTCCGTCGCCGTGGCCGTCTCCGTCACCGTCGGCGCGCTCCCGCTGCTCTCGAACGCGGGCGCGTCGCAGTCGAACTGGGCGCTCGGCACCGGACTGCTGGCGCTGGGGCGGCCGTTGCAGGCGACCACCGGCCACCCGTCCTCGAACTGGATGCGGTCGATCATCATCGTCCGGACTGCTTCGTCCTGTTCGGCGGTGCCCTCGACGTGGTACAGCATCCACCAGTCGCCGTTCTCGTCCTGGATAGCGCCGTTGTGGCCCGGCCCGGTGAACCGGTCCGTCGCGGTGAGCACCGTCTGGCCGGAGCCGTGGCGGTCGAGGTCCCGGAGGTCGCGCCCGTCCCGAGTGTGGTAGGGGCCGGTGAAGGACTCCGAGCGGCCCACCTCGACCTCGTAGGTGCTGTCGTAGCCCTCACAGCAGTGGCCCGTCGAGTAGAACAGGTAGTAGTAGTCGCCCTCCTCGACGATCATCGGCCCCTCGCGGTTGTTGCCGACGAGGTGGAACGTGGTCCCCTCCACGTAGTCATCGGCCGCGGGCGTGAGTTCGACGCCGTAGATGCCGTACCAACTGCCCCAGATCATGTACGGCGTGCCGTCGACGACGCGGAACTCGCCGTCGATGGCGTTGGTCATCCCGAGGTCCGCGGCGCGGAACACCGGCCCCTGATCCTCGAATGGCCCCGTCGGCGTGTCCGCCGTCGCGAGGCCGATGCCGGGGTTGTTCTGGCTCCCCCACGTCGAGTAGGAGTAGTAGAGGTGGTACTGCCCGTCGTAGTAGTTGATGTCCGGCGCCCAGACCCCCGCGTCCTCCTCCGTGCGCCAGTCGGGGTAGCTCTCCAGGGCCTGTGTGACGTACTCCCAGTTCACGAGGTCGTCGGAGCGGGCGATGGGGACGATGTCGAGGGGCGTCTCGGTGCCGTAGGCGTAGTACGTGCCGTCGTCGGCCTGAATCGCGGACACGTCGCCGAACCCGATGGGGCCGACCGGGTTGTGGTAGTGGTCCGCGCCCTCGTCGGCCCCCGCGGTGCCGCTCAGGGCCGCGGCGCCGAGCGCGCCCGCGCCGAGTGTTTTGAGGACGGCGCGGCGGTTCGCGCCCCGGCCGCCGGTCGTGTCAGGCATGCGACTCCCCACCGGGCCGGAGCGCATAACGCTTTCCCTCAGAGCGCGTCCCGAAGCCCCTCGACGACGCCGCGCTCGACGCCCAGCACGCTCCCGTGTCGGACTCCCTCCGGCACGGAGACGGCGTCGTCCGCGCGCTCCCAGTTCTCGCCGTCGGGCGAGCGCGAGGCGCCGTAGTGACCCTCGATGAAGTGATCGTACAGCATCCACCACTCGCCCCCGGCGCGGTAGAGCGTCGGACCCTCGACGGGCGCGGGCGTCACCGGGTCCGAGAGCGGCGTGAACGGGCCGTCGCCGGTCTCCGCGCGGCCCAGCGACACGTCCTTGTGGTCGGTGTCAACGCTGTTGGCGCCGCGCTCGTCCTTCACCGCGAGCAGGTACGCGCCGTCGTGGTGGGCCACGGTGGCGTCGATGACGTTGTGGCCGGGGTCGAGGAACACCTCGGGGTCGCTGAACGACTCGAAGTCATCGGTCTCGCAGGCCCAGATTCGGTGGTCGTAGGCCTCCTGCTCGGCGGGGTCGTCCGGCGGGTCGCCGTCCGTGACCGTCGAGGACCAGAGCAGGCGCGCGACGCCGGCCTCCTCGTCGTAGTAGCACTCCGGCGCCCACGTGTTGAGCGTCCCGTCGACGTCGGCCATCACCGGCACGCGCTCGGGGTCGCTCCACTCGATCAGGTCCGGCGAGGCGGCGTGGACGACGTGATCGCTGTGCCAGCCGTCGGTCCCCAGCAGGTGGAACCGCTCGCCGTCGTCGTAGAGGAACGGGTCGCGGATGCTCTCCGCGCCCACGTCGCTTTCGAGGACGGCGTCGCCGCCGTTCAGCGCCGCGAACTCGCGGCCGTCGTCGCTGACCGCGAGGTGGAGCGCCTCGGACTCGGTGCGGAAGTAGGACAGCACGTACGCCTCGGCCGCCGTCGCCGACGGGGCTGCGCGGGACATACGGCTTCGCGGCGCGGGCGCGAGCAAAGGGATTGCGGTTACGGGTGGCTCTCCGCCCACGACGCCGCGCCGGTGCCGGAGCGCACGGCGCGGTGCGCCCGCGCGAGGTCGTCGCGGCTGTTGACGTTGCAGAACGTGGCCGGCGACGTGCGCTCGCGCACGGTCCGCTCTGGCACCGTCGCCGGCCCGAGGTGGCCGAGCAGCGCCCGGAAGCTCCGCGCCCCCGTCGCGAGGGCGGTGTCGCAGGCGTCGAGGGTCGCCGCCACGTCGTACACCGCCGCGAGCGGCTGGCGGCGACCGTCCGCGACCGGCACGGCGCCCGCCTCGCCCCGCGCGTCGTCGAACAGCGAGTCGAGGAAGCCCGGATCGAGCGCCGGCAGGTCGCAGGCCGCCACCGCGGCCCGCGGCCCCCGCGCGAGGCGCAGCCCCGTCCGCATCCCCGCGACCGGCCCCCGGTCCGGCACCGGATCGACCGCGAGGCGGTACTCCCGGGCGCCCAGCGCGGTCCGCATCGCGTCGGCCTGCTCGCGGCGGCAGTTCACGATCAGTTCGTCGACGACCGGCGCGACGCGGTCGGCGACTCGCGCGACCAGCGGCACGCCGCCGAGTTCGACGACCGCCTTGTCGGCCTCGCCGAAGCGCTCGGAGCGCCCGCCCGCGAGGACGACCCCGGTCCGGTCCACGCTACGACCCCCCGGCGGGCGCGATGCGCACCGCACACTGCTTGAAGTTCGGCTCGTCGGACTTCGGGTCCGTCGCGGGGATGGTGAGGTCGTTCGTCGCCGGGTGGTGGATCGGCAGCCACACCACCCCCGGCGGCACCGCGGCGTCGGCCTCGATCTCGGCGCCGGCGCCGCCGCGACGTGACTCGATCCGGCCGACGACGGTGTTCTCCGCCGCCGTGAGCGTCCCCTCGTGCTCGGCGACGGTGTCGGGGTGGACCCGCGCGATCAGGGCCGGCGACTCCTCGGGCGGCCCGCGCGAGCGGACGCCGGTGTTGTACCCGTCGGACTCCCGGCCGGTCGTCAGCGTCAGCGGGTACGCCTCGTCCGGTGGCTCCGGGAGGCCGGTGCCCTCGCCGCCCGCGAAGCGGGCCCGACCCGACGGCGTGGGGAAGGCCCAGTCGCCGTCGTCGTGGTAGCGGTAGCCCGCGTTCGACTTCGCGTCCGGCGCCGGCCAGCGTACCGCGTGCTCGGCGTCGAGTCGGTCGTGGCTGATCCCCGAGCAGTCTGCCGCCGTGCCCGCGGTGAGCGCGGCGAACTCGTCGAAGATGGCGGCGGGATCGGTCGGCCCGTCGAAGAGGTCGTCCGCGATGCGGTTCCCGAGCGTCGTGATCAGATCGAGGTCCGTCCGGACGCCGCTTGGCGTCTCCGTCGCCTTCCGGACCCGCGAGACGGTGCGCTCCATGTTCATCGTCGTGCCCTCGGACTCGCCCCACGTCGCCGCCGGGAACACCACGTCGGCCTTCTCGACGGTCTCGGTGCGGAACGCGTCCTGCACGACGAGGAACGTGTCGTCCAGTCGCTCGGTCGCGGCCGTCGCGTCGGGCATCCCCGCCACCGGGTTGGTGGCGACGGCGTAGACGGCCTCGACGGGGCCGTCCTCGATGGCTTCGAGGATGCCGACCGGCCCCGGCCCGGGGTCGTCGGGCAGTCGCTCGACCGGGACCCCCCACGCGGCCGCCATCTCGCGGCGCGCGTCGGGGTCGTCGAAGTCGCGGTGTCCGGGCCACGACCCCTTCGAGGAGCAGACCCGCGTGCCCATCGAGTTCGCCTGCCCCGTCAGCGAGAACGGGCCGGTCCCCGGCCCCATGTTCCCGGTCGCGAGACAGCAGTCGATGAGCGCGCCCGCCGTGTCGGTGCCCTGCGTGCTCTGGTTGACGCCCATCCCCCAGTAGACGAGCGTCGGGTAGTCCAGCGCCTCCGCGAGCAGGTCCACGTCCGCCATCGGCACGCCCGCCTCCGCCGCGGCCGTCGCCGCGTCGGGTAGATCCGCGACCAGATCGTCGAACCCGGTGGTGTTGGCTTCGACGAAGGCCTCGTCGACGCGGTCGGTCTCGACGACCCGCGCGAGGACCGCCCGCGCGAGGTCGAGGTCGCCGCCGGGGTCGAGTTGGACGTGGTGGTCCGCGACCTCCGCGGTCTCGGTGCGCACCGGATCGACGACGACCATCTCGCTGTCGTCGTCGCCCGCGCTGTCCGAGATCCAGCGGAACATCACCGGGTGCGCGACGGCCGGGTTCGCGCCCCAGACGACGTGGCGCTCGGCGTCGGGGATGTCCTCGTAGGTGGGCGGCGGCGCGTCGCTGCCGAACGCCTCGTAGTAGGCGGTGACGGCGCTCGCCATGCACAGCGTCGTGTTGGCGTCGTAGTAGCGCGTGCCGAACCCGCCGCGGGCGAGTTTGCCCAGCGCGTAGGCCGCCTCGTTGGTCTGCTGGCCGCTCCCGAGGACGGCGACGCCGTCGCGGCTGTCGGCGATGGCGTCCCGGAACCCCTCGATGACGCGGGCGAAGGCTAGATCCCACGTCGTCGAGACGAGTTCGTCCCCGCGGCGGATCATGGGCCGCGTGAGGAACTCCCCCTCGGGGTCGGCCGTCTCGCCGACGCCGCGCCCGCAGGCGAGGCCCTGATTCACCGGGTGCGCGGGGTCGCCCCGGACCGCGTCGAGGCCGTAGCCCACGTCGACGCCGCGCTGGCGGTGGCCGCAGCCGACGGCACACCGCATGCACGTCGTCCGAACCCAGTTGCTCACGCGCGCTCACCTCGCGGCTCAGCGGTGCCGGTACTCATGGCTCGCTGGCGGGTCCGCGGGCGGAAGCGGGTCGGCTCCGTGGCTGTACTCCTCCTCGTCGGTGTCGGTGTCGTCGGTCATGGGTGAGATTAGCCGCGTCGGCCGCGGCCGCTGCCGTCGTCGCCGTCGTCGGCGGCGGCGTCCTGCAGCGCCGCCGCGAGCGTGCGCGCCTGGTCGTTCGTCAGCGTGACTCGGTCAGCGTGGTGGTCGACCCGGTCGAGCGACCGGCCGTCGAGTTCCAGTTCGAGCGTGACGCCCGCGCCGTCGTCGGTTCCCGACACGTCGAGCACGGCCGCGGACTCGTCGGCCCAGTCGTGGCCGACCGCGGCGGCGTCGACGTGCGCGAACGTCGTGTGCGCCATCACGTCGAGGATCCGGCGGTTCGCCCCCATCAGTCGTCGCTCGGGATCGGGGTCCCGTCCACGCGGGTCGGTGCGGGACTCTCGCCCTCCGCGAAGGGGTACCACGACTGCTTCGCGTCGGTGAGACAGGGGTCCTCGTATGAGGTCTCCTCGGGCGTCGCGAACTCCGCGAGCGCCTCCTCGTCGGTCCGGTCGCACCACTCGCGGAACGTCTCGCCGGCCCGGCGCTCCTCGCCGAAGGCCTCGAGCAGGTTCGCGATGGCGCCGGGCACCTCGTCGGCGGGCACCCGCTGCTGGACGAAGTCCACGAAGGAGGGGTCCTCGCCGACGCCGCCGCCGACGCCGATGTCGAGGGCCTCGACCATCTCGCCGTCCTTCCGGGCGCGCATCCCCTGCAGGCCGATGTCGGCGGTCATCGCCTGCCCGCAGTCGGCGGTACAGCCCGAGAAGTGGATCTTGATCTTGTCCACGTCGTCGGGCACGGACGCGTTGTCCCGGAGCCAGCGGAGCATCCGCGCGGTCCGGGTCTTCGTCTCCGCGAGCGCGATGGAACAGAACTCCGTGCCCGTGCAGGCCATCGTCCCGCGCTCGAAGGGGTTCGGCTCGGGCGTGTGCCGGTCGAGCACGGGCGCGGCCAGCAGGTCGTCGAGGTCCTCGTCGGGCACGTCGAGGATGATCGGGTTCTGCCGGCGGGTGAGTCGAATCTCGCCGGAGCCGTGCTCCGCCGCGAGGTCCGCGATGGCGATGGCGTCCTCGGCCGGCAGGCGACCGATGGGGACGCTCAGGCCCACGTAGTTGCGCCCGTCCTGTTGCTCGTGGACGCCGACGTGGTCGGTCTCGTTCGGGCCACCGGAGTTGTACGTGTACTCCTCGCGCAGGTCCGTGCCCGCCCGCTTCAACTCGAAGTCGACGTACTCGTCCTGTAGTTTGTCGCGGATGAGGTCCGTGCCCCACTCGTCGACGAAGAAGCGGGTCCGGTTCTTCTGGCGGTTCTCCCGGTTCCCCTCGTCGTAGTACAGTTGGGTGAACGCCTTCACCACGTCGTAGCCCCGCTCGGGGCGGACGAACACGTCGAGGGGCCGCGCCTCGCGGGCTTCGCGGCCGCCCAGCCCGCCGCCGACGACGACGTTGAAGCCGCGGACCGTCCTCCCGTCGATCTTCTTCTCGGCGGGTTCGAGGCCGATGCCGTTGATGGAGTCCTGCGCGCAGCCCTGCCGACAGCCCGTGACGCTGATGTTGTACTTCCGGGGCATGTTGGCGAAGGCGTCGTCGTCGCGCAGCTCGTTCTGGATGTGATCGAGGATCGGCTGGGAGTTGACGAACTCGTGTTTGTCGCGGCCGGCGACCGGACAGCCGGTGATGTTGCGCATCGTGTCGCCGCCGGCGGAGCGACTGGTGACCCCCAGCGGTTCGAGTTTCTCCCAGATCTCGGGGACGTGTTCGAGCTTGAGCCAGTGAAGCTGGATCGACTGCCGGGTCGTGAGGTCGATCCAGCCGTTGCCGAACTCGGGGTTCTCGACCGGCCCCGTCGCGTACTCCTCGGCCACCTCCCCGATGGCCCGGAGCTGTTCGGCGTTCAGCTGGCCGTTGACGTTGGCCAGCCGCATCATGAAGTAGCTCTCCTGCCCGGAGCGGTGGTGGAAGACCCCCCAGAACTTGAAGCGGGTGAACCACTCGTCTTTCTCGTCCTCCGGGATCGAGTCCCACCCCCGCTCGGCGAACTCGATCAGCTTCTCCCGCACGTCGTCGCCGTACAGCGCCTGCTTTTGCTTTTCCTTCTTGTTCACCATTCCGACCACCCCACACTCGACGCTTGTGCTCCGACACTCGGGTTCGGGTGTCGAACGGCCACTTTCATCTCGTCACACGCCACGAACTGCGTGTTTAAAGGACTAACCGTTGAAGAATCTGCAAAATATGGCGGCCAATCCGGTCGCGCGTTCCGTTAGTCGTCCTTAGATGAATATAAGGACGTATTATCGGTGGACGGCCGTCGAAAACAGACCCGCACAGATGCCGATCCGTCACCGAATTTCGATCGCGTCGGCGAGACCCGCGGCGATGCGCTCCATTCCGCGGTCGCTCGGGTGGAGGAGGTCAGGCGTGAGGCCGCGGGGGTCGTCGAGGAGGTCCCTGCCGGAGACGAGACTGAGGTTGTCGTGGCCCGCTTCCGCCGCGGCGTCTCGGAGCGCCGCGCGGTAGTCGGCCGGGGTCGCGGGCCAGTCGGGGGACTCCGCCCCGAGGTCGGCGAACATCGGGAAGAGACTGATCGCCACCACCGAGCGCTCGGGGTTCTCGCCGGCCACCGCGTCGAGCAGGTAGGTCGCGCGCTCACGGAACTCGGCCGCGGTGAAATCGCGGGTGAGCATGTTCACCGACACCTCGATCGCCGCGGCGTCCCAGTCGTCCCGTCCGGCGACGTGGTCGGCGATTTCGGGCTCACAGAAGGCCGATCCCCCGGTGCCGAGGTTGCAGAGGTCCGCGTCCAGTCGCTGGGCGGTGCGCCCCGGGAACGCGAGGTGCTGTCGGCTGGCGAACGCGCCCTGCGTGATCGAGGTGCCGTAGGCCAACAGGGTGCGGTCCGGCAGTTCGGCCTTGCGGGGCGGGCGGGTGTCGCCCTCGATGCCGTGGAGCGCGGTCGGGTCCCCGAACAGGACGAGCCGACACACCCGCGGGTCGTGGTACGACCCGTCGAGGGCGTCGGCGTCGAGGCCGGCGAGACGGTCCGGAAACTCAACCTCGATCGTCGTCGGTTCCGGGCCGACGGTGACGTACTCCGTCGTGCGGGCGCGGAAGGGACCCCAGAACGGCGTCACCTCGCACTCGCCGTCGGGACAGGAGAGCGTCACCTCGACGGGCCCGTCGGCCACGAAGCGGATCTCGACGCCGTCCGGCCGCATGTAGTTCTCCCGTGCCCCCTCGTTCAGGTCCTCGCGCACCGCCGGGGGGACTCGCTCCAGTCGCGCGCCGCCGTCGAGCGGCGTCGTGTGCGCGACGTTGTGGAGTTCGACGCCGTCCCGGATCATCCGTCTTCGAGCAGCGCGTCGAGTTCGTCCGCGAGGTTCGCGCCGATCTCGATCATCCCCGGGTCCGCCGGGTGGAGCAGGTCCGTCGAGAGCCCCGTCGGGTCGGTGAGCAGGTCCGGCCCGGCGAGCAGGTGGAGGTTGTCGTGGCCGGCCTCGGCCACCACCTCCCGGAGCACCTCGCGGTACTCGTCGGCCGTCGCCGTCCAGTCGTCGCCGCGCTCGCGGGTCGGACACACGTCGCTCAACTGCGGGAAGAGGGTGATCGCCACGACCGGCTTCTCCGGGTTCTCGCTCGCCACGCGGTCCACGAGGTACGCCGCGCGCTCCCGGAACTCCGCCGCGGTGAAGCCGACCGCGATCATGTTCACCGAGACGGAGAGCACGGCCGCGTCCCAGTCGTCGCGCGCCGCGATGTGGTCCGCGATCTCTGGCTCGCAGAACGCGGAGCCGCCGGTCCCGAGGTTGACGTGCTCGGCGCGGACGCCCCGCGCGGCGCGGCTGGCGAAAGCCAGCGGGAACCGGCTGGCGATGCCGCCCTGCGTGATCGAGGTGCCGTAGGCCAGCAGCGTCTCATCGGGCAGTTCGGCCTCGCGGGGCGGTCGGGTGTCGCCCTCGACCCCGTGGAGCACCGTCGGGCGCCCCCGGAGGACGAGGCGGCCGACCCGCGGCGCGAAGTAGCCCTCGGGCAGGTGGTCCTCGCCCACGTCGGCGAGGTGTTCGGGGAACTCCATCTCGATGGTCGTCTCCGACTCGTCGACGGTGACCTCGGCCGCGAAGTCACACTCGAAGGGGCCCCAGTAGGGCGCCACCGTGCTCTCGCCGTCGAGACACGAAAGCGTGATCTCCACCGGCCCGTCGGCGACGAAGCGGATCTCGACGCCGGTCGGGCGCTCGTAGTTCCCCTCGGCCTTGTCGTTCAGGGGCGCCCGCGTCTCGGGTGGCAGGCGGTCGAGGCGGAGGCCCGCGTCGGTTTCGGTCGCGCCGAGCGCGTTGTGGATCTGTGCGCCGTCGAAGTTCATCGCTCGCCCTCCAGCAGCGGGACGAGGCGGTCCGCGAGCGCCACGCCCACGTCGATCATCGCGTCGTCGCCGGGGTGGACGAGGTCCGTCGTCAGCCCCCGGCCGGCCGGCATCAGGTCCGGCCCCTCGATCAGGTGGAGGTTGTCGTGGCCGGCGTCGGCCACGGCCGCCCGCAGGGCCTCCCGGTAGGCCTCGTAGTTCGCGTGGTCCTCGTGGTCGCCGTCACAGAGGTCCGGGAAGTACGGGAACAGCGTGACCGCCGCGACGGGCTTCTCGGGATTCTCGCCGGCGACGGTGTCGACGACGTAGTGGACACGCTCGCGGAAGTCCGGCACGTCGAAGCCGGCGACCATGTTCACCGAGAGCGCGAGCGTCGCGGCGTCCCAGTCGTCACGCGCGGCCATGTGATCGGCGATTTCGGGCTCGCAGAACGCGGAGCCGGCGGTCCCGAGGTTCAGCGCGTCGGTGCCGAGGCGACGGGCGGTCTGTGCGACGTAGGTGAGATGGGGCGCCGTCGCCGCGATGCCCCGGGTGATGGAGGTGCCGTAGGCCAAGAGGGTCTTCTCCGGCAGTTCGGCGTCGCGGGGCGGTCGCGTCTCGCCCTCGATCCCGTGGAAGTGGACCGGCTTCGAGCGGTGGGGCAACACCAGCCGACAGACCCGGGGGTGGTGGGGGTACTCCGCGGTCACGTCCTCGGCCACGTCGGTCAGGCGCTCGGGGAACTCGATCTCGAACGTCGTCGGCTCGGTCCCGACGTCGAAGCGCTCGCGGGCCTGAAACGGCCCCCAGAACGGCCGCACCTCGGTCGCGTGCTCCGGCGCCGAGAGGGTCACCTCGACGGTCCCCTCGGGGACGAACCGGATCTCGGAGCCGGCCGGCCGCCGGTAGTTCGACTGCGCGCCCTCGTTGAGTTTCGCCCGCGTCGCCTCGGGCACGCGCTGGATCACCAGTCCCGACTCGTCCGGCACCGCGCGCAGGTCCGTGACGTTGTGAAACGACGCGCCGTCGTGGATCATCGTCCGCCCTCCAGCAGCGCGTCGAGTTCGTCGGCGAGGTTCTCGCCCATCCGGATCATCGCGTCGTCGCCGGGGTGGACGAGGTCCGGCGTCAGACCGACGAGCGTGTCGAGCACCTCCCGGCCTTCGATCAGGTGCAGATTGTCGTGGGGCGACTCCGCGACCACCTCGCGGAGCGCCTCGCGGAACGCCGCGCACTCGCCGTCCTCGTCGACGCCCTCGCAGACGTCGCGGGCGTTGGTGTAAATCGTGACGGCCGCGACGGGCTTCTCGGGATTCTCGGCGGCGACGGTGTTGACCATGTACTCGGCGCGCTCCCGGAACTCCGCGACGGAGAAGGTGCCGACCATGTTCACCGAGAGCGCGAGCGTCGCCACGTCCCAGTCGTCGCGGCCGGCGACGTGCTCGGCCATCGCCGCGTCGGCGTACGCGGTGCCACAGGAGCCGAGATTCAGCAGGTCGGCGCCCAGCAGCGTGGCGGTCTGGCTGACGTAGTTCAGGTGCTCGGCCGTCGGCGCCTCGCCCTCGGTGATGGAGGTGCCGTAGGCGAGGTAGCGCCGGTCGGGCAGTTCCGCCGCGTCGGGTGCGCGGTAGTCGCCGTCCGCGCCGTGGTAGAAGACGTGGCCGCCCCGGTGCTCGCCGGGGAGGCGGAGCCGACACACCCCCGGGTCGAATGGCAGGTCGGCGACGTGCTCGTCGGCGATGTCGCCGAGACGGTCGGGGAACTCGACCTCGATGGTCGTCGGCTCCGGGCCGACCTCGAACGTCTCGTGGTCGTCGAGTCCGCGGCGCCCCTGAAACGGCCCCCAGAACACCTCGACGGTGCCGTGGGTGACGCCCCGCTGGGGCCGCGTCGAGAGGGTCACCTCGACGGTCCCCTCCGGGACGAAGCGGATCTCGACGCCCGATGGGTGGCACATCCGGTCTTGTGCGCCCTCGTTGAGGTCCCGCCGCACGTCCTCGGGGACGCGCTGCAGGAGGACGCCGTCGCGGTCGGGGACGGCGCGCGTCTCGGCGACGTTGTGGAGTTCGAGTCCGTCGTGTCGCATCGCCCGACACGGGGACCCGATGCGTAATAGGCGTTCCCGTCCCGGATACGGGCCCGTCTCGCCGGGACACCCGAAGTATAGTCGCTGGCGCCCCTCTGAACGGTGATGATCGCCGATCTGTTCCCCCACGGCGTGCTCTCCTACGCCGCCGGCGGCCTGCTGATCGGTCTCGGGGTCGCCGTCATCTACCTCGGGACCGGCATCGCCGCGGGCGCGAGCACGTTCCTCGAATCCACGCTGTCGTACGTCTCGGGCCTCGACCGCTTCAACCGACTCACCTACCGCCAGTCCCGCGACTGGCGCGTCGTCTTCACGCTCGGCATCGTCGGCGGCGCGGGCGTCTACGCCCTCCTGTTTCAGGACGCGCTCTGGATCACCGACGTACAGCCGTGGCGCCTGTTCGGCGGCGGCGTCCTCGTCGGCGTCGGCACCCGCGTCGGCAAGGGCTGTACCTCCGGCCACGGCATCTGCGGCGTCGGATCGCTCGCGGACGCCTCGCTGGTGAACGTCGCCACCTTCCTCGCGGTGGCCGTCGGCACGGCCCACGTCGTCGGCGCGCTGGGGGTGGTGCCCTGATGGCCGACGACCGCCACCCGCTGTTCCTGCCCGTGATCCTGCTCGGGGGCCTCCTCTTCGGCTTCGGCCTCGCGGTGTCCCGGATGACCCACCCGGAGGTCGTCCTCGACTTCCTCCAGTTCGCGGACCTCGGCCTCGCCTTCGTGATGGGCGCGGGCGCCCTCGTCGCGGGCCTCGCGTTCGCGGTCGCGACCCGCTGGGACCGCACCGCGCCGCTGACCGGCCGCCCGTACCGGCGGCGCGTGAAAGACCTCGACTCGAACGTCGTCGGCGGCGGGGTCACCTTCGGCCTCGGGTGGGGCCTCTCGGGCATCTGCCCGGGCGCGGCCTACGCCAGCCTCGGCGTCGGGAACTACCCGATCCTGTGGGGCGTCGCCGGGATGTTCCTCGGGGCGTACGCCCAGGGCTACTGGCGCTCCCGGGACTGACCCGGCAACGCTTTTACTGGCGGCCCGAGAGCGCTCGGACATGACGCTCGACCCGCACACGCACGCGTGGACGGAGCCCTCGGCCGAGCACCCGTGGACCAACGGCTCGCTCGTCCGCGGCGCCGTCGATAGCTTCGACGTGGAGACGGTGTACGACGCCGAGGCCCTGCTCGACGACATGGACCGGGCCGGGGTCGACGAGGCCGTCGTCGTCGGCTACCCGATCAACGACTGGACGGACAACTTCTACACCATCGAGTGCGCCGCCGAGTACGAGCGCCTCTACGCGGTCGTGATGCTCGACGCGTTCGCCGACGACGCCGCCCAGCAACTCCGGACGGCGATGGAGACCGAGGGCGTGCTGGGCTTCCGGTTGGGCGCCATCTGCCCGATGGACCGGATGTGGGAGACCTTCGACACCTCCGTCGACTGGCTGACGGACGCCCTCGACGAGACCGAATTCTGGGAGGCCGCCCAAGAGACGGACGCGGTCGTGCAGACGCTGATCCACGCCGAACAGCTCGATCAGGCCGTCGAGATGGTCGAGCGCTACCCGGACCTCACCTACCTCTTCGATCACTGGGGCCACGCCGACCCCTCGCTCGCCCCCGAGGAGGGCGACTTCGCCAAGTTCGCAGAGCTCGCCGACAACGAGAACGTCGCGATCAAAATTTCGGAGGCGCCCCACCACTCCGAGGAGGAGTTCCCCTACCGGGACCTCCACGACCACCTCCGGTGGCTGCTGGACGAGTTCGGCCGCGAGCGGGTGATCTGGGGCTCGGACTTCCCGAACGTCAGCGACACGACGCCGTACCACGAGACGCTGACGTGGCTCGACCACGTCGACTTCCTCTCCGAGACCGATCGGGAGTGGCTCACCGACCGCGCGTTCCGCGAGCACGTCGGCCTCGCGTAGCTACCCCTCCGAAATCATCGCGGTCCGGCGCGTGTAGCGCCGCACGAGGCCCCCGTCCTCGTCGAGCAACCGCACCGTGAACTTCCGCTCCCCTAGGACGGTCTGCACGTTCGACTCCTCGATGTCGAACTCGAAGGGCGGGTCCGCGTCGGTCACCAGCTCCGTGCCGCCGCTCTCGACGACGACGTGGTCCACGCCGGCCGAGTCCGACAGGTGGCAGTGGATCGTGCCGCCCTCGGACTTCACGCAGTGCATGTCCGGCGCCACGTCGACCCCCGACTCTTCGAGCGCGGAGGCGAAGTCGATGGCCATCGGTCCCGCGGGGAACGTCCCGAGGAGCAGCACCGCGAGGAGGAACAGCGCCAGCCCCCCGTTGGGCATGCGCTTGCCGATCGACTGCCTGACCCCGCTCGCCCGCCGCCACCGGAGCGCGAGCGGGATGACGACCACGTGGTGGATCGGCCCGTACAGGATGAGCAGGAAGCCGTAGGCCATCGGGTACGTGAGGAAGTTCCACCCCGGCTGGACGGAGTGGAGGATGTTCGATCCCGCCCAGACGAAGAAGCCCAGGAAGACGAGCGCCCCCGCTTTCAGGATGCGCCAACTCACGCTGTTGGCGTAGTAGACGGTTCGCAGCGCGTTCCACGCCGACGCGACGCCGCTGCGGACGAACTGACTCGGCGATCCGCTCTCCGTGCTCACTCGACTGTCACCTCTCGACAGGCGGTTCGCGCCGGAACCCGGTCGGCCTTGGCGCGAACATGTGTGTCTCTACGGCCCGATGGTCCAGACCTGTGAGAGGAGATACCAGTTCAGCGCGTACAGCACGACGAAGGTGAGGAAGAACACCATCGTCAGGATGAACGTGCCGCGCATGCTGAACGCGTGGGCTGCCTTCGAGTCGGGACCGTCGGTCGCGCTCGCGCCGCCGTCGGGGAGCGGCGTCTCCTCGGGCAGCGTGCCGTCGTACTCAGAGCCGAAGAGTAGCGTCCCGACGGCGACGACGACGAACAGCGCCCCGCCGAGGATCGCGAGTAGTGCGGCGATCCCGAACACCGCGAAGAACGGCTTCGAGGGCGCGAAGTCGAAGGCCGACCCCGGGATGTCCATGACGCTGGGGTGGCGTCGGGGGACGCCGAACAGCAGGCCCAGATACATCATCATCAGGCAGACCAGCCCCATCGCGCCCGCGTAGAGGAACGGCTGGATCGTGGCGAGGATGCCGCCGATCCAGTCGCGCCCGAAGACGAGTCTGAGGACGTAGTAGCCGAGTCCCATGAACGCGAGCGTCGTCCCCGTGGCGACGGTGGCGTGGAAGTGCCCGGGCGTAGCGAGCGTGTTGTGCCACGTCATGTTGAGTTGCATCTGGCCCATCATGACGCCCGTCGTCCCCCCGAGGAAGCCAAACAGGATGATCGAGAGGATGGTCGCGGAGAACCCGGGGTCTTTCCACGGCGCCGACCAGAGCCACCCGAAGGTGCCCCCGCCCTTGTTCTTCCGCCGGCGGCCGACTTCGAGGCCCGCGGGGATGGCGAAGGCGTGGATCATCGAGGCGATGACCGCGCCGTAGGCGGCGTAGGAGGTGTTCCACATCCGCCAGCCGGTCGAGACGGCCGGGTCGGACATCAGGTGGTGGGCCGCGCCGAGGTTGATGAAAAACAGGTACAGCACGAAGGCGGTCCGGGACACCTTCTCGCTGGCGACCTCGGCGCCGCCGAGGACGTGCGTGAGGAAGTACCAGATCGTGATCATCGCCAGCAGATTGATCTGCTGGCTCCCGTGGCCGATGATCCAGTACATCTGTCGGTACCACGCCGCGTCGAGGTGTTCGAGGAAGCCCGCACGCCAGAGCAGCGTCGGGACGTAGGTGATGAGGCCCCCGACCAGCGCCTCCAGCGCGACGATCGAGGTGATGAACGCCCCGAAGGCGATGAGCGGCAGGGCCTGATTCGGCGTCTCGCGTTTCTCCTGCCAGATCGACGCGAGGAACGGTACCGCCGCCACGACGGCGCCGAGCAGGAACACGTCGACGCCGAGGTAGAACGACGTGGGCGACTTCAGCGGCACGTAGGACGTGAGCAGGGGCGCCTGATTCGGCAGTTCCTGCGTCCACGTTCCCCACGTGATGATCGCCGCCCCGAGCACCATCAGGCCGTAGCCGGCCCCCGAGACCCGCTTGAGGGGCAACCGGCGCCCCAGCACGAACGGGCCGCCCACGTAGAGGATGGCGATCTCCATGAACACCATCCAGAAGATGAGGAGGTACCACGCGTGGATCGTGAGGTACTGGTAGAAGTCCCCCGGCGGCAGGAGGCCGATCACCTCCCACCGCGTCATCGCGACGAACAGCGCGAACGCGCCGCCGACCGCCAGCGCCACGATGCTCGTCACGCCGAACAGTTTCACCATGTCCTCCGCGGACTTGTGGATGCGGAGGCCGGTGACCCCACACGTCCGGAAGCCGTCGTCGTCGTAGTCGTAGGTGGCCAGGTCCAGCATCTCAGTCACCCCGCACGAACACTTTGCCGTGCATCGTCCGGTGCCCGGTGCCGCAGAACTCGTTGCAGACGACGTGGTACGTGCCGGGGTCGTCGAAGGACATCTCTAGCTCCCACTCGTAGCCCGGGAGCATCTGCAAGGAGATCTGCTGGCTCAGGTTCGACTCCCGCCGCAGCGAGAAGCCGTGCTGGACGTCGTAGGCGCCGAGATGGAACGTGTACGTCTCGCCCGCGTCGAGCACCACGGGGAGGCCGTCCCACCCCCACTGGAACGCACCGACGAAGACGTCCTCGCCGGCGGGGACGATGGCCTCCTCGCCCGCGATTTCGGCGGTCCCGGACTCGTCGACGTAGGACTGGACCTTGTTCTGGTACTGCTCCGGTGGCACCTCGTAGGTCGGGCCGATCTGGTTCTGGTCGCCGACCTGCGTCCACCCGAGCATCCACCCGAAGATGGTCGCCGCCCACGCCCCCGAGATTCCGAGCCACAGCGTCTCGCGGCGGTTGACCTCGGTGTTCCACCAGTCGCCTTCCGGTCGGTCGAGCGGTGATTGTCCCGGCATGGAATCACCCCGAGGGGATCGCGAGCAGGTCGATCAGGCCCCAGACGATGTACGACAGCGTGAAGAACAGAATCGCCGCTCCCGCGAGCAGCCACTCGCTCTCCAGCAGTTGCTGCGGCCACGGTACGTCGGTCGCGTCGGTGTCTGTGCCCTCCGCCATATTTCGGAGGATCCGGACAGTATCCGATGGTTCCACCGCCGAACACCTTCGACGCCGTTCCAGCGCCCTGAGAACGCCCCGAATCGAAACGGCTAAACGACGCCGCGCGGGTAGCTATTGGTGAGCCGAGGTAGCCTAGCCCGGCCAAGGCGGTTGATTCGAGATCAACTGTCCGAGAGGACTCGGGAGTTCAAATCTCCCCCTCGGCGTTCTCACACGGTCGCGCCGGTCCAGCGGCGCGACCAGCGTAGGCCGCGCGGAGATTTGAAGCAGGGAGCGCCAGCGACCGTGGTTCAAATCTCCCCCTCGGCGCTTCTCCGATTTCGCTCGCGGAGTCTCGGCTCCGCGAGCAGGAGAGCGCGAGCAGGAGTTTGAACGACGCGGCGGCGAGCGAAGCGAGCCGACGAGGTGGTTCAACTCTCCCCCTCGGCGCGTCTCCGATTTCGCTCCCAGAATTTCATCTCCGTGGGCTGTTCACACCTCGAACCGCCCGAGCCCCGCCGCCTCGCCTTCGGGCACGTCGTTCGTCCGCTCCCGCCACGCGCCCCGCCGCCGGACGAGGTAGCCGTCCGCGTCGTCGTCGCCGGGGTTCGCGTCGCGGACCCAGACGTGGACGCCACCCCGAGCAGACAGGCTGGCCGCCCACGCGTCCGCCGCCGCGCGGCTGGCGAGTCGGTGGTGGCCGCCGCGCTCGAAGACCAGCCGACCCACGACGCCGTTGGCCCGCCGCGCGGACGTCTTGATGGCGACGACGTATCCGCTCACGGCGGCGTTTCGAGCGACCCTGATAAAAGCGTTACAGTCCGGCGGCGGCGCGCCGGCTCAGTCCGCCGTCGCCTCGGCCTCCTCCTCGGGCAGGAGGCGGTCGAGGGCGTTCACCATCGCGACGACGCTCGCACGGGTTATGTCGGCGTCGCTGGCGGCCACGGTGACCGTCTGGTCGCCGCGGGTCAGCGTCACCTCCACGGTGACGACGGCGTCCGTGCCGCCGGTGACGGCGTCGACGTGGTAGCCGTCGAGGTGGAACGTCTGCTGGTCGAGGGCGCCGCGGACCGCGTTCAGCGCCGCGTCGACCGGGCCCGAGCCGGTGCCACTCGACACGCGCTCCTCGCCGTCGACGGTGAGGCGCACGCTCGCGGTCGGCGTCGCGCCGCCGCTCATGCAGGTGAGGTCCACGAGTTCGACGCGGCGGTCGCGCTCGGAGCCGCTGACCTCCTCGGCGATGGCGAGCAGGTCCGCGTCCGTGACGCGCTTGCCGCGCGCGCCGATGGACTTCACGCGCTCGACGATGTCGCCGAGTTCCTCGTCGGTGACCTCGACGTCGTGTTCGGCGAGCGCGGCCTCCACGCCCGCGCGGCCGGCGTGCTTCCCGAGGACGAGGCGGCGCTCCCGCCCCACCGTCTCCGGCGGGTAGGGCTCGTACATCGCCTCGTCTTTCAGCGTGCCGTCCGTGTGGATGCCGCTCTCGTGGGTGAACGTGTTCTCGCCCACGACGGCCTTGTTCGGCGGGAGCGGGATGCCGGTCGCGTCGGCCACGCGTTCCGCGAGGCCGTACAGCTCCGCCAGCTCGACGGTCTCGGCGTCGTAGCAGTGCCAGAGCGCGATGGCGACCTCTTCCATCGCGACGTTGCCGGCCCGCTCGCCGATGCCGTTCACCGTCGCGTGGACCACGTCCGCGCCCGCCGAGAGCGCGGCGAAGGCGTTCGTCACGCCGAGGCCCAGGTCGTCGTGGGTGTGCGCGCTCACCGGCCCCAACTCGGAGAGCCGCGAGACGCGCTCGTAGGCGTTCTCGGGGCCGGCGTGGCCGACGGTGTCGGCGTAGCAGATGCGGTCCGCGCCCGCGTCGATGGCCGCCCCGAGCAGGCGCTCGAGGAAGTCCATCTCGGCGCGGGAACCGTCCTCGCCGATGACCTCGACCCAGAGGCCCTCGTCTTTCGCGTAGGAGACCAACTCGGCCGTCTGCTCGACCACGCTGTCGCGGTCCGTGCCGACCTTCCCCTCGATGTGCCGGTCGCTCGCGGGCACGACGAGGTTGATGCCGTCCACGTCCACGCTCAGCGCCTTGTCGATGTCGCCTTTCACGCCGCGGGCGAAGCTAGTCACCGTCGCGTCCAGATCGAGGTCCGTGACGCGGCTGATGGCCGCCCGCTCGTCGGCGCTTGTGCAGGCGCTCCCCGCCTCGATGTAGGAGACGCCGGCACGGTCGAGGTGCTGGGCGATGTCTGCCTTCTCTTCCGGCGTCAGCGAGACGCCCGGCGCCTGTTCACCGTCGCGCAACGTCGTGTCCAGAAATTCGACGTCTGTGTTGTGTGCCCCTTCAGGGGCGAATAAAGTGCTCACCGGACATAGACACCATATCGCACTCACTCGCCGTGCGGTCTAAAGATTGTCGGTCCCGGCGCCGAGGCGGAGTTCGTCGCCCGCCGCGACGCCGTCCGCGCCGCCCGCGGGCATCTCGACGATCAGGTCAGCGTTCGCCAGTCCGGTGCCGGTCCACGGCGAGAGTCGCTTGGTCTGCACCACCTCGCCCTCGGCGACCCAGACGGCGTCGATGGGCGCGAACACGAAGGCCATGTGGAGCGACCGGCGCCCCACGTCGTCGAAGCGGAAGGCGAGCGCCTCGGGGAACGAACGGCGGAACATCAGCCCGCGGGCCCGCGAGAGAAACGAGTCCGCGAGTTCGACGTCCTCGGCCAGCGTCCGCGGGTCGCCGTCGGCGGGGTCGTGGACCAGTCGCACGGCCGAGGGTTCGCCGCGGCGAGTAAAGACCTGTCGCCGCAAGCGTTTCGTCGCCACGGCCCCTTCCCCCGCCGATGACGGAGACGCCCCGCGGCACCCCCGTCGGCGTCGACGACCCCTACGCCCACGCCGACGTCTGCGATCACCTCACCGACGACGGCCGGTGTCGCTACGCCGCCGAGCACGCCGGGCACGACCGCGCGTTCGCCGCCGAGCGACGCGCCGACGACCTGCGCTGCCCGGCCGCGGACCCCGCGGGCGACTGGGACTGGGCCGACTGCCCGCACTTCCGGTCGCGCACCGACGCCGAGGAGTGCGCGCGCTGTGGCCTCGAAGAGCACCGGGACGCCCACTCCGACGCGCGGCCGCTGCTGGAGGAGCATCACCTCTCCTACGCCGACAGCGAGTCCCAGTCCCACGAGATCACGGTGATGCTCTGCCGCTGGTGTCACGCGAAGATCCACGATTCCTTCGCCCGCGTCACCGACGACGCCAGCCCCGACGCGGAGGCGCTGGCCGCGGCGGAGGCGCGCCGCAGCGACGAACTCGCGGAGACGGCCTTCGAGACGGCCGCGGAGCGGCGCGACTAGTCGCCGGCGCTGGGCGCCGAGACGGTGGCGAAGCGCGCGAGGTCCACGTCGGCGCCTGCCTCCACGTCCCCGACCGACCCGTAGGGCCGGCCGACGACGATGTCGCCAGCGCGGGACTTGCCGATGCCGGGGATGGCGCGGAGTTCCCGCATCGACGCCGCGTTCAGGTCGAGCGGGTACGGCACGCCCGTCACCGAGCGGTAGCCGTGGTCGACGACGGCCACGTCGACCGTCTCGCCGAGGGGGCGCTCCCCCGGAATCCCGACGAGCAGCGGGTAGGTGCCCAACTGCCGGCCGAAGGTGGTGCCGTCCTCGTGGTATTCGAGGTGCACGTCCGGGAGCACGGTGCCCGGCGGCGCGACGCGCTGGAGCATCGGGTTGTCGACGGTCTCCCGGATCTCCCGCTTGTAGGACTTGAACTGCTTCTTGTGGGCTTTCGCGATGTCGGCACCGGTGTCGGACATCTCCGTGCCGGCGAAGGCCATCACCTGCCGGATGTTGATGCGGCGGACCAGCAGGTCCTCCTCTAACAGCGAGTGGAGGAACGAGCGGTTGTGCTCGTAGGTCTCGGGCCGTTCGCCCTCGAGTCCGTGGACGAGGTTGATCCCGGGGAGCAGTTTCGGCAGGCGGTCGTCGCTCGGGCGCCACCCGCCCACCTCGTTGACGACGCGGACGGCCTCCAGGCACTCCTCGGCGGAGACGAGGAGGTTGTTCTGCTCCTGCACCACCGGGTCGGCCGACTCCAGTCCGAACGCCGCGGTGTCGCCGGGCGTGTTGTGCTCGGCGATGACCTCGATGCCTTCCCGGGACAGGTCGGGGTAGTCGACGATCGTCACCGGGTTCATGTTGTCGAGGTGGAGTGTCTGCAGGTCGGGCGCCACCTCCCGAATCCCCCCGTAGAGGGTCCGCAGGGCGTCGGGGTTGGGTCGCTCGCCGTCGCCGCCGTAGGCGAGGATGTCGGCCTGTCGGCCCAGTCGGAAGTGGCCGACGCCGGCGTCCGAGAGGGCGTCGACCTCGCCGACGACGCTCGGCGGCGGGCGGAAGTCGGGGTCGCCGTACAGCGGCTCCGTGCAGAAGGAGCAGCGGTAGGCACAGCCCCGCGAGGTTTCGAGTTCGGCGATGAGGTAGTCGGGGTGACAGGGGTGTTGCTCGACGACGAAGGCGCCGTCGCGGGCCCACTGTGTCACCTCGCCCACGTCGCGCATCCGATCCGAGAAGCCGTCGAGGCCGTTCGTCACGAGGTCGTAGGCCGCGGCCTCCACGTCGCCCTTCGCCACGAAGTCGTAGTCGAGGTCCCGGCGCTCGGTGTCGGTCGCCCCCTCGTTCTCGTCGCCGACGCCGAAGCGGACGGGGCCGCCCATCAGGCTGGTTCCCTCCGCGGTCCACGCGAGGTCCCGCACCTCGTCGGGTTCAGCGGGGGTGCCGCCGACGTACTTCCCGGGGACGGTCATCCCGCCGACGTAGACGAACAGGTCGGCATCGGCCACGTCGCCGCGGAGCGCGCGCGTCTCCCGGATCTCGTCGATGGTGTGGTACGTGATCGCACGCTCCGGCACGCCGGCGTACACCAGCGCCCCCGCCACGTAGCGGGGGTACGTCGAGATGTACGGCGGGACGCCGAAGTGGGCCGGTTCGTCGACGTAGCCGTCCACGATGACGACGTCGAGGTCGGCCGGGGCCGGAGCGGTCATCGACGGTCGTTGGCGCCGCGCACCTAAAACTCGATTGCTACACGTCGTCCCAGTACGCCGGCTCGTTGTCGGGCTTCCACTTGATCGTGCAACCGCGGGACGGCACGAAGTCCAGATCGACCGCCTCGCCGGCCAGAATCGCGTCGATGGCCTGCCGGACGTAGTGTTCCTCCGGGTCGTCGTCGGGGTTCAGCGCGTCGTCGAGTGCGCCGTGGTAGGCGAGGCGGAACTCCCCGTCCTCCGCTGCGAAGAGGAACGGGTCGGGGGTGCAGACCGCGCCGTAGGCGGCCGCGACCGACTGGGCCTCGTCGCGGAGGTAGGCGTCGTACTGGATGGTGCCGTCCTCGACGAGGTCCCGCATGCGCTCGCCGGAGTCGTCGCCGTACTCCTCGGCGTCGTTGGCGTTGATGCCGACGACGGACACGTCGTCGTACTCGGCGGCGATCTCGTTCAGCGCGTCGAACTTCGCCTTCGCGTACGGGCAGTGGTTGCAGGTGAACACCACGAGCAGCGCCTCGTCGTCCGCGAAGTCGTCGAGGCTGTACGTCTCGCCGTCGACGTCGGGGAGGTCGAAGTCCGGCGCCGGGTCGCCCGCGTCGATCTTTCGGATGGATTCGCCTGCCATGGGCGTCGCTACGGCCGCCAGCGCAAAGTGCTCTCGGTCGCGGGCGACGTTTCCGGTTCTCGGCGGCGAAAACGGTATCTGTCTCTGCGGGGAAGTTACGGGCATGCCCGCGACCCTCGAAGTGGTGTGTACGTCCGAGGACTGCGAACTCGACATGTTCGAGTTGCACTACACCTACGACATGCCCGACGACGTGACTGTCGCGGACTTCAGCTGTCCGTACTGCGGCGGGACCGACTGTCTGGAGGCGGTCGAGCTATGAGACTCACCGAGGCGGGCCGCTCGGCCGCGGGCGCGCTCGTCCGCCGCGCCGGACGGGTCGCCGCGCGGTTCCAGGAGGAGCGCGGCGTCGACACCGACGTGCTGGAGAGCGACGAGGAGTTCCTCGTCGTCTTCGACGCACCGGGCGCCACCGCGACGGACGTGGACGTGCGCTACGATCGGGGCACCGTCCACGTCAGCATCGACCGCTTCCGGGAGTTCCGCGAGAGCTACGAGACGGTCGTCCCCGGCCGCGGCCTCGCCCTAGACGGCAGCGCCGACCTGCCGCCGGACGCGTCCGTCGATCCCGACGGCGCCCGCGCGGAACTCCGCGACGACGGCACGCTCTACGTCTTCCTCCCGAAGACCGACGACTGATCACCGGCGGTCGTCGATGCCGCGGGGCACCGACACCGACTCGTCGCCGTCGAACCGCGTCGGATCGAACGCCGGTATTTCCTCACCGTCGAGCACCGCGTCGGCGACGGCCTCGCCGGTCGCCGGCGCGCGCATGAAGCCGCTCCCGTGCCACCCCGTCGCGACGTGGACGCCATCGGCCAGTCGGCCGACGAGTGGGTTCCGGTCCGGGGTCGCGGTGCAGAGCCCCGCCCACGACTCGCTCGCCGACGCGTCGAAGTTGACGAGGCGCCGCTCCATCGCCGCCATCAGGTCGGCGACCGTCTCGTCGTCGGCCGTCTCGTCCCAGTCGTCGAGTGCCGCCGGCCCCGCCCCGTCGCCCGCGAGCAGGCCGCGCTGGTCCGGCCGGACGTAGTAGCGCTCGGTGGCGTCGTAGAAGATGGGGACCGCCGGGCCCGCCGTCCGGACCGCCTGCGCCCGGTACGGCTCCACCGGCACCGCGAACCCCGCGTCCGCGAGGAGGCGACCGGTGTGCGCGCCCGCGGCGACCACCACGTCGTCGAAGCGCGTCGCCTCGCCGTCGACGACGACGCGCGCGGGGTCGGTCCGAAGCCTCACCGTCTCGCCCTCACGGATCGTCGCGCCCTCGCCCCGCGCCTTTTTCGCCAGGAGGTCCGCGTACGCCGCTGGATCGCCGACGCCCGCGGTCTCCGCGACCGCCGCGAGGTGGATGTCCTCGACGCGCAACTGCGGGAAGCGCGTCCGCAGGGCCGCCGGGTCGACGAGCGCGGCGTCGCAGCCGTGGTGGGCCATCCGCTCGACCTGCTCGCGGAGCGCGTCCGCGGTCGCGTCGGCCTCGGTGACGAACCAGAGGTACGGCGTCTCGGCGAAGCGGAACGATCCCGCCCCGGAGAGCGCACGAAACCGCTCGATCGCCCGCCCCGTCACGGCCGCGTCGACGTCCTCGGCGTGCGCGTGGTAGGCGATGCCGGCCGCGCGAGCGGTGCTGCCCGCGCCCACCGACTCGCGCTCGAAGACGGTCACGTCGGCGCCGCGGGCGGCGAGGTCGTGGGCCGCCGTGATCCCCACCGCGCCCGCCCCCACGACGGCGACCCGGCGGTCGGTCACGCCCCGTCACCCCCTGCCGGCTCCGCGGGCCGGGACCAGCCGGCGGCGACCGAGAGCAACTGCCCGAGGATGCGCCCCGTCGCGCCCCAGACGGTGTAGTCGCCGACGTGGAAGTAGTCGATCAGCACCTCGCCGTACTCCGGGTGGACCCGGCTGTCGACCTCGTAGTTCGCGGGGTCACAGAGGTCCGCGAGGTCGATGACGGCGATCTCCGCGACTTCGGCCTCGTGGGGCGTGTACTGCCGGTCCGGGATCGTGGCGACGAAGGGCCGCACGACGTAGTCGGTGACGGTGTAGATGTCGTCGAGGGTGCCGGCGACCGACGCCTCCGTCGGGTGGAGGCCGATCTCCTCCTCGGCCTCGCGGAGCGCCGTGGCTTCGAGGTCGGCGTCCTCGGGTTCCCGGCCGCCGCCCGGAAAACTCATCTCGCCCGCGTGCTCGCCGAGGTGGTCGGCGCGCTTCGTGAAGAGGAGCGCGTCGCCGCCCGGGCGGCGGAGCACCGGCGCCAGCACCGCGGCGTCGCGGGTCGCGCCCGACCGCTCCGTCGCGTCGTGGGCCCCGACCCGCGACAGGTCCATGCGCGAGGCGACGCGACGGCGCCCCTTAACCCTCTCGGGGTCACGCACCGTCGAGGGTGTCGCGCACGCCGTCGAGGTCGAGGGGCGCCCACGCCTCCGCGTCGTAGGTGACGTTCAGCAGCGTCGCCGCCCGCTCCGAGTCGCCGCGCTCGGCGACCGCGCGGGCCTCCTCGCGGAGCCGCTCGCCCAGCCGGTCGGCCGCCGCGGCCCGGTCGACCTCGCGGTCCGGCACGTCGAGGATGTGCGGGAGGTCCGCGGCGCCCTCGGGGAGCTTCGGGAACGCGACCGGCCCCGGGACCAGCAGGGGGTCGTCGCCGTCACCGTCGTCGGCGGCGACGAGGAAGTAGTCCGCCACGGCGTCGTCGATGGCGTCGGCGTGGGCCGCCGGGTCGTCGTCGCCGCCCGCCCGGAACGCGAGTTCGGCCAGCGCGTCGCCGAGTTCCGACCGCCTGAGGCCGCCGAACAGGTCGGCGACCCCCGCCACGTCGTCCCCGTCGAAGTGCATACCTCGGCTCCGACGCCCGGCCGCTTCAGCGTTCCCCCTCGCGGGCCGCCGCGAGGTCTTCTTCCGCGGCCGCGCGCACGGTCTCCGGGTCGAGGGCGGCGTCGCGCCACGCGGGCAGTCGCTCGTCGGGCCCGGGCTCTGTGATCGCCGCGGCGTACGTCTCGACCTGCTCGGTCTCGGCGGGCCGGTCGTGGTCGAAGCCGTTGAAGCCGGCGTCGGCGGCGTAGGCCCGGACGAAGCGCTCGGCCGCCTCGCGGTAGGCCGCCCTGAGCGCCGCGTGGTCGAGGTCGACGCCCGCCTCGGCGACGGCCCGGAGCGTCGCCCCCGCGACTCCGCGGCTCATGTCCTCCAGCCCGGCGGGGCCGCTGACCGCCCGGTGGTCGTGCTCGTAGAAGCCAAGATCCACCTGTGCGGCGGCGTCCGGGCCCGCCTCGGCGAACACCTCGCCGAGCGTGCCGACCTCCAGCCCCCACCGGCGCTGCACCCGCACCGAGCGGGCCAGTTCGGTCGTCATCGCGCACTCCCCGGCGAGCGCGTAGCGGAACGCGCCCAGATAGTCGACGACGGGGTGGTCGTGGCGGTCAGCCAGCGCGGCCACCAGCGGCTCGTAGAGGAGCCGACAGAGCCGGCCGTAGAGGCGCCGGTGCTCGACGCGGGCGTAGTACCCCTTCGAGAAGGAGAAGCCCTCGGTGAGCGGGTAGGCGAGTTTCCGCACGTCCCGGGCTTCGTAGCTCTCGGTGTCGGCGTCGTGCAACACGACGAAGTCGCGGTCGGCCTGCCCCAGGCCGAGCCACACGTCCCGGCCCTTGCCCGACTGCCCGTCGAGGCCTCGCTCGGCGAGCAGGTCCGACACGCGCGGCCCGGAGCACCACAGCACGTCGAGGGGCAACTCGAAGGCGTCGAGCCAGTCGGCGAACGCCCCCACGTCGGCTGCCGGAGCGCGGAGCGGGACGACGACCCGGCCCGGGTCGAGGCGCTCCAGTTCGGCGAGGACACCCTCCGCCGCCAGCCCCCCGTACTCGCGCTCGGTCATCGGGACGACGACGGTGACGCGGTCCAGGGACACCGCCGGGTCCGCCTCGCCGTAGTCGTGGAGCGTCGCCACCCGCTCCTGCGTGTAGTCCATGTCCTCGGCAACGGCTCCGCGGAAAAACCTCTTGTGACCGCTCCCCCGAGGTTTTTACCCGGCGCTGTCGAAGGCGAGGCCATGGACTCAGTACGGAAGGGGCTCCGGTCGGGGGACCTCGAGAAGGACACCTACGATCGCCTCGTCTGCGCCGCGTGTGGCTCCGAACTCGCCACGGAGAACGAGCCGGACGAGGTGTTCACCGTTCGGGCCTGTCCCGACTGTGGCCGCGAGTGGAAGCGCCTGTAACTACTCGAACACCGCGTCGAAGGCGGCCGATCCCAGCGGCTCGAAGGTGCCCGCGGCGACGTTCTCCCGGACGTGTGCGACGCTCGTGGTTCCGACGAGCGCAGCGGTCACGCCCGGCGCGCTCCGGACGAAGTTCAGCGCGCGCTGGGCGGCCGTGTCGCCGCTCGTCCGCGACGCCACCGCCGGCGGAAGCCCCTCCGCCAGCGCCCCGCCCGCGAGCGGCGCGCCCGCGAACACGTCGATGTCTGCGTCGCGCGCGAACCACAGCGCCGACTGGGTCTCCTCGGCGCCCTCGTGCGCTCGGACGGTGAACGCGTCGGCCATCTGCACGTTGAACGGCACCTGAATCGCCCTGAAGTGTGTGTGGTCGGCGCCGACCCGGTCGGCCGACCGCCGCGCCCGGGTGACGACCTCCCGGAGCGAGAGGTACCGCTCGTGGTCCGGCGGGACGCGGAACGCGTCCCACGACGCCACGCCGTAGCCCCGGATGTCGCCCCGCGACACCCGCTCCTCCAGAAGCGTGAACGCGTCCTCCAGGCGGTCGTAGACGGCCTCACGGGACCGCTCTGTCAGTTGCACCTCCGGCTCGTGGACGTAGTAGCAGTCGATGGCGTCGACGCCGAGCGCGTCGAGCGAGCGGTCGAGTTGGTCGCTCAGAAACGACGGCGACAGCGCGTGGCGGCCCTGCGCGAGTTCGGCGGGATCGACGCGGTCCGGGTCGAGGTACTCACGGCGGACGAACGCGGCCGGGTCGTCGGGCCGCTCGCCGTCGAAGGGCACGAAGCCACCCTTCGACGCGAGGAAGACCGCCTCGCGGTCTATGTCGGCCTCGTCCAGCGCCGCGCCGGCGATGCGCTCCGCGCGCCCCTGCCGGTAGTTCGCGGCGGTGTCGATGACGTTGACGCCGTGCTCCAGCCCGCAGACCAGCGCCTCGCGGAGCGCGTCGTCGTCCCCGGCGTCGCCCGCGGTCCCGAGGCCCACGCTCGACACCGCGCAGTCGCCCGCCCGCCGGAAGTAGGTGCGGGCGAAGCCCCGGTCGGCGTGGCGCTCGCGGTACGCGTTGGACGCCTCGAAGGTGGCCATGCCGGCGCTACCCGGCGGAGGGATTTGAGTTGCCCGCTCTCAGTAGGGGTTCTCGACCGCGACGTGGTGGTTGACCCGGGCGTACTCGGCCAGCGTCATCGGCTGGCGCCCCTCGATCTTCTGCTGGATCTCGCGGGCGTTGAGCCCTTCGACCGCCCGGGACAGCGCGTCCACGTCGAGGACCGCGGAACTCATCCCGAGCATCAGCTGATCGCGCACTTCGAGCAGGATCGTCTCGGCGTCGGGGAACGCGTCGTCCAGCGCGAGCACCGCGGCGGCCTCTTCGACCGTGAGGTCGACCGCCTCGCCCGCGATCAGGGCGTCCAGTCGCTCCGGGTCGACGTCGGCCGCCGCGGCGGCCCGGTCGAGGCCCGCGGTCTCGACGCGCTCGGCGACGGCTCGCTCGTACCGCCGCTGGAGCTCCTCGGCGGTGATGTCGTCGGCGTCCTCGACGTCCTCGTAGAGCATGCCCGGGACTGGGCGCTCCGCGTCTAAGACCCTGACGCCCCGCGGTCGGTCGGCCCGGGGTGGGGCCAGCCCGGCGACTGCTCGACGGCGTTGCCGTCCACGTCGCCGACGCCCGACCCGCCCGGCGGCACCGCCACGACGACGGTCGTCGAGACGTTCACCTCGACGGGCCGGTTGGCGCCGAGGCGCTCGGCGGCCCCGTCGGCGTCCACGTCGACGGCGACCGTCCGGTTCTCGCGTACCACGGTCAGATCGCGGGCCGGAACCGGGCTGCCCGCCGGCGCGGAGACGGCGAAGCGCTGGTACTGCCCGCGCACCTCGACGGTCCACGCGTTGACCGTGGTCCACCAGTAGCCCGGGATCGGCGTCACCGGGAGGCCGGCCGGCACGGCGTTCAGCGAGGCGCCCACGGAGGGGCCGACCGCGCGCAAGCCCCGCTCGACGCGGCTGGCGATGGCGTCCTGCGCGGCCTGCCGCGTCGCGTCGCTGGCCGCCGCGACAGCCTCGCTGTCCACGGTCGCCGCCTCCGCGGCGTCTCGGAGCGCCACCCGCAGACGGACCCGCCACCGGTCGCGCGTCACCGCGTCCGCGCCGACCCGGGCGGCCACCTCCTCGACGACGGCCCCCACCGCAGAGCCGTTCGCCGCGGCCAGTCCGCGCTCGTGTGCGCTCTGCCAGTGGCCCAGCCCCGCACCCACCGCATCCTCGGCCGTCGCCGCCGAGACGTTGGCGGGGCCACCGGTCAGCGCGTCGACCAGTTCGGGCCGGATTTCGGCCGTCGCCCCGCCGACGGCCCGTCCGAGGCGGCTGCGTGCCTCGCTGCCGTTCTCGGCTGTCAGCGTCCGGTTCGCCGCCCGCAGCACGGCCGCGCCGGTCCGGAGCGCGACCCCCTCGCCGCTGTCGGCGACGGCGCTAGCAATCTCGTCGGCCGCCTCGCCGTAGGAGACCGTGAACAGGTTGTGGTTCTCCGTCGCCAGCGGGTAGGTCGCCGCGGTCACGCCGGGGGCCTGCGACGGTCGCACCTCGGTCGTCGTCAGGTACGGTGGCGCGCCAGCGACGGTGATGTCGGTGGCCGAACGGGGCGTCGTCTCGCGCGCCCGTTCGAGGAGCGCCGCCACGTTCCGGTCGACGACGCCCGCGCCGTCGAGCGCACCGTCGAGTCCGGATCGGGCGTCGCTCGCGTTCTCGGCCCGGGCGGTCAGTCGCCGGTCGAGCGCGTCGAGGTAGGCGCTCCGCGCCGCGACGCGCGCCTTCTGCGCGACGCTCCGGTACGACGCCGGGATCGCCGCGATGTCGTCCCGCTGGTCGGCGAACCGCGCCCGGAGCCGCGCGGGGACGTTCGTCCTGCGGAGCGCGCTCCGCTCGGTCTCCACGGTGACGTTTCGAGCGGCGGCCCGGCGGTCCATCAGGTCCCGGTACACCCACTCGCGGAGCCCCGCGGGCCGCGGGACGGAGAGCGACAGCGACGACGTGTTCAGCGTGCCGTTGAGCGCGCGCCGACCGACCGCTCTCGGCTCGCCCCGGTCGGTCACCAGCCGCGCCACCGCTCGCTCGCCGACGCCAGCGAAGTTCTGGCCGGCGAGCGGACCGCCGGCCTCGTGGGGCGCGTCGATCCCGCGCTCGGGCGCCTGTGGCGTCGCCGCGTGGTCTCCAACGACGCTGACCGCGACGCGGTGGACCGTCCGCGTCACGTCCGTCGTGGTCCGGGTTCGGTTCCCCGACTTCCACGTCCGGGTCACCGTCTCGGTGCGCTCGACGCGCCAGGCGTACGTCTCGAGCGGGTGGCCGCCCGCCGCGACCGGCGCGGCGCCGTCGATGCGCCGCCACGTCGCCGACCGGGACCGGTTCGTGTCGACCACGGTCCAGTCGCCCGCGGGAGCGTCCTCCGCGGTCTCCTCGCGCTCAGTCACGGCCGTCCGCGACGCGAGGCGCACGTCGGCCTCGTACACTTCGGCGAGCACGTCCTCCAGCGAGGGGCCGTTGCGGCCGGCGAGGAGGTCAGCGAAGGCCCGGTCGGCGGTCCCGTTGACGCCGGTGGTCGTCGTCTGCGTCGCCGCGCGGGTCGCGACGCCGCTCGGCACCGGATCCGGCACCGTCTCGTCCGCGACGCCGGCCGGGTCGAGCACCGTGTCCGTCCAGTTCGCCGCGTCGACGCCGGCCAGCAGGTCCGTGGCGCCGACCTCCAGCGCCGCCCGGGTGAGCGCGTCGGTGCCCCGCGGGTCCGCGCGGCCGAACACCGCGCGCTGCAGGTCGAGAACGCCCGCGTTCGCCGCGAGGGCGACGTGCCGGGTGCCGACGACGTTGCTGATCGGCGCCCCGCCGTACTGGGCGTAGCCGCGCGCCCACGCCATCGCGTAGAGGTTCGCGGTGAGCCGTCGCCCGAGGCCGCGGTCCGTACCGCCGCCGCGCAGGCGCGCCTCGAAGGTCTCGACGCGCTCGACTAGCGAGAGCAGCGGGGTCTCGACCGCGACCGTCGGCGAGAGCGACTCGCGCTCGACCACCCGGTCGCCGCGTCGGACGGTCAGCGTGACGTTCCGGAGCGTCACCGCGAGCCGAGTCCGGTTCCGACGCTCGATGCGGACGGAGCGCTTCGCCCGCCGCAGGTCCGCCGCCGAGTCCACCGCCGGGAGCGTCGCCGTCCCGACGAGGCCATCCCGGGACGCCGAGACGTTCGCGAGCGCCGCCCGCGCCCGTCGGTACGTCCGAACCCGGAGCGCGTCGCGGACCGGCGCCGACTCGTTGAGGACCCGGCCGTAGGTCGTGTTCGCGGGGTCGACCACCGGCGCCCGCCCGGTCGCGTGGGCCGCGCGCTCGGCGGCGGTCACGAGCGCCGAGCGGACCGTCGCGCTCGTCTCGTGGTGCACGTCCGCGACCCGCGAGTCGACGTTGACGGGGCTCCGCTGGCTCACGACGCCCGCGAACGTCGCGCTCCCGACTAGCAGCACCACGCCGACGAGCGCGAACGGAACCCGGCCGCGGCGGTCCGACACGAACGTCATCCCCGCCACCCCCGGACGACGACGGTCGCACGCCCGCTTGCGGTCCGGTTGATCGGACCGCCCGCGGGCACCGAGAGCCGGGCCGCTCGAACGTCGGCGTCTCTCGGCGGGGCGTCGCCCACGACGACAGTTCCCGCGGCGGGGTCGTCGGGTCCCGGCCCCCACCGCACTCGCACCTGGACTTCGCCCGCGAGGCCCGAGAGCGCGCGCCGCGTCGCGTTCTCGACGCCGGCACGGTACGCCGGGCGCGCCTCTCCGCGCGCGTCGAGCACGGCGGCGTCCGCGAGCAGCGCCGCGAGGGTCCCCCGCGCAACCCGATCACCGTGGGCCACCGTCGCGGTGGTCGAACCGAGTAGCTCCGCGCCCCGACGCACGTCGGTCGTCTCGTCTGGTGCCGGCGGCGAGACGGCCGTCAACGTGAGCACGCTCGCGCTGATCAACAGCAGACACAGCGCCGCGTCGACGGCGGCGCTGACCCCTCTGTCGGCGGTCACGGCCACACCTCCACCCGAACCCGACCGGCCGCGACGCCACCCTCGACGCGGACGGGAACGACCCGGGACGCGTGTGCGGCGCCTCGTGGCGGCGTCGGGCCGACCGCCCACTCCTGCCCGCGCGCCGAGACCGAGACGTTGACGCGGTAGCCGTCCGGGGCGACCCCGGGCAGGTCGGCCAGCCGCTCCGGATCGACGAGGCCGTCGTCGCGGAGCCGCTCGCTCGCGCGCTCGGCGGCCGGCTCCGCGGGGTTGGCGCCCCGCTCGCCCGGCATCGCGTCTGGGACGATTCCCACGTAGGCCGACAGGGCGAGGCCGACGACGGCCGCGGCCGCCAGCGCCGCCAGCGGCTCCGCCTGCCCTCTACGCGCCGACCAGCGTGACATCGATCTCACCCCACGTGACGTGTCTGACTCGCAGTTCGTCGCCCGCCGTTCGCCACCGTGGGGGCTGCCTCCGGCGCGCCGCCGCGGCCCGCTGGAGCGCCTCCGGATCCTCGAAGGCCCTGTCGGGGGGCACGCCCCGCAAGACCCGCCGCAGCGGCCCCGTCTCCGGGGCCGGCGTCACCGGGCCGTATGCGAAGGTCGCCCGAGCGGTTCCGCCGCCGTTCCGGAGCGCCAGTTCGCGCGGCCCGATCTTGACCGCGGTCGCGGTGACGGGATGGGCGGCCGTCGTCGGGTGCGTCGACGCGGCCACCCGGTCGACGGTCGCGGCCGGTGCGGTCGCGTCCGGCGCGGGCGTCTGCGGGAGGTCGGTCGCGATGCCGAACAGCGCGGCGCCCAGCAGCCCCAGCGCCACGCCCACCTGTGGCACGTCGGCCAGCGTGTCGAACATGGCCCGCGCTGGCCGCGCTTCCGCACTTAAACCTACACCAGCAGGCCCGCGCCGGCGACCGACAGCGGGTAGAGGACGCTCGCGGCCGCGACGGCGACGCCGACGTGGAAGCCGATCAGCGCGCGGTCGAGGCCCCGGCCGAGCGCCGCAGCCAGCGCCGCGAGGACGGCCGCGAGGGCGACGACGTAGACGCCCACCGCGAGGCCGAGCGCGTCGCCGGGGAGCGGCGCGGCCGCGCCGTCCAGCGACGCCCCGGTCGAGCCGATCCGGCCCGCGAGCGCGACCGTGATGCCGCCGATCAGCGGCGCGAAGCAGTACGCCGTGCTCCGCAGCGTGCCGGTCACGCTCGCGAGGTCCTGCCGGGCGTCGCGCTCGACCGACGCGAGGTCGTCCACGTACTCCGCCATCTCGACGAGGATGCGACCGCCGTCCCCGCCTTCGCGCGCGGCGAGGGCCAGCAGCGCCGCGCTCGCTCGCGCTCGCGGGCTCGGCACGTCGGCGAGTGCGCCCCGTTCGCCGAGGAAGGAGGCCCGGACGTCGACCCGGAGGTGCGTCTGGATCCGCGCGGCGTCGGCGAACACCCCGGCGATCGGCCCAGCGAGTTCGTCGCCGGCAGCCGCGACGGCGCGCTCCAGCGACTCGCCGTGCTGGAGGCGCTGGCCGACGAAGGAGAGCGCGTCCGCGAGGCCGTCCTCGACCGCGCTCACCCGCTCGCGAACCCGACGCACCGGGTCGAACCAGCAGAGCAGCGCCGCCCCGGTCGCGACCCCCGGTGCCGCGATCAGCCGCGTCCACGAGGGGGCGATGCGGCCGATCACGACCCACGCCAGCGCGCCGCCGAGCGCACCACAGGCAACTGCGGGCACGCGCCGGTCCGGAACGTCCGGATGCGAGCGGGGGACCGGTGCCGGCGGAAACGCCGCCGGGCGCCGAGCCAGCAGCCACGTCGCCGCACCGACGAGGAGGCAGGGCAGCGCCACGTCGAACACCGCCACGATCGCGGGGAGCGACAGCGGGAGGCCGGCAGCCCGCGCCGCAGGGAGCGTCGCGACGAGTGCCAGCGGCACCACCACGCCGAAGGCGTAGATGGCGCTCGTCGGCCCGCGGATGCTCGCCGCGAAGTCGGCCATCCGCTCGCGCGTGCCGGTCAGCACCACGTCCAGCGAGCGGTCGAGCAGCCGCTCCCGGTCCCCCTCGTCGGCGTCGACCGCCGCGGTCAGCAGCGAGACGGCGCGCCGGAGCGAGGGGTCCCAGTCGCCCCACGCCGACGCGAACCCCTCCCAGCCGGCGCGGGGGGTCCCGCGGGCCCGACGTGCGTGCTCCCGCAGGCTCGCTGCCAGCGGCTCGCCCGCGTGGTCGCCGGCGAACGCGGCGGCCCCCTCCGGCGTCGGTGCCACGCGGGCGCGGAGCGCGGCCAGCCCGATTAGGTCCGGCACGTCGCCGGCCGCCCGGGAGCGCCGCGCGGTCGCGAGCCACCCCGGCAGTTCGTAGAGGCCGACGCCCGCGGTGGCGCCCACGGCGAGGACGGCGCTCGCGACGACGAGGCCGCCCCGCATCGGCGAGAGCACCACGAGGACGGCGACGACGAGCGCCGCCGAGACGGCACCCGCCGCCGCGCTCGCCAGCGTCTCCGCGCTGGCGTCGAGGCCCGCGAACGCGACGGCCCGCTCGAACTCCTCGTCGGGCGTCGGATCCACCGGTGAAAGCGCCGCCAGCGCCCGTACGGCGACGTTCATGCCCGGCGCTCCGCACCCGCGGCGACGACCGCGGCTGGATCGGTCTCGTCGGTCTCCGCGAGGCGCCGCGCCCGGTCGTCGAGCGCGTCCAGCGCGTCGGCGTAACACTCCTCGCCGTCCGTCAGCGACGCGAGCAACGCGCTGTCGCCGTGTCGCAGGCGGCCGGTCGCTTGGAGGTCGCCGTCGGAACGCTCGTAGAGGGGCGCAAACCAGACGCCGTCGTCGCCGTGCCCGACTTCCTCGATGCTCGCGAGGCGGCGTTCGGTCCCCGCGGGCGTCTCGACGCGCTCCATCGTCACGACGAGGTCCGTCGCGGCGAACGCCGTCTCGGGAACCCCGAGGTCCGAGACGACGCGCTCGCGGACTGTCGCCGCGCCGTCGCCGTGGATCGTTCCGAGAACGGCGCTCCCGCTGGCGCCGACGCGCATGGCCTCGTAGAGCACTTGGGCTTCGTCGCCGCGCACTTCCCCCACCGCGAGTGCCCCCTCGCCGAGTCGGAGCGCCGTCCGGAGCGCCTCGCTCGGGGTCACGCCCCGGTCGGCGTCGAGTTCCGTCCGGAGCGCCTGCACGTCGCGTCCTGCCGACTGAAGCGCCTCGACCGCGAGTTCGGGCGTGTCCTCGATGGCGACGACCCGGACCGCCGCCGGAAGCTCCCACAGCAGCGCCGAGAGCAGGGTCGTCTTGCCCGCGCCCCGCGTCCCGGCGACGAGCGCGGCGACGCCCCGCTCGACCGCGAGCGACAGCAGGGCCGCCGGCTCGGCCGGGATTCCGTCCCCGACGAGCCACGGGAGCGTCGGCGTCGGGCCGCTGTGCGCCCGGAACGCGAACCCGGTGCCGTCCGCGACGGGCTCGGTCACCCCCGCGGCTCTGACCCGCTCGGCCGCGCCCACGTCGGACGCGACGGCGTCGAGCGTCGGGTTCGCGCGGGAGAACGCCCGGCCGCTCGCGCGCCGGAGCTGCGAGGCGAGGGTGGCCGCACCGGCCTCGGTGAGTCGGACGTTCGTGCGCATCGTCTCGCCCGCGACGGTGACGCGCAGGTCGTTCTCGGCGGCGGGTGCGCTCGCGAACACGTCGGAGACGCCCGGGTCGGCGAACAGGTCCTCGAGGACGCCGTAGCCCCGGGTGTGAGCCGTGAGCGCCTCGGCCAGTCGCTCGACCGGCAGGTCGTCGTCGGCCACGGCCCGGACGGCGCGAGCGGGCGCCCGGTCGCCGTCGCCGGCGTGGCCCGCCGAGAGGTAGTCTCTGGCCGCGGCGAGCGCCCGACGGCCCTCGTGTGAGAGCGCCGCCGTCGCGGGTTCGAGGTGGTACGTGTCGAGTTCGGCCCCAGGGACGGCGTACACACGGGCGCTCGCCGCCCCCTCGGTGTCCCGCGTGGCGACCAGTTCGGCGCCGGCCGGCGGCGACCGCGCGACCCGCGACTTCGCGATGGTCGGGCCGACGAAGGCCCTGAGCGCGTCGTCGTAGTCGGTCGCCTCGTCGGCGACGGCCGCGAGGCCGGTCTCCGCGGCGACCGTCGCGGCCGCGTCAGCGCGCCCTGCGGCCTCGGTCGCCGCACCCAGCGGGTCGCGCTCCGCCCGGGTAGCGAGCCGCTCGTCGCGGTCGGCGATCCGCTCGGCGAACCGACCCGCGGCGGTCAAAAGCGCCGCGGCTCGGTCCACGTACCGCCGCTCGGTGCCGCCGGCGCGCGTGACGACGGTCTCGGCGTCTCGGCGCCGGAGCGCCGCCACGACAGTTTCGCGACAGGCCGGCGCGGCCGCGAGGTCGCCGCGGCCGGGGCAGCCGTCGGCGTCGACCGTCAGCCGGTCGCCGTCGAACGCCGCCTCGCACGCGCAGTCGGGGTCGCTCCGCCGGATCGCGTCGAACAGACCGTACATGGCGCGGGCTGGTCCCGCTCTCCGTCATAAATTCCGGGCCGACGCACGAGCGATGCGAGTCCCGTCCTGCCGGTCGAGGCGGAGCGTGATGTGCGCGCCGTCGCGGACGATCAGCGGGCCACCCTCGGCGGTGCGCACGCCGATCGGGAGGTGGGCGCCGACCCGCCAGTCGCCGCCCTCGACGCGGTACGCGACGACGCCGCGCCGATCCGTGCCGGGGACGCCGCCGACGGCGACGGCCGCCACGCCGCGTCCGGGGCCGTCGGGGAGCGAGACCTCGACGGTCTCTCGCGCGCCGGGACCGACCGCGGCGTCGCTCTCGGCCAGCGTCGCGACGGCGTCTGCGACCTCCGCGGCCTCTCGCGCCCCCGCCGCGTCGGCGCGGGTCGCAGTCGCGTCTTCCACGAGCGGCAGCGCGACGCCGCAGATCGAGAGCGCGAGCACCGCGGCGACGACGACGCGGACCGTCACAGCCACGCCGCGATGCGCTCTCTGAGCGACGGCGCCTCCGGTTCGGGGTCCGGGATCGGGTGGTCCGGCTCGAACTGCTCGGCCCGGTGATCGGTCTCCCGCCGCGGCCGGCCCTCGCCGCGCCGTTCCGGCGGGCGGTCGCGCCGGCCGGTTTCGGGCCTGTCTCGCCGCGCGGTCTCGGTCTCTGGAGGATCGGCCCGGGCCGCGTCGGCTTCCAGTTCTTCGACCTTCGCGAGGGCACTGTCGGCGCGCCGCTCGACGTCGCGGTTCACGGTGCGCACGTCGCCGACGTAGCCCCGGAGCGCCTGCACGGCGGCCTCGAGTTCCGCGATGCGCTCCTCGGCGTCGGCGAGGTCCGCCTCGACGCCGTCGACCCGGCCGGAAAGCGCCGCTCGCTCGGCGACGTGCTCGGGCACCTCGTCCTCGCTGACTGCGCGTTCGACCGCTCGGAGCCGCTCCTCGATGGTCTCGTCGTCCATGGGCGGTCGTGGCCGCCCTCTCCGGGATAAAGTTAGGCGAGGCTCCGACCGTCGAACTCTGCGGCGTCGTAGTCCACGTCCAGCAGGTCGAGCATCGTCGGCGTCAGGTCGAAGAGGTTCACGTCGCCGTCGATCCGCACCTCGGGGTCGTCGCTGAACAGCGTCGCGTCGTAGAAGTTGTGCATCCCGTTGCGGGCGCCCTTGGTGAAGACCTCCTCCTCGGGGCGGAAGCTCGCCTTCAGGTCGAAGCCGTCGTGCGGAACGGCCACGAGGTCCGGCGCGATGTCGTCGTGCGCGCCGTCGAAGGCCTTCTCCCGCTCGACGACGCGCTCACAGACCGGCTCCCCGTTCGGCCCTTCGAGGCCTTCGAGGAGTTCCTTGAGTTCGGCGCGGGTCTCCTCGTACTCCGCCTCGGGCACCGCCCCGCGTGGCTCGCGACCTTCGAGGTTCAGGTAGATGCGCCCGGGGATGAAGGAGTAGGCGCGCGTGTCGTCGCTGATGTCGCCGAGGTCGTCGTGGTCGTCTTCTTCGAAGTCGAGCCAGCCCTGCTCCGCGAGCCACGTGTTGAGGTGGACCTCGTGGTCGAGCTTCGTGAAGCCGTGGTCGCTGGCGATCAGCAGGGACACGTCGTCGTCGAGCTCCTCGCGCAGGCGGCCGATGTAGTCGTCGAGCGTGCGGTAGAACTCCAGGAACTCCTCGCGGTACTCGCCGTCGTCGGTGTAGTGCTCGAAGAGGAAGTGGTTCACCCGGTCGGTGGACATGAAGACGCCGAAGAAGAGGTCCCAGTCGTCGGCGCGGATGTAGCGCTTGAAGGCCTCGAAGCGCTTCTCCAGCACCTCGTGGGCGTCGTCGATGAACTCCGTCTTGTCGTCTTTGTGACCGAGCTTCGGGTTCGGGTCGAGCCGGTAGTCCATCGACTGGAGGTCGTCGCGGAACTCGTCCGGGTAGGCGGCCTTGTCGACGCCGGGCGAGAGGAAGCCCGAGACCATCCGCTGGACGTCGCGCTGGGGCGGGAAGGAGACGGGGACGTTCATCACGGTGGCGTCGCGGCCGTCCGCTGTGACGCGGTCCCAGACGCGGTCGACCTGCACGTCGCGGCCCATCGGGACGTAGGTGTCGTAAGAGCCCGTCTCGCGGTCGGTGAACCCGTAGACGCCGGTCTCGCCGGGGTTCTTCCCCGTCGTCAGCGACGGCCAGCAGGCGCTGGACTCCGGCGGCACGATGCTCTCGATGGCGCCGGCGTCGCCCGCGTCCTCGATTTCGGCGAGGTTCGGGAACACGTCGGGGTTGTTCTCGACGAGGCTGTGTGGCACGCCGTCGATGCCGATGAAGGCGACGCGCTCCTCGTCGCCGCCGCGGATCTTATCGAAGAGGCCCATGGCCCCGCTAGTGGCAAGGAGACCAAGAATCTTCGTTTCGCGGACTGGCCTGTCGCCGTCCCGGACGCTCAGGCCGTCTCGAACGCGCCGAACAGCGCCGACCGGGTGCTCGCGTCGATCAGGTCGTCGAGGGTCTCCTGGTTCTCCTCGTCGACGCGCCCGAAGAGACCGAGGGGCACCCGCCCCGTCGCCACGTCGGCGTTCCCGCCGGTCGTCTCGCTGTTCTCGAAGGCTCGCTCCACCACGTCGAGGGCGTTCGTGCGCACGTCGTCGGCCCGGCAGTTGACGACGACGGTATCCTCGTGGCGGCCGAACGCCGCGGCGTTCGAGACGCCGTCGAGGCGCAACAGCGTGTCCGAGGCCTCCTCCAGCGCGCTCACGGCCGGCACCTCGCCGACGTTGGTCACGGCAACGCTTGCCTCCCGCTCGCGGTTGGCGATGGCGGTCCCGATGACGTCGAACGTTTCGCTGGACATCCCGGGCGCCCGGAGCGCCTCGATGCGGCCGTGGTCGGCGTAGTCGTGGAGATAGCTCGCGGCCTCGTAGTCGCCTTCGCCGCGGACGCGGCGGAACTCCCGGGTCCCCGCTCGAATGCCGTACAACAGCGCCGTCGCGACGCGCTGGTCGGGCACCACGTCGGCCTCCGAGAGGAGGCGGGCCACCGTCGTCGAGGTGGCGCCGTCGTCGCTGCGCGCGACGACGAGCGGGTAGTCGGCGGCCGTGGGCCGGTGGCGCACCACCGCGATGACGGGGGGATTGTTACCGAAGGAGGGGAGCGGGCCGCCGCCGCCGACGACGATGGCGCCGTCGCTCCCGCCGAGGCCGTCGCCGGCCTCCTCGACCGTCTGGACGTCCACGTCGAAGAGGTTGCAGAAGGCCTTCGCGTCCTCGCTGTTGATCCGGTCGCGGGAGAAGACGGGCGCGGAGACGCCCCACTCCTTGCAGAGCGCCCGCAGGCCGACCGCGCCGGCCAGAGAGTCGACGCTCGCGTTCTCGGGGACGACGAGGCCGACCTGACTCCGGCCCGCCACCTCCTCGCGGAGCGCCGCCAGTTCCTCGCTCTCCTCGCCCGCTCCCCGCCGGCTGAGAACGGCGCGCACGGCGTAGCCGCCGATGCCGCCCGCCGCGATGCCGCCGCCGGCCAGCGCCAGCATCGCGTCGGGGACGCCTGCGACGATGCTCATCGGTCGTCAAAGCGCCATCCACCGCCAAGTACCTTCGCAAATATACGAAAGCCGAGAAGTAGCTGCGTGGCGCCGCTCAGAACTCCTGCTCGTAGAGGTCCTGCCCGTGTTCGATGGCGTCGAGGGTCGCCTCGCGGTCCTCCCAGCCCAGCACCTCGGTCTGCTTCCCCGACTCGAGGTTCTTGTACGTCTCGAAGAACTCGGCGATCTCGGCCGTCTGCTGATCGGTGAGGTCGTCGAGGTCCTCGACGTGGTCGTAGCGGGGGTCCTCGCTCGGGACGGCGATGACCTTGTCGTCCTGCTCGCCGTCGTCGTCCATCTTCATCAGGGCGACGGGGCGGGCCTCGATGACGCAACCGGGGAACGTCTGGTCCTCGACGAGGACGAGGGCGTCGAGGGGGTCGTCGTCGTCGTACCAGGTCTGGGGAATGAAGCCGTAATCGCTGGGGTAGTGGACGTTGCTGTGGAGCACGCGGTCGAGGACGACGCCGGGCACGTCCTTGTCGTACTCGTACTTGTTGCGCTCGCCCTTGAGACACTCCACGACGACGTTGATCTGTTCCGGCGGGTTCGCGCCTGCGTCGAGGTCTTCGAAGAGATTCACCATACGAAGGCGTGCCGGCACGACCGGCTAATGCCTTTCGGAACGCGCTCTCAGCCCGTCAGCGGCGGCGTATCGAGTCGCATGCCAAGTGTTTAAATAGGCGGATGACATGTTTCCAACCATGCCGGAGGCACACCAGGCACAATCCACGGAGGCACGAGATCTGACCGCGTTTCAGAAGAACATCCTCGTCGTGCTGTCGAACGAGCCACGCTACGGGCTCGCTATCAAGCGCGAACTCGAGGACTACTACGGCGAAGAGGTCAACCACGGCCGTCTCTACCCGAACCTCGACGACCTCGTGAACAAGGGCCTCGTCGAGAAGAGCGAACTCGACAAGCGCACGAATCAGTACGCGCTCACCGAGGACGGCCACGAGGCCGTCGTCGGCGACCTGTCGTGGGAGCTCTCGCAGTTCGTCACCGACGAGGAGCGTGCGGACCTCGTCCGCGAACTCATCCAGTAGGCGTCTCGCGGCCCGCTTCTTCGAACAGCAGTTCCAACGACTCTTCGAGCGCACGCTCTTGCGCCTCGGTGGGCCACGCGTTGCGGGGGAAGTAGTCCTCTTCGAACGTCTGAATCTCCGCTCTCGTCGCCGACTCCACCGGCTTGGCGTAGTGGTTGCTCATGAACGCCGCGAACGCGTCGGCGGTGTCGCCGTGGACCTCGCCGTGGGTCTCTCGGACCCGCCGTGCGATCTCGCGGTTGTGGTCGGCCACGTCGGACCACTCGTCGGGGTCGCCCGGCCCCGCGAGCGGAATCTCGGCCGCGCGGTCCGTGTCCTCGACGGCGTCCAGGCGCACCGTCCCCTCGTCGTCGAGCCACTCCGCGGGGTGACAGACCAGCGTCACGGACTGGCCCTCTTCGCGGAGCCGGCAGTCGAACCCGTGTTCGTCGAGCAGTTCCGTCCGCTCCGCGCGGTAGGCCGCCCGCTCGTTCTCGTCGACGGCCCGCCGCGCGAGGCGTGTCAGCCGTTCGACCTCCGCCACGACGTCCGCGGGCAGGTCGCTGTCGTCAGTCGTCATCGAGCGCCTCGTTTGCGAGGTCGTCGGCGCGGTCGTTTACCTCCCTCGGAACGTGCGTGATCGACCAGTCCCCGAAGCGCGCGAGGAGTTCGCGGGCGCGGACCCGCTTCTCTCGCAGGTCGGGGTCGTTCGTGTCCCACGCCCCCGTCACCTGCTTGACGATCAGTTGAGAGTCCCCCCGGATCTCGGCCTCGTCGAAGCCGTAGTCGGCGGCGACCTCCAGCCCCCGGATCAGCGCGTCGTACTCGGCCTGATTGTTGGTGGCGCGGCCGATGCGCTCGCCCCCCTCGGCGACGATGCCGTCGCCGGAGACGAGCACCCACCCCACCGCCGCCGGGCCGGGATTGCCGCGGCTGGCGCCGTCGAAGTAGACGTGGACGCGGCCACCCCCGTCCCCTTCGACGACGGCCGTGATGTCCGCGGGACGGTTCCCCTGTACGACCACCTTGTCGTCGTAGGCGACGGCCGTCGCCTCGCCGTGCTCGGCGCGCCAGCGCTCGTGGTCCGTGTTCCCCTCCTGCACGTCTGCACCGGCGGCTTCGAGGCGCTCGCGGGCAGCGGCGACGTCGCAGTTGACGACCGGCATCGCTGAGTCCTCGCCCCCGGGCTCTTATAGCCCTTCGGCTTCACACACGTTCACACGGGTCCACGACGGGCCGAGAAGCGGCGTGAGGCCGCCGTCGGCGTTTCGTGTCCCCTCGCCTCCGTCACAATTGACCAAGGATTTAAGTACGTGCAAACCACACCCTTATAAGCACGATGACACGGTCCACTCGCCAGCGAGAGCGCGAAGCGGAGGCCGAGGAGGAGGAGGACGACGGCGTCCGGGTCTGCCCGGAGTGTGACTCCAACAACCTCGTGAAGAGCTCCGATCGCGCAGAGCTGGTCTGCAACGACTGTGGACTGGTCGTCGAGGACGAGCAGATCGATCCGGGGCCGGAGTGGCGGGCGTTCAACCACCAGGAGCGACAGGAGAAGTCCCGCGTCGGCGCGCCGACGACCCAGACGATGCACGACAAGGGGCTGACGACCACCATCGACTGGAAGGACAAGGACGCCTACGGGCGCTCCATCTCCTCGAAGAAGCGCTCCCAGATGCACCGGCTGCGGAAGTGGCAGGAGCGCATCCGCACGAAGGACGCCGGCGAGCGGAACCTCCAGTTCGCGCTCTCGGAGATCGACCGCATGGCGAGTGCGCTCGGCGTCCCCCGATCGGTACGGGAGGTCGCCTCGGTCATCTACCGGCGCGCGCTGAAGGAGGACCTCATCCGCGGCCGCTCCATCGAGGGCGTCGCCACGTCGGCGCTGTACGCGGCCTGCCGGAAGGAGGGGATTCCCCGCTCGCTGGAGGAGATCAGCGAGGTCTCCCGCGTCGAGCGAAAGGAGATCGGCCGCACCTACCGCTACATCTCGCAGGAACTCGGCCTCGAGATGAAGCCGGTCGATCCCAAGAAGTACGTCCCCCGGTTCTGCTCGGAACTCGAACTCTCCGAGGAGGTGCAGTCGAAGGCCAACGAGATCATCGAGACAACCGCCGAACAGGGCCTGCTCTCGGGGAAGTCCCCGACGGGCTACGCCGCGGCGGCCATCTACGCGGCCTCGCTGCTCTGCAACGAGAAGAAGACACAGCGCGAAGTCGCGGACGTGGCGCAGGTGACGGAGGTCACCATCCGGAACCGGTATCAGGAGCAGATCGAGGCGATGGGCATCCACAGCTAACGCCCGCCGCCGCACCGAAGCCGTTTTGGGCCGGTGTTCAGTCATAGCAGGTATGACGACCCCTTGGGACGAGTGGGACCACGTCCTGAAGGTCGACCCCGACAAGGACCTGCCGGCCGGGGAGACCTACGAGGACGTGGCGCAGACGGGCACCGACGCCATCGAGATCGGGGGCACACTCGACGTCACCGCCGACAAGACCCGGCGCATCATCGACGCCTGCCGCAAGCACGACGTGCCGCTGTATCAGGAGCCCAACGATCCGACCGTCGTCGTCGACGACGACGACCTCGACGGCTACCTCGTTCCGACGGTGCTGAACACCACCGACCCGTTCTTCCTCGTCGGCGCCCACAAGGAGTGGGCCCGCATCTCGGACGTGCCGTGGGCGAAGACCACGCTCGAAGCCTACATCGTCTTGAACCCGGAGGCCTCCGTCGCGCAGTTCGCGCAGGCCGACTGCGACCAGCGCCCCGACGACGTCCAGGCGTACGCGAAGGCCGCCGAGCGCTTCTTCGGCCAGGAGATCGTCTATCTGGAGTACTCGGGGACGCTCGGCGATCCGGAGATGGTCGCCGCGGCGGACGAGGGCACCGACGACGCCACCCTGTTCTACGGCGGCGGCATCCACGACTACGACGACGCCGCGCTGATGGGCGAGCACGCGGACGTGGTCGTCGTCGGCGACCTGCTCCACGACGAGGGCTGCGCGGCGATCCGCGAGACGGTGCGGGGCGCCCGCGAGGCGTAGCCCGGCCACAAGAGCAAAGCCCCCCGGGACTCGAAGCCTCCCGAGAATGAGCATCGTCGCCGAGTTCGAGATCCGATCGCCCGACCTGACGCTCGCCCCCACCTTCGCGGCCGTCGACGACGTGGCGTTCGACCTCGTCACCGAGGCCGCGACCGACCCCGATCAGCCGGTCCTCTTCTTCTGGGCCTCGACGGCCGACTTCGAGGCGTTCGAGGCGGCGCTCCGCGACGACCCGACGGTGACGGACGTGACCCGGGACGCCGAGGACGGGGACCGGCGCCTCTACCGCGTTCGCCTCACCGACGAGGTCGACGTGGTGCTGTACCCGCTGTGGGCCGAACTGGGGGCGGATCTGCTCAACGTCACCTTCTCGGAAGGGTGGTGGCACTTCCGCGTGCGGTTCCCGGACCGGGCGGCCGTCGGCACGATCCGCGACTGGTTCACCGAGCGCGGCGTGGAGTTCGCCCTCCAGAGCGTGGTGCAGGCGGCCGGCGTCGACGGCGAGCACGGCCTCTCGGACGCGCAGACCGAGGCGCTCGAACTCGCCTTTCGCGAGGGCTACTTCGCCGTGCCCCGCGAGGCGACGCTCTCGGAGCTCGCCGACGACCTCGATGTGTCCGCACAGGCGGTCTCCGAGCGCCTCCGGCGGGGGACCGCGACGCTCCTCGCGGACCACTTCGACGGCGACCCGATCGCGTAGTGCGCGAACTCGGCCCCGGCGGCCCGCCGACCTGAACCGACCGGTTTTAACCCCTCCACGGCGGAACGGAGAGGTATGCAGGGCAGAACCTACACTGCGGACGCGACCCCCGGTGACCACGTCACGGTCGCCGGCTGGGTCCACGAGATCCGGGACCTCGGCGGCATCGCCTTCCTCATCCTCCGCGACAAGTCCGGCAAGATCCAGGTCAAGTTCGAGAAAGACGAGATGGACGACGACCTCGTGGAGACCGCGCTCGGCGTCCACCGCGAGAGCGTCCTCTCGGTCACCGGCGCCGTCGAGGAGGAGGACCGCGCGCCCACGGGCGTCGAGGTCGTCCCCGAGAGCGTCGACGTGATCGCGCCGGCGGACCCCGAACTCCCGCTGGACCCCTCCGGGAAGGTCGAGGCCGACCTCTCGACCCGTCTCGACAACCGCACGCTCGATCTGCGGATGGACGAGACGAAGGCGGTCTTCGAGATCCGCGCGGAGGTCCTCCGGGCGGTGCGGGCGGCGTTCCGCGGCCTCGACTGCACGGAGATCAACACGCCGAAGATCGTCGCCACGGGCACCGAGGGCGGCACCGAGCTGTTCCCGATCACGTACTTCGGCGAGGAGGCCTTCATGAACCAGAGCCCCCAGCTGTTCAAGCAGCTGATGGTCGGCTCCGGCCTCGAGCGCGTCTTCGAGATCGGCCCCATCTTCCGCGCCGAGGAGCACAACACGCCGCGGCACCTCAACGAGGCGACCTCCATCGACTTCGAGAGCGCCTTCGTCGACCACGAGGAGGCCATGGACGCCTGCGAGGCCGTCGTCGTCGCCGCCTACGACGCCGTCGCCGAGAACTGCGCCGACCAGCTCGAGACGCTGGGCATCGCCGAGGACTTCGGGGTCCCGGACGACGGCTTCCCCCGCCTGACCTACGAGGAGGCCATCGAGCGCGTGAACGCCACGGGCGAGTTGGACGAGCAGTTGGTCTGGGGCGACGACCTCTCGACGGAGGCCGAACACGCACTCGGCCAGAGCGTCGGCGGCCACTACTTCGTCACCGACTGGCCCTCCGAGATCAAGCCCTTCTACATTCAGGACTACGAGGACGACTCGGACGTCTCGAAGGGCTTCGACATGATGCACCCGCGGATGGAACTGGTCTCGGGCGGGCAGCGCGAGCACCGCCACGAGGCGCTGGTCGAGGGCTTCCGCCAGCAGGGCCTCGACCCCGACCAGTTCGAGTACTACACCAAGATGTTCCGCTACGGGATGCCGCCCCACGCCGGCTGGGGCCTCGGCGCCGAGCGCCTGCTGATGACGATGCTGGATCTGGACAACATCCGGGAAGGCGTTCTGTTCCCGCGGGATCGCCAACGGCTGAGTCCGTAGGCGACGCCGTTGGGAGCCAGCGAGACGCTACGTCTCGCACGGACCGGCAGCGGCTCTCTCCGTAGGCGAGGCCGAGCAGAGCGAGGCCTCGGGACTGCGAGCGGGAGCGAAGCGACACGCGAGCAGCGACGACGCGGCCCGTCGAGCGGGTGCTCGTCACGAGCGACGCGACGTGACGGCGTTCCCGCGGGATCGCCAACGGCTGAGCCCGTAGGCGACGCCGACCGAAACGACCCTTCGCCCCGCCGCTCGCGGGGCGGACCTATTTGGGTGTGGCCCGTGAACACACGCCCATGACGGACGCGTACGTCAAGATCGTCTCCGACCCGGGCGCCGTCTCGCAAGCCGCGCGAACCATCTCGGACTTCGAGGAGGTGAGCGACGCCCACGTCGTCACCGGCCAGTACGACGTGATCGCGCAGTTGGAACTCGACGACGGTGAGGAACTGCCAGTCGTCGTGGGGGAGCGCATCCACGGCGTCCCGGGCGTCATCGACACCGAGACGCACGTGGCGTTCGAGCCCTGAAGGCAAGGTTTAACGACCGGCCACACCGATCCGCGGGGGATGGCACCGTCCGACTCGGCGACGGCCTTCGTCCCGGGCCACGTCACCGCCGCCTTCAGCGTCCACCGACGCGAGGACCCCGAGCGGACCGGCTCGCGCGGGGCGGGCGTGGCGACCAGCCACGGCGTCACCACCACCGTCGCGCCCGCCGCGGAGACGACGGTGATCCTCGACGGCACGGATACGAGCATCGAACCCGTCGTGCGAGTCCTCGACGCGCTCGGCGTGACCGCCCGCGTGACCTGTGAGACGCCCCTTCCGATCGGTGCGGGCTTCGGCGTCTCCGGCGCGGCGGCGCTCGGCGCGGCGTTCGCGGCCGACGAGGCCTTCGGGGTGGGCCGCTCCGAGAACGACCTGATCACCGTCGCCCACGTCGCGGAGGTCGAGTCCGGCACGGGCCTCGGCGACGTCGTGGCGCAGGCCCGCGGCGGCGTGCCGATCCGCCTCGACCCCGGGGCGCCGGCCCACGGCCGCCTCGACGGCGTGCCCGCAACGGGGCGGGTCGAGTACCTCTCCTTCGGCGACCTCTCGACGGCCGAGGTCATCGAGGGGGACGCGAGCGCCCTCTCCGCGGCGGGGGAGCGGGCGCTGGCCTCGCTGCGAGAGCGGCCGACGCCCGACCGCCTGATCGAGGCCGGCCGGACCTTCGCCCGCGACGCCGACGTGCTCGTCGACGAGGTGCGCGCGGTGCTCGACGCGGTCCCGGGCGCGGCGATGGCGATGCTCGGCCGGAGCGTGTTCGCGTTCGGAACCGCGCTCACGGACGCCGGCTACGACGCCGCCGCCTGCGAGATCGACCACGCCGGCGTCAGACGCCGCTGACGGCGGCGCGTACCTTTTTGTCGCTGTTCGCCGTGTGTGGAGAAGAGATGGCTCCTCTCGGCGACACGCGGCGGACGCTGTTCGAGTGGTACGACAAGTACGTCGGCGAGGCGGCGTCCCGTCGAGAGGTCTACGGCTACTGGATCTTCGCGCTGGGCTACCTCGTGGGCATCTCCGGCGTGCTGGTCTACCTGCTGGGTCCGGGGGCGCCCGACAGCCCGCTCTTCCTCCAGATCCGCGAGGCGGCCATCGTGCTCTCGGCGCTGGGGCTCTCGCTGGCGATGCTCGGCATCGCGTTTCAGTTGCCCGTGAGCACGCTCGGAGTCAGAGCCGCTGTCGTGGGGGCGCTGACCTCCCTCGTGGGCGTGGGCTGGTTCGTCTCCGTCTACCCCGACAACTGGCTCGGGCCGTCGAGCCCTCAGCGTACCGTGATCGCCGTCTACGTCGCGGGCGTCGGACTGATGGCCGGCGTCGCCGTGCTTGTACCCGTGCTGACGGGCGAGCGCTCCTTTCTCTCGGACAGCGAGGCCGAGCACGCGATCATGGCCGGGGAGGCCGACCGCGGCGGTCTGTTCGCCGTCTACCGGCGCAACCCCGCGGACTGGCGCTGGCGCCTCCTCGAACAGGAGGCGGTCGCCGACGGCGTCGAGGGGTTCGCCTCCCGCCCGGACGCGGAGGGCGCCGTCGACGTGATGCGATCGAAGGTCTCCGAGGCGGGCTTACTGGAGATCAACACCGCGGCGTTTCGCCTCTACGGCGGCGACGGCACGTGGCGCTGGGACCTGCTGACCGAGGACGGCGACACGCTGGCGACCGGCGCGGAGCGCTTCGCCGACCGCGACGACGCGGAGGAGGCGGTCAGCGTCCTCAAGGAGGACGGCCCCGACGCGGCGCTTCTCACCATCGACGGCGCGGCGTTTCAGGTCCAGCGTGAGGGGACCCGCTGGCGCTGGCGCCTCGTCGGGGAGGGCCGAGAGCCGCTGGCGCTGGCGCCCGACACCGCGGACTCGCGCGACGCGGGCTACGACGCCACGGACGCTGTCCGCGACGCCGCGGGCGAGGCCGACGTGCTCGCGCTCGCCAACGTGGGCTTCGAGGTCCGCGAGACCGACGGCGGCTACTCGTGGCGGGTCGTCGACGAGACCGGCACCGAACTGGGAACCGCGGCCGCGACGACCGACGACCGGTCGGCCACCCGGAGCCGGATCGACGAGGTGCGCGCGGCCGCCGCCGACGCGCCGGTGCTGGCCGACCCGGACCCGCACTTCGAACTCGTGCCCGAGGACGGCGACTGGCACTGGCGCTTCGACAGCGAGGGGGTGGTCGTCGCCACCGACGCCGGAGCCCACGACACTCGCGAGGCCGCCGAGACCGCGATCGGATCGATCCGGGACGCCGCGGACGACGCCGGGGTCGTGGAGGGCACGGCCACGGCGGTCGAACTGTACCGCGACGACGGCTGGCGCTGGCGCCTCGTCGCCGCCGATCGGACGGTCATCCAGCGGGGCACCGGGGCCCACGCGTCGCGCGAGGCGGCCGAGGAGGCGGCCGAGCGCGCCGCGGCGGTGGCGACCGCGGCTGAACTCGTCGAGTTCGAGGAGGCGGCGTTCCAACTGTACGAGGCCGACGGCGGCGACTGGCGCTGGCGACTCATCGAGGAGGGCGGCGAACTCCTCGCGGACTCCGGCGAGGACTACGAGACCCGGGAGGCGGCCGCCTCGGGCATGACCGTCCTCAAGGAGAACGCGCCCGACGCGGACTTGCTGGAAATCGACGACGCCGCCATCGAACTGTTCCGCGAGGACGGCGCGTGGGGCTGGCGGGTCGTCGACGAGACGGGCGAAACCGTCGCCGAGGGGCCGCCGCGCCACGACTCGAAGGCCGATGCGAAGTCCGCGGCCGAGGAGATGCGCGAGGCGTTCCCCGAGGCCCGCACCGACCGCGTCGGCCGCGGCGCGTTCCAGGTGTACGAGCGCACCGACGACGGCGCCGAGTGGCACTGGCGCTTCATCGCGGCCGACGGCTCGATCCTCGCCGCGGCCGCGGCGGGGGAGACGACCCGGGACCGCGCCGTCGCCGCGGTCGAAACGTTCCGCGAGGGCGCACCGGGCGCGGACGAGGCCGTGATCGAGACGTTCGCCTTCGTCCTCGGGCGCCCGGAGGGCGAGTGGACGTGGCGTCTGGTGGACCGCGACCGCGCGGCCGTCGCCACCGGCGGGCCCGCCGAGAGCCGGGCCGACGCGCGCGAGGCGGTCGCGGAGATCCGGACCCACGCCGCCGAGGCGGACGTGTTCGAACTCACCGGGCCGGTGTTCAGGGTCGCGGCCGACGACGACGCGTGGACGTGGACGCTCGTCGACGCCGCGTGGGCGCCACTCGCCGAGGCGCCCGCGGCGTGGCCCGACCGCGAGGCGGCGGCCGAGGCCGCCGAGCGCGTCGGCGACCTCGCGCCCGACGCCGGCGAACTCTCCTACGAGGACGCCGCGTTCGAACTGTTCGAGGACGAGGCCGGCTGGCGCTGGCGCTTCATCGACGAGGCCGAGCGCGTCCTCGCCGAGAGCCCCGTCGGCTACCCGGACCGCGACGCCGCGGAAGCGCCCGTCGACCGACTGCGGGGCGTGGTGCCCGACGCGAGCGTCCTCGAGATCGAGACGGCGTCCTTCGAACTGTACGAGGCCGCGGACGCCAGCGGCTGGAAGTTCCGCCTCGTGGACCGCGACGGCGACACGGTCGCGCGGAGCGTCCAGACCTACGACACCCGCGCCGAGGCCCGCGCGGGGATGGGCACGCTGAAGGACCGCGCGCCGGAGGCCGGCGTCGTCGTCGCCGGGTAGGGCGCGCCGCTTTTCACCGCCCCCGTCGAAGCGCCCGCCATGACAGAGGACTCTGTTCCGGACGATCACCCCCGAGCGGCGTCGCTGCGCACGCGCCACCGGATCGATGCGGGCGTCGATGCGGGCATCACGTCGCGGCAGGGCCTGATCGCGCAGGGCCGCGGCGAGGCCTTCGACTACCTGCTGGGCGAGCGGACCATCGAGAGCGCCGACGAGGCAGAACGCGCCGCGGCGGCGCATCTGCTCCTCGCGGAGCACCCGGTCATTTCCGTCAACGGCAACGTCGCCGCACTCGTGCCCGACGAGGTCGTCGAACTCGCCGACGTGGTCGGCGCGGACCTCGAAGTGAACCTGTTCAACCGCACCGAGGAGCGGATGGAAGCCATCGCCGAGCACCTCCGCGACCACGGCGCGACCGACGTGAAGGGCCTCGCCGCGGACGCCCGCATCCCCGGCCTCTCCCACGAGCGAGCGACGGTCGACGCCGACGGCATCCACGACGCGGACGTGGTGCTCGTCCCGCTCGAAGACGGGGACCGTGCCGAAGCGCTCGGCGAGATGGGAAAGACCGAGATCGTGATCGACCTCAACCCCCGCTCCCGGTCGCCGCAGGTGGCGGCGGTCCCGATCGTCGACAACATCGTCCGCGCGATCCCGAACATCACGCGCCACGCTCGCGACCTGCGGGACGCCGACGCCGAAGAACTGCAGGGGATCGTCGCGGCGTTCGACCGCGAGGCCGCCCTCGACGCAGCGGAGCGGGCGATCAGGGAGGGGCTCTGAGCGCCGGGACGGATCCAAACGCCTTTCTATCTCCCTGTGGTATCACCGAGTGGTATGAGCGACTTCGAGCAGTTCAGCGACGTCGGCGAGGCGGAAGTCACACGCGCCATCGGGCAGGAGTGGACCGAGGAGTTCATGGACTTCTCGGACTCGGACGTCATCATCGTCGGTGGCGGTCCCTCCGGGCTGATGGCGGCCAAGGAACTCTCCGAGCGCGGCGTGCAGGTGATGGTCGTCGAGAAGAACAACTACCTCGGCGGCGGCTTCTGGCTCGGCGGCTTCCTGATGAACAAGGTCACGGTCCGGGACCCCGCCCAGGACGTCCTCGACGAACTCGACGTGGACTACAAGCAGTCCCAGGACTCCGAGGGTCTCTACGTCGCTAACGGCCCCGAGGCCTGTTCCGGCCTCATCAAGGCCGCCTGCGACGCCGGCGCGAAGATGCAGAACATGACGGAGTTCACGGACATCGTGATCCGCGAGGACCACAAGGTCGGCGGCATCGTGATGAACTGGACGCCGGTCCACGCGCTGCCCCGCGAAATCACCTGCGTCGACCCCATCGCCGTCGAGGCGGACCTGGTCATCGACGCGACGGGCCACGAGGCGATGGCGGTCAAGAAACTGGACGAGCGCGGCGTCCTGAACGCCCCCGGACTCGAGGAGGAGGCCAGCGGCATGGACTCCACCGGCGACGACACCTACGGCGCCCCCGGCCACGACTCGCCCGGCCACGACTCGATGTGGGTCGGCAAGAGCGAGGACGCAGTCGTCGAGCACACCGGCCTCGCCCACGACGGCCTCGTCGTGACCGGCATGGCGACCGCGACCACCTACGGCCTCCCGCGCATGGGCCCCACCTTCGGCGCGATGCTCCTCTCGGGCAAGCGCGCCGCCCAGACGGCCATCGACGAACTCGGCGTCGACGCCGAGGACGTCGAGATGACGACCCGCGCGCACCCCGCGGACGACTGAGGACGTTTTTCGCGCGCCTCCCTTAGCGCGCCCGCTTCTCACTTCGGCAGCGGCCGCCGCGCGACCGCCATCGCGTCCTCGGCGGCCGCGAACGGCCGCAACAGCACCTCGAAGGCCGTCTCCTCCGGTTTCGTGTAGAACCGCTCGCTGGGCTTCCGGGGCGTGCCGCCGAGGCCCGACACCTCGTGGTCGAGGTCGAACCCGACCGAGCCGCGCGGCTCCAGTTCGTGCTCGTGGTCGGCCTCGCCGAGGTTCGCCCACTGGGCGAGGTTCACGTCGATGGTCCCCTCGATTCGGCGGCCGAGCAGGCCGACGTCGCCGTCCGTGAGCGCCGCCCAGCGGGTGTCGGTCTTGTTGCCGCTGTCCGTCGGCGGGATGTAGGGGACGTGCTGGTCCGCGACGGCGCCGGCGTAGCGACCGACGGGGACCCCCGCCTTCCGGTCGGGGTAGGTCTCCGTCGGCCCGCGGCCGTACCACTCGAACGCGTCGAAGGCCTCGCGCAGTTCGGTCCGCACGCCGAGTTTCGGCAGGTAGTCCTCGACGACGGCCGAGAGCTGTTCGTTCGGGTCGGCCTCGACCCGCAGCGCCACGTCGCCGGTCCCGAACACGCGGTAGCGGTACCGCACGTCGAAGCCGGGGACGGCCTGCTCGACCGCCTCGAAGTCGTCGAGGGGCAGGTGTGCGAAGGCGCCCGCCGGCGCGTCGTCGAGGCGACCGACCTCGGCGGCGTCGAGGCCCCGCCGGTACACGCGCACCTCGTCGACGGCGGTCCCGTCGCTGACGAAGCGGTCGCGGTTGCGCCCGACGCGCACCCGTCCGTTGAAGTCGCCGCTCTGGCCCCCGAAGTCGTCGACGGCCGCGGCCTCGCCGTCGACGTACAGCGCGAGGTCGCCCGCCACCGGGTCCCAGACGCCCGCGAGGTGGTGCCAGCCGTCCGCCCAGTCGTCGGGGACCGGCGCGTGGACGACGTGCCAGCCGTCGGAGTACACCGACAGTTCGAGGTCGCCGCCGCGGTCCGACCCGCGGCGCTTGAGGAGGTACTGGCCCCCGGCCGTGACGTAAGGCTCGGGGCCTGCGTCCCCCTCGCCGGGCCGGACCCAGCACTCCAGCGTGAGACCGTCGTCGAGGGCCCCGGCGTCGTCGCGCTCGACCGTGAGGAAGGCGTCGCCGTCGAACACCGCGGCGGCCCCCGACGCCCCCGAGACCGTTCCGGGGTCGCCCTGGACCGTCGCGTGCCCGCCGACAGCGTTCGGCGTCCGCTGGAGCGTGCCGAGGTCGGCGCCCGCGAGGAAGCCACTCACCTCGACCGTCGCGACCGCCTCGTCGGCGTCGACCGTCACGGACTCGACCTCCTGCGTGAGGTCGTCGAGCCCGGCCTCGTACCACGCCGACGCCTGCTCGCCGTCCCACGCCTGCGCCTCGTTCATGATCGGCGTGCGCCACGCGTTCAGGAGCGGCCCGCGTTCGAGCAGTTCCGTGCCGTCGACCGCCAGCGAGCCGAGCGTCCCGGCGTCGCGGTCGAACGCGTACTCGAACCCGTCGCCGGTGACCACGACCGACTCGCCGTCGTCGGCGACCGACACCGGCGGCACGTCGGCCAGCGCGGCCGGGTCAGGGTCGGGCGCCTCGACCGGGACCGAGAGCTGTTCGGCCGCGACCTCGAAGCCTGCGTCGGCCCACGGCGCGTCCTCGGCGAGGCGGACCGAGACGGCGAGCCAGCACTCCGCGCCCGGCGGCAGGTCCTCCGGAATCTCGAACGGCACCGTCACCCGCCGCGTCTCGCCCGGCGGCACCGACGCGTCGAGGTCGCCGCTCGCGACCGTCTCGTCGTCCACCGCGAGCGACCACGTCACGTCGTACGCCGACAGGTCGGTGGCCGCGTGGTGGTTCGTGACGTACACCTCGCCAGCGGCGAGGTCGGCGTCGGCGACCCCGACCGGCTGGTGGCAGTGCGAGACGACCGCCATCCCGGGCGTCGGCGTCCGGTCGGACCAGACGAGGCCGTTCAGACAGAACGGGTCGTCGTCGTAGAACTGGTAGTCGATTGCCTCGCCGTCGACGTCTATCGTCGCGTTCAGGTCCTGGTTCACCCAGTCCCAGAGGAACCCGCCCATCAGGCTCTGGTCGCGCAGCAGCGCGGCGAAGTCGTAGAACAGGCGCGCGTCGTCCGCCGGACGGGGCGCCCGCGCTATTTCGTCCGCCTCGCCCCGGAGCGCCTCGCCGACCTCGCCGGCGTCGAGGGCTGCCCCGAACACGCCGACCGCCTCGACGGTCACGGCGCCCTCGCCGCCGACCACGGCCGGCGCGTCGGCGGCCGCGCTGTCGACCGAGCGTGCCGCGCTCGCCAGCACGTCGCCGTTCGCCACGAGGCGGAGTTCGTCCCCGGCCCGGACGCCGGCGACCGCCAGCGGCCCCTCGACCGCGGGCAGCGGTGCGCTGACGGCGTCCTCGCCGTCGCGGAAGCGCAGGTCGCCGCCGCTGGCGCGCAGATCCACCGGGCCCGCCGACACGAGGCCGGTCTCGCCGTCCCGGGTGAGGTCGCGGACCGACGCCGCGACCGTGAGCGCCCCGTCGCCGGCCAGCGCGTCGGCGTCACGGACCTCGATACGGTCGTCAGGGCCGAGCGCGACGGCGCCCGTCGGCTCGGGGTGGCCCGGTTCGACCGCGGGGTTCCCGACGAGCACGCCGTCGGCCCCAGTGTCGCTCCGGTCGCGGGCGCGCCGGACCGGGGGCTGAATGTGCTTGCCCCACATCTCCTCGACGAGGCCGAGGCTGTTGCCCATCGCGTGGTTGTACTCGCCCATGACGACCGGGCGCTTGCCGTCGCCGGCGCCCCGACCGTCGCCCGTCCGCAGGAGCGTGTCGACGGACGGGTACCGGGGGCCGAGCATGTCGTTGTAGTCGACGACCCAGCCGTTGCCGTTCGGCTGGTGGTACAGGATGCGGGTGGCGTCGAGGCCCTCGATGGGCCCGTCGTAGCGCTCGCCGTTGACTTCCCGCTGCATGTGCTCCTCGTCGTTCATGACGAGCGACGCCATCTCGAGGTGCTCGGCGCCGGTGCCGGCCTCGTTGCCCGTCGACCACGAGAACACCGAGGCGTGGTTGCGGTCCCGGAGGACCATCCGGCGGAAGTACGCGACGTACTGGTCGTGGAACGCGGTGGTGCTCTGTGCCAGCCCCTCCCACCAGTGGGTCTCGACGCCCACCTCGTCCTGCACGTAGAGGCCGTACTCGTCCGCGAGGCGGTAGAAGGAGGGATCGTTCGGGTAGTGGGAGGTCCGCACGGCGTTGAAGTTGTGGCGCTTGAGCACCTCGATGTCCTCGTGCTGGCGCTCGACGGGGATGGCCCGCGCCCGGTCCGGGTCGGCCTCGTGGCGGTTCGTCCCGCGTACGTTCGTCGGTTCGCCGTTGACGAGCACCTGCGACCCGCGCTGACCCCGCGTCGTCTCGTACTCGACGACGCCGACCTTGTCGAACAGCGCCTCGCGCACCGCGCCGTCCGGCCCGACGAGTTCGAGGCCGAGTTCGTACAGGTCGGGCGTCTCGGCCGACCAGGTCCGCGGCGCGTCCAGTTCGAAGTCGAGGTCCAGCACCGCCCCGTCGGCCCCCACGTCGGCCGCCGCGGCGCGCGTCGCGACCTGCTCGCCGTCCGGGTCGAACAGCGTGGCGCGGAGTTCGTGGTCGCCCGCGTCGTCCCCGGCGTAGTTCGTCACGTCGGCTTCCACCCGCACGTAGCCGTCCTCGTAGTCGTCGTCCAGCCCCGTCCGCGCGAAGAAGTCCCGGACGTGGACCTGCGGCGTCGAGAACAGGTAGACGCTCCGGAAGATGCCCGCGTACCGGAACATGTCGATGGTCTCTAAGGCTTCGCTGTCGGCGAAGCGGTGGACCTGCACGGTCACCTCGTGGTCGCCGCCGGCCCCGACGTGGTCTGTCACGTCGAACTCGCCGGGCGTCATCGAGCCCTGCTGGTAGCCGACGTACTCGCCGTCGACCCAGACGAAGAAGGCCTGCTTGACGCCCTCGAAGTGCAGGAACACCTCGCGGCCGTCCCAGTCCGTCGGGACCGAGACGGTGCGGCGGTAGACGCCGGTCGGGTTCGTCTCGGGAATCTCGATGTCCTCGCGGGGGTCGACGGTGCCCGACAGCGGCGGGTCGTAGTGGTTCCAGGTCAGGTCGCGGTTGACGTAGAACGTCTGGTCGTAGCCCTCCGTCTGCCAGTTTCGGGGCACCTCGATGGTGTCCCACGCGTTTTCGTCCGGGTCGGACGGAATCTCGGCGGGCCGCTCGTAGAACTGGAAGTCCCAGTCGCCATCGAGCAACTGGAAGAACGGCGACTCGGCGAACCGGGATTCCAGCGGTGTGAACGGTTCGTCGGCCGCGCGGGCGGCGTCGACCGAGGGGTAGGGGATCGTGGCCGTCGCGTGGGTGGGCTCGCGACCCTCTTCGAAGCGTGTGGGGTCCGCGAGGTAGTCGGCGGGCCGGTCGTAGGGATGCATTGCCGGTGTGTGGGCGACCGGGCGAATAAGGGTGTCTCTCCGTCCCGAGCGGCCCCCGGACTTTAGGCCGCTCCGCGCGCAGCGTCGGCCATGGACGAGCCATCGACGTTCGATCACGACGTGGACACGGCGGTCGTCACCGGCGCGGTCGGACAGGTCGGCTCGTGGGTCGTCGACCGACTCGCGGACGACGGCGTGGACGTGGTGGGCGTCGACCGCGAGCGGCCCTCGGGGACCCGCTTCAACGCCCGGTTCCGGGCGGTCGACCTGACCGAGCAGGGGCCGACCGCCGAGACGATGCAGCAGATCGACCCCGACGTGGTCGTCCACTTCGCCGCGTCCTCGAACCCGCTCGACGCGCCCGGGACGCAGGTCTTCGAGAACAACGTCCAGAGTACCTACAACACGCTCGTCGCGGCGGGACGGGCCGACGCGGACGTGGTGTGGACTTCCTCGCAGGCGGTCTACGGGATGCTGTTCGCCGACGAGCCGTGGGTCCCCGACTACCTCCCGGTCGACGAGGCCCACGAGTGCCGCCCCGAGGACCCCTACGGAACGTCGAAGGTCGTCGGCGAGCAGATCGCGGCGACCGTCGCCCGGCGCTACGGCGTGTCGGTCACGTCGCTTCGCCCCGCGACCATCTACGCGCCCGGCGAGTACCGCGCCAGACCGAAGACGGAGGCCTTCGACCTCTCGACGGCGGAACTCAGCGGGAACTTCTGGTCGTACGTCGACGTGCGCGACGTGGCGCGGATGGTCGAGGCCGCCCTCGCCGCGGACTACGACGGCCACGAGGCGTTCAACTGCGTCGCCGACGAGAACTACCTCGGCCACCCGACGGCCGACCTCATCGAGGCGACGGGCCACGACCTCCCGGCGGAGTGTCACCTCGACGGCGAGGCGGCCGCCCTCTCCAACCGGAAGGCCGCCGAGGTGCTGGGCTGGGAGCCACGCCACGCGTGGCACGAGGTCGAGGGCGTCGAGCCGGTCTCCATCGACTGGCTCTGAGCGCGGCGCTTTTGTACCGGGTGGTACAAGCCGATGGTGATGGCGGACCTCGACAGCGTCGTCCTCTCCCGCGCGCCCACGACCGTCGCCGACGCCGACGAGATCGCCGACTGGCTCCGCGACCGCGTCGACGCTCCGGTGACGGTCCGGAACCGCTTCCTGGAGCGCCACGGCGACGACGACCTCGCGGCGGCTTTCGCCCGCGCCCGCGTCCTCTCGCCGCACGAGCGCGAGACCGGCACCGAGATGCTCGGCATCGTGCGCTACGAGGAGCGCGCGCTCGACGACCCCGAGCGCGAGGGTGGCGTCCTCTACGACGGCCTCGCGGTCCAGCGCGCCCTCAACGCACGCCTCCCCGCCGACGAGCGCGGGTTGGACACCGCCCACGTCATCTTGCTCGACCGCGCGCTCGGGACGTGGGGCGACCACGACGCCCGCTGGCACAAGCGCGTGAACGTCCTCGGCCAGCCCGGCCTCGTCTCCGTCCCGGGCCTCTACGAGGCGCCGGCGAAACCCGAGCAGTACTACAAGGAGAAGCAGCGCCACGCGATGCTCTCGGGTGACACGCCGCCCCGCGAGGTCCTCGAGAGCGGGGTCGAGGGCGAGTTCCTCGTCGACGATGACCCCCGGACGACGGAGGTGCTGAAGGGCTACGTCTTGCAGGCCGTCCACGCGCTCGCCACCGGCGAGGGCTTCTGCGAGCAGGCGGGCTGTCGGCTCTCGAACCCGCACCGACACCCCGGCGTCATCGAGGCCCAACTCCGCGACCCGGAGTTCTGCGACGCCCACGCCGAGCGTTACGGCTAGACGCGGCCGACCGTGAGCCGGACGAAGCCCAGCGCGCGGCGCTCCGTCTCGGTCCGCGTCCGTCCCGCCAGTTCGCCGTGCGCCGCCGCGACGCGGTCGGCCAGCACCCGCGCGGCCGGCCGCTCGCGGTCGAACTTCCCGGGGTTGCCGAGCCACACCGCGGCCCGGAACGCAGCGTTCAGCGGTGCCGCTGCGGGCCGGTCGCTCGGCGCAGCGTCGAGCAGCGCCACGCGTCCGTCCCGGCCCACGAGAGACAGCCACGACGCCACCGCGCTCGCGGGGTCGTCGAGCATCCCCACCAGAAAACTCGCGACGACGGCGTCGGCCCGCCCGGTCGGCGGGAGGGGCGGGTCGGCGGCGTCGCCCCGGCAGACGTGGACGTTCGCCCAGTCGGCGGCCCGGTCGCGGGCGCGGGCGAGCATCGGTCCCGTCACGTCGACGCCGATCACGCGCCCCTCGGCGCCGACCCGCTCCCGGAGGTGCGGGAAGTTCGCGCCGGTGCCACAGCCCAGATCGATCACCGTGTCGCCGGGCGTGAGCCCCGCCCGATCCGCGAGGCGCGCCCGGAGCGACCCGACGCCGGGCGTCCGCGTCGCGACGGCGTCGTAGAGTCCCGCCCAGCGCCCGTAGAAGCGGCGGGTGGCGGCGAGTCGGGACACGGCGGCAGTTCGGCCGGCCGGGGCAAAAGCGTTCCAGTGGCGCGGAGCGGCGGCCAGCCGACGGAGAGAACTCAACCGCTGGGACCGCGTTTACGCCACCCTGAGGGGGCTCAGCCCTCGATTTCCCCCACCAATATGGTTATATTCGACCGTCGCCTCTCGGACAATATGGCTCGAGAGTCGGCTGGCCGTCTCGTAGAATACCTCCAGGAGCGTGCGGACGAATACTTGCGTGGCGCGATTCACTACTCCGTCGACGGCTACGAGGTGCTGTACCTGCGCGAGGACGTCGACGACCGCTACTCTCACGAGGATCTGACGTCGATGAGCGAGTACTACCGCGAACAGAGCGAGGTCCAGAGCGCCGAGGCGCCCTTCTCGCTGGGGAACTGCCACTGCAACGTCTCCTTCTACGACACGGCGATCCTCTTTCACTTCGCACAGGGAGACGGCATCGGGACCGTGATCACGCTGGAACCGGAGGCCGGGCGAGACATCGTCGGCTTCATCACGAACTGTCTCCGCCTGCTCCACGCCGACACGCGCCAGTCCATCGAGAACGCGCCGACGTGGCTCAGTAGCTGACGACCGGGACGGCTCCGATCCGTCGGCGCCGAACCGCGACGGTCCGAACACTGCGGCCAGCTACCCCGACAGCAGTTCGCGCGCCATCTCGACTGCACTCTCGGCGTCGTCGGCGAGCAGGTACACGATGGGTTCGACGCCGTAGCCGCCGGTCTGGTACAGCACCCGCGCGCCCGGCGCGTCGCCCATCGCCGCTCCGACGGCGGCCGAGGCGTCGTCGTACTCGGCGTCGAACTCCACGGGGTCGTGGGCGGCGAGCGACTCGATCACGTCCGGGTCGTAGCGGACGTTGAGCGCCGCGCGGGCGTCGCTCCCCGCCGCGCGCGCCGCGAGCAAGACCGTCGCGACGTGGGCGCTGACGCCGAACTCGGGGTCCGCGGGGATGGTCGCCCGCCCCTTCACGTCGAAGATGCGGCCCGGCACGCCGGCCACGTCGTCGACGCCGTCGGTCTCGGGCAGACACTCCACGAGGTTGCTCCCGACGTTCGGGATCAGCGCGGCGATGCCGCTGGTGTTTTCGAGGGCCCGGAGCCCCCGGCGGACCGAGGAGAGCGTCCGCTCGCGGCGGCGCAGCGCGCTGTCGGAGTCGTGGACCCGGAAGTCGCCCTCGTAGTCCGCCAGCCCGGGCACGGCGTCCTCGTGGAGGCGCGCGAGCAGGTCGCCCCGCGTCTCCAGTTCGCGGATCAGCACCTCCGTCTCGACGACGGCGCCGACCCGGCTCAGGTCGCCGGTCGCCAGTCCCTTGCCGACCCGGGCGACGAGCGCCTGCACCCGGTCGTCCGCGCGGATGTCGTCGTTTCGCGCCACGTCGCCGTGGGCGTACTTCGAGACGGCGCTCTGACTGATCCCCAGCAGGTCGGCCACCTCGCTCTGGGTCAGCCCCCGGTCGCGGAGGTCCTCGGCGAGCATCGAGCGCACCGTGGGGAGAAACTCCTCCACCACGAGTTCCTCGACGAACTTCATTGGTCCCCGCCGAACTCGCGGTCACCGCCGATCCGTGAGGCCTGCGGGCCGCTCTGGTCCTGGTACTTCGAGCCGCGCTCCGCGCCGTAGGGCGTGGCGGCCGGGCTCTTCAGTTCGGTGAAGGTGAGCTGTGAGATGCGCATGCCGGGGTCGAGCGCGACCGGGGCGCTCCCCAGATTCGACAGTTCGAGCGTGATCTGACCGCGGTAGCCCGGGTCGCAGAGCCCGGCCGTGGCGTGGACGACGACGGCCAGCCGGCCGAGCGAGGACCGCCCCTCGACGTGGGCGATGAGGTCGTCCGGGATGGCGACCGTCTCGACGGTCGTCCCGAGCACGAAGTCGCCGGGGTGGAGGATGAACTCCCCGTCCTCGTCGACGACCGTCTCGGAGACGTACTCCTCGATCTCCTGCTCGCTGTTCGGGTGGATGCAGGGGATGTTCGTGTGCTCGAACTCCAGGAACTCCCGGCCGAGGCGCAAGTCCACGCTCGCCGGCTGGATCTGCAGGTCGGGATCGGCGAGCGGCTCGATCTCGAGGTCGCCCTCGTCGAGCCGCGCCGCGATGTCCCGGTCGGAGAGTATCATACGTCCCCTCCGGCTTCCGGGGTGTAAAGGTCTGCTATCCGCCGGCTACGCGCTCCCGGCCAGTCCCAGCAGCACCAGCAGGCCGGCGATGACTGCCGCCCGACCCGGGGTGAGGCCGCGGGCCTGGATCAGGCCGGCGAACCAGATGACGCCCGACCACAGCGAGGTGAGCACCGAGACGATCGGGCCGACGGTCTGGAGGCCGGACAGGCTCCCGAACAGCTCCGAGCGCACGGTCTCGGGGGCCGTCGCGGGGGTCACCGTCACCGGGTCGAAAGTCAGCGCGAGCACCGCGACCGCGGCCGGGATCGCGACCAGCGCCGGGGCCATCCCCCATCCGGCCACCGCGTACGAGCGGCCGGCGCCACCCTCGCCGCCCGCGAACCACGATCCGACGTGGATCAGGGTGCCGACGACGAGCCAGCCGAGAGCCGGGAGCAACAGCGACTGCCCCGTGACCTCCCCGACGCCGTCCCAGATGATGCCGTCGACGCCGCGCTCGACCGTCGGCGGTTCGTCGCAGCCCCAGTCGCCCTCCGGTGGGCTCTCGCAGAAGCCGTCGCCGGGGTAGGCGGGGTTGTCGACGGTCACCGAGCCGTCCACGTTTGCGGTCATGACGTACCCGATGGCCGTCGTTCCCGCGAGGAGGACGACGGTGAGCAGTGCGACGATTCCGATGGCGTGGAGGATCGAGGCGTCGCGCTCGTCGAAGTAGCTGAACGGGCGGCGGAGGGGCGTCCGCGTGGCCATATTTTGCCTGACACGTCCCGGGATCAAAAGCCCCGTGACGGCAACCATTTACCCGCGGCGGCGCATCCTCCGCCATGAAGCAGGCCATCGCCGCCCGCGCCGACCTCGGCATGGGCGAGGGGAAACTGGCCGCGCAGGTGGCACACGCCTCGCTGTCGGCCGTCGAGGACGCCGGCGACCGCGCCGTGCGCGAGTGGCAGGGAGAGGGACAGAAGAAGGTCGTCCTGAAGGTGACCGGCGAGGACGCGCTGTTCGAACTGGCCGACGCCGCGCGCCGGGAGGGGCTCCCCCACGCCGTCGTCCGCGACGCCGGGCACACCCAACTCGACCCCGGAACGGCGACGACCGTCGCCGTCGGCCCGGGCGACGACGACGCGGTGGACCGAGTCACGGGCGACCTCCCGCTGTACTGATGGACCTCGAACGCGCCGTCGGCATCGAGGCGCGCGTCACCGACCACCCCGGGACCGGCGGCCGCCTCCGCGACCGGAACGCGGACTTCCGGGTGCGCGAGATCGAGGCCTTCGCGGCGGAGCCCGTGGACGCACCGACCGGCGACTACCCGTACCTCGTCGTGCGCGCCACGCTCCGCGGGTGGGACACCAACGCCTTCGTCCGCGCGCTCTCGAACGCGATGGGCATCAGCCGCGGGCGGATCGACTGGGCGGGCACGAAGGACCGCAACGCCGTCACGACCCAGCTGTTCACCGTGCAGGGCGCCGCGCCCGCGGACCTGCCGGCGCTCGACCGGGCCGAGATCGAAGCCGTCGGCCGGGCCGGCCGCGCCATCGAGTTCGGCGACCTCGCGGGCAACGACTTCGAGATCGTCGCGCGCGACGCCGAGGCGCCCGAGAACGCCGACGCCGTGACCGCCGACCTCCGAGACTTCGGCGACGGCCGCGCGGCCGTTCCGAACTGGTTCGGCCAGCAGCGCTTCGGGAGCAAGCGCCCGGTCACCCACGAGGTCGGTCTCGCAATCGCGGCCGGCGACTTCGAGCGCGCGGTGCTGACCTACGTCGGCAACCCCTCCGAGCACGAACCGGAGAGCACCCGCGAGGCGCGGGCGTTCGTCGAGGAGACGCGGGACTGGACCGCCGCGCTCGATCGCTTCCCCTCCCGCCTTGACCACGAGCGGGCGATGCTCCACGAACTCGCGGCGGGCGCGTCGTTCCGCGAGGCCCTCGACGCCCTCCCGTGGAACCTCCAGCGCCTCTTCGTCAACGCGGCGCAGTCCTACGCGTTCAACCGGATGATCAGCGAGCGACTGGCGCGAGGACTGCCCTTCGACCGGCCGGTCGCGGGCGACGTGGTCTGCTTCTCGACGGAAACGGGTGGGCTGACGGTCCCCGATCCGGACCGGACCCAGCGCGTGAGCGCCGACCGCGTCGACACGGTGACCAGACACTGCGAGCGCGGGCGGGCGTTCGTCACGATGCCGCTGGTCGGCACCGACACCGACCTGGCCGACGGCGAGCAGGGCGAGATCGAGCGCGCGGTTCTGTCGGAGGTCGGCATCGAGCCTTCGGACTTCGACCTGCCGGAGCCGTACGGGTCGGCCGGCACCCGGCGGGCGGCGCTCGTCCGCACGGACCTCGCCGTGACCCGGGACGGCGACAGCGTCACCTTCGACTTCGCGCTCCCGAAGGGCTCGTATGCGACGGCGCTCCTCCGGGAGTACCTGCAGGGCAGCCCCCTCGATCGGTGACCCGAGACGCTTTTCGGCGCGCGCGGCCAATCGACGGCCATGGAGTGTCGGCGGTGCGCCACGCCACTCGACCGCCCGGGCGACTACTGCCTGGTCTGTGACACCGCCAACGCCGACGCCGTCGTCGTCGCCGCCGACCGGGACCGCGCGGAGGTGACGATGCTCCGCGAGGAGACGGCCGTCGGCACGACGACGGTGACGACGACGCCCGAGTCCGACGCCGAGACCGAACCCGTCGAACTCCGGAACTTCGCCGGACGGGTCGCCGACGAGGTGCGCCGGAAGCGCCCGGAGGACGTGTTCGCGGCGGGCGACCACGACGTGCTGGGGGCCCTGCGGAGCGCCCTCCACTACCGCCTCTCGCGCGTGCCGGCCGACGACCCCGTGACCGCCGTGATCGACCGCCGCGGCGAGCGGTCGCTCGCGGTCGTCGAGAAGCCGCCCGCGGAGAAACTCGGCGGCTCGCACTCGACGCTCATCGGCGGCCGCGAGGGCCAGCGCGCGATCACGGAGGTCGCCGCCCATCCCAACGTTAAGAAGGTCATCCCCGGTCCCATCGACGCCGGCGGCGGGAGCGCGGAGGGCGGCCTCCACGCGAAGGTGACCCGCGCCGGCACCAACGGCAACGTCCGCCTCCTGCTCCGCGACGGGTCGAGCGTGCAGGAGAACCGCGTCGTCACGACGGCGATGGACCGGGAGACCGGCGAGCGGGTCCGCGCTGACCTCAACGAGGCGCTTCAGGACGCCGAGTTGCGCTGATCGGGCACGAGGTAGCGGGGCACCACCCGACTGAGCGTCACCATCCCGACCAGTTCCACGAGCGTCTGGGTCACGACGACGGCGGGCACTAGCTCGTAGCGGGCCGGGAGCGCGAGCGCCAGCGGCAACACGACCAGCGAGTTCCGCGTGACCGAGGTGAACACGAGCGCTCGCCCCTCGCCCGGCGGCATCGACAGCCACCCGGCGACGGCCCGGGCGAGCAGCGGCATCGCGATCAGGAAGGCGACGTAGACGGGCACCGCGGCGGCCACCTCGCGCAGCGACGCCCGCACGCGGGGGAACTGCGAGCCGACGACGGTGAACAGCGTCACGGCCATCGCCGGCACGGGAAGTGTCCCCAACCGCTGGCGCGTCCGCTCGCCCCGCGCCGAGCGCTCGGCCCACAGTTCGGTGCCCCACGCCAGCGCCAGCGGCGCAGCGACGAGTGCGAGGAAGGCCGTGACGAACGGCTCGGCCTCCACGGCCCGCGCCACCTGCCCGCCGACGAACAGCCAGAGGTAGCCCGGCAACAGCAGGAGTTGCGCCATCATCAGGAGCGGCGTCGCCGCCGTCACGCGCTCCGCGTCCCCGCCCGCGAGGTCGGTGAAGGCGATCACGTAGTCGATGCAGGGCGTCAGCAGGACGAACAGCGCCCCGAGTCGGACCGTCGGCGACAGTCCCGCGACGGCGGTGAGCGCCCACGCGACCGCCGGCACGGCGAGGAAGTTCAGCGCCAGCGCCGCCGCGAGGAAGCGCCGGTCCGCGAACGCCGCCCGGAAGCGCACGAAGGGCACTTCGAGGAAGGTCACGTACAGGAGCGCGGCCAGCGTCGGCTCCACGGCCGATTCGAGCGCCGGGGCAGCGCCGGGTCGCGCGACGGCCACCGCGAGCGCGAGTGCCACCGCGATCCCGTAGACGGCGACCTGATGGCGCCGGAGCCACGCCGAGAGCACACCGGCCGTTTCGGGCCGCGGCACAAACACCCGGCGGTGTCCTCCGCGACTCGTAGCGTTTATGTGCGCGGGACGGCCAATTCGTCATACTATGCCCAAGGGAGCACGCACCGGCAGCGCGGGCCGCTTCGGCGCCCGGTACGGCCGGGTCGCCCGACGCCGCGTCGCCGACATCGAGGCCGACACCAACGACGACCACACCTGCCCCGACTGCGGCGACGACGCCGTCGACCGCGCGGGCACCGGCATCTGGGAGTGCAACGCCTGCGGCCACAAGTTCGCCGGCGGCGCCTACCGCCCCGAGACGCCCGGCGGCCGCACGGTCCAGCGCTCCATCCGGAGCGCCCTCGCCGAGGAGGGCGAGACCGAGGACGAGTCCGAGGCCTGATATGAGCTACAAGTGCTCCCGCTGCAAGCGCGACGTGGAACTCGACGAGTACGGCGGCGTCCGCTGTCCGTACTGCGGCCACCGCGTGCTGCTGAAGGAGCGCAGTCAGGACGTGAAGGAAGTCGACGTCCAGTAAGGTGCACGCGGCCACGCTTCGCTTCTCCTACCCGTCCGCCGACCGCGCCGCCGTCGTCGCCGAGAGCGTCGCCCGCGAGGCCGGCGACATCGAGGGCGACCGCACCGAGGCGGCGGTCAACCGCGATGGCGCCGCCCTGACCGTCAGCGTCTCGGCCGCCGACCTCGTCGCGCTTCGCGCGGGGACGAACACGTGGACCTCGCTCGTCGAGACGGCCGAGTCCGCCGCCAGCGTCGCCGACGGATCCGACGCCTGACCGTCAACTGATTTGTACCGGCCGCGCGTAGGGACACAACATGTCGCGGGACGCAGTCGCGACTGACGGCGCGGGGACGGACTACTGCTCGGACTGCGGCGAGCGTATCGACGCGGACGTGGCGGTCTGTCCGAACTGCGGCGCCGAACTGGGCGCCGACGCCGGGACAGACTCGGCGCTGTCGGCCCAGCAGGCCGAACTCGCGACCTCCTCGGCCATGGGCTACGGGTTCATCGTCCTCCTCCGGTTCTCGGGCGTCGCCGCCCTCCTCCGCGGCCCGGACCCGCTGTTCGGGGGCGCGCTGGGCGCCGCGGGGCGCTTTGCCTTCTACGACGGCTTCCTCCTCGCGCTCGCCGGGGCGCTGGCGGCTGGCTACGTGGCGGCCCGCTGGCACCTCGACGCGCCCGGCGGTCCGACCGCCGACCGCGTGGCGTCGCTCGCGCTCCCCGCCGTCTCGCTGCTCTACGCGCTGGGACTCGCGGCGGCCGTCCTCGGCTGAGGCGCCGGTCTCCCCGGCGTTCGCGCCCGAGGCGGCGCGCGTGACGGGCCACCACGAAAGCGGGGGTTGTCCGGGTTCCCGGTGTCCACCGCCCCGGTTATCTCGGCGGTGCGGTTCATGCGCTCCCTCCGTGGTTCAGGTAACTGCGGCGCTGCTCCATCTTCTCGCGCTCCGACCGCCGGTCGTAGTGCTGATCGAGCACGTCCTTGCTCACGTCCATCCGGTCGCTGACGATCTCCACCGGAACGTCTTCGAGCAGGTGCGCGGTGATCGCGCCCGAGCGCAGGTCGTGGGGCGACCGCGCGGAGGGGCACTTACTGGGCACGTCCGCCCCGGCGGCCTCACAGTCGTCCGGGTCCCGGTCGTGGGGACAGGGCTTCCCGGGGACCTTGCACGGCCGCGTGTAGCGGTAGATGATGTGCCGGAAGGTGTCGGTGACTGGCCGCCCCTCGCGGGTCGTGATGAGCGGAGAGCGGCCGTCGTCGTCGGTCGTCTCCAAGCGCGGCCCGCTGATGTAGTCCTCCAGCATCTGAACCAGCTCGGAGGACAGGGCAACGTCGCGCTCGCCGCGCTCGCCGTTTTTCAGTACCGTGTTCTCCTCGGTTCCCGGACGGTGGCGCACCTCAAGCGCCCGGTCCTCAGCGTCGAAGTCCTTCAGGTCGAGCGCTCGAATCGACCCGCTCCGCATCCCCGTCCGCCAGTACAGCGCGAAGAGCACGTGCTCGCGGCTGGCGTACTCGTACTTCGCGAGGTACCCCAGAATCTCCTCGCCGCGCTCGTAGTCGAGGTTCGTCCGCGAACTCTTCTCGCCCTCCGGAATGTGTGGGAGAAGGACCTTATCCCGGAGCCCATCCGGCACGGCGTCGATGGAGGCACAGAAGCCCAAGAACACGCGGAGCGACGACAGTTGCGTCTTGAGGCTAACCGGCTTCAGATCGCCCTCCTCGCGTCGGTAGACGCGGAACTCATTCAGGTCGCGCCCAGTCACGTCGTTCATGTTCGTCAGATCGTTCTCCTCACACCACTCGACGAACATCCGGATGCGTGACTCCGTGACCCGACGCGTCTCTTTCGAGACCTCGCCGCGCCGCTGGTCGAGGAACAGGTCCAGCGCCGCCTCGGGGGCGATGGGCTGAAGGTCCCTCACGCGTTCCCACCTCGGCCAGTCTCGACGCGCAGCTTCTCGGCGTGCTCCGCGCAGAGGGCGCCCTGAGGCGTTACGACCTCGGCGCACTCCCGGCAGCGGTCGGCCGCGCAGAGAAGACAGGCGTCGCTCATGCCGATCCCCCCATCCGTGCCGCTTCAGTTTGACCGTGACCGATACTCCTATCCAAACCGCTCTTGTATGCTCTCATGCGTCGGAATTCCGTTAGTGGACCCGTTTGGGTCCGGCAGTTTCACCGGCGCAACAGGGAGCGGGATGTGCGGCCCCAGCAAGGAGCACACCCGCGGTAGCCCTGTTTCTAACCGGGGACCTATCCCCAGCAGAACCTCATGGCCGACCAACACATAAGACAGCGCCAAACCCGCGGCGGAAGTGGAACTGGTCACTGACCGTTCGGACCAGATACCGGGGTTATGGCGGAATCGCGTGTCGTCGGACATGTGTTCCTTGCTGGGGCACACCCGGCGCCTGTTCCCGCGCCGGAGGACTCCTTTTCCTCGACGCGAGGGACGACGAGCGTGCTTGTGGTGGAGATTAATAGCCAGCTACTAAAGTATTACCTAGTCAGCTATTGAAAAGAGAGGCCCATGAAACAAGTTATCAGACCGATGGACGAAGACAACCTCGTAAGGGAAATGGTGGAGAGAATCGAATGGATGAGCCCCGTACACTACGAGATTCTGGGGTTCTTCGAGAATCATGATATCTGGATTTCTGCGTTCCCTCTTGCGATGAATATCGATTACGACGGTTCCTACGTCTCGAACGAACTGGAGAGGCTCCGGAAGGTGAACTTAGTCGAGAAGGACGGTCGGGCCTACCGTCTCACCGACCGAGGTCGCGCGTTCCTCGCCGGCGACCTAGACGCTGACGAGATTCCGGAGGCATAACGAATACCGGTGCGGTGGGGTTCCACCGCCACGGAGTATGAATACCTTCGGGGACTTTCACCCCGAAGGCCATGATCGACGAACTCAAACGATACGCGGGAGTTCGTCAGGGTGGCATAGCCACCACCTACACCTAACTGTGTACCAACTTAAGTTTCCTGTTATCCTAACAAAACCAGACAGTCAGATACCCAACTATTGTATGACGCGTGTCTTTCTCTCACAGGATGTTAGACGGTAAACTATATCCCGTTGGCAGGTGCTCAAATGGATAACACGGACGAACGGAATACCAGCGGTGAACGACGGTGGGGGAACCCTACTCCCCTTCGCCGACAGTACATCCCCTTCTCTGAAGGGCGTAAACTGTTTCGTCTCACCGGTTTCCGTTGGCCGTGCAAATCGAAACATGATTCAGCAACTCAAAGAGCGGTACGCGGCGTTAGTTGAAGACAGGACGGGTGTGTCGCCGGTCATCGGTGTCATCCTGATGGTCGCCATCACGGTCATCCTCGCGGCCGTCATCGGGACGTTCGTCCTCGGTCTGGGCGACCAGGTCGGGAGCAGCCAGCCGAGCGCGAGCCTGAGTATCTCGGACGCGAGTTCGGCCTACGTGGCAGACAATAAGACGAACGAGACGTTCGTCATCAACCACAACAATGGTGACACGCTGAACGAGGAGAACATCCGAATCACCGTCCGTAACGAGACCAATAACAATCTCGTGATCGACCTCGATCCGGCAAGCGCGAACTCGTCGATTGGTAATGTCACCGGGTGGGCGAGGCTGAACGGCGCGGCTCTCGAGGAAAAGGGAGACATCGAACTGAACGACCGCGTCACCATCATGGAGAATGCTACCGATGGTGCGTACGCTCTCCAAAACGATACTAACTACCAGGTGACCGTCATCCAC